>OJGO01000133.1_pt1 | contig 37503 bp, 21 predicted proteins | sample 1594871 | NCBI WGS metagenome assembly OJGO01 (sample SAMN05416798, study PRJEB24817) | seawater metagenome | isolation source: Sea water | place: Canada:Atlantic | collected 2013-07 | reverse complement strand
GGTAACGTTCAGAAGCAGTTGCCAGCATTGTTGGCCACATATAACAAACACCTATGCCCCAGACGGTTGCTGCAAAGAGTCCTGAAATAGGGGAATTAGCAATACTTAGCAGGTATAAGCCAACAGCTGCAAAAACACATGAACACCACAGTAGACCCACAGGTGAAATAACTTTAAGGATCACTCCTGAGAAATGGCGCATGACGAACATCAAACCACTGACATAAACGAGCAGTAAAATACCGTCCATTCCTACTGTGCGCGTTAATACGAGGTCAACCAGTTGTCCAGGAGCTAGCTCTGAGGCTGCGGTTAATAACATGGCTCCTAGCCAGATAAAAAAGCTTGGTTGGTGTATAATTTCAGTTAACATTTCTTTCATGCTAACACCTGATGCAGCACGTTCTGTTAAAGGAAACTTCACACCTATCACCATTAGTGCATAAATCAACGATGGCAGTAATATTAACGAGAACTGTATTTTCCAACTAAGTCCCAAATAGGAAAGCCCTACCCCTGACAACCCACCAATAACAAGCCCTGCAGGCCACCATGCATGAAGAATATTCAAACGATTAGTTTTATCTTCGGGATAAAGCGTTGTCGTTAATGGGTTTGTTGTGCCTTCCACTAATCCCCAACCGATACCGCTAATAAGCATACCGCTCCACAAGTACCAATAGATATTCTCCGTGGTCGTTATTAAATCGGCAAAAATGACTAACAATGTGCCAACAATAAAACAGAGTGCTGAAAAAAACAGCATTCTAGCCATACCAATGGCATCAAGTAATGGACTAGCAATAAATAATGAGCACGCAAAGCCAAAAAAACTGATCCCTAAGATTTCTCCAATCATGATGGTAGAGCGTGCCAAATCGATAGAATCAAGGTAATCCCCTTGAATATCTGCCGCGATGGTAGCTCTTAAAGCAGCACTCAGACCGGAAGTAAATAAAGCAATCAAACTAATAATAAATAGCTTATTCCGGTTAATATCTTTAGAAACTGTTGGTTTCATGCTTTGCCCTATTGATAGTGAATAATTAATCTAACTAAAAATGTAATCTATTACATTTGCAATTGCAACACTTAAATGTAATTGATTACATTTAAGTGTTTATGGTTCACAAGTAAGAACGTTTAATGCAATTGATTTTACACATTTGATTGATTCATTTAACATATAAAGAAATACTTCTTTAAAGCATGCTTAAATTAAAGTATTTATAATTATGAAATCGATAACATTTTCCTTAAATGAGTAATCATCATGTCATCCGTCAAAGCAGTAGCCAAAGAGGCTGGAGTATCTACAGCAACCGTATCTAGGTACTTTAATACCCCAGAGCAGTTAAGAGAAAGCACTCGCAATAAAGTAACGTTGGCAATAAAGAAAACAGGCTATTCCATGAATAGCCTTGCAAGAAACTTTCGACGAGGAAAATCTAATGTGATTGTTGTGGTCATTCCTTCTATTGGTGTGCCCCACTTTGGTGATGTTTTAAAAGGAATTGAGACAGTAGCCGGAGCAAAAGGTTTTAGTATCATGATTATAGATACCCAATTTAATACAATGCCATTTGATAAAATGGCCAATACTTTCTTTTCTAATCAAGCAGATGGAATTATTTTACTGGGAAGTGTGTCTCCTTTTAAAAATGCGCTGTCTCGCTCTAATAGTGCAGAAAAACACCCGCCAATTATTGTCAGTTGTGAAAATGCCACACCTGATATTAGCAATTTCCCTAGTGTTAGAATTGATAATAAAGCGGCTTCAACTGCAGCTACTGAACATTTAATTTCCTTAGGGCATAAACAAATTGCGTATATTTCTGGTTCATTATCTAGTGGTGTATCAGGAGAACGTGAAGCAGGTTATCGCTTAGCTATGGATAAACACAAGCTAGAAACTGTGGAAGAGCTAATCGCTGATGGTAATCTTACCATTGAGGATGGTCGGCGCATCACTCGTCGTCTACTAAATCGACAACAATATCCGACAGCAATACTTTGTGCTAATGACGAAATGGCATTAGGTTCAATATACGAAATAAAAAACAGTGGCTTGAGAGTTCCTGAAGATATTTCTGTGATCGGATTTGATAATATTCGTTATGCTGAGATCAGTGATCCTCCCTTAACTACAATAGATCAGCCAGGCGAAGAGATTGGTGAGAAAACAATGTACCAACTATGTCATATTATTGAAGGAGTTAAAGTTGATAATACCCCAACCATTGTTCCTCACCAACTCATTATAAGAGGCTCAACGGCCACCCCAGATGAATAAATAATTAGCTTGTACTAATAACATTTATGTTGAACTCGTTGACACAATGTAATCAATTACATTAGACTGGTTTTAATGTTTTGATCATTAATGACCATCAATGGAGAATAAAATGAATTGTGCAATGAATATGTTTTTATGGACGACCCATGTCACCAAAGAGCACTTACCTCAGCTTAAGTTAGTAAAGGATTCGGGCTACAACATGGTAGAAATCCCAATTCTTGACCTTGATGACATTAGCCATTATCACTGGCTTGGGGAGCAGTTAAAAGAAATAGGCTTGATACCATTAGCCATTACCGCTAGAGGCGAAGCTGACAACCCTTGCGCTGAAAATCCAGCAGTAAGACAACTTGCAATCAAAAACAATAAACGTGCTATCGATTGCGCACAAGCATTGGGCGCTAATAAAATTTCAGGACTTCTTCATACTGCTTTAGGTGTTTTTACCGGTCAAGGGCCAACTCAGCAAGAATGGCAGTGGAGCATTGAAGTAATGCAAGAAACGGCTCTTCATGCACAACAAAAGAACATTGAAATTAGTCTAGAGTTTATTAATAGGTTTGAGTGTTACCTTACCAATACTACCGCTGATATGGCACGCTTAGTGACTGATATCGGTTACGATAATGTGGGTATCTTATACGATACGTTCCATGCAAATATTGAGGAAAAAGATGTTGCTCAAGCAATAAAAGAGCACGCATCGTTAATTAATCATGTTCATATATCAGAAAATGATCGCAGTACTCCCGGCAGTGGTCATGTTCGGTGGGATGAAACTTTTGCAGCGCTAGAGGAAATAGACTATCAGGGCACTTTTGCTGTCGAAGCATTTGGTCTAAACTTGCCCGAACTTATTCCTGTCGTTAAAATTTGGCGAAAAATGTACGAATCAGAAGAACAAATTTGTCGCGATGCTTTTCTATTTATTAAAGGGTACAGAGAGCAAACCTAATTCATTTCATTGATATATATAAGCCACTTCAATTTAGTGGCTTACTATATACGTGACAATCACGTATACGCACTTTCTCAACTAATTTTCAATCGAAAATGGCATTAAATCTACTTCCAGAAACTCTGCAACTTCAGGTAGCCAATAACTTTTCACAAAATGCTCATGTTGCTCATTCTTTAGATAGTTATGGTAAGATTTTTGACTATCAAACATCATTGATACAGCATACTGATACGGATTTAATTGGCTGAACTGCCTTGAAATATTTAAGGTGTTAACTGTAGGGATTAAAGTTAGATTCTGTAGCTGTACAAAAAAAATCTTCTCTTGTAGAGAGTTTTCTCGGTGTTTAAGATTAAACATCACCATGTGTTGAATCATAAATACCTCCATTATTAATACATATTCTGACTAGATTTAATCGAATAAAAAAGCGAAACAGGTTAATGTTTCGCTTTTATTATTCAGGTGGAAATTAGTGAACTCGGCTAAATTATATATCTGCAATAACGCGTTGAGTTTGCTCACCTAAAGAGTCAATTGATAGTGTGATTTCATCACCAACATTTAGGAAAACTTCAGGACTTTGTCCCATGCCAACGCCTGGTGGTGTGCCCGTAGAAATAATGTCTCCGGGTTCTAAAGTAACAAACTGGCTTAAGTAACTGACGATAAAAGCAGGTTTAAAAATCATAGTTTTGGTATTACCATTTTGATAAGTTTTACCATTCACGCTTAATTTCATACCTAAATTATGTACATCTTCAATCTCTTCTCTCGTAGCTAACCAAGGACCAATAGGGCCGAAGGTATCGCTGCCCTTTCCTTTGTCCCACTGACCACCACTAATTTCTAATTGAAAATGACGTTCTGATACATCATTGATCAAGCAATAACCTGCGATATGTTTTTCAGCTTCTGCTTCATCAACATATTTTGCTGGTTTGCCAATAACAATGCCTAACTCTATTTCCCAATCCATTTTGATACTGTTACGTGGTTTAACAATATCATCATTAGGGCCACAAACGGCACTTGACCACTTAGTAAAAACAATAGGCTCTTCTGGTATTGCCATATTAGCTTCAGCAGCATGATCGGCATAATTTAGTCCTATACAAATGAACTTGCCTACATTTCCAACACAAGCACCAATTCGAACATCTTCTGTAATAACTGGTAGAGTATCTATATCAATGTTTGACAATGCGGCCAAATTTTCAGGCAGTAACTGTTCTTTGGAAATATCATCAATAACAGATGATAAGTCCCTAATATTACCTTTAGCATCTAATATAGCTGGTTTTTCTTGGCCTTTTGGCCCAAAACGCATTAATTTCATTTGGTCACCTCTAAGTAAACTTACACATTCGTAAGAAATAATATGTAGCTACTATAGGTTCTTACCACACGCTCCTCTACTCGTTGCTTAACACGTATCATGTACTTTTTTAGCCTGTCTAAATTACTGAAGGTAAATAAATACCTATCGTATGTTAATTGCTAAGTAGTCCTCATTTAAATTTCAAGCTATTTTTATATTCAGTAACCATAAGCCTTATCTATCAGCTGAGAAATGAATATGAGTCAAATACAGGAGTTTCAACTACGAAATAACAATGGGGCCAAAGTTAAGGTTATTAATTTAGGTGCTAGGCTGACCGAATTAATCATTCCAACAGTAAATCATGGTGACATCAATACGATTTTAGCTTATGAACATAACGAGCAGTATTCTTTAGATCCTATGTTTCATGGGGCAATAATTGGTCCCGTTTGTAACCGAATCGCGAATGGAAAATTTAAGTTAAATGGTCAAAACTATCAACATATCCTTAATGACGGAAAAAACTTATTACACAGTGGTTCAAAAGGCTTACATCAGAAACTATGGCAATTAGTTGAACACTCCGAGAATACTCTAACGCTACAGATACAACAAAAGCATAATGACAATGACTTTCCAGGTAATGTCGCCATTAAAATGCAATACACTTTGCACGAAAGTAACACCTTGTCATTAAACTGGTTTGTATTTAGTGATCAAGATACTCCGATAAATTTAACAAGTCATAGCTACTTCAATTTATCGGGGTTTGGCGATATCAAAAATCACCTTTTGAAAATCAATGCAACTAAATATACCCCTTATAACAATGAACAGATCCCTACTGGTGACATAGAATCAGTCAATAAAACCCCGTTAGATTTTCGTCACTTTACTCCACTGGCTGTAGTACTAAATGACTCACACCCTGAGCTGTTACGCTGGGGGGGGTTAGATCATAACTGGGTATTCGACAATGATTCAAAATTAAAAATACAAGCTGAACTATACAGTAAAGATACTAATTTGATGCTGCAAGTGGAGTCTACATTGCCTGCTATGCAATGTTATACAGGTAATCAGTTAGCTGTATTTGGCATTCACGGTACACACGAGGGTATTTGTTTAGAGCCACAGTTTTATCCAAACTCAGTTAATCAAACTAACTTCCCTAACACGATTCTAAAAGCAAACCAAACAGTAACACAGCAAGTAAACTTAATTTTTAGCGAAGTTGAACTTGACCAATTAAGCAATTAGTGAGGAACATAAAATGAAAAAAAAATTAAAAATGGGCATGGTTGGCGGAGGTCAAGGAGCCTTTATTGGAGCTGTTCATCGCTTTGCTGCTGCACTTGATGGCGAAATTGACCTTGTTTGTGGAGCCTTTAGCAGCTCTCCTGAAAAGGCTGTAGCTTCTGGTAAAGAGTTGGGAATCGCAGACCATCGGAATTACACCAGCTACCAAGAAATGTTCGAAAAAGAACAGTTACTCAGTGATGCAGAGCGTATGGATTTTGTCGCCATAGTAACACCAAATCATATGCATTTTCCTGTCGCTTGTACTGCTTTGACTGCTGGTTTTCATGTTATCAGTGATAAACCTGCAACCTTAAACCTTGAAGAGGCATTACAGTTATCAGAACTGGTAAAAAAAACAAATCTATTATTTGGCTTAACACATACTTATACGGGCTACCCTATGGTCAAAGAAGCTAAAGACATAATTCAACAAGGGAAATTAGGAAAGCTACGTAAGGTTATTGTTGAGTATACACAAGGTTGGTTATCTGAAGCTCAAGATGAAGATAACAAACAAGCAAGTTGGAGAACTAATCCCGCAATGTCAGGGATTAGTGGCTGTATGGGAGATATAGGTTCACACGCTGCAAATTTGGCTGAATACATCACTAATGAGTCAATTCAAGAACTGTGCGCTGAACTCACTTCCTTTGTACCTGGTCGCCTACTTGATGATGATGGCATAGCATTACTGAAGATGTCTGGCGGAATAAAAGGAATCCTCCATGCTAGCCAAGTCGCTACGGGAGAAGAGAATAACTTAACGATTCGTATTTATGGTGAAAATGGAGGCTTAGAATGGCACCAACAAGAACCTAATAGCTTGGTACTAAAATGGTTAAATGAGCCAATGCAAATACTAAGAACTGGCGGCAATCACACATCAGTATCGTTGGTTAATACGCGCACACCTATGGGTCACCCTGAAGGATATTTAGAAGCCTTCGCTAATATATACCAAAACTTTTCAAAAGCGGTCAGAGCCTATCAACAAGGAAAAGATGCGAGTCCTCTTAGCTTCGATTATCCAGGTATAGATGATGGTGTACATGGTATGGCAATCATTGAAGGCCTTGTAAAAAGCCATCAGTCTAATGAAAAGTGGTTCACACTAAACAACTAAGCGGAGTATATAATATGAAACAAATTCAAGGTCCTGGAATCTTCCTCGCACAATTTATGGGTGATGAAGCGCCCGTAAATAATTTTAGAAACATCTGTAAATGGGTGGCTAGTTTAGGTTACAAGGGCATTCAAATTCCAAGCTGGGATCCTCGTTGTATGGATCTAGCCAAGGCTGCAAGTAGCCAAGATTATTGTGATGAACTTACCGGCACAGCAGCAGAATTCGGCTTAACCATTACTGAACTATCTACCCACTTACAAGGACAATTAGTTGCAGTGCACCCAGCTTACAATCCTATGTTTGATGGTTTTGCTCCTCCTGAAGTTCAAGGTAATGCGCAAGCAAGAACCGATTGGGCGATTGCACAATTGCATCTTGCAGCAAAAGCGAGTGAACGATTAGGCCTAAAGACCCATGCAAGCTTTTCAGGTTCTTTTCTATGGCATACTGTCTATCCTTGGCCACAAAGGCCTGCGGGATTAGTTGAGGCTGGTTTTAAAGAGTTAGCAAACCGTTGGTTACCCATATTAAATGCATTTGATAATGCTGGGGTTGATGTCTGTTACGAGCTTCATCCAGGAGAAGACTTACATGACGGCGTAACCTTTGAAAGGTTCCTTGAAGCAACAGGAAATCACCAACGGGTTAATATTTTATACGACCCAAGTCATTTTGTTTTACAACAAATGGACTACTTAGCCTTCATTGATATTTATCATGAAAGAATTAAAGCCTTCCATGTTAAAGATGCCGAATTTATTCCAAACGGTCGAAGTGGTGTTTATGGCGGTTATCAAAATTGGATTGACCGACCTGGCAGATTCCGATCTTTAGGCGATGGACAAGTAGATTTTGGTAGTATTTTTTCAAAATTAACCTCTCATAATTACGATGGCTGGGCTGTGCTTGAATGGGAATGTTGTTTGAAACACCCTGTAGATGGGGCAAAAGAAGGCGCTCCCTTTATTGAAAAGCATATTATTCGCCCTGCAGAACACGCCTTCGATGATTTTGCAAATGCAGGCGAAGATGAGCAGACTAACCGTATAATTTTAGGTTTATAATCACTTTCTACTGTTAATATAGTCGATATAATCTAATATTAGTTAACTACGCACTTGAGATATACATAATGAATCCACAATTTGAAACCGTTGAATTAGAAGGTAATACTTGCTTTAGAACGCAGCATTTTGAATGCGGTTACTTACAAGACGATCATAGTTGGCATTATCATCCCGAGTGCGAATTAACCTATATAGTAAAAGGTCAAGGTACCCGTTTTATTGGTGATAGTGTTGAACATTTTAATGAAGGCGATTTAGTCTTAATAGCGCCAAACATCCCCCATTGCTGGACAAATAATGATAAAAACGGAATAAATGAAATCGTTACTATGCAATTTTTGCCTACATGCTTGGGCCACGATTTTCTTAATTCACCAGATGCTCACGTATTAATTGAGATGTTTAAGCGTGCCAAACGAGGTATTTTAATTAATAAGCCTACCTCGACGACAATAGGAAAACTTATCGTTGACCTTCATGAAAAAAGCGGTCTACCTCGTTTATCTGGTTTTATTGATATTCTTGATTTAGTAAGCAGAAATAATCAAAATAAACTGCTTGCAAGTGAGCTTTATGCTATTGATGTTAGTGAGTTTCATAGTGGTCGAATGCGTAAAGTAATGGATTATATTCAAACACATCTGGTTGATGAAATAAAACAAACAGATATTGCTGAGTTAGTACATATGACTCCACAAGGATTTAGCCGTTTTTTCCGTTCAACCACAGGTCGTACCTTTGTTTCTTTTGTTAATATCGTCAGGATTATGGAAGCATGCCGCCTCTTGGTTAGCTCTGAAGACGACATTACTCAGATTGCATTCGAATGTGGTTACGGTAATTTATCCAATTTTAATCGTAGGTTTATGGAACAAAAGCACTGTACGCCAAGTGAATACCGAAATAATCATAATTTATTAAAGGGGTAGTAATTTCTTCCTGCCCATCCACTAAGATAATTTAACTTACACGTATAAACCACCCTCCTTTCTTTAGCAAAATGTAGTAATGGTCAAAAAGTTAATGCTTATATCCCAGAACTTTAAGATAAAAAGCTCAGAAAAAGTTATGGAATAAAACTTGTCTATTGCACTAATTATTCGCTTACTTGAAGCAAAATAGATAATTTTCTTTGCTTCATTTCTTAATAATCCACTATAAATTACAGTTAATCATTTAAGTCTATTATTATAATCACAACGTTACGAGTAACGGCAAAACGTACTATAGCCAACATAAATATATAGAGTATTTGCCACTATGATTGCTATTTTCATATTAAATAAATGTATATTAGGTCGCTTTTATTACCGAAGGTAACACCTGAGCACACACGGGTTTACTATATAAATACCCCTGTAATATTTCACAACCACGCTCAATCAAGAAAATCTTTTGTGCATCATTTTCAACGCCTTCAGCAACGATATCTAACTCAAGGTTTTGTGCTAACGTGATTATTGCCGAAGTTATCTGACTCTCTCTAAAGTTATGCGGTAACCGGGCAATAAAACTGGCATCAATTTTCAGGGTATCAATGGGTAAACTGGTTAAATAACTCAAGGACGAAAAACCGGTACCAAAATCATCTAGTGCCACTTTAACCCCCATATTTTTAAGTTGTTTTAATATGTTAGTCGCTTTATCCATCTGCTTAATGAAACAACCTTCGGTAACTTCAATCTCTAATAACTCTGCAGGTAATTGACTCTGCGCTAGTACTGACTCTACTGAGGCAACAAGATTACCTTGATGAAAGTGTAATGCTGAAATGTTCACCGCTATGCGACCACAATCAAGGTCTTGGTCTAACCATAACTTTCGTTGTTTACAAGCATGCTCTAATACCCAATGGTCGATTTCAGCAATAAAACCAAGTTCCTCTGCCATAGGAATAAATTGTGCTGGCGATACTTGCCCAAGTATAGGATTAGGCCAACGTAATAGTGCCTCTACGCCCATAACTTTACCGGTAACACCGTGTATTTGAGCCTGAAAGTTTAATTCCAGTTCACTGTTATCTAAGGCTAACCGTAAATGACTTTGAATCAATGAGCGCTCAAGTGAGTGAGCATTCATTTTCGGGGTAAAAAGCTGAAATGAATTACGACCAACGCCTTTAGCTCGATACATAGCAATATCGGCATTTTTCATCAACTCTTCTTTATTTGTACCATCTTCAGGATAAACGGCGATGCCAATAGAGGTGGTAATATTAAGGGCATGCCCTTCAATATGATAAGGTTGTCGTAGCTTTTCAACGATTCGACTACAGGCTTTACAGATATGATCGACTTCACGCATATCTGTTAACAACAAAGTAAATTCATCGCCACCAATACGGGCAATGGTGTCTCCTTCTTTTGAACTCTCGGTCAAACGTTTAGCGAAACTTTGTAGTAGCTTATCGCCAATGCGATGGCCAAAGTTATCATTAACTTCTTTGAAATAATCCAAGTCAATGAAAAACAGTGCAATATTATTTTGCTTTCGATGCGCAGTTGCTAACGCCATTTCAACACGATCAAAAAAGAGTCTACGATTAGGTAATTGAGTAAGTTCATCATAAAAAGCTAAGTTTTCAATGCGCTTTTCAGCAAGCTTTCTTTCACTAATATCACTAAAAATAGCCGCAAAGATTTTGTTATTGTCAACACCCTCACTAATTTCAATGATTGTCAGCCACTGAGGATAAATTTCACCATTCTTGCGTTTATTCCAAATTTCGCCCTGCCAAACACCTTTCTCTAAAATGCATAACCAAAGTTGTTGATAGAAATCACTATTGTGCCGGCCTGAGCTTAATATCTTTGAGTTCTGTCCTAACACTTCAGCTTCTTGATAACCAGTTACACGCGTAAATGCTGGATTTACTGAGATAATGCTGCCTTGTTCATTAGTGATCATAATACCGTCTAACGAGGCTTCTATAATTTTCTCAGCTACCAATAAATGTTTTTTTGATTCTCTCAGTGCGGAATCTCTTTGCTGCACTATTTGGTGCAACTCTTCAACGTAGGCTAATTCAATATCAAACATTATGTTATCCATTGATAAAGTACCAATGATGGCACCATTATCATCAGACACAGCGAGATGACGAATGTTGTTGCTGATTAATTGCTGGTAAGCGGAATATAAAGAATGGTTGGCATTGATAGTTTTTAGCGGATAATTGGCATGATGCCAGGCAGTCTTTTTAGTGCATTCTCCCCGAGCAAGCAGGCTTAATAAATCACGTTCAGTAACAATACCATATTGCTTTAAATCACTATTAAAAATAAGCGTAGAAGAGCACTCATTTATTTTCATCTGCTCTGCTACATTATCCAAACTGCAATTATGCTGAAGTAATTGTTGGCTTTTTTTATAACTGCTCTCGACTAGCTTTGCTTGTAAATAATGCTCTATACCTTGATTTTTAATAACATCTGTTTGACTAACAATACCTACCGGAAGGTTATCGTTATCAATCACTACAAAATGTCTAACCCCGTAATGTCGGAACTTAGTTGCTAACTCATTAACCGCTACCTCTTGTTTGATAGTCACTACCGGCGAATTCATCAGCTCACTAATATTGACATTAAACTGTTCTTGATCGCTAAAATCAATTTTACGACAATCAGATTCAGTCCATATGCCAAGCGTTAGGTTATTCTTAATAATAATTGAGCTTATATTACGCGCCCTCATGCGATTAGCTGCAACATTTATCTTCGTCTCAGGCGAACACGTTAAGATACTCGTTTGCATAATATCTTTAACTATTAAGTTAAGCTCTGGTGTTTTAGAATGTAACAAGGTATCCCTTCCTATAAAATCTTAGTTCATCAGTCGCGGAGCTTAATCAGCTATCAATGATAGCCGTTAAGCCAATAGTATATTCTGAGTTATGTAGAGATACTTTACTAAAGTTATCATCGTAAAAATATGATCTAGCGCATTGATTTTTATCAAAATTAAAGACTTAAATTTTGAAGTATTTTTCTTGTTAATCAAATATATAAAATATGTAAATCATGGATATTTTCAATGTGCATACGGACAATAATACCCTACCCCTTGTTGAACTAGGAATATGAAATGACACCAGCAATTAATGCAGCTAAGAAGAATAAAATTAGTTATCACGTTCATGAATATTCACATGATGTTGCGAGTGATTCTTATGGTGAGGAGGCTGCACAAAAGCTTGGTATCTCAGCCGAACGAGTTTTTAAGACCTTAGTGGTGAGCATCGATAATAAAGTATTAATTGTTGCCATAATACCTGTGTCTGCAATGTTAAGTATGAAGTTAATCGCTAAAGCTTACGGCGGGAAAAAAGCCGTAATGGCATTAAAAACCGATGTTGAACGTTCAACTGGTTATGTGCTTGGCGGAGTAAGTCCATTAGGACAAAAAAAATGTTTGAGAACTTTTATTGATTCATCAGCTATGCAATTTACTTCCCTCTTTGTCAGTGCCGGTAAAAGAGGTTTGGAAATAGAGTTAAAGCCAAAAGATTTACAACAACTGACTCAAGCCAAGTTAGCTGAGCTTTGTCAGTAAAAGATTGAATCAGACACAAAAAAGCGGTAGTGCCGTACAGCACCACCGCCTAATTTTACTTTTGCTTCAAACGTTATGATTACCGTTTGAACTCAGATGTTTTACTCCATTGAGGCCAAACGTCTGATTCAGATAACTCAACGCCGATTTCAAAGAATAATTGCATATCTTCAACAGCACCTGTTAAGTCCCAATCTTGGGTATATTCATCACAAAGACCGTGATAACACTTACTAAGAATTGGGTCTAACTTAAGTCTTAAGTCAGCTGTTGCTTGATCAGCTGGGATAGAGCCACCTTTTGCGTATAACGCAGGAATACCAATGTTAGCAAAAGCGAAGTGATCTGAACGATAATAAATACCAGCTGCTGGTCTTGGATCTCCCGAAATAATACGATTTTGTTTTATAGCCGCTTTAGTTAAAAAGTTATCAAGCTCAGATTGACCTAAACCATAAACCGCGACATCTTTACTCTTGCCGTTTGCATTTAGCGCATCCATATTAATGTTAGCAACCGTTTTAGCTGCTGGAATGATTGGGTTTGCTGCATAAAACTTAGAGCCAAGTAACCCCTGCTCTTCTGCCGTTACCGCTAAGAAAGTTACTGAACGTTCAGGTCTATTGGGTAGTTTTGAAAACGCTTTTGCTACTTCAATCAAGGCAGCGGTACCTGTCGCATTATCACGAGCACCGTTATAAATTTGGTCGCCTGTTTTAGTTAAATCAGTGCCTAGGTGATCCCAATGCGCTGAGTATAGAATATGTTCATCCGCTTGTTTCTGACCGGGCAAAGTCGCAATAAAGTTGTATGAAATAGATTTTTTGATGGTGTTTTTAACGGTTATAGAGGCATCTAAATTCCCCATATCAACATTGAAACTGCCTTGTGCGGCCTTTTCTTTCATTTTATCAAAATCTAGCCCTGCTTTTGAAAACAATTCAGCAGCAACAGTACTATTAATCCAACCTTCAACGGCAACACGATCTTTATTTAAATCATCACGTTGAAAACTAAACTGAGGACCAGTCCAAGAGTTTTTTACTACTGACCAGCCATAAGAAGCAGGTGCAGTTTCATGAATGATAATTGCCCCTTCAGCACCTTGACGGCTGGCTTCTTCATATTTATAAGTCCAACGACCATAATAAGTCATGGCATTGCCATTAAAGATTGCGGGATCTTTCGTCGCAAAACCTGGATCATTAACTAAAATAACAACTGTTTTCCCCTTAACATCAAGGTCTTTATAATCATTCCAGTTGTATTCTGGTGCGTTTACACCGTAACCAACAAAAACAAGTTCAGAATTTTTAAGTTGCTCTAATTCACTAATGCGAGCGCTGCCCATTACCATGTCAGTACCGTGTTGGTAATTTTTACCGCCAATAGCCAATGTCATATCGCTTGACGCTTCAATTGATACTAAGGGTACTTCTTGTAAAAAGCTGTCACCATTGCCTGGCTTAAAGCCGATAGCCGTAAACTGCTCAGTTAAATATTCAAGGGTAAGTCTTTCACCTTCACTTGACGGAGCACGACCACCAAATTCATCAGAAGATAAGACTTTTACATGTTCAATTAATTGCGCCGTATTAATACTGTCATAGCTAGCACTAATATCTTGAACGCTATTACTTTGTGAAGCGCTGCCTTGTGATGAGTCATTAGATGTTGCAACACAACCTACCAATACTGCTACCGATAAAAGCGATAATCCAATTTTTTTTATCATAATTATTATACTTATTCTGTGAAAAAGATGCTCGGAGTATAAAGGGTCTCAAAACAACTAACCAGTATCGATATGTAAATCAACGTCGAGTAACTAACGCAAACTGTCATGGTCAGTTTCCACAAGAGTTTAATTATCACCTTACATGCTGATAGATTTTAAATACCCACTGGTTTACAGTGTTCAAATAACTGATACCCATTACCAATCAAATACTTTACCGATAAGAATATAATGAAAGAAACCTTAAAAGAGCTCTCTGAAATAGTAGCCAAAGCCAATGATATATTTTATGACCGTAATAAAGAGGTTGATACTCTCATGGGCATTATGGATAAAACATTACGTAAGCAAGGCATGAATGCAGATGCAATAACCATAGATTGTCTCGCTGTAAATAAGAAAATTGTTTTAGTATTGCATGATAGCAAGCCTGATTTAGTAGACATTGCCTTTGGTGATAAAGCGGGTGTAGTCCATTCGTCAACTGAACATGAATTGAAAGACGTTAATATTGTACAAATACTCGAGATGATGGAATGTAACTTTCTGAATTAATTGCATCAATGAAAACAGTTTAGAAATAATATGCCGTAACCATTGCAAACAACATCTTAAAATGGAACAAGGAATTTTTCGATGGAATTAAACCAATTGTCTGAAAAAACTATCGGTTGTCCATATTGTGGAGAATCAATTAACGTGCTCATTGACGCATCTGAGTTGGATCAACAATATATTGAAGATTGCCAAGTATGTTGCAAACCAATAAATTTCATTATTTCTGAAAGTATCGATGGCGAGCTTACCGTGAGTGTATATAGCGAAGATGAAGCATTTTAATTATTGCTTAAGTAAAAGATAAAACAGCAGTTGTCACTATTTGAACGGTTTAGTTTAACTAGGCACATACCTACATATTTGGACCACCCGTTAATTATATAAAAGGTAAATCATGGTTTCTAAAGAAAAACTGACCGAGTTCTTACAATCTGAATTCCCTCAAACTAAATGTTCTATTGATGAAGTTGGTAATCAAGGAGCCATTGTTAGGCACACTGTTGGACAAGACGAATTGCGACCTGGCGGCACAGTTTCTGGTCCCGTAATGATGACCACTGCAGATGTTGCATTGTATGTGGCAATCCTTGGTGAAATTGGACTTGTGCCACTTGCTGTCACAACTAATTTAACCATTAACTTTCTTCGCAAACCTTCATCTCAAAAAGATATTCTCGGTAAATGTTCATTGATAAAAGTAGGAAGAACACTCGTCGTTGGGGAAGTCGAATTATATTCCGATGGTGAAACAGACCCAGTAGCCCATGTTATTGGTACTTATGCCATACCTCCCAAAAAAGCTAATAACGACAGGTGAAATAAAAATAGATCTTTGATTTTCTCTCAAGGCAACATAGCTTGATAGATTATTCTAAATAGAATGCTTCAAACACAAACGCCCAACAATGGACTTTAAGACGTTCTATAATTTATATCCGCTTTTCCAATTAACATCAGGTTTCCAGTTATCAATCCATGCAGGGATATCACTTGCAGGCATAGGTCTAGCAATACCATGACCTTGCGCTAATTCACAGCCAAGCTTTAAAAGCGCGGTACCGTGTTCAACCGTTTCAACACCTTCAGCAATCACGTTACGTTTGAATAATTTAGCTAAAGCAATCACACCTTCAACAATGGCCAAATCATCAGCATCATTCAACATATCTAGTACAAAGCTCTGATCTATCTTTATTAAGGTTACCGGTAATCGTCTTAGGTAGGTCAGAGATGAATATCCTGTGCCAAAATCATCTAGAGCAAAACCTACTCCCAACGCCATACAAGCATTCATGATCGTTGATATATGATGCACATTTTCTAAGGCACTTGTCTCAAGTACCTCTAATTCTAGGCAACCTGGTTCAACATCGGGATGAGCTGCTAGTAGGGTCATGAGCTTATCGGTAAAGTCAGGCTGTTGTAACTGAACAGCAGCAATATTTACGCTAATACTTACCGCTAGTTTAGGTCCCATTTTTTGCCATTCGCTAATTTGTTTCAGAACGGTATCAAGAACCCACTCACCCACTTCTATACTCATGGGATTGTTTTCAATGAGTGGCAAGAACTCGACTGGATTGATTAAGCCTCGTTCAGGATGTCGCCAACGAATAAGTGCTTCAACACCGATCACAGTACCTTGCTTCATATTAACCTTAGGCTGATAATGAAGAACAAATTGACGATTATCTAATGCGTTACGAATAGCTTCTAGACTTTCCCTTTGTACTTTCACAGCATCATCTTGAGCCGTATCAAAAAAATGATAACGATTCTTACCTGATTCTTTCGCCACATACATAGCTTGGTCAGCATGACGCATGAGTAAATCTGCATCGCCATTATCTTGTGGGTAAAGTGTGACACCTATACTGGCTGATATATTTAAGACAATACCATCAATAACCACTCGATCTGACGCGGCCAACAATAACCGTTCTAATACAGGTTCACAATCCTCAACTGTCGTTAAGTCGGCTAAAACAGCAACAAATTCATCACCACCAATGCGGGCTAAACTATCATTTTCGCGTAACGCCGCTTTCATACGAACGGAAAGAGCAATCAGCAGTTCATCACCTATGTCATGCCCATAAGTATCATTGACGTGTTTAAAACCATCTAAATCTAGAAATACAACAGCAAGTGATTGTTCATATCGGCTACATTGCAACATCGCTTGAGATAGTCTGTCTGCCAGTAACACGCGATTGGGTAAATTAGTGAGTATGTCGTAGTGCGCTATATGCTCCAATTGATATTGATGTTCCTTCATTGGAGTTATGTCGTTGCCCAAAGATACGTAATGGGTCGCCGTACCATTTACATCACGTACGGCACTGATAGTTTGCATTACCGCATACACTTCACCATTTTTTCGTCTGTTCCAAACTTCGCCTGACCAATAACCTACATTTTTTAAGGCTTGCCACATATCAGCATAGAACTCAGCAGATTGTCGTCCAGATTGGAGAATATGTGGATTATTACCAATCGCCTCTTCACGACTAAAACCGGTTATTTTTGTGAAAGCTTGATTAACATCGATAATATTAGCTTTATCATCGGTGATAATGATGCCTTCTCCCGCATGGCTAAAGACACTGGCTGCTAATTTTATTTTCTCTTCTGCTACCTTGCGTTGGGTGATGTCACTATGTGTTCCGCTCATACGAAGTGGCTTACCATCACTATGGCGCTGCATCACATTAGCTTGGTCATGAACCCATCTATAACCACCTTCTTTAGTTAACATCCGGTATTCAAGGCTATGGGAATTAGAGCGCCCTTCTAGGACATCATTAATTGATTGCCATGCTCTTTCTCTATCTTCATGGTGTACAAAATCAGCCCACTGACTAGTTGTATGTTTTAATTCATTATGAGTATATCCGAGCATAGTAGCCCAGCGTTCATTTCTATACACTTTTCCTGTGACTATATTCCAATCCCAAAAACCTAGGTTGGCCCCCGCTAATACGAGTTGCATCTGTTCATCACTTGCTTTTAAGCTTACATTAGCTTGGCTTTTCTCTATGGCAATACTTGCTAAACTAGCCGCTTGTTCAATCATTGTGATATTGGCTTCTGTTGGCGTATTTATCTCATGATGAAAAATAGAAAAAGTGCCTAACACTTTTCCTTGTGTCGAACGTATTGGTTCAGACCAGCACGCTCTCAATTTCGCCTTTCTTGTTAGCTCTTTGTAAGGAGCCCAATAAGAATTGTTTTGAATATCTTCAACGATAATGCGTTTATTTTTAAATGCTGCTGTACCGCAGCAGCCGACACCTGGCCCAATCTCAATACCATTAATCGCGGTGTTAAAAAAATCGGGAAGGCTTGGTGCTGCGCCACTCAATAGATGCTTACCTTCATCATCTAACAGTAAGATACTGCAAAGCATTTCTGGATGTTCTTGCTCAACACCTTGTACCACAGCTTCTAGAATGACAGGTAATTGGTCGCCACTTGTGAGGAGTTCTAAGACATGAGTACGAGATTTTTCACGAAGTTCTGCATGTTTCCGCTTAGTAATATCTTGATGTGTTCCACAAAGCCGAATAGGGTCATGGGTACTTTCTTCATATTCAATAACAGCGCCTGAGCCTTGAATCCATATCCATCGGCCGTCTGCATGTTTCATCCTGAATTCAGCAACGTAATTTTTCCCTGACAGAATATGAGCTTGGACAGTTTTTTTCATAAAATCTTCATCATCAGGATGAATAAATCCTGCCCAGTCACTAATATGATTAGTAATATCTTGTCTTGATAGACCAAGTATTGATAACCATTCATCATTAACAATATGCTCACCAGTTTTATAGAACCAATCCCAATAACCTAGCTTTGCTCCATTAATTACATTCAGCAGCTGTTTTTGAGATGTGCTGACATTTTCATCACTCAACTTTAGTACATTTATAGTTTTTACTCGCTTAGCGTTATAGCGTAGTAATAAACTACATATGACAACTCCCAATATAAGCACAAGAATAAGTAATAATCCTTGGGTAAATTTGAACGCTTGTAAATCTTGTGCCATTGCTTTTTGTAAGGCGCTTTCAACACTATCTGTAGAGTGATTAAACTTTAGAAAGGCAAGATCAAATTGTTGTTCAATACTAGATCCAACACCGGATACTGACTGTGATGCCCATCGCTTTTTTGCTATTTGGCGAAAGTGATGAATACCGTCGATGACTTCTTTTATTTGGCTACGTAAATCAGGGTTATTTAAGGCTAGGAAGATACCTTCCTTGTTAGTACCACCATCAAGCATTGCTTGAGCATACCATTCAGATTGATCCAAGTTGGCCCATATATCTTCGATATCAACCGTTTGGTCACCTCTCATAATCTCTTCAAACCACAAATGTGCAGTGGTCGCTTCTAGTTTAATTTCCATAGTCGCATCAACTAGAGGAGTGTAACGTTCGGCTACACTACCCCCTATCAGGAATGAATAATAAACGATCGCCATAGTGAACAGTGTTACGGATATAGAAAGAAAGAGTATTTTACGAGCAGCAGTGTTCATCAAGTTCATCCATGTTTAATACAGCGAATTAACTTTATCTGACTAGTGGAATTTCTTTGATTTTAATATGATAATTCCACAAGTTTTTGCCTAAGGTCGCCCATAAACAATCATAATTTTAAGGTTATTAATATAGCAAAAACACAGGTAATATCATCCTAAGCTAAATCTAGCCTTGCATTGAAATTCATCAAATAAAATTAATATACATTAAACATAGACTAATCTTTGGTATTTAAAAGCAACTTCTTTATAGTATTCACTATTAACTTACAATAGCTAAAAGGGATATATGGATTCAAATTTTTGGCATCAACTATGGGAAAGTAACGACATAGGATTTCATCAACGGGCCGTTAATCCGCTATTAGCTGAATACTTCAATACTCTGTCTTTGGCTGATAGCTCTCGACTATTTATACCTTTATGCGGTAAAACACTCGATATAGCCTGGCTACTCTCTAAAGGTTATCGTGTTGCAGGAGCTGAGCTGAATAAACCCGCGGTAGAGCAGTTATTTAGTGAACTTGGCGTAGAACCAAGAGTTTCTAAATTAGGAAAGTTAGACTGTTATAGTGCAGAAAATATCGATATCTTTGTTGGTGATATTTTCGATTTGACTGCTGAAGTATTAGGTGATGTTGATGCCATTTATGATAGGGCTGCGCTGGTTGCCTTACCAGAAGCAATGCGTAAACATTATAGAGAGCATTTACTTAAAATCACAAACATTGCGCCACAGCTACTGCTCACCTTCGAATATGATCAAACAGTGATGCAAGGTCCTCCTTTTTCTATTAGTGCTAATGACATTAAGCGTTATTACTCTGATATTTATACCTTGAGCCTCCTCAAACAAATAGAGGTACCGGGTGGATTGAAAGGTCAATGTGCAGCCAGTGAAACTATCTGGTTACTGTCTGCTATTTAATATTTCCTTTGGTAATGGATAAGATAACTAACGTGAGGATAATAAATTGAGTTTATCGAAAAACTTTAAAATGATGTCGCTTTATAACCAGCGGATGAATAGTCAGTTAATGGAGCATTGTCTAACATTATCGGCTGATATTTTGAATAAAGACACCCACTCCTTTTTCCCCAATATCATCAGTTATTGGAATCATATTTTGTTCGGTGATTTAATTTTAATGAAGCGTTTAGCTTCAAATAATATAGGAGATCTGTCACCTTTGGATTTCTCAGAATTTCCAAAAGCTGTTTCGCCACAAGATATTTATCATACTAACTTACCCGATATTGCCTTGTTGAGAGCACGAGTTGATGCGTTAATTATTCACTTTAGCAATAATCTAACCGAAGAAGATTGTGAGCGATTTATTACATACACCACTACTGAAGGCGACGTCATAACCAAAGCAGTTGCTGATATAACACAACATATTTTCAATCACCAAGCTCACCATAGAGGACAATTAACCTGCCTATTGAGTCAGGCCGGGATTGATTATGGCTGTATGGATTTACCTGTAATCGTTGCAGAAGGAAGTCGTACATCCCCGTAACCAATTAGGGTGCATATTTCACAAAACATGCACGATAACAATTCGAGTTGCTGTCATAAAATAACGGTCATTCCATTGCAAATCACTGCCTTTGTATTTCCCTTCCTTAGAATGACATCTGTATCTATTGTTTAAATTGGCTGAGGTACACTCTTGATACGGATATCCTAAAAAAGTTCTCTAACTCTCTGTTTGAAACCAACCAACACTATTAAAGTCATGACTATTTCCTTCGATGAATTAAGGTGATTTTTTGAAATCACAAATAATTAAAAGACCTATACCTTGTCGATGTTGACCTGTGAAGAGAAAGCTCTTTAGACACTTTGAAAATTAACATCAGAAATGATGATTGCCAGAGAAGACCAGCAGCAAAAAATATACTGGCCATCACGTAGAAACCGAGTTTTGGTCTATACTTATTTGAAATAATGCTGGACAATCACTCTAAAAAAAGATAGGCAACTGTTATAAAAGTGAATTGATATAATAATTTAGCTGATTAATTCAGCCAAATTATTATGTAAGAAAGTGGTGTCAGCGTAATACGAGATACAAGAACGCTCGATACAGTTTACATTGATAACAGTGTCAAAATGGTATTTACATCACTTGTGAAGACAACGAGTGGATTACACTTTCTATAATTAGACAGCATAGTTAACGACTCAACTTTTTATTTTTATAGACTCTTCCAAGGGTTTGTTTAAAAGGATAATTTTCATGGAATTCAAGCTAACAGCTGAAGGTAATGTGATTGAACAGCTTCACAGCCGTAAGCGTTCAACGCTAGTTAGCATGCACCAGACAACTAAATGTTTATTTTTTCCATTTAAGGGATCTAAGCAAATTAACCAAGTAGTTTTATTGGAGCCGCTGATTGAAATAACAATGCAAGGGTATCAATTTGCCATCATGGTAAACAATTCAATAATTGACTATATAAACCATCTCGATTTGCTCCAAACATATCCGATTAATGTACCAAGTATAGATGCACGCTATACCCCAAATACTGTATATTTAACTAAGGAATGTTTTTCGAGTCTCTCTTATTTTTCCAAAATTATTCACTTACTCCCATTTGGAAAACTACTTTCATCAATTATTTTAGATATGACTATGTTAGTCACTTTAAATGGCATGGCTATGATCGATGATAAAGCAAAACCTGTAAAGTTACAGATGAAAATAAAAAAATTATTAGGAAAATATGGTTAGAAAATATTGCCAACAAGTTTACGATAATAAATGCTGAAAATGTGTAAGTATCTAATAGTGTAGTCTTTTTCAGATCCTTTATATTAATTATCTCTTTATACACCTCAAGGTGCTTTTGGGGGGAACGTTAAAATGAAAATAACTACACAAATAACACGAGCAACCTGTAAGTTCAGACAGTTATTAACTGTTATTGTACTTACGCTATCCAGTAGTGTTATTGCAGCCCCTCCTAGTATATCTACAGGTACTCCTAACCTGAACTATACCGAAAATATGGCTCCTACCCAGGTTGCCTCAGCAGCCACACTTTCCGATTCAGATGGTGATTCCGATTGGGCTGGCGGTACTTTAGTTGTCCAAATAACCACTAATAGTGAAACTAGTGACGAAATCAGTATCCCTGACAATCTTGTCGGCACTATCAATACTAGTGGACTCGATATTCAAAATAACGCCACAGTTATCGGTACATTAAGTTCCAGTGAAGGAACCGTTACCAATGGTACTGCATTAACTATCACGTTCAATGCCAGCGCAACAAATGCATTAGTACAGCAAGTTTTACAGGGGATTAGTTACCGCAACACATCAGAGGATCCGAGTACCTCTAACCGCACTATAACCTTTACTGCTACTGACAAAAACGCTGAAACTGCCAACGACACTCAAACAATAATAATTAATTCCGTGAATGATGAGCCGATTATAACCATTGATGATACGTTAAATACCGATGAAGATAATACCCAAAGCTTAACTTTCACTTTTAGCGACGCAGACGGTGATACCGTCTCTGCCAGCGTGAGTACCCAAGCAGACCACGGTATCGCAAGTGTAAGTGGTACCACGGTCAGTTATGCGCCTGATGCTAACTTTAATGGCAATGATAGTTTCACGCTGACCTTAACCGATGGTGCAGGCTACAGCACAACCCAGGTCATTAGCGTCACAGTCAACTCGGTCAATGACGTGCCAACGATTACCATTGATAGCACCTTAACGACCGATGAAGATAATAACCAAAGTTTAACCTTCACCTTTAGTGACGTCGATGGCGATACCGTCTCTGCTACCGTGAGTACTCAAGCCAGCCACGGCGTTGCCAGTGTCTCTGGCACCACGATCAGTTATGTGCCCGATGCTAACTTTAACGGTAGTGATAGTTTCACCCTGACCTTAACCGACAGTGCCGGATACACCACGACACATACCATTAGTGTCACGGTTAACTCAATCAATGACGAGCCAACCATAACCATTGATAGCACCCTAACGACGGATGAAGATAATAACCAAACTTTAACCTTCACTTTTAGTGATGTTGATGGTGATACCGTTTCGGCTTCCGTGAGCACCCAAGCTAACCACGGTGTTGCCAGTGTCAGTGGTACCACGATCAGTTATGTGCCCGATGCTAACTTTAATGGCAGTGATAGTTTCACCCTGACCTTAACCGACAGTGCAGGATACACCACGACACATACCATTAGTGTCACGGTTAACTCAGTCAATGACGAGCCAACCATAACCATTGATAGTACCCTAACGACGGATGAAGATAATAACCAAAGTTTAACCTTCACTTTTAGTGATGTTGATGGCGATACCGTCTCTGCTTCCGTGAACACGCAAGCTAACCACGGTGTTGCCAGTGTCAGTGGTACCACGGTCAGTTATGTACCCAATGCTAACTTTAACGGCAGTGATAGTTTCACCCTGACCTTAACCGACAGTGCCGGATTCACCACAACCCAAGTCATTAGCGTTACGGTCAACTCAGTCAATGATGAGCCAACCATAACCATTGATAGTACCCTAACGACGGATGAAGATAATAATCAAAGCTTAACCTTCACCTTTAGTGATGTCGATGGTGATACCGTCTCAGCCAGCGTAAGTACCCAAGCAGACCACGGTATTGCCAGTGTCAGTGGTACCACGATCAGTTATGCACCCGATGCTAACTTTAACGGCAGTGATAGTTTCACCCTGACCTTAACGGATAGTGCCGGCTACACCACCACAAAAGTCATTAGCGTCACGGTTAACTCAGTCAATGATGAGCCAACCATTACCATTGATAGCACTTTAACTACCAATGAAGATAATACCCAAAGTTTAACCTTCACGTTTAGTGATGTCGATGGCGATACCGTCTCGGCCTCCGTGAGCACTCAAGCCAGCCACGGGGTTGCCAGTGTCAGTGGTACCACGGTCAGTTATGCGCCCGATGCTAACTTTAATGGCAGTGATAGTTTTACCCTGACCTTAACCGACGGTGCCGGATACAGCACCACACAAGTTATTAACGTCACGGTCAACTCCAGCAATGATGACCCCACAATTACCATTGATAGCACCCTAACAACGGATGAAGATAACAACCAAAGTATAACCTTCACCTTTAGTGACGCCGATGGTGATACCGTCTCTGCCTCCGTGAGCACCCAAGCCAGCCACGGCGTTGCCAGTGTGAGCGGTACCACGATCAGTTATGTGCCTGATGCTAACTTTAATGGTAATGATAGTTTCACGTTGACCTTAACCGATAATGCCGGATACACCACAACCCAAACCATTAGTGTCACGGTTAACTCAGTCAATGATGAGCCAACGATTACCATTGATAGCACCTTGACGACCGATGAAGATAATAACCAAAGTTTAACCTTCACCTTTAGTGATGTCGATGGTGATACCGTCTCGGCAAGTGTGAGCACTCAAGCTAACCACGGCGTCGCCAGTGTCAGCGGTACCACAGTCAGTTATACCCCCAATGCTAACTTTAACGGCAGTGATAGCTTCACCCTGACCTTAACCGATGGTGCAGGCTACAGCACCACACAAGTCATTAGTGTCACTGTCAACTCAAGCAATGACGAGCCAACGATTACCATTGCAAGCACATTAACCACCGATGAAGATAACAACCAAAGCTTAACCTTCACCTTCAGTGATGTTGATGGCGATACTGTCTCTGCCACCGTGAGCACCCAAGCAACACAGGGCATAGCCAGTGTCAGTGGCACCACAGTCACTTATGCCCCCGATGCTAACTTTAATGGCAATGATAGTTTCACCCTGACCTTAACCGACGGTGCAGGCTACAGCACAACACAAGTCATTAGCGTCACAGTCAACTCAGTTAATGACGAACCAACCATTACCATTGCAAGCACCTTAACAACAAGTGAAGATAATACCCAAAGTTTAACTTTCACCTTCAGTGATGTTGATGGTGATACCGTTTCTGCCAGTGTGAGCACCCAAGCTAACCACGGCATTGCCAGTGTCAGTGGCACCACAGTCACTTATGCCCCCGATGCTAACTATAATGGCAATGATAGTTTCACCTTGACGCTAACCGACAATGCAGGATACACGACCACTCAAGTCATTAGTGTCACGGTCAATTCGAGTAATGACGACCCCACCATTACCATTGATAGCACCTTGACCACCGATGAAGATAATAACCAAACCTTAACCTTCACCTTTAGTGATGTTGATGGTGATACCGTATCTGCCAGTGTGAGTACGCAAGCAATCCACGGCACTGCCAGTGTCAGCGGTACCACAGTCAGTTATTCGCCTGATGCTAACTTTAACGGCAATGATAGTTTTACCCTGACCTTAACTGACAATGCCGGCTACACCACAACACAAACGATTAGTGTCACGGTCAACTCAATTAACGACGAGCCAACCATTAGCATCGCCAGCACCTTAACTACAGATGAAGATAATAACCAAACTTTAACCTTCACTTTTAGTGATGTTGATGGCGATACCGTCTCTGCTAGTGTGAACACACAAGCTAATCACGGCGTTGCCAGTGTTAGCGGTACTACAGTCACTTATGCCCCTGATGCAAACTTTAATGGCAGTGATAGTTTTACCCTGACCTTAACCGACAGTGCCGGCTACACCACCACACAAGCCATTAGCGTCACGGTTAACTCAGTTAATGACGTGCCTACGATTACCATTGATAGCACCTTGACCACAGATGAGGATAATAACCAAAGTTTAACTTTCACCTTTAGTGATGTTGATGGCGATACCGTATCTGCCAGTGTTAGTACGCAAGCAAACCACGGCATCGCCAGTGTCAGTGGCACCACAGTGAGTTATGCGCCCGATGTAAACTTTAATGGCAGTGATAGTTTCACTCTGACCTTAACTGACAATGCGGGATATAGTACAACACAAGTCATCAGTGTTACCGTCAACTCAATCAATGACGAGCCAACCATTACCATTGCAAGCACCTTAACCACGGATGAAGATAATAACCAAACCTTAATCTTCACGTTTAGTGATGTTGATGGAGATACAGTCTCTGCCACCGTGAGTACCCAAGCAAGCCATGGTGTTGCTAGTGTCAGCGGTACCACGATCAGTTATGCGCCCGATGCTAACTTTAACGGCAGTGATAGTTTCACCCTGACCTTAACCGACAGTGCCGGATACACCACCACACAAGTCATTAGCGTCACGGTCAACTCAGTCAATGACGATCCAACAATTACTATTGCAAACACCCTGACGACCGATGAAGATAACAACCAAACCTTAAGCTTCACTTACACTGATGTCGATGGTGATACCGTATCTGCCAGCGTAAGTACTCAAGCTAACCACGGTGTTGCCAGTGTGAGTGGTACCACGGCCAGTTATGTGCCCGACACTAATTTTAACGGTAGTGATAATTTCACGCTTACCCTAACGGGTAGTGATGGCTACACCACAACAAAAGTCATTAGCGTCACGGTCAATTCAGTCAACGACGAGCCAACGATTTCCATTGATAGTACCTTGACGACCGATGAAGATAACAATCAAAGCTTAACCTTCACTTACAGTGATGTTGATGGCGATACAGTTTCTGCAGTTGAGTCTGTTGCACCTGTTCATGGAACTATAACCATTACAGGTACTACAGTTTTGTATTCTCCAGATGCCAATTTCAATGGTAGTGATAGCTTTACATTAACGTTGACTGACAGTGCTGGTTTTGAAACTAATAAAACTATTATTGTCAATGTTGATTCGGTTAACGATATACCTATTGCTGTAGATGATCAGCTAATGCTTGATGTTTCGGCTGATAATTTGTATCAAATTGACATACTGGCGAATGATATATCACCCGACGGTGACTCACTTATTCTCATAGGTGTATCTGCAAGCATAGGTGAGGCCCTTATAGAAAATAACAAGCTAGTTTATCAAGCACCTATCGGGACTGAAGGTATTATTGAATTCAATTATGCTATTAAAGATATTGATGCTGAAATAGTAACGGCTAAAGTATCACTGCAATTGCAACCTGTGATCTCAAGTAAAATTAACTTAACTCTACCAGATGATATTACAGCCAATGCTTCAGGCTTATTTACTCAAGTTGATTTAGGCTTAGCTAGTGCCGTAGACCCTTCGGGTAAGGCTATCCCTTTATCAATAGAAAATGGTAATTCTTTGTTGCCGACAGGCAATAGTATAGTGCACTGGAAAGCGGATGATGGTGAAGGTCATTCTGTCATGCTAAGTCAACGAGTAAAAGTAAACCCGTTAATTTCAATTGATAACGATCAGGATACAGCTGAAGGATCAGAGACTGTTATTGCAGTTCATTTAAATGGTACTGCTCCTGACTATCCTGTGAGGGTGACTTATAACGTATCAGGAACTGCTGACGCTAGCGACCATAACTTAACCGATGGTGAAGTCGTTATAGAGGAAGGTACAATAGGATTTATTACTCTCGCCGTGTATGAAGATGCTGTAGCGGATAATAATGAAACTATTGTTGTACGCCTCAGTAGTGAGCACAATTTAGGTTATAAATCAGAGCATACATTAACGATTATTGAAGGAAACATAGCCCCCAAAGTAACCTTACAAATTTCACAAGCCGAAGAACAACGTTCTTTGGTTACCAATAACAATGATTTAGTCAGGGTTCAAGCAATTGTGTCAGATGCTAATCCAGATAATACTCATCGCATAGAATGGTCAACAACGCATGATGAAATTCCTGTGCCAGCCCCCGACCAAAGTGAATTTAGCTTCGATCCTTCAGTATTAACTCCAGGTGTATATAAGTTAACTGCAAGGGTAATTGATAACGGTACTGTGCCACTAGAGACAACTCAAAATATATATTTTGAAGTAGTTACCACACTTGCCCTGCTTCGCAGTGTAGACAGTGATGGAGATCTTATTCCCGATAATCAGGAAGGTTATACGGATACTGATGGTGATGGTATTGCTGATTACTTAGATGCTATTAGTGAATGTAATGTATTGCAGGAGCAAGCTTTAGATAGTAAACAATTTTTAATAGAGGCAGAGCCTGGTGTTTGTTTACGTAAAGGCATAACCGTTGCCTCTAATGAAACTGGCGGCTCACAAATACTTAAACAAGAATTGTTAGTCGATGAAGGAATGACCAATATTGGTGGCTTATTTGATTTTTTGGCCTATGATTTGAAAACACCGGGTCAAAATATTACTTTGGTAATTCCACAACGTTTACCCATACCAGAGGCGGCTGTATACCGTAAATTTAGGAGCGGTCAATGGAGTGATTTTATTGAAGATGAAAACAATATTATTCGTTCTGCTGCAGGTCAACCGGGCTACTGCCCTCCGCCTAACCACCCTACATGGTCTGCTGGTTTGTCTTTAGGGCATTGGTGTGTGCAATTAACCGTTCAAGATGGCGGTGCAAATGATGATGATGGTCGTATTAATTCTACAATTGTTGATCCGGGAGGAATAGCGATTAGTTCAAATGACAATCACGCGCCTGTTGCGACAGCGGATACCATTACGATGAAATGGAAAACGAGTAAGGAGATTGACGTACTATCCAATGATACTGACGAGGATGACAATTTACTTAGTATCAGCGCCGCTACCGCTGATTATGGTGAAGTTAGCTTTGAAAATGCTAAGCTTATTTATACAACATCAGACATTTTCTTTGAGCGCGCGATTATTCAATACAGTATCACAGATCAAAATGGCGGATCAGCTCATAGTTCTGTAGTGGTTCAGGTAGTGAACAATTTTGCTCCTGTTGCATTTGACGATAGCGCTGCTACTGATGATAGAGGTACCGTTAACATAGACGCTCTGAATAATGATTTGGATGCTGATGGTGATCAACTAACCATTACTGAAGCTGTAGCTGAACATGGTGATGTGGTTATTAACGCAGACCAAACGTTAACTTATAGTGCTCAAGCTGGTTTTGATGGTGTAGACACCATTACTTATACCATCGTAGATACAAACGAGGCAACCGCACAAGGCTCAGTATTAGTGACAGTAACCGCTTTTGTAGTCGCAGAAGTTAAAAACTCATCAGGAGGCTCAATGGGAAGCATTATTCTTTTATTAACAAGCATCGCTATACTGTGGCGCAATAGAAAAATAGCGCTATCAGTGCTATTAGCAGTAATTTTTAGTGTAAATTCACAAGCAAATGGCGTTGGGGAGCAGTCACAATGGCTAATTGAAGCTGAGTTTGGTTATTCGCAAGCAGAAAATAACAAGGGCCTTGATGATATTCCAGCAGAAAACATAGAGAGTATTGATAGTGAAGATAATACTTGGTCAATCGGTGTTGGCTATTTATTAACACCAGAGTGGAAACTTGTTGGACGTTTTGTCGATCTGGGAACAGGTAGTGCTACGCTAAAGGCAGAAACGCTCGACCCTGCCGAATATCATCAATCGGCTGCCAAGGCTACCCCATTGCTTGTGCGTGGTTTCGCAGTAGACTTAAGCTATCAGTTGTTTGATTTTTCTAGTATTGTCAGCGATGCTACGTTAGGAACTATCCTTTGGGAAAGAGACTTCGAAAGTACCTTTCAAGGAGATTCGATTAAACGGTTTAAATCAGGCACTGATATGTATTTAGGGCTACAGCTGGGATATCAGTTGAATAGCCACTTGCAGTTAGGAGTTAGTTATAATCATTATTTTATTTCAGAAAATGGAATTGATAATCTCAATTTTAGAGCAACCTACCGTTTCTAAAGCTTGTAACAAATCATTATTGGTATTGTTGATTGATCACAAGTCTATCGCCCGATAAACAAGCTTTATCGATAGCTAGTGCGCCAGCGTTTTACTGTCAATTCTAGCTATTACTTCCCTGTTGATGCAACAACTGAAACAAAGTGCCCATAATAGAGTTTTTTACCCACTAAACGCTCTATTTCTGCTGCACTTGGGTAGGTAGACCACTGAGTAGAACATGCTTCTACCGCTTCAACATTTGCCCACGTCAGATGCCAACATATTTCCTCTGCGTTATCGGTTTTCACTAATATTTCGTGAGCAATAATATTGTCTTGCTCAGCATTTATTTCAATAAATAGTGACTCACTTAACGCGATCACACGCGTTAAGTTTGTTTCTTTGACTTCAAAAACGGCAAATTCAGTACATGTTGACATCTATTTTCCTTTTCACTCTAAATGGCTAATCTTCGCTACGATAACTTGCCAATTCAGTGCTTAAGCTAACGCCTTGCAGTTTTAACTGATTCACTCGTTGTAAGTAAGCCGCACCTTTTAACATATGTAATGCGACGTCCACTGCATAACGGCGAGTATAATCTTCTAAATAAGTACCTTTTACCCAACTATTAAATGCGCCTAAGCTTGGACCAGCCCAAATTTGATAATCCATTTCGCGTCCTTTTTCACCGGTATTAGACCAGCGAGAGCTTAAGCCTAAATACCAACGGAAAATTAATGCCATTTTACGTTTAGGACTCGATTGAGCACGCGCTAGCATTTCAGGATCACGTTCAGTGAAAAATGCTTCTGTGCCAGCCCAAACATCGTCTAAGTTTGAACGGAAAATTTGCTTTTCAATCTTAAGACGTTCATCAGCAGGAATAGCTTCAATAGAGTCATAATTAATGTATAGCTCGTAAAGTTTCTTTGCACGCATAGCGAACATCGAACCGCGCTTAACGACTTGTAACTTCACGCCCATTTCAAACATATCAGCCGCCGGTGCCATAGTCACATCGGCCATTTCAACACCCGCTAATAACTTACGAGTATGTTCTGATGCGCCTGCTTCAACACAAGCTTGGTTTACTGAGCCAAGCACAATATAAGCAGCGCCCATGTTAAAGGCTGCTAAAGCAGACTCTGGGGTACCAATACCGCCACCAGCACCAACACGTAGTGCAGGAGAGAAGTTGTATTGTGCTTGAACTTCATCACGAAGCGCGATAATCGTCGGTAATAAAGTTAAGAAAGGTCGGTTATCTGTATGACCGCCTGAATCAGCTTCAGCAGTAATATCATCAGCCATAGGCACGCGTTTTGACAGCTCGGCTTGGGCTTGGGTTATCTTGCCTTGGCTAAGCAATTTATCAACGAGTTTTTGCGGTGCAGGCTCCATAAATCGGCGCCCTACTTCCGTACGAGATACTTTAGCAATAACCTTGTTGGCAATATTGACGCTACCATCGCTATTTTCGCTTAAGCCAGCTAAACGATACCAAACAATATGCTCAGTTAAACCTAAATAAGCTGAAGCCTCCACGGTTTTAACGCCTAGTTTTAAAAATCGTTCTACTGCGCCACGCTCCAATGCTTCTTCGGCAGGTGCGTGAATCAAGTTCACCGCATAAGGTCCATTAGGCAATTCTGCTTGAATACGTTTAATCGCATCTTCTACGGCATCAGGCACTAAACCTGCTGCGCCGAATGAGCATAAAAATCCTGCCTTGCCTAAAGCGACAACGAGTTCAACTGAGGCAATACCATTAGCCATAGCCCCGCCATGATAGGCATATTTAACACCATGCTGCTTTTTGTAGGCATCATCACCTAAATCTTGCGGAGTTAGCTTCTGAGCAAAAGCGACAACATCAGCATCACCTGCAGCTGTAGTCGTGTTTACCACACCAAAACCATCAGCAGATTTTGCGACATATACCGGCTTTGTTAAGTCCATTAGTGCTGACTTTACTTCGACATCACTGCTTTTAACGCCACTGGCATCAACTTTCCATGCCCAATCAATTGGATTGGCATTGCTATAACTTAAATTTGACATCTTTGTTCCTATTTATCTTACTTGTTCTTATTTTTTAAGATCTATTTGACTGACTAAGTAATGGTGTTAATCCTAATAGTTAAGCTCGAAGCCAGTTGGTGCTGTTGCAAAGAAGAAACACGGAATTGATGCCTATCAATGAGTATTTCTGATGCTGCAACAGTGCCAAATGGCAATGAGGTTAACTGTTAGCTAGGCTTCAATAAGCGACAAGACAATATCCTTCACTTCATAGATACGTAAGCCATCTTTCGATAAATTCGCATCACCGACTAATCTCACTTCACCGTCTTCTTTAATGATGTCAGTGATATGCACGTCAAGTGACATCTCTTTATTCAATGGCGTAATTTGACCACGATACTTCCATTTAACTAAAGTTGTCGGCGCAATAAATCTTGGGTTTGTAAACTGCTTACCTAAATCATTTTCTAAGGCATAGGTTTGCATTAATTCGATAACAGCTTCAACACCCAATGAACCAGGCATTACCGGGTCTTGGTGGAAGTGATAACGGAAGAACCAGTCTGTTGCATCAATTGAACGCTGACCATGTACATACGCAATACCCGCTTTACCGCCGCCTTCAACGATTGAAACGGTATCAATAAAGTTCATTTGACCACCCGCTAATTTGTAATGCGGTTTGCCTGCTGGTGCTTGGTATAAAGCTAGGTTTGAATTACTAAGATCGATCACCTTAATGTCTGATTTAGGCGTATTGTTATCAACAAACCAAGGGTGAGTTACTTTACCGTTATCAATACCTAATTGGTTAGTTAACGCATCTGCGCCAAAGTAACCAAACACAGCGGTACCTTTATAGAACAGATCATGACTTTCTAATGACTGAGCAGGTTTGCTTTCATTTTTGACATACAGCTCAAAGGTAAAGCTTTGTACTATCATACCGCCAGCCATGGTGGTGCTTAATAATACTGATTTATTAACAATGGTTTTACCGCGTAAATCCACTTGTTTGATTAAGTCGCCGCTACCATCTAAATTACGGAAAAATAGATCTTTTTCTGGATACTTAAGTGTGGTGCCCATGTAACCTGAAATAAAGCCATTAGGTTGTAAGGCAATTTCCATGATTAATGAATAAGGCATCCAGTTATTGACGCTGTTTTTAGTGAAGTACCATGCATCACTTGGCACATAGTATTCTGCGATACAGCTAGACGTCTTTTTAAGATCTAAACGCTCACCCTGCACTTCAACCACTTGCGTCACTACTTGTAAATCACCACATGGCGTACGTGGTGGAATACGACCTTGATAAACGTCAAAATCAGGACCAAAACATTTAGAGATATTACCGGTAGCAAATTCAAACATGTGCCAAGGCGTAAACGGCGCTTGGTTAGGTACGCGGTTTTGACCGGCGACCATTGGTGCTTCAAAATGCTGAATGGGTGTTACCCCCTTCTCTTTTGGCGCAGTAAAGTCAGACATAACTTTCATTAATGGACGGTGTGCATGTTTAAATGGTGCAACGCCACGTTCGTCTAGTTCAAGATCCTTACCTGAATCTGCATTGTTACTGTGTACTACCTGAGTAGAACGTTGCGCAATGCTTGCTTTAAGCTGAACATTGTCAGGTAACGTTACCGGATAGGGTGAATTATCATCTTGCTCAGTGATCATCACTGATAAGTTTTTAAAGTCGACAACGGCTTTACCATCAAGAATAATTTCTATATTGGCTTTTAAAAATGGGTAAGGTTCCATGCCCATTGCGGTTACTTCCATACGATACGTTAAGGTATTGTGTTGTGGAATAACTTGTCCACGACAACGTACGGTTTGCGACTCACCTGGCATAGGCTGGAAACGGGCGTTATTTACATTCGCGTGCATGCCTAATTTAAGCATTAAGAACATCGCCATTTGACCGCAGCCTTCACTCATTAATGAGCCAGCCATCACTTGGTCACCTTTAAAGTGACATGGGAAGTACCAATGCTCTGGATCTAAATCTTTTTGACCTTCTAATAAACCTAAGCCCCAATGACCACCTTTGGCATCGATTTTAGTAATGCGCTCTATCATTAAGAATTTCTTCGATGAGAATTTTAATGACGGGTTACGACCTTGTTGGTTATATTCTTCACCAAAACAGCCTGCAACATCGCCATCAACCAATTTCATCATATCGTTATAATCGAAATGTTGTTTAGCTTGTTTAGCTGCATCTACATTAGTAATTAATGGCGTGAAATCAGTTTTAACCGCATTGGCTAATTCGGCTTTATCTTTATCATTTAAGATAACACCCTTACCATCAGCAAGTTCTTCATCAGTGAAGAAACCCGCACAACCATTACGCATGATAAGTACTTTTTTATCACCAACATAACAATCGTAGTGAAAGAAGAATAATAATTGCTCGCCGTTTCTCGCGTATGAGTCAATATGAATTTCATAACGTAGCGTTTCGCCACCAAAAGCCATTTCTTCTAAGAAGGTTAATTCACAATCAAGTAAACGATAAACACGTTCACCTTTGGCTTGAAAATCAATCCCTATATAAGAAATTAATAATAAATCACATTGGCCTGATTCAACCGATACTGACCAAGGGATTTGACCATCGATAAGGAACGGTGCATCAACGGGAATATCATACTCAGTACACATGTATGATTTTTTATATTCATTTACTGTCGCTTCAAGTTCAGTAACACGTGAAACTAATAAATAATCTGTGGTTGGTAAACGTACTCGACGTGAATAGCTGTCGATAATTTTAAATTCGTCACCAAAAACTTTCGCTATATCACCTTCTGCAAATTCAACTAAATCGGCAGTATCCCAAATAATATCTTCAGGTTGATTAAAACGCTCTTCAAGTTGTAATGGTGGGTAGCTATAACCAGCTGGGCCTTTTACTTTAAAGGTACAGTTAAAACCCGATTCATTTGCCCACTGCTGGTTTGCCGCTTGCACATTTGAAGAGACAACTGAAAGCTCAGGTGCATGGTGACGCTCATTTACCTGCTCAGTTGCACTTGTTGTTGAGACATAAGTTGGCAAGCCTGCACTGACATTAGCCTGCATTTCAATCAATTTAGAAATTTGCTGACCTGCCATTTGGCGGGTATTTAAAAAGGCTTGATGGGTAGCTGATTCTTGGAAAATTTCTTTACTTGCTTGATGTTTAACATCTGCCGATACTTGTCTTTTGCTTTGCTTATTTGCAATAGCGGTATTAGTAATTTTCTTCACTTGTACTCCAGTAACGACCGTTGATCGTGTATGAGCTTGACTAGATAAATTAGTTGGCTGCGCGGCTTCTGCTAACTTAACTTCAGAGACTTTTGATTCAGTTAGCTTAGGTTTAATGTTCATGACATTAACCGTCTGTTTAACCTGACGTAAAGGTTGCTTAGTAAAAGCTTGCTTAATCGCCGACATTGCCGGTGTTTTCACATTGGCAATAATGTCTGTAAATATGGCTTTGCCACCTAAGCTAATATTTTTAATAAGTTTAGGACGCTGTTTACCTGTTGGCGCAGGTGCTGCTTGATGGGCAAACTTGCTCGATGACAAAATAAGATGCGCACAGCTTTCATCTTTACCTAAGCCATTCACTGCTATATGAGACGCACCAGGGGAAGCTTTAGCAGATTTCTCATCCAAAAGCAGCGCTGTTTTGATAATACTGGCAACACCGCTGGCGTTAAATGTATGACCAACATTGCTTTTAACACTGCTAATCGCTTTGCCTGCATACAATGCCGGTAGTGCTTGAGCTTCTGCGCTATTTTCAGCACTAAAACCACTGGCATGTGCTTCAACACTGCTAATATCTGCACTGTTAAGCCCTGCAATATTTAGTGAAGCGGTTGCGGCTTTAGTGATGGCTGCAGCATCGTTACCATTGGCAAAACTAATACCGTCTATGGTGGCGTAAATACTTTGTTCAGCAACTTGCATTACTTTAGACAGGGGTTTAACAACAAACGCACCTGCCCCTTCACCTACTCGCCATGTATTTTGCTCAAGTACATTTGCTGAAACTGAGCCTGTATCTACTGGTCCTTTATTTACCGGACCAAAGTGCTGTCTTAAGGTGATATTTTCGACTGAGCCCGCTAAATCAACCGAGGCAATAATCACGGCATCAATATCTGATGTTTGAAATAAGTTTTCAGCCAATTCTACACAACGATAAACTGAGTTTTCTTCCGCAGAAAGCGTTATCGCTGGGCCGGTAAAGTCCCATAATGCTGAAATACGCGACGCCATAATATTACCAATAAACGAGGTATATTGATTAAGTTGCGCCGCATGAGCAACACCATCTTTGGCGATATTGGTTAAGGTTTCACGTTGCTCTGGGCTAAGCGTAACGCCTTGTTGTAACAAACTTTCTTCAATTTGTGTGCTTAAGTTAACACGACCTCGGTATTGATGCAGCTCGAGTTCAATCCCCATAGCCACTAATACTGCAACATTGCTACCTTCTTTAAGTCCGGCATCTTTCGCTGCATTATCAGCAACTTTCATCATCATCAGTTGCTGGGGAATTAAACAATCTTGCTCGTTAGGTGGTACTTTGAAACGTAAAAAATCAATATCAAAGTTTTCAACATAACCGCCCTGAGGTGCTTTATTAAGCTGCAAGGCGCTCATTACGTCGGTATCGTTATTAATGCCTTTCCAACGATTCGTTGGTAATTCTCTGAAAGTATTACCGTTAGTTTCGATAAGGGTTTTAAAGCTAGCAAGATCTTCAGCACCGCCAAAATGAGCATCCATACCAATAATAGCAAGCGGCTCACGAGTTTTGGCTTTTACCGTAATAGGCTCAAGTTGCTGTGTAGGTTGTTGTAAAACTAAATGCGCATTAGAGCCACCAAAACCAAAAACACTCACGCCAGCGGTTCTTGGCTTGTTTGCAGTATAAGTAGCTGTTGGCCAATCAATAGTGTCTGTTGGCATTTGAGCGCCGCCTAAATAACCCTTTTTAGAGCTTAATGGCTCGTTTAAGTTTATCGTTGCGGGGATTTTTGCTTCATTAAGTGCCCAAATAGCTTTAGTCATACCCGGCATACCTGCTGCAGTAAGCAAGTGACCTAAGTTAGATTTTACTGAGCCAAGTAAAGGTTTATTGCCATTTTCTCTTGGGAAGCGACTAAAGAAGGTATCCATAGAGCCAAGCTCTACGTTAT
>OJGO01000132.1_pt1 | contig 37883 bp, 27 predicted proteins | sample 1594871 | NCBI WGS metagenome assembly OJGO01 (sample SAMN05416798, study PRJEB24817) | seawater metagenome | isolation source: Sea water | place: Canada:Atlantic | collected 2013-07 | reverse complement strand
ACTATATTGTGTCGCTCATGATAAAAATCAACAAATTAGCTAAAATAAATATTTTATTTAATATTATCAACAGGTTAACTAAAGTGATGTTTTTAACACTGTTATTTAAAAATTTTGAGCAAGCTTTTTTAGCAAGTTTTACTAGGACTAGTCAATCTTTATCGTTCAATAAAAGGAATTTTTTCTATTACATTAATATCAACCTCGTCGAGTTTTAGTGAAAAAGTTGCTTTATAGGCGATTATCTCAACACCAGCAAGCAGGGCTTCTTTCAGCAATTTTGCATAGGTTGGGTCAATATGACTAGCGGCTGCAATATCATTAATACCACTATGTAAAACCGCAAATAATAAGACAGCTCTATGTCCCTGTGCAGCCATATCCATTAATTCACGTAAGTGTTTTTGACCGCGCGTCGTCACAGCATCAGGGAAATAACCATGACCTTGGTCTAATAAGGTGACTGATTTAACCTCAATGTATGTGTCAGGACTTTGATTATAAGTGGCTAAAAAATCAACTCGGCTATTTTCGTTGCCGTATTTAACTTCTCGTTTCAATTCATCGAAGCCAGATAACTCCTTGATTAACCCTCGGTGCAATGCTTCTTCTATTAGCTGGTTAGCACGTAAGGTATTGACGCAAATAAAGTGGTTATTCTGGCTTTGGGTAATCTCCCAGCTAAATGGGTATTTTCGTTTAGCATTGGTTGATGTGCTAAACCACACGGTATCATTTGGCTCTGCACAACCTTTCATAGCACCTGTGTTAGCACAATGAATGGTTGTCTGCTCACCACCATTAAGTTCAATATCGGCAAGAAAGCGTTTATAACGTTTAATCAATTTAGCGGATTGTACTTGGAGTATCATATTATAATGAGCTAATTAAGTTAGTAGCCCATTATAATGTAGCTTTTTACTGGTATTGTCATGTTAATTAACTGGTTATACCTTTTAACATGTATTTGTTAATTAACTTGCCTGTTTAATATAATCATTAAGCCAATCGGTAGCTATTTCATTATCACTAAATACATGAAACTCTATTTGGCAATCATGGTAAATACGTTGTAATTGCATCTGTTGCATATCGGCATAGGCGCTATTTAAAATAACAACTGCAATTGCAATCATGCCTTTTTCTTGTCGATATTGAGTGGTTTTTTTTAACTGTTGTTCGGCATCAGGAGTAAAAACACTATTGCCACGAAAGGTGATTAATGACCCCCATGGTTCACCAGTCATTTTTTCTGTTAGCTGTTTAATATCTTGGTGATATTTTTCTGCAGTCACGTCATTAAACGGTTCTTGTACATCAACTAATAAAATATTACTTTGTTGTTCAATGATGTAACTTCCATGTGCCGAATGTTGCATGCTATTTCCTCTCTGATTGTCTCTGATTAAAAAAGGGGAACGTTTAGTAATAACAGTCTTTAATTAATTTGCCAAGTAAGCATATAATTTTTTTTTTGCAAGTTTTGCTATTATTTTTTTAGTCTTTAAGGGTACTTGTTCTAACACACTGGTTAATATAATTTTTTGTTGGTAATTGTCTTTTGATGCCCTCTGGCGCTAACTTGCTATTTTACTTATTTAGCTAACAAATTAAGATGTTAGGCAATGAACTCTTTCATCGTGTCAGTAAGCCGCTTAACGATAAGCTAACATCCCTTAATTACGTTAAAAAGACAAAGTCTAACTCTGTTGTCGAGTTTATCTTCATTGAACGTCAAGGCATGCATTTGCATAGCTGTTTGCTTTTGAGGTTGAATAGGGTCATGAAGTCGACCGATTAAACCGATTGGTAATATGCCGAGTCGCTATTAATTGTTATGATAGCAAGTATGTTTACAATAATTTTATTTTGTCGATGACTGTAGCTACCCCTCTCCCTATAGAAGCAATTAAGCAGCAATTCTGCCGAAGCCTCGATCAGCATAATACCCTCATTTTATCGGCTCCTCCTGGAGCAGGTAAGTCGACGTGTTTACCTTTATGGCTATTAACCTTGCCAAGTTTAGCTGATAAAAAAATATATTTGCTGCAGCCTAGACGTTTGGCCGTTAAAAATATCGCGATATTTTTAGCCAAACAACTGCAAGAACAGGTAGGGGAAACTGTTGGTTATCGATTACGTAATGATAATAAAGTATCGCCGAATACCCGTCTTGAAGTCATTACTGAAGGCATATTAACGCAGATAATTCAAAAAGATGCGGAACTTATAGATACCGCATTAGTTGTTTTTGATGAGTTTCATGAACGAAGCTTACAGGGCGATTTAGCTTTTGCGCTCACCCGAGAAATACAAACAGAATTGAGGGAAGACTTAAAAATACTGCTAATGTCTGCCACGTTGGATATTGAGTATTTAAGCCAAGCGCTGCCAGATGCTCAGCTTCTAAGGAGTGAAGGACGTAGCTACCCAATAGAGGTGAGTTATCAAGCCCCAAGAGGGCATCAACGTTGGCGTGAACATGCACTAACAGTTATCAAAGATAAGATGCTTAACCACATGGGCTCAATCTTAGTTTTTTTACCGGGTGTGGCTGATATTCGTTTTTTACTTGATAGTTTACTGTCTCAACAAACGGAAAGAGTCAACATTTGCCCTTTATTTGGAGAATTGAGTATACAGGAGCAACAGCAGGCGATAGCTCCCTGCCTTAATGGTTTTCGTAAAATTGTTTTGGCGACGAATATTGCTGAAACCTCACTAACAATTGATGGCATTGATCTTGTCATTGATTGTGGGCTTGAAAAAGTTGCTGTTTTTGATAGTGCTAGTTTGATGAATAAACTAATGCAAAAACAGATATCAAAAGCTTCTGCTGTGCAAAGAGCTGGGCGAGCCGGGCGTTTAATGCCAGGGCAATGTATTCGTTTATATGGCAAGGACGATTTTGAACGTAGGCTATTACACAGTGTTAATGATATTCAACAAGCAGATTTATTACCTACGCTCATAGAAGCTGCACGTTGGGGAGTCTCCGCTTTAGCTGAGTTGCCTTTATTGGAACTGCCCAGTAAAACTAAGGAGCAACAAGCTTGGCAAGAATTACAAAGTCTAGATATTGTTGATGATAAATACTTACTGACTAAACATGGTGAAAAGGCTGCCGATTTGCCCTGCCATCCTCGCTTTGCTCATATGATCTTAATGGCACAGTCCCATGGAGATAATATTACGCAACTGGCTTGTTTAATTGCTGCTTTACTTGAAGAACGCGATGTTTTAAAAGGTGAACAGGCTAAATATGATTGTGATCTAATGCATCGTTTACAGCTGCTTATTCAACCTAAACGTAATAAAAACCCATTGTTTGAACGGATTTTACAGCAAGCAAACCGTCTTGCTCAAAATGTACAATTACGCTTTAGTATACATGCGATTGATGCGGTGAAAACAGGAATGTTACTCGCCTATGCTTACCCTGAACGTGTCGCTAAATCTCGCGGGAATCATGGTGACTTTATTTGTGTTAATGGCAAAGGGGCATCAGTAAACGAGCAAGATGCTTTAGCCAGTGAAGACTTTATGGTTATCGCTCAAACCAGTCAGCTTGGTAGCAAGTTAAATGTTAGATTAGCGAGCCAGATTAGCCTGGAGGAAATAACTGATATTTTTACTTCACAAATAAAACAGCAAGACGTAGCAAACTTTGATAATAAGAGCGGGAGAATATTCGCTAAAAGGCAAACATCACTCGGCGCAATAGTGTTATCAGAACAGCCACTAAAACAAGAAATAACTCCCGAATCAATTAGCAGCATGTGGTGTGAGTTAATTATGAGAAAGGGAGTGGGTTTCTTATCTTGGCGGGCAAATGATTTAGCATTAAAGGCACGTTGGCAATGGTTGAATAAATACTTTCCAGAATATGGTTTAGCGGTTATTGATGATGAGGTGTTGTTGGCAACACTCGCAACTTGGTTTGCTCCATTTGTTGGAAGTATAAAAACTAAAGCCCAGCTCGATAAGCTTGATTTATCACATATGTTATTGTCTTTATTGGATTATCAAGAACAAAAAACGCTAAAAACAGCGGCGCCGGCGGTTTATGTTGGCCCTACCGGAAGAAATTGCCCTATCAGCTATTCTCAAGATGAATCTCCAAAAGTTTCATTACCTATGCAAGAATTATATGGTCTTACAATAACACCCTGTGTTGGCGTTATTGCCGGAATAAGTAAACAACATCAAGGCAAACCCCTATTGTTAGAGTTACTTTCACCCGCGAAAAGGCCTATTCAAGTAACACAAGATTTAGTTAAATTTTGGTCAGGAAGCTATCAAGCAGTGCAAAAAGATATGAAAAGCCGTTATCCTAGGCTTGTGTGTTATTCTTAAATTTGACAGGTCATGTGTACTTTTACATGATTGACAGTTAAGTATATTCACATAGTTAAATAGGTATTTTATGTCTTTATCAAAAAAAGAAAGAATTGTGTTAATACGTCACATAAAACACAGTCATTCAGATATAAGCTCAGCCTCAATTAATAATAAATCAGAAGAAGTTCAATGTGGCAGCGGTAAGTATTTTATTACACCGAGCCGATTTATTGATGAAAAACACGATATTTACTTATTCCCCTTTCTATTTAATGATGATCGAACCCCTTGGGAAGATGCTAACCTTTTTTTGTTTTCGTCGGCTTTAGAAAAAGAAAAAGGGTACACTAATTCTGACGCTGTTCGTAAAAAAGCCAGTCTATTAATTGATTACAAAATGTACTGTGAACAAAATGAAATTGATTTGAATGACTTTAGTGGTAGGAAGCCTAAAAGGCCTACATACCGTTACTTTTTTGATTTAATACTGAAATCCAATGAAGGAACACTTTCAAGAAAGAATTTAAATCAAATGACTAGAGTTGTTTATGATTTTTATAAATATTTATCAAAGCAATTAAATTCTGATATAAATTTAGACAAGGTAGATACTGTAAAATCAGTACAAAGGTTTTACCAAAACTCTAATGGTAGTACTTATTCTACTGTTCAAGAAAAACGAGGTCAAAGCCTGGCGGTAAGCCATTCAGCAAGGCCTGTAGGGATAGGGTTTGTTCGAGAAGATGGTGAAGACATTAGGCCCTTACGTGATGTTGAATTAGATGAATTATTATCCGTGTTATCTACAGAAAAATTCTCGGTAGATGAGCGCTTAATTCATTACATCGCTTTGCAAGTAGGCGCTAGAAAACAATCTATTTTAACTTTACGAATGAAGCACCTCAAATTATTTTCCTCTGAAAATATTTTAAAAGACAAAACGTTCTTGATTAAAGCAGGTCCAGGTACTGGCATCGATACAAAGTATAATAAGGCCCAATCCCTTTACTTCCCTGAACTGCTAGCAAAACAGTTATGTAGGTATGCTTTTAGTCAAAAAGCAATCAAAAGACGAAATAAATTTATTAAAGAGCACGGTCAATTATTAAATGATGACGACATGTATGTTTTTCTTTCATCTGCGGGAGGAACACATTATATGGCAAAGTCAGACCCTAGGTACGTCACTACGAAAAGTAGACCACAAGGACGTAATACTTATTCAATAGGTAAAAAAATCAGTAAAATTGCAAGTAAAAAGTATCCCAAGGACTTTGTATTTCATTGGCTAAGAGCTACATATGCTTTACGTTACTATCGGTTTCTTCAACCTCTATTTACAAAAGGGTTAGTTTCGGACGGTAATATCATCTCTATGGTTCAAAAAAGATTACATCATAGCAGTCGTGAAATTACAGAACATTATTTAAAGCTTTTTGACTCTATTGACGAGAGACTTATTGCTCAGCAACTTTATGAAGAAAAAGTTTTTAATTTATATGGTTCTAGTATGGACTTAGTATGATCGATTCTGACTATATTCAAAGGAAAACAATCACAGTAACTCTTCAGGAGTTAATTGATAAAGAATTTTTACATCCTGAATTATTAAGACTTTACCTTCCTAATTCAGACAAGAAATACCCTATAGACATTGGTGTTATAGCCTACGCTAAAAGAAAATATGTTCACAGCTTGGTTAGCTACGAAAATACTTCGCACCTTGTTGTTCTTGATTCATTCATACATTCAAGAAGGGGATTCATAAATAACTTTATTGATTATATTGTGACTGGTGGTTATCGAGAGTCGAGTCTTAGTGGGTTAATCTCAAAAGTGAGGTTGGCATTTAATAGAATAGATAGCTTTGGTTTATCGGACTTATTCTTTAACAGTATTGAAGAAACAGCCGAGGCTTACCAGCGTTTAACTTTCAAATTAAAACATCAAATAAATATTAACGAGATCACTTCAGATCAAGCGTTAAATACTCAAGTTAGTATAGGTTTTATTATATTAATTGGGCATGGAAAAGTTACTTTTGATCATATTATTGAAAATAATATTAAATTTAGAGGGGGAGGGAACCCAACACAACCTCGTGAGATTATTGAATTACGTTATGCATATGAAACATACAAATCTCTTGGACTAGGTTTAACTGATGGATTGGTTAACGCTAAAAAATTACCGCTGTTGATTGAAATGCCTGATTATCAAACTTACTTTTTCCCATATGCTAGTCATCGCATAACCCCTTACTGTCAAAGATCTAGTGATGTATATAATCACCAAGAAGGTCGATTGGTGACTATCGAAGAGTATTGTTTTAAAAGACCAGACAAGAATAAATGGGAACTATATAGTAACTTATCTCGAAGCACTGACATTCTCAAAGAAACTAATAAAAATATGCGCGCTAAGTGCCGCCGAGCATTGGCAGCTACTGCAATGCAATCTTTTCAAATGATTTTTTTGATGATTACTGGCGCATACATAAATGAGATGAAAGAAATTGATTTTGATGGGGCTTTTGAAAGTGATAAATCGTTAAATCAAAAAAGTTATCAAGTAGTTAAATTTAGATCTAATGGAAGGGTTATTCAATATGAACTAGCCCACGGAGCAGTGAAGTTATTTGAACGCTATTTAATCTTACGAAATTGGGTGCTTAATGGCGATCCATTTGAAAAACTATTTTTCGGTTTTAAAAGCAAGTCATGGAACCCCTGTAGTGTTACTCCGGAAGCTATAAGAAGTTTTCAAAGAAAAAAAGTGATTGGTATATTTATGCCGGATGATTTTGACATGTTAACCTCCCGTCAATTTAGAAAAACTAAAAGTTTATTTTTACATGAACAACCGGAGGTTTCTAAGAAAACAGTTGCGCGGGTTTTAGGGCATTCGGAAAAAACTAATGAAGCACATTATATGGAGGTTTCGCCAGAAAGGGCACAGGAGGAACTTACTAATTTTTGGGATTCAGCTCGCGAAGCTGCAAATCATATTAGCTTCGATGATGAAGATTGTAACAAGGGACATATCAGTACCGCTTCAGGTCATTGTGTTGAATATCAACAGCCGAAAGCTGCGATAGACTCACCCCCCATTCAACCAGATTGTCGTACACAGTATGGCTGCTTATTCTGTACTCATTACATTTGTCATGCAAATGATGAAACTGATGTCCATAAATTATTTAGTCTTCTGTATATCATTACTGGTGTCTTAAATGCTACAGCAGAAACGACTAAAGCTAGAGAATTGTTTTTAATGTTGTCATCGAGAGTAAGACAAATACTTATCCAAGTAAAAATGAAGTCAAAGGCAGGGTATGAAAATGTTGATGTATATCGCGATAAGGTATTTCAACATGGAGAGTTAACACCTTATTGGGAGAATCGTCTACAAAGGTATGAATCACTAGGTCTTATCTTTACAGAAAATCAAGGAAGCGAAAATTATGAAATCTGATATTATTTTTACAAATAGAGTATTCGGACAGGCTTTAACTGATAGTAGTTTAGGTTTATCTGAATTTAACACTCCAGATACTTTAACCGTAGCGCCATCAGGAGTAGTCATACCTCGCAATTTTATTTTATGTCGCGATAAATATAATGTTCCAACAGCAATTTATAAAAATGATAAGTGGGATTTGACACCTTATATATTATCTTCTAAATCTAACGAAACAATTAATTTCGGTGATTTAAAGTGCACGGATGAAGACAAAAAAGATCAAAGCCTTGTAGATGAAGTCAAAAGGACTGGCGTTTTTATGATGTACTTCATCAATGCAGGTGCTACAGGTGCTTTAGCTGTATCAACCCTTTCTCGATATATAAATACAGCTAAAAGGGCTGCATTTTTTTGTATAGAGACAAGTAAAGATAAAATGATTGGTAGGTTAACTTTAAAAGAACTATTTACTAATAAAGTATATTTAGCCTTTTATATTAAAACACTAGATAAAAGATCTAAACAGCGATTACATGCACTCTTAAAAAAATTGAATGTCGTCGGTAAAGATCGTCTTGGTTATGAGGTAACTGATTATATAAATTTACATGAGCCGATCCCCCATAATCAACACCCGGTTATACCAACCAGGATTTATCTTGAAATGGTGAATTATTTGACGGATAAAGTTGAGTTTCTTAAGGAAAATACCGAGCAATTAGAAAGCTTTATAAAACTCTTTGCAGATCGTTATTATGGTTTGTCTACAGAGGTACAAAAAGATCGTATGTTTGAAGATGGTGTTGCTCCACGAGATAGAGTTTTTAGGCCAATTATGAGCGATGCGATTAAACTCAACGGTCTTAATAAATTATCTGCTCATTATCCTTTTAAATGTACAACCAGAAAAGAATTTATAGCTCTTTTAGGGGTAATTCAACATGAAATGAAATCTACGATCCATATGTATACAGGGATGAGGAACGATGAGGTTAATCGATTGAATTATGACTGTATTTTAGAAAAAGCCACACATAAGGTGATTTCTGATAAAAAAGGCAACATTCTTTCACCTAGTTCTGTTGTTAATATTATTTCTACAACAACAAAGTTCACTGGTTTTCACAAAGAAGAATCATGGCTCGCTCCTTCAATAGTGATAGATGCAATTTCGATACTTCGTAGGATTGTTCGTGGAATATCATATTTAGTAGGTGTCGAAGCAAGTGACTGTCGCCTTTTTCTTACAACAAGTCCTATTTCGGCAGTAAAAAAGAAACCGAGTGTGAGAAAAGTATTTAAGAGCCCAAGGTCTCATCGAAAGTTTAATCTAATAAAACCACAGTTTATTATTAACAAGAATGATTATGATGTACTCATTGCAAGTGATCCTGAACGAAACTTTTCAGCTTCGCCTGAATTTGACTGTGGAAAACCTTGGCCCGTTACATCACACCAGTTCAGGCGCTCTTTAGCATTTTATGCTGTCAACAGTGGCTTTGTATCATTACCAACATTGAAAAAGCAATTTAAACATTTATCTCAAGAAATGACTAAATATTATAGCCGAAACAATGAAAATGTTATGACAATATTCGGTCATTATGATGTTGAATCAAAGGAGTATGTTCTCCCTCTCAATCATATTGCATATGAGCTTCAAACAGGAATGTCACTAGCTACAGCTGAATCGCTATTAAAAGATTTATTGAGTGAGGATAGTACTCTTCACGGTAAAACAGGTGGGTATTTTGAAAAGCAACGTGAAAAACTTAAAAGTGATGAGTTTTTAGTTGAAGAGTTAATCGAGAACACAGCTAAGAAAGTTCATGATGGGGAAGTTAGTTATCGAAAAACGTTACTTGGAGGATGTACAAATATCGATATTTGTAGTTGCTCAATATTAGGAGAGTTTGCCGATTGTTTAACAAGTCAATGCGCTGTTATTAAATCAGAAAATATCGATAAGCTCATTAACTCAACTAAAAAGGAGTTAAGTTCTTACGATAAATTATCTGTAGAATACCTGTCAACAAAGTCAGAATTAGAAGAGCTAGTTAGTTATAAAAAATATAATGTAGAGAGAAATTTTGAGTAAGCATAGGAATTAAAAAATGACGCCACAAGAAAAAATAATTGCTTGTTATGATGCATTAGAGCGATTAAAAAACGGAACACCTCGAGTTACGTGCTTTATTGGTATTGAGTTAGATGAAATAACTAACTCAAAAGTTTCCCAGGAAGCCGGATTTGATAAGGGGTACATAAAAAATAAGAAGATAAGCCATCAAGGCATTGTGCAAAGTATACTTGATGTTAGTAAAGAAACCGAATCACAATCCTTATCTAAAGCTGAAACTCAGAGAAGGCATGACAAAAAAATTAAAAAACTAAAAGGTGATTTAGCTCGTACTGAGCAAATGTTAGAGGAATCACTTGCTCGTGAAATATTGTTAATGACTTACTTAAAAGAGTTAGAAGGGAAATTATATAAATTAAGTCGGTGATTTTGCGAATTATTCGCGGTTGCTATTCATCATTGGGCTAGTTAATTAAGCCTGCGGGTAAATAAGATGTGGCTGCGCCACTCAATTACATATCGTACCGCCATTCAATGGCATACAGTTTGCCACTAAATAATATCAATATGGGACATTCGTCGATTATACTCAATGGCAGCTCTGAGCCTTTTTGCAGACATTAAACTGGTCATGTGTTTTTAGTTTTCTAACTCACTAAGGGGCACATTGCGCCTTAGGATCTTTAACCCCAATTTGTTCCGCCCCGTGCGCATTGAAGATATTAGCCTAAAATTTTTTGCCATATATTTTCTAGTGAATAATTCATGTCGTATTACTGAGAAGTCTCCATAATAAGCTGTTATAAGCATCGACTGTTTCAATTATTCGTATGAAATAGGCACTTACCTGAACAGATTAAGAATGGTCTTTATCAGGAGTTAAAGACTATATTGTGGCAATAGTGATCGTTGGGCTATCTGGGTTTGGGGCACATAGCTATATGGATTTTCTTTATTCCAACATAAGTCTAACTTTTTGTTTAGGTTAAAGAACTCCAAAATAACTGTCTATTTGGATGGCCTAAGTACTTAAATAGGCACAATTAGGAAATAAAAAATACGTCAGTTATGGGGGGACAATAAGCTTTAGATATATATTTTTAAGTAATAGTATATAGGTACTTATATTTGGTATTATCGTTTAATAATAAAGTGGTGTTTAATGCGATGATTTTTGAAATAAAAGCTTATTTAAATAAAAAGTTTTTTTTATGAAGGCCGTATATTTCTTCTGAAATTGCTTGTAAGGATACTTACGAAGCAAACATTGTTAACTCTAAGTTTATTCAAATCGGTTGCGCATTCCCGACATTAGGGATGTGCTTTTAAGGTGCAAGATCAGAATAGCTAAAGCGGACATTCATTCGATAGTAAAATGCATAACAGATTTAATCATAAAAATTTAGTTTGCATGGCTTACGTTGACTAACCCCTATCTAGAAAACTGTCAATAGGTTAAATACAAGCTTGTATAATATCTCGAATCTCTTTATCACTTAATTTGACGGGATTATTCCTGTAACTTGAGGCACTGATAAGTTGATCTAATGTGGCATGATTTAAACCGTATTGTGCAAATTTAGGGATGTTAAATTTTTTTTGCCAACGATAAAGCGTATCAACTAGGGCTTGGCAATATTGCTCTTTCGTTAAGGTTTTATAGTCACTGCACAGCCGTCCTATTTTTGCCATTTTTGTTATATCTTTGTTGTTCTTTTCTCTTATCATGACATCTAGTGTTACTTGGTTCGCCTTTGCGATAAGTCCCGCACACGCTACACCATGTGGAATATCATAAAACCCTCCCATAGGACCTGCTATGCCATGAACTATCCCAAGGCCTGCATTCGCTAAGCAACTCCCAGATAGCATAGATGCGATTGCCAGTGCGCCACGAACCTTGGTATTTTGTGCGCCATGAGAACAGGCTGCGTCAAGGTTATCTATGATGAGTTGCATACCCTTTTCAGCTAACATATCTGTCATGAGGTTACTTTTAGTCGATAAGTAGGCTTCAAGTAGTTGGGTAAAAGCATCGAGTCCGCAACAGGCTGTTTGTAAGGGAGGGCAAGTGATTGTTAAGCTTGAATCTAACCAAATTTCTGTGGGAATGAGCTTGTCATGACGAATTGATTTTTTATAACCTTGGTCTCCAACTTGACTAAATACTGCGTTCGAAGTCATTTCACTGCCTGTTCCTGATGTGGTGGGAATTGCAACGAATGGAAGAATATTATCTGGAAGCGTTAAGCCTTTACCTATCCCCTCAAGATAATCTAACAAACTATGTTGTGTTACCAGCATTGCTGATAAGGCCTTAGCGGCATCTAAGACTGAACCACCACCAATCCCGATAACTTTGTTTATGTTAGTTTGATTATTTTCATCCTGAAATCGTTGGCAAATTGCATCAATATCCTGCGGACTTGGTTCGCCACTGATTTGTACTAGATTCTTACTATTAATATTAATGCCACTAATGGTAAGAAACATTTTAAAGTAGGAAGAGTAATAACCTTCTTTCCCACCGGTTACCCATAACACATTGTCTAAATCAGCTAAGGTATTTTCAAGGCTTTTTGTAATACCGGGGCCGTAATAGATTTTGGGCCATTTAGCGAAGTTAAATGCTTCTGGTAAGTATTCCATATTTAATCCTAAACTGAGTGGTTTATTTCCATATTGAGCTCTAAGTTTAGTTAAATAGTATCAAAACAACTAGGACAGCCCTATAAGTTTCAGATCGATTTAGGATCGTTTTCGCCATATAGTGGGATTGGTTTTAACCTTAATTTTGACTTGTTCTTGCGCATTGAAAGCATTGGCTATTGATTGCTCTTAGATCAAGCTATTCAGATTAGAAGACAAGCCTGAAATAATTTCAAACTAGTCCTCTAATAATTACCATATAACTGCGATTAAGTTTTAATCTTATCGAGGCAGCATAAAATGGTAATTATGCTGTTGTTATACCATCCTAAATGAATAGGCTTTTCCGAAAGTAATGAACCAAGTGCTTTATTAACTTTGCACGCGCCGTACAGCATTTTTCCAACCATCGTATAAACTATCACGAGTTGGCTTATCAAAATTAGGTTCAAAGCGCTTTTCCCGCTGCCACATATCTTCTAACTCTTCAAGTGAGTCATATATTCCAGCTTTTAGTCCCGCAAGATAAGCGACACCTAATGCAGTTGTTTCAGTAATTTGTGGGCGGTCAACCGTCGCGCCTAAAATGTCAGCAAGAAATTGCATCACCCAGTTATTTGCTACCATGCCACCATCAACTCGTAATGCAATCGGTCTTTCACCATCACTTTCCATCGCTTTTTGTAAATCTTTAGTTTGATAACAAACTGATTGCAAACCAGCGGTAACAATTTCTTTAATGCCTGTATCTCTAGTTAAACCGAAGATAGCTCCACGGGCATTTGGATCCCAATAGGGGGCACCTAATCCTGTAAATGCAGGTACTAAATATACACCGTGATCAACAGGGGTTTGTCGTGCTAAAGGTTCAGTATCTCCTGCGTCATTAATGAGTTTAAGACCGTCTCGTAACCATTGAACCGTTGCCCCTGCAATAAAAATACTGCCTTCCAAAGCGTAGGTTACTTTGCCATTGATTCGATAGGCTACGGTCGATAGCAACCTATTTTCTGATTTCAACGCGATATCACCTGTATTGACAATCATAAAACAACCTGTGCCATAGGTACTTTTGGCCATACCTTCTTGGAAACAGGTTTGTCCAAATAACGCTGCTTGCTGATCACCAGCCATACCTAATATAGGAATTTCAATCCCCATAATGTCCTTATGTGTGACACCAAAGTCATCGGAAGAGTCCATCACTTCAGGTAATAAAGTGCGAGGGATATTGAAAATGGTTAATAGATCTTCATCCCACTCTTGTGTATGTATGTTAAATAACATAGTACGTGATGCATTGGTTGCATCTGTGCGATGTTCTTTTCCACCCGTTAACTTCCATAATAAATAAGTATCTACTGTACCAAACGCTAGCTCACCTTTTTCAGCACGGGCACGAGCACCATCAACGTTGTCCAAAATCCAGCGTATTTTTGTCGCGGAAAAATACGGGTCAATTAATAATCCTGTTTTCTCACTGATTAATGATTCTAAATTTTCGTCTTTAAGTTGCTGACAATATTCGCTGGTACGACGGTCTTGCCAAACGATGGCTCGATATAGCGGTTGACCTGTTTTACGATCCCATATCAGTGTAGTTTCACGTTGATTGGTGATACCAATAGCTCTGACTACATCATTACTCGGATCAACTTTGTCAATGACCTGTTGAAAGGTGCGCTCTACCGTTTGCCATATATCTGCTGGCTCATGTTCAATCCAACCATCATTTGGAAAATATTGTGGAAACTCCTCTTGGGCAGAATGCACACTACGGCCTTCACGGTTAAATAAGATAGCCCTAGAGCTTGTGGTACCTTGATCAATAGCTAAAATATAATCACTCATGTAAATTCCAAATTCGTCGTTAAACTTTCATTAATGTTCGATAATGTTCACTTTATAACCTTAATGTAGTAATTACAACAGCACAAATAATATTATTAGCTAAATATATTTGCTAATTTTTTTGTTGCTGGCAAAATAGTTGGCTTAAAGCTGCAATATTTTATTCTTAGCCAAGCGGCTTATTGCAAAATTGATACTTTAACCGTTAAGGTACAAATAAATGACACAACAGGAACGCCAAACATTAATTCTTGATAAAATTAAACAGACTAGTTTTGTTACCATTGATGAGTTAGTGGCTCATTTTAACGTAACACCACAAACCGTGCGTCGTGATCTTAACCAGTTAGCAAAAGCAAAAAAAATTACCCGTCATCACGGTGGAGCAGGCATCGAATCTAGTACTTCAAATACAGATTATCAAACACGAAAAATTATGGATCTTCAAGCTAAAGAAAAAATAGCATCTGAGTTAGTAAAGATGATCCCTGATGAGTCCTCGATTTTTATTAATATCGGTACTACAACTGAAACTATTGCACAGGCTCTTTTGAACCATAAATGCCTTCAAATCGTAACCAACAACTTAAATGTTGCCTCTATTCTTGGTGCCAAAGAGGATTTTTCAGTTGTTATTGCTGGTGGCGAAGTACGCCATAGAGATGGCGGTGTTATTGGAGAAGCAACGGAAGAATTTATCAAAAATTTCCGTATGGATTTTGGTATTATTGGTATCAGTGGTATAGATTTAGACGGCTCACTATTGGATTTTGATTATCGAGAAGTTAGGGTAGCCCAAGCCATTATAGCTAATTCTCGTCAGGTACTTTTAGCCGCAGATCATTCAAAATTCGGACGCAATGCCATGGTTCGCTTGGGTAACATCAGTCAGGCAGATCATTTTTTTACCGACGCGATCCCGCCAGCAGAAATACAGCAGATCCTATTAGATCAAAGAGTTACTTTACATATTACTTAAAGCTAAGTCATAAAATATTATAAAGCATTTCGAACTAACGCTAGTTAATAATGCTTTCATTTCCCTAAAGCAAACCTTCTTTGAATAGATCAATTAATACCTTTCACTAATTAAAATATAATCCTGATAATTATCATAAGCATATCGTTTGCAGTATAAAAATAATTTCTATTTATGTTCGGTAATGTTCGTTTTGTGTTGATCTTCTTTCGTTTAGTAGTTATCGTATAGAAAAACAACATTGTTAAACAAATAAATATACATAAGCAACGGGGAAGTTAGCATTCTAGCAATATTCCTGCTTGCGGTAATTAAAGAGGATAATATGAAAGCTGAAAATGATATTCATGATTTATTAGTCATTGGTGGCGGGATCAACGGCGTAGGTATTGCAGCCGATGCTGCTGGCAGAGGACTGAATGTTGTACTGTGTGAAATGAATGACCTTGCATCATCAACTTCATCTAATAGCAGTAAGCTCATTCATGGTGGATTACGCTATCTTGAATATTATGAATTTCGCTTAGTTCGAGAAGCGCTTGCAGAACGTGAAGTGTTATTAAAGAATGCGCCGCATATTATAAGACCACTACGTTTTCGATTGCCTCATCGTCGGCATTTACGTCCGTCATGGATGATCAGAATAGGCTTGTTCATGTATGATCATTTAGCTAAACGTGTAACTTTAAAAGGTTCTCACGGTATAAAGTTTGATAAAAAAAGTCCTGTCGTTGATAAAATAACTAAGGGCTTCGAATATTCAGATGCTTCTGTTGATGATTCGCGTTTAGTGGTTCTTAATGCCATAGCTGCTAGAGATAAAGGTGCGCGTATTATGACACGCACTCGTTGTTCCAATGCTAAGAGAGTGGGCGATATTTGGGAAGTAACCCTTCATGATAATCAAACAGGACAAAAACAGGTTGTTAAAACTAAAGCGTTAGTAAATGCTGCGGGTCCATGGGTAACAAGTTTCTTTGATAACGCATTAAAAATCCGATCACCTAAAGAAATTCGTTTGATTAAAGGTAGTCATATCATAGTGCCGCGTATTCATACCGAGTCGCAGGCCTATATCTTACAAAATGAAGATAATCGCATAGTTTTTGTTATTCCTTATGAAGACGACTTTTCTTTAATCGGCACTACTGATGTAGAGCATTTAGGCGATCCGGCCACTGCATGTATTTCAAAAGAAGAAACTGACTATTTAATTTCTGTAGTTAATGATCATTTTAAGCATAAAATTTCGACGAAAGATATTCTATGGACTTATTCTGGTGTGCGACCGTTACTTGATGACGAATCTGATTCAGCAGCGGCGGTAACCCGTGATTATACCTTTGAAGTGGATGCGCCTCAGGGAAAAGCACCCTTATTGTCAGTGTTCGGTGGCAAGCTCACTACTTATCGTAAATTATCTGAAGCTGCGGTTAATGGAATTATTGAGCACTTTCCAGATGCGGGCAAAAGTTGGACAGCTGATGCTGCATTGCCCGGTGGAGATTTCGATAATCAACACAATTTACAAACCAAGTTGCAACGTCAATATAATTGGTTACCGCGTAAAATAATTAATCGTTATGTTCGCTCTTACGGCACACTTAGCCATGAAATATGTGCAGGACTTAATTCGCTTGAAGATATGGGACAACATTTTGGTGCTGGCTTATATCAACAAGAAGTTGAGTATTTAATAGAGCACGAATGGGCTGTTGATCTGGAAGACATCATATGGCGCCGCAGCAAACTAGGTTTGCAGTTAACTCAAGTAGAAAAAAACACACTGGAAAATTATCTTTTGCCGTGGACTGACAGTAAAAAAGTTACGTCAAAGATTGGCCTCCTACAAAAACAAGCATAACTCTTCTATCCCCTATATCAAATACAGTACTAATCTTGGCTGCGTTAGTTAGCTAAGATTAGTAATAAAAATAACAACTAATAGAGATAACTTATGACAATTCGAGTAGCAATAAACGGTTATGGCCGCATAGGTCGTAATATTTTGCGAGCACTGTACGAATCTAATTACCGCAAAGATATTGAAATAGTGGCGATTAATGACTTAGGTGATACAGCCTTTAATGCTCATCTTACTAAATATGATTCTGTACATGGTCGATTTCCTGGTTCAGTAGAAGTTAATGGTGAGAATATCATTATTAATGGTGACCCCATAGTGACACTTTCCGAGCGTGATCCCCGTCAATTACCTTGGAAAAAAATGAATATTGATGTGGTTTATGAATGCACCGGTTTTTTCACCAGTCGAGATAAAGCCATGGGACATATTGAGGCAGGCGCAGCAAAAGTGATTATCTCAGCCCCAGCTAATGATGCAGATGCTACGGTTGTTTATGGTGTTAACCATGATTGCTTAACAGCTGAAAGCCAGATTATTTCAAATGCTTCGTGTACAACCAATTGTTTGGCACCCGTTGCCAAAGTATTAAATGATGCCATCGGCATTGAACAAGGTTCGATGACAACCATACACGCCTACACTAATGATCAAAATTTAAATGATGTTTATCATAGTGATATTTACCGTGCACGTTCAGCAACTCAGTCGATGATCCCAACCCAAACAGGTGCAGCCCAAGCGGTCGGCTTAGTTTTACCTGAATTACAAGGTAAGCTTGATGGGATGGCCGTGCGTGTGCCAACGGTAAATGTATCATTGGTCGATTTTACTTTTATTGCGAGTCGCGAGACCACACTGGAAGAAATTAATAATGCTATCAGAAATGCTTCGCAAGGACCTATGCAGGGCGTACTCGCGTTCAACGAAGAGCCACTTGTTTCGGTAGATTTTAATCATATTGCTGAATCGTCAAATTTTGATGCAACACAAACGCGCATTAACGGTCGTTTAATTAAAGTGATGTCTTGGTATGATAATGAATGGGGTTTTTCTAATCGCATGCTCGATAATACCCTTGCTTTGATGGCAGCTTTTCGTTCAAACAGTAAAGAATTAGCAGGTGATGCAGCATGATCAGACGAACTAAAATAGTAGCGACACTTGGTCCTGCAACAGATGAACCAGCGGTGCTTGAACGATTGATTATAGCGGGTGTTAATGTCGTTCGTTTAAACTTTTCTCATGGCAAAGCAGAAGATCATCAACAACGTGCTGATTTAGTGCGTGAATTGGCGCATAAAAATGGCAGAACTGTTGCCATTCTAGGCGATTTGCAAGGCCCAAAAATCCGTATTGCACAATTTAAAGAAGGACCGATAAAACTTAATTTAGGTGACCGCTTTAATCTTGATGCCTCACTAGATAAAACTGCCGGCGATCAACAGCAAGTAGGCCTAGATTACACCAGTTTGCCCGACGAAGTTATTGTTGGTAATCGCTTACTGTTAGACGATGGACGTGTAGTACTGCAAGTAGAAGCCATTAAAGGTACTTGTATTGAAACAAGCGTTGTTGTTGCGGGTAAGTTATCAAATAACAAAGGCATAAATCGTGAAGGAGGTGGGCTTTCAGCCGGTGCTTTAACCGAAAAAGACTTTACTGATATCAAATTAGCCGCAAAAATTAATGTTGATTACTTAGCGGTTTCTTTCGTGCGCTCTCCAGACGACTTACACCAGGCTCGCCAAGCATATGAGCTAGCCAGTAATAGCAGACGCGTCGATATTGTTTCCAAAATTGAACGTGCTGAAGCTGTTGCTGATAATGACTTGCTTGACAGCATTATTATTGCCTCTGATGTGGTGATGGTAGCGCGTGGAGACTTAGGTGTTGAAATAGGTGATGCTGCGCTGATTGCGGTACAAAAGCATTTAATCAAACGTTCTCGTGAACTGCAAAAAGTGGTTATAACAGCGACCCAAATGATGGAGTCGATGGTTGAGAGTCCATTACCGACACGGGCAGAAGTGTTTGATGTTGCAAACGCGGTATTAGATGGCACCGATGCCGTGATGTTGTCGGGTGAAACAGCTGCTGGTGGTTTTCCTGTAGAGGCTGTTGAAGCAATGGATCGAATTATCATGGGGGCAGAATGCCACCCACAATCTCATGTATCTGAGCATCGCTTACATGAGGACTTTACTGCCGCTGATGAATCTGTGGCGATGGCAACTATGTACACAGCCAATCACTTATCTGGTGTTAAAGCGATTATTAGCTTAACGGAGACTGGAAATACACCATTACTGATGTCGCGTATTAGCTCAAGTATTCCGATTTTTGCTTTTACACATCAACAAAAAACGGAAAATAGAGTCGCACTTTATCGAGGTGTTGTTCCGGTAACTTATAACTTCGACTCAATCTCTTTTGAGCAAGTTAACCAAAGTGTCGTTGATGAACTAGTCCGTCGTGGAGAAGTTGTTGGAGGAGATTGGATTATTATCTCTAAAGGTGATTTTTGTAATATCCATGGTGGGACTAATGCGATGAACATAGTGCAGGTCCAAGCTATCAACTAAAATAAAAGCAAAACGAGTCAGGAACACTGACTTTTGGCTTGTTATAACAAACAGTTATCACTGATATTAGCTCAGTTAGTATCAGTGTAAATACAGAGATAAAAAACATGAGTAAAATCAGTAAAGTTGTCGCTAGAGAAATTCTTGATTCACGGGGTAATCCCACTGTAGAAGCCGATGTCATTTTAACGTCAGGCCAGGTGGGCACAGCTTGTGCGCCATCAGGTGCATCGACTGGTTCAAGAGAAGCATTAGAGCTCCGAGATGGCGACAAAAATCGCTATCACGGCAAAGGGGTATTGAAAGCTGTTGAAGCGATTAATGGACCAATTAACCAAGCTTTGCTTGGGTTTGATACACTAAATCAACATGTAATAGATCAAGTGATGATTGAGCTGGACGGTACCGAGAATAAATCAAATTTTGGGGCTAACGCTATTTTGGCCGTTTCACTGGCAGTTGCCAAGGCGGCAGCCTTATATCAAGAGCAACCGCTTTATCAACATATGGCATCGCTCTACGGTAGCTTAGATAAGTTATCGTTACCCTTGCCTATGATGAATATTATTAATGGCGGCGAACATGCGGATAACAATATTGATATTCAAGAGTTCATGATTCAGCCGGTAGGTGCAAAGAAGTTTAGCGAAGGTTTGCGCATGGGTGCTGAAGTTTTTCAACAACTGAAAAAGGTATTAGCTGAACGTGGATTGAATACTGCCGTTGGTGATGAAGGCGGTTTTGCACCAGATTTAGCTTCTAACGAAGAAGCATTGGTTGTTATTAAAGAAGCTGTTGAACAGGCAGGTTATGAATTAGGGAAGGATTTCACTCTAGCCTTGGATTGTGCGGCAAGTGAGTTTTATCATGAAGGCCGTTATGTACTTGCTGGAGAAAAAAAATCGTTTGATGCTCAAGGATTTTCAGACTACTTAGCAGAATTAACTGAAAAATACCCTATAGTTTCTATAGAAGATGGCTTAGATGAAAGTGATTGGCAAGGCTGGGCATATTTAACCCAAAAGTTAGGCGACAAAATTCAGTTGGTGGGTGATGATCTTTTTGTCACTAATACACAAATATTGAGCAAAGGTATTGAAATGAATATCGCTAATTCAATTTTGATTAAATTTAATCAAATTGGCACTTTAACAGAAACGTTTGAAGCCATTAATATGGCGAAAGCAGCGGGATATTCTGTGGTTATTTCTCATCGTTCTGGAGAAACAGAAGATACCACTATTGCTGATTTAGCGGTGGCAACTTGTGCGGGTCAAATTAAGACCGGCTCTTTGTCACGCTCGGATCGTGTTGCTAAATATAATCGCCTGTTACGTATTGAAGAAGAGCTAGTTGGCCAGTATATATATAATGGCCTTGCTGAGGTTTATGCTCAAGAAGGTTACCAGTCATGAGACAGTATTTAATTATCGGTAACTGGAAAATGAATGGTAATTTAGCCGAGAATGAGCAACTCCTTAATACCATCAGTTCTTCACATGCATTAGCTGAGGGCTGTGAAGTTGTTGTTTGCCCTCCGTCAATCTACATACCTCATGTAAGGCAGCAGTTATTACAAAGTAAGGTCAAATACGGTGCGCAAAATGTTAATGAACATATAAATGGTGCTTATACAGGTGAAACTTCAGCAACAATGCTGCATGATCTTGGTTGTTCATATGTTCTGCTTGGGCACTCTGAGCGCAGAAGCCTTAACCACGAAAGTGATGAACAAATAGCAGGTAAATTTGCTGCCGCGGTTCAGGCTAATATTAAACCAGTGCTTTGTGTCGGTGAAACACTAGCTCAACGTCAAGGTGATGAAACTTTTTTAGTTATTGCAGAGCAAATAAAAAAGGTTGTTGAGCAAGTGGGGATTCAAGCATTTGAACATGCAGTTATAGCCTATGAACCTGTGTGGGCGATAGGAACTGGCGAAACAGCAACTCCAGAACAAGCACAAGAAATTCACAATCTAATTCGACGCCAACTAGCTGAGTTCGATGTCAATATTGCAAGTAATATACTAATTATTTATGGTGGTAGTGTTAATTCGAATAATGCCAGAACATTATTCTCGCAACCAGATATTGATGGTGGATTAGTTGGCGGAGCTTCATTAAATGCAGATGTTTTTATTAACATTTGTAAAGCATATAACTAACCTCTCTCAATACAAATGTGAACGTGTTAAATGCCTGTTTCTTAGCTTGTAATTTAACACGTTAGAGACATTGTTATAGCTTCTGCAATACTTGAGGTACATTACCATAAATATTATCTAAAAATTACTTCTATCGTATCGTTGTATTCTATTGCCGGTGCACTTAAATCATTCAGTAATCAATTTAATCCTCTTAAATACAAAAGAATAATAGATATAAGTTAGTATTCTTTTGCTAAATTACTGTACTTATTTTAATCATGTCTATAGGACTTGTTTTTAATAAATAAAATAGGGGCTTTTGATTACGATCAAACTGACATCAATCATAAATTGTCATACTATACCTAGTAAGGAAGCTAGTAAGTAAATTGAGTGATTTTATGTCGATAGTTTTAGAAAACCTATACCACAAAATAAACGGTGAAACACGTATTCATAATGTGAATCTAGTATTGGAATCTGGCTCTTTTAACGTATTACTTGGTAAGAAAGGCGAAAAAAAAGCGGGAAAAACCACTTTAATGCGATTGATTGCGGGTTTGGAATCACCTTCATCGGGATGTATTTTAAAAAATGGTGCTAATTTAGCTAACGTGCCGGTTCAGCAGCGTAATGTTTCAATGGTACATCATCAGTTTATTAATTACCCCCATTTAACCGTCAGAGATAATATTGCTTCACCCTTACGCGTAATAGGTCTTAAAAAACCTGAAATCGAACGCAAAGTGAATGAAATTGCTACTTTGTTACATATAGAATCTTGCTTAGATCGTTATCCTCTTGAACTTTCTGGTGGTCAGCAGCAAAGAACTGCAATGGCACGGGCTTTGGTTAAAGATGCCGACATCATTTTATTAGATGAACCTTTGGTAAACCTTGATTATAAATTACGCGAAGAAATACGTGCTGAAATAAGAGATTTATTGGCGGCACGTAACTGTATTGCTATTTATGCAACCACAAACCCTAAAGTTGCCATGGCATTAGGGGGGAAATCGATATTAATGCATGAAGGACGGGTGATTCAAGAGGGACAAGCCAGTGTTGTTTACAATCAACCGATTAATGTTGATGCCGCCAAAATTTGTAGTGATCCTGAAATGAATTTTATCGAAGGAAGTATCACTGATAATGAAATTGTTTTTCATAATACGCTACGATACCCTTTAAACTCCCAAATTGCTGAAGTAACATCAGGAAATTATCGTTTTGGTATACGACCGAGTCACCTTAAATTTGTGCCCGCGGATGATCGCGATTTAGAGTTATCAATGAGAGTTGATTTAGCTGAAATTAGTGGATCTGAAAGCATGATAAGACTTTCGAATAAGCACTTTACTCTTGTTATGCACTTAGCGGGTGTACATGAATATCATACCGATGCACAGGTTAAGGTCTACGTGCCGATACATAAAATATTTGTTTTTGGTACTAATAATCTATTGATTAAAGCGCCAGTGCTAACCTATTAAATTATTCGTTGAATTAGGGATCTTTTTCATCCTACTATTGTTCATTGCTTAAATTTTATTTGTAATACTCTATAGATAATGTTCATTTTTTAGCAAAAATTTAGGGTGAAAAACGCTCGACAATGACTAGTGCTCGGTTTGTACTATGGGACAACGGCTAACGGAAACGGGGCATAATTTATAGTGTTTAACGAATTCCTATTTCTTTCAAGCGTTTATATAAGGTATTTCTACTAATGGCTAATGCTTTTGCTGTTTTTGAAATATTACCTTTATTTTCATTATAAATATGAAGTAATTCCGCTCTATCTGCTGAAATCTTATCCTCAATAGTCAAGTGTTCAATTGTTTGTTCACTTTGAACAGTTTCACTATTAATTAGCTGTATTTTATTTTGTTTAAGGTCTTCAAAAAAATCATCGGGTAAGTGTCTTTTTTGGATTAGATTATCATCAGACATTGCTTGAGCTATTTGAATGACACTAACCAACTGACGGACATTTCCTGGCCAAGGATGTTGGTTGAACAACTCAATTATCTCAGGAGATAATATTTCATTTTCACTACAACTACTATAAATAGCATTGACTTGATGAAAGAGCTGTTTTCTATCCGTACGTTCACGTAAAGGTGGCAGCTCAAGGTTGAGCCCACTGACACGATAATATAAATCTTGCCGAAATTGGCCTAATTCGACATCCTTTCTTAAACTACGGTTAGTTGCTGATATGAGTTTAATATCAACGTGGTAGTTTTCCGTAGAGCCTAGAGGTGTCACTGTTCTTTCTTGTAAAACACGCAATAGCCTACTTTGTACACTAAGTGGCATTTCTCCTATTTCATCAAGAAATAAAGTTCCTTTATGTGCTTTACGGATAAAGCCAATTGAGCCCATACTTGATGCGCCAGTAAATGCACCTTTTTCATAACCAAAGAGTTCTGATTCAACTAAATCACTGGGGATCGCGGCGCAGTTAACCGCAACAAGAGGATGCTTTCTTCGTTGGCTATAGTGATGCAAGCCTTTGACAAATACTTCTTTACCTACTCCCGTTTCACCATGAATAAGAATTGGAATATCTTTATCAATAATGCGTTCAGCCTGTTCAATACAGCGTGAAATTTTTTCGTCACCAAAGCTAAACTGTTCTAATGAAATAATATCAACATCCGATTCTTTACTTGAATTATTACGAAAATCAGTAGGTTGTATATCATTATTTATCGGAGCTTTAATAAAACCATGCAAGTGATATTTATTTAAAGCTCTAAAGGAAAATGGCAGGTTAGGGAGCTGATTCTTCAGTTTTTGTAAGGGTGTATCAAAAATATCGGTAATATTTACTAAGGCAAGATCGTAGCATAGTATTATTTCTGCCCGTCGATTTGCTGAAATAATAGTACCTTCTTCGTTGAAAACGATTATTCCAGACCATTGACTATCTAAGTTATCAAAATTTGTATTAAAAGTAAGTAAGAAATTCTCATCGCTAAAAGTACTGATGATTAGTCTATTTTCAATACTTTGTGACATTAACTTTACCATGCCCAATGTATGGGATTGTGGTAAATAGGCATCACTAGAAATATCAAGGATACCCAACAAGGTACGATTCACATCATAAATAGGTGACGCGGATCCGATCATAAAGCGATTAGCTTTTAAAAAATGGTCATCTTGCTGAATTTGTACTGCTTCACCACAAGCTAGTGCAGTACCAATAGCATTAGTACCATTATTTCTTTCTTTCCAATCAACCCCTTTTTCAAAAAGTGCCTTGTTTGGTGAGGCAAGAAAACGCTTATCCCCCCAGCTGTTTAGAACTTGCCCTTGATTATCAGTTAGCAAAATCAGGCATTGAGTATTCGATAGGATATTTTCGTAATAAGGTAATACCTCATTACCAGTAGTCTTAATAAGTCGATGATACTCTTCATCTAATAAGTTTTGTTCGCTTTGCCCCAAGCGCTGTAATTGAGGTTTGTTTGATTGTTCTAAACCATAAAGCTCGCAACGTTGCCAAGACTCTTTAATTTTATCATCATCTTTCACCCGCTTTTCCTCATACTAGTAATAGCAACTTCTTCAAATTCAATTAGGCCAAATGTTGATATCAATTTTTATCTTGTAAATTACATCAGAGAATGAACATATTATTTTTCATTATTTGAACAACAACTTGATTTGAAATACTACTTGTTCAATTATTGAATAATTTGAACAAATGAATTCTACTCATTATTATATAATTTATAGGTGTTTTGGCGTGTTCAGTCAACAGTAAGGAAATATTTTAAATAAAAGTTAAAATGGTAAATGTTTTGATTAATATTAAAATCATTTAAAAAACAGTGTTATAGGAAGTTCTCTTTTTATTTTCACTGAAAATATTCGATTTATAATAATTTAATTATAATCTGTTAGTCTTAGTATATGGAATGTGTAAATACTGAGCTGTTCAATATATGTTGTTCAATAAATATGTTAACTGTGTTCATAAAAAAATTCTTTTGCACAGTTTTGCACAGTTTTGCACAGTTTTTGTTTTTATTGTTTTTAAATTAAGTTAAAAGTGATTTTTGTTTTTGTATATATATAACAGTGGCTTATGTTTTGTTTTTACGAATTTTTACAATTTTTCACATATTGGCTTAATGAATGCAAGATAGGGTCATGAAAAAGATTTGTTCATTAATTTGCACAATGATTTATGCGAAATATAAATATGAATGGGAGAATTCAATAATATGTCACTCGTTTTAGAAAATTTAGGCTATGTTGTCGATGGGGAAACTTACCTAAGCGATGTAAACCTAAAATTAGAGCCCGGTTCCTTCAATGTACTTTTAGGTCATACACTTGCTGGGAAAACTTCTCTTATGCGCCTTATGGCAGGATTAGATAAGCCGACGTCTGGTAGTATTTATATGGATGGTCAAGATGTGACCAACATAGCTGTTCAACAGCGAAATATTTCCATGGTGTATCAGCAATTTATAAATTATCCTAATTTAACGGTGCGTGAGAATATCGCCTCACCATTGAGAATTGCAAAAGCTAAAGAGTCAGAAATCACTCGGCGTGTTAACGAAACTGCGGCGATTTTGCAAATAGAACCTTTTTTAGACCGACATCCTCTTGAGTTATCAGGTGGACAACAACAGCGTTGTTCAATGGCACGAGCATTAGTGAAAGATGCAAGTATCATTTTATTCGACGAGCCACTAGTTAATCTTGATTATAAGTTACGAGAAGAGTTACGAGCAGAATTACGCGATCTATTTAAAGAACGTAATGCGATTGCCGTATACGCTACAACCGAGCCAAATGAAGCGATGGCTTTAGGTGGAGTAACAACGTTATTACATGAAGGACAAGTCATACAATCTGGTTCTGCAACTCAAGTATATCGTAATCCTGTTAGTGTTGATGCGGCAAAACTTTTCAGTGAACCCGCTATCAATCTCATTCCAGGCCGCCTTAGTAAAAGTGAAGTCACTTTTGATGAGTCTGTCCATTTTCCACTCGATCATGATTTAAGAAAGATTAAACCTGGAGATTACACCTTTGGTGTATTACCAAGTCATATAGGTTTAGTGCCTAATCATGACGATGATTTGGAGCTATCAATGCGTATGCAATTAGCTGAAATTAGTGGCTCTGAAACCTATATGCATGTTGTTAATGATCATTTTGATTTAGTTATACAGCTATCAGGTGTCATTAGTTACCATATTGGTGACCCGATCAAAGTCTATTTACCTACCCATAAACTTTTTGTTTTTGACCAAGCAGGTAATACAATTCAATCACCATCTCAACGTATCACGAGGTAATAAACTCATGGCTGAAATACATTTAAAATCGTTGGCCCATAGCTACGGTAAGGATCCAAGTAAACCTTCTGATTATGCTATTCGAGAAATGGACCATGTCTGGGAACATGGCGGTGCCTATGCGCTACTTGGCCCATCAGGTTGTGGTAAAAGTACTTTATTAAACATTATGTCTGGGCTACTTTCTCCATCTGATGGTCAGGTGCTTTTTGATGGTGTTGAAGTAAATAATGTTCCACCTGAAGACCGCAATATCGCACAAGTTTTCCAATTTCCTGTTATTTATGATTCGATGACTGTTTTTGATAACTTGGCTTTTCCACTGCGCAATATGAAAACCCCGGAAGTCAAGGTACAAAGTAGAGTACATGAAATTGCTGAAGCGCTTGAATTAACGCCTTTGTTAAAGCGTAATGCCAGTAACCTCACCGCTGATGAAAAACAAAAAGTTTCAATGGGTCGTGGTTTAGTGCGTAGTGACGTGTCTGCGATATTGTTTGATGAACCGTTAACGGTTATTGATCCGCAATTAAAATGGAAATTGCGTCGTAAGTTAAAGCAAATTCATGAGCAGTTCAATATTACCATGGTTTATGTGACTCATGATCAATTAGAAGCATCGACTTTTGCTGAAAAAATTGCCGTGATGTACGGTGGACAAATTGTTCAGTTTGGTACGCCTCGTGAACTATTTGAGCGCCCTAATCATGCTTTTGTCGGTTACTTTATTGGTAGCCCAGGCATGAACTTGATTGAAGTGCAACGCAGCTCTTCCGGTGTAAAATTCAACAACACACAAGTAGACCTTGAATCAGAAATGGTTAAATTACTTGCACAAATGCCAAGCAATAATTTAAAGATAGGTATTCGCCCTGAATTTATCCATGTATGGGATGAGCCTAATAATGATGCTTATTGTTGTGACCTCGTCCATGTTGAAGATCTAGGTACATACAAAATACTTAACTTGAAATTAGACGGGCAACAATTAAAAGTTCGTCTTGACGAAGACCGCAAAGTACCTAAAGGCAAAGTTTATATTAGTTTCCCTGAACAATGGCTGAAACTTTATGTTGATGAGTTTTTAGTCGAAGTGGCTGTCGAGCTAGAAGGAGCAAACGCATGAACAAGGTAACCAATAATAAAGCATGGTTTCTTGTATTACCGGTATTTTTACTGGTAGCATTTTCGGCAATCGTGCCGATAATGACCGTAGTTAACTACTCGGTACAAGATATCTTTGACCAAAATACAGCCTATTTTGTTGGCGCCGAATGGTACCGCGAAATGTTGCGCAGCCCGCGCTTACTTGACTCACTACTCCGACAATTTAGTTATTCTTTTTCTGTTTTGTTGATTGAAATTCCACTCGGAATTGCCGTTGCGTTAATGATGCCGGCAAAAGGTAGGATGGCATCTGTGGCTTTAATACTCGTTGCTATCCCGTTATTAATTCCATGGAACGTCGTTGGCACCATCTGGCAAACGTTTAGCCGTGCCGATATAGGTTTATTCGGCTGGGCAGTAAATGCTTTAGGTATTGATTATAACTATGCTTCTAATGCAGGTGATGCATGGTTCACCGTACTATTAATGGATGTTTGGCATTGGACATCATTAATTGCCTTACTGTGTTATTCAGGCTTGCGAGCTATACCAGAAGCCTTCTATCAAGCAGCGCGTATCGATCGTGCATCAAGCTGGGCAATATTTCGTTATATTCAATTACCTCGTTTGAAAAGTGTATTGGTTATCGGTGTATTACTCCGATTTATGGATAGCTTTATGATTTATACCGAACCCTTTGTTTTAACCGGTGGCGGACCAGGTAACTCAACCACTTTCTTAAGCCAAGCGTTAACTAAAATGGCAATTGGTCAATTTGATTTGGGACCTGCTGCTGCTTTCTCACTGATTTATTATTTAATTGTTTTATTGGTATGTTATCTATTTTTTACCGTAATTAACCTACAAGACAAGGCAAAATAAGGAGTAATCTATGCAAATAAATAAACGTAAAACCCTAGGCATGACCACTTACTTATTGTTTTTATTAGTGCCCATCTATTGGCTACTGAATATGTCATTTAAGAAAAATGATGAAATACTTGGTGCAATGACTTTGTGGCCAACTAACTTTACTTTTGATAACTATATCACCATATTTAGCGATCCAAGTTGGTACATGGGGTATGTCAACTCTATGATCTATGTTTCTATGAATATGGTCATCACTTTAATAGTCGCACTACCAGCCGCGTATGCTTTTAGTCGCTATAAATTTGTGGGTGATAAACATTTATTCTTTTGGCTGCTGACTAATAGAATGGCGCCGCCTGCTGTTTTCTTATTACCTTTCTTCCAACTGTACTCGTCGGTTGGATTGTTTGATACACATATTGCGGTAGCACTTGCTCATTGTTTGTTTACTGTGCCATTAGCGGTATGGATTTTAGAAGGCTTTATCTCTGGAGTACCACGAGAAGTTGATGAAACAGCTTTTATTGATGGCTATAGTTTCTCAAGGTTTTTTATTCGAATTTTTATCCCTATGATTAGTTCAGGTATTGGTGTAACTGCTTTCTTCTGTTTTATGTTTTCTTGGGTCGAGTTATTACTTGCAAAGACATTAACCTCTGTAGAAGCAAAGCCTATCGCTGCGATTATGACCCGAACAGTGGGTGCTGCGGGTATTGACTGGGGCTTACTATCAGCCGCTGGTATCTTAACCATAATCCCTGGTATTTTGGTGATTTACTTTGTACGAAACCATGTAGCCAAGGGTTTTGCCTTGGGACGTGTGTAAGACATTTTAGGAGATATATTATGAGTTGGATGGCGTGGACTGAATTAACAGTTTCATTCTTTAGTGTTATCGCAGTTATATTAATATGCATGACAGTATATGAAATTAAAGTACCTTGTACCGATCGCAAAGGTTTTTTGCCGATTAGTACCACTCGAGGAGACCGTTTGTTTATTGGTCTGCTTACAAGTGCATACATACATTTGGCCTTTTTGGCATTTACAGAATTTAGCCTGATGATTGCATTAACATTGTCAGTCATTTGGTTAGCAATATTGTTGCGTTGGGGGTAAAGGAGCAAAGTTAAACGAGCAATATTGTTGAGGGAAAATATTGCTCGTTAAAAATTAAATGTATCGAATAAGTTTTAAAATTCGATACATTTAACGGCTTGGGGACCAGATTCAATTAACTATCATTAACTGAATCTAGTTATCAAGTCGACCTGTTGGGTAATACCAACAATAGTTCTGGAAGCATGAACAAGGTAGAAGTTGAAACATGCTTCCAGTGATTTATCACAATCTAAAATTAAACTAAAATTATAATGAGATACATCATGAGAAAGTATAAATTAAAGAAGATTGTTTTACTAGGCGCTGCTATGTCAGTCGCTGGAATGACTCTACCTGCGCTAGCAGATCAAGGTGCAGCAAATAAATGGTTGGACAAAGAGTTTACCCAGTCAACATTGAGTAAAAAGCAACAACTTGCAGAGCTTAAATGGTTTGCTGAAGCAGCAAAACCATTTAAAGGCATGGAAATTAATGTGGCCTCTGAAACCATTGCAACACATACTTATGAATCTAAGGTTTTGGCCAAAGCATTTGAAGAAATCACAGGTATTAAGGTTAATCATGACTTAATCCAAGAAGGTGATGTAGTTGAAAAATTACAAACCCAAATGCAGTCTGGTCGTAATATCTATGATGCCTATATCAATGATTCAGATTTAATTGGAACGCATTTTCGTTACGGTAAAGTTGTTGCCATTTCAGACATGATTGAAAATGAAGCTGTAAATTATACGTTACCTACATTAGATATTGATGATTTTATCGGCTTAGATTTTACCACAGGCCCTGACGGAAAATTATATCAGCTACCCGATCAACAGTTTGCCAATTTATATTGGTTTCGTGCGGACTGGTTTGCTCGTGAAGATCTAAAGAAAGCGTTTAAAAGTCGTTACGGCTACGCATTAGGTGTGCCAGAAAACTGGTCAGCTTATGAAGATATTGCCGATTTCTTTACTAATCATGTAAAAAATATTGATGGTAATCGTGTTTACGGACACATGGATTATGGTAAGAAAGATCCTTCACTAGGCTGGCGTTTCACTGATGCTTGGTTCTCAATGGCTGGCGCAGGTGATAAAGGTTTACCTAATGGCTTACCTGTTGATGAATGGGGTATTCGAGTTGAAGGTTGTCGTCCGGTAGGTTCAAGCGTATCACGTGGCGGAGCGACCAATGGTCCAGCAGCTGTGTATGCGACAACTAAATACGTTGATTGGCTAAATGATTATGCGCCACCACAAGCCCAAGGCATGACTTTCTCTGAAGCAGGTCCAGTGCCTTCTCAAGGTAATATTGCTCAGCAAATCTTTTGGTATACCGCGTTTACTGCCAGCATGACTGATAAAGGCTTAGCAGTAGTTAACGAAGATGGTACTCCTAAATGGCGTATGGCTCCTTCTCCTAAAGGTCCTTATTGGGAAGAAGGTATGAAACTAGGCTATCAAGATACAGGTGCTTGGACTTTCATGAAATCAACACCAGAAAAACGTCGTTTAGCTGCATGGTTATATGCTCAGTTTACAGTGTCTAAAACTGTTTCATTAAAGAAAACATTAGTGGGTTTAACACCTATTCGTGAGTCTGACTTGAACTCTCAAGCCATGACAGATGCAGCGCCAAAATTAGGTGGATTGGTTGAGTTTTACCGTAGCCCTGCACGTGAGAATTGGACACCAACAGGTACAAATGTACCAGATTACCCTAAATTGTCTCAACTTTGGTGGCAGAACATTGCTGAAGCCGCAAGTGGTGAGAAAACTCCTCAACAAGCACTAGATAGTTTGGCTGCTGCTCAGGATAAGGTTATGCAACGTTTAGAGCGTGCTAATGTTCAAGGTGAATGTGGTCCGAAACTGAATAAACAGAGTGATCCTAGCTACTGGTTAAATAAACCAGGAGCACCAAAGGCTAAGCTTAGTAATGAGAAGCCACAAGGTAAAACAATTGCCTATGATGACTTACTTAAAAGCTGGAAAGCTGAATAACTAAACCGTAATCCTTCGTAAAATGGTTATCCAGCCCTGAGACATTTCTCAGGGCGCGGATAAGGCTATGTAAATTTTATATAAAAAACTAAAAAATAAAATTTATTTTGTAAACGAAATACTAATTTTAGGGTGTAACAGTATGAAAACATTTAATAATTTTAAAAACACAAAAAAAATGACTAAAATAAGCAGTGCTATTGGTTTAGCCGTAGTAACTATGGCGATGTCAAATCCTGTTAATGCAGCAGTTGCTATCGAAAGTGTTGAAGGTTGGGAAACGAGTATCAGTGGTTCTATTCCTGTTTTTGTAGTTAGCTCTGATCATGAAGGTGAAGAAAAAGCTTTTCGAGTTCAATCAGGCTTTAATCCTGCTAACTTAAATTTTCACGTAGCAGCACCAAAACTGGATAATGGCATAACGGTTTCAGGTCATTTTCAAATAGACACACATTTACAAGGTAGTGGTGTGCAAAATAGCGGTTTATTCGAAAGCCGTGTTGCAAATATTCAAATTGCAGGTGATTTTGGTACTGTTGTTGTTGGTAAAGATTTTGGTGTATTTAACAGTTCAGCTATTGGTGATATTGGCAGCCAAGGTGGCGTAGGTTGGTTAGGTGGCGGTGCTGATACTGGTAATGCTACAGGAGGGCATATAGGTACAGGTTATGTTTATGCCAATTTCAATCCTCAAGTGAAATTTGTTTCAAATGATTACAACGGTTTATCATTTAAAGTAGCAATGATTAACCCTGAAGAGCCGCAAGACTCACAAGGTGCTAGCATTGAAACAGATTCACCACGCTTCGAAGGGCAAGCTAATTATGCAACGAAGTTTAATACGGGTGGTATTAAGTTATGGGCTGGATTCATACAACAGAATGTCTCAGTGTTAGGCGCGAACTCTTTTGATTATGATATGCAAGGCTTCGATGTTGGTACTCATCTTGATTTAGGTGATTTTGGTATAACATTGTCATTTACAGATACTACCGGTATTGGTGCTGATGGCCTATACGGATTCGGTGGGATCAATGATGCTGATGTCGATGCCACTCAATGGTATGTTGAAGCTGATTATGTCTTTGATAAAACTACCATTGGCATAAGTTACGGTGAAGGACACCAAGATAGTCGTGCTGCTGATGCGAATAAAGGCCTTGATGCCGTAGCAGAAGTAGACAATGAACTTTCAATGTTATTTGTTCATTATCAAATGTCACCAGAATTTCGTTTAGTTGCTGAGCTGCAAGATTATAAGTCAGATGTTCAAGCTAATTACGATGCTATTGTGCTTGGTTTTCAGTACGACTTTTAAGTAAGGACGGCCATACAGTAGAATTTGCTTTTACTGTATGGTTTTTTGGTTGATTTGACACTTGAGATTCTTCCCACAGTTTCTTAAGTTGTCAGGCAACTTTTGGAAATGAACAGAGGGGTTGCCTTTCTAGGTTGGCAATATATGCACTACTTTCTGTTCTGCTTTGCCTGCGCTATTTGCGCAGGCCTTTTTAGCTTAATACTAATGAAATAAAGATCTATTGTATTCCGAAATAAACTTCGAATTAATTATAGCAGAGATTGGCTTGTGAACCTGACTTGGAACTAATTCAATTTTACTGTGAGGTAATATAAATGAACTTTTTACGAAATTTATCAATTCGCTATAAATTACTTGCGCTTACGTTAATACCATTACTACTAGCTCTGGTTGTTATTTTTAATATGTTGTCAAAGAATTATCAAGTCTTCGCTGATATGCAACAAGCGCAAGAGTTAGAGGCATTGAACACTGTTGCTAGCAAGTTAATTCATGAATTACAGAAGGAAAGTGGTTTTTCTATAGGATACTTGAGTGCTAAAGGTAAAAAATTCTCCACAGATTTAACTGAGCAAATCGCTAGCACTAAGCAGCAATTATTTGATTATCAAGCCGTAGCGAATCAATTCAATACGACAGACAATAGTCCGCAACTGACCAGTTTAATTTCATCGATCGATCAACAATTTGTGATGCTTGCTAATATTCGTATTGGCGTTAAAGAACAAAATATCCCTAGTAATGAAATAGTTCAATACTACATAAAACTTAATAGTTCATTACTGGCAATAAGTCGCTTAATTTCAACCTTCATAGACGATCAGCAGATAAGTCGTCAAATGAATGCCTATTTATATCTATTACAAAATAAAGAGTTAGCGGGAATTGAGCGTGCTGTATTGACACAGGCTTTTGCGGCGAAGAAACCCACTATTGAAGTGTATAATCATTTTGTTAGTTTATTAGCAGAGCAAAACATTTACATGAAATTATTTCTTGATATAGCGAACGAAGAGCAAGAAAAACTACTTAATGACACGCTTGAAGGAGATGCTGTTGTGGAAGTTGAACGCATACGTAAGACCGTATTGAAACACAAAAAACGTTTACGCATCAATGCCAACTATTGGTTTGCGAATGCTTCTACACGGATAGACAAACTAAAAACACTGGAAAATATAATGGCTAATAAATTAACTGAATCTATTGTAAATGCAAAAAATATTGCGTATTTAAAATTATTGCAACTTGCAATCATTGTAATCATTGCATTAGTGATTAGCTTAGCAATAAGTATTTATTTACTACGACAAATAGGTGGGCAGATTCGTACACTTTCGCAGGCAATGATAAAGGTTCAGCAGCATTCAGACCTTACTTCGAATGCAGAAGTAAAAAGTGGAGATGAACTCGGTATGCTTGCCAATAACTTTAATCAAATGGTTGCTCATTTAGGTGATTTAACAGGTAATGTTAGAAATGCAAGTGAGCAATTAAGCCAAACGGTTGGGGAAATACAACAGGTTATATTGACCGTTGATAAGGAAGTGAGCAGTGGTTTAGATCAGGCTGATCAAGTGGTAGTCGCGGTAAATGAATTAGACGCAACCGTGCAAGACGTTGCATCTAATTGTTCTGGCACTGCAGATAAGTCCAAATCTACTCATGATGCAGCTCTTCAAGGCGAGTTATTGGTTAACCAAGCAAATGACTCTATTGATAAACTTTCCGATGAAATAAATAAATCTAAAGTTATTATTCAGCTGGTGGCTGAGGATAGCAATGAAATTGGTAGTATTTTAGATGTGATAAATAGTGTGGCTCAACAAACTAATTTATTGGCATTGAATGCTGCAATAGAAGCAGCACGAGCCGGAGAGCAAGGACGAGGTTTTGCTGTTGTTGCCGATGAAGTTCGTTCTTTAGCGCATAAAACCTCAGAATCAACCTCTCGCATTCAAGAGATGATCGAACAGTTACAAAACCGTAGTCAGCAAGGGGTTCAAGCCATGCTCAGTAGTCAAGAGTGTGCTAATACCACCGTTGATGGCTTTAGTGGTGTGTCTGAGCAATTAAAAAATATAACTTTTCAATCATCTGAATTAAGTGACATGAATTTGCAGAATGCCGCTGCAACGGAAGAGCAATCAGCGACGGTAGACGAAGTTAATCGTAATATAGCTAACATCCAGCAGAGCTACCTTAGTACCAATAAAAATGCGTATAAATTAAAGGAGACAGCTGAAAATTTAGATTCTGTAGCAAGACAGTTAATGGATGAAGTTAGTCGTTTTGTCGTTTAGACACATTTAGTTTTCATCGTGTTATTACCAGTTAATAGCTGTTCTAATCGATACGTTCATCTTCTGCTGCAATGATAAAGGTTCCGCAGTATTCAGACCTTACTGCTAACGCTGAGGTAGGAGGTAAAGATGTTAAACCTACCTGATACACCTTTATGGTTATCCACCTGAACCATTGTGTTAATAACATTACCAACACAGAAGAAGTACATTAATAAAATAAAGATAAAGGAATAACATGAATAACCTTAGAGCAAATAATATCAGCAAACTACCGAATGAGATCTTTGATGTATTGGTTATCGGTGGTGGCATTAATGGTGCAGTGTCTGCCGCCGCCCTTGCTGCAAAAGGGGTCAAAGTTGCTTTGATTGATAAAGGCGATTTTGCGGGTTTCACTAGCTCGAACTCTTCCAATTTGGCTTGGGGCGGGATTAAATACCTAGAGAGTTATGAATATAACTTGGTCAACAAGTTGTGCAAAAGTCGTAATCACTTGATGCGAAATTATCCTTCTTCGGTTAAAGAAGTTCGATTCTTAACCAGTATTCAAAAGGGCTTTCGTTTTCCACCTTTTCTGGTTTTTCTCGGTACTGCCTTATATTGGTCTATTGGCCGTTTTTTTACTCAAAAGCCCATTTATCTCACAGTATCAAAAATTAAATCGATGGAAAATGTAATTAATACTTCGTCGGTAAATGGCGGCTTTGAGTACTCTGACTGTTATTTGCCTGACAACGACGCCCGTTTTACTTTTAATTTTATTCGCTCTAGCATGAGTTATGGCTGCATAGCCGCAAATTATGTAGAGTCGCTAGGCTCAACCAAAGAAGACGATATCTGGATAACCAACGCCTGCGATACGGTTAGCGGTGAACAGTTAACGATCCGCTCAAAAACAATAATTAATGCCTGCGGACCTTTTGTTGACCCACTTAATAAGGTCAACAAAGAGCATACTGAGCATCATCACCTATTTTCAAAAGGGATCCATTTAATCGTCGATAAGGTCACCGAGAGTAAAAAAATACTAACCTTTTTTGCTGACGATGGCAGACTGTTTTTTGTAATCCCTATGGGGCCTAAGACCTGTATTGGCACCACAGACACACAGGTCGAAAGCCCTTATGCATATGTTACCGACGATGATCGACAGTTCGTATTAGACAATGCGAACAAGCTATTAATGTTGGATAAGATATTAACTAAAGATCATGTTATTGCTGAACGATGTGGCGTAAGACCTTTAGCTATTATGGGTAAAGGAGGCAAAGCCGACTGGGTTCAGCTGTCGCGTAAGCATGCCATTGATATTAATGCTGACGCACGATATATGTCTATATTCGGCGGTAAACTTACCGATTGTATTAATGTTGGCGACGAAGTAGCTAGCATTGTGAAAAGCTTTGGCATAGAGCTGCCACATGCTAAACACAAGTGGTATGGTGAACCCGATAAAGCGACTAAGCGGGAGTTCATGCACAGAGCAGAACTAATGGGACTCGATGAATTAACCCCTGTATCATCTTCTGAGCCCCTAACAACAAGATTCTGGCGCCGTTATGGTCGTAATGCTATTAATATGCTGGAAAGCATCCGTGAGAACCCGGAAAAGGCGGAGTTGTTGATAGAAAATTCAGAATATTTACGGGTTGAAATCGAACATGCCGCGCAGCGAGAAATGGTAACTAAGTTAGACGATTTTTTACGCCGTCGTTCTAAAATCTCTCTGGTAGTACCGGAGTCAGATATTCTTAACGCGCCGGGTCTGAAAGAGGCTTGCCAGATTTTGTTTGGCGATCAGGCAGATGAAAAATTACAGGAATATAAGGATATGATTCTGGCAAAAAATAACAACTAGACAATACGCACTTTCGCATAT
>OJGO01000127.1_pt1 | contig 39311 bp, 28 predicted proteins | sample 1594871 | NCBI WGS metagenome assembly OJGO01 (sample SAMN05416798, study PRJEB24817) | seawater metagenome | isolation source: Sea water | place: Canada:Atlantic | collected 2013-07 | reverse complement strand
AAAAAGCTTTTGAAGCTTATAGTGCTGATGATATCAAAGGGGCTTTAGCTATTTTGTTGGAGATCGAAGCTTCGAAACCATATGATCAAGCCTATGTGGCGCGTATGGTTGCTGTTATGTATGCAACGTTAGGTGACAATGATCAAAAAACGATTGAATACCTTAAGAAAGCGATAGAACCAGATCTTCTGAATGAAGTTGATCAAAGTGAGTCTTTAAAGTTATTGGGTGACATGCAAATGCAAACCAAAGACTATAAAGGGGCATTGAAAAGTTTTTACGCTTGGATGGAATTCTCTGGTAAAGAAGATGGTCAAACCTACGTCAAAATTGCAAATGCGTATTACTCGTTAAAGCAATTAGACAAAGTAATTGAACCTGCGGACAAAGCGATTGCTGCTTTTGGCGATAAGCCAAATCAAAACCCTTACATCTTAAAAATTACTTCTTACTATGAACGTAAAAAGTATAAAGAAGCTGTGGAAGTTTTAGAAACAGTCGTACAAGTTTTCCCAGAAAATAAGCAATGGTGGACACAACTACCGATGTTTTATTTGCTGATTGAAGATTATGATAAAGCAGTTCAAACACTTGATTTAGCATATAAGCTTGGTCACTTGGATAAAGAAGGTCAAATTAAAACATTAGCGAGTTTATACTCTCAAGCAGAAGCTCCTTATAAAGCAGCTCAGTTGTTAGAGAAGTATATTGCTTCTGGTTTAGTTAAGCGTGATGATAAAAATATTACTACGCTAGCTAATGCTTGGCATTCTGCACAACATATTGATAAAGCAGCAGGTTATTATGGTGAATTAGCCAAAATGACGAGCAACGCAAAGCATTATCGTAAACAAGGTATGTTGTTAAAACAAGATGAACAATTTGCTAAGGCAATTGTTGCTTTGAATAAGGCTATTGAGCTTGGTGTTTCTAACCAAGGTCGTATCCATATGAGCATCGCAGAATCATACTTCTATTTAGAAAAGTATAAGAAAGCGTATGCTGCAATTCAAAAAGCAATGAAAGATCCGAGTGCACGTAAATCTGCAAAGGGTTGGAAAAGCTTTATTGTTGACACAGCAAGACGCAAAAACGTTGCTATTTAATTCTTAATAATTAAAGTGATGTAATTAAAAAGCCAGTTATCTTTAAAAGATCGCTGGCTTTTTATTGTTTTTAATTCAATAAAGATGAAATTTTTTTTAACACTTGCAGGTCTATGTTAAAAGTCATATAACTAAATCTCAATAATAATGAGATACCTTCAAAATAAGCACTGATAAAGGAAATAAATTATGAATATAGTTAAGAAATCAACAATGGCAGTGGTAATGAGTGTACTTGCCTTTGGCCTTTTCGCTAGCAATATTGCTAAAGCAGAGTCAAACCCATTTGCTACTGGTGAGTTAGTCACTATAGTTACAGACCATAAAGAAGGGAAATGCGGCGAAGGAAAATGTGGCGAAGGCAAAATGAAAGATGCCAAAAAAGCTAAATGTGGTGAAGGCAAATGTGGCGAAGGTAAAGCGACAGGTGCTAAAAAAGCTAAATGTGGCGAAGGAAAATGTGGTGAAGGTAAAGCGACAGGTGCTAAAAAAGCTAAATGTGGTGAAGGTAAATGTGGCGAAGGTAAAGCGACAGGTGCTAAAAAAGCTAAATGTGGTGAAGGCAAATGTGGTGAAGGTAAATCAAAAGATAAAAGTAAAAAATGTGGCGGTTAATTAGCCAATAGTAAATGATTCATATCTAAAGAAACGGGCTGCTGCCCGTTTTTTATTGGGTAAAATAATCTTAATGTCACTGGCTTATTGATATCAATTTACCAGAATATTGTGAAGAAAAATAAATTCAATAAAGTAATGACGAAGGGGCACGCTATCTTATTAACTCCTAGGCTGAGAACAAGATAGCCTTCTTTCTCATTAATGCCGTCGATAAGTATTTTAATAACATATAGGTTAGCGGTTGTCTTAGCGTGTATAATGGCTTAATTGTGCCTATGTATTGGATATTACCGTGAATAATAATGATATTTTACGACGCTTGCGTTATACCTTTAACTTTAATGATAAAACAATGGTGGCAATCTTTGCCTCAGCAGGAGAGGACGTTACTCGTGAACAGATAAGTCAATGGCTTAAAAAAGATAGCGATAGTGATTTTGTTGCGCTTTTTGATACTAAATTAGCTGTTTTCTTAAATGGTTTTATCAATGAAAAACGCGGTAAAAAACCAGGAGCTCCACCTGTTCCAGAAAAGCGATTATCAAATAATATAATTTTAACTAAACTTAAAATAGCACTAAACCTGCAAGCGGAAGAAATAATTGCAATGCTAGAAGAAGTCGACTTCAGGATCAGTAAACCAGAGCTAAGTGCGTTTTCACGAAAAACTGACCATAAACATTATCGAGAATGTAAAGATCAAGTATTACGAAACCTCTTACAAGCTATTGATAAAAACTATCATGTTGAAAGAACGGGTAAAATAGTTCCTCCTACTACTTCTTCTCCGAAAAGCATTGCTGGTAATACTAAACCTAGTCATATCAAAAAAGATTATGGTAAGAAGAAAACCAATAAAGACGCTCCTGCATCTCCTTGGGTTGAAGGCGCAAGACCTAACGCAAGTAATGTTTACGTAAACCCAAATAGCTCATCTACTGCTAAGCGTCAAAAACTCAAGTTATCAAAGTAATTATCATCTTGGCACCTAAACTATACGTTGATGCTAATTTGGCGTTACATTAGGATCATTTTGTTACGTAAAATATGTGTGTTTACCCTATATACTCAAATTATTATAGGGTAATATTCGCGCCAAATTAGTTTCGAAAATTTAAAAGTTGTATATGAATATATTAGTTGTTGATGATAATAAAACTGTTCAAGAAAAACTTGCATCACTTATTATTTCACAAGGACACAATGTCGATTTAGCCATTAACGGGTTAGATGCATTAGGGAAAGCACAACAAGGAAATTATCAACTCTTTGTCATCGACCATTTAATGCCGCTGATGAATGGTGTACAGCTTACGAAGAACCTTAAGGCTAATCAATTATCTTCATCAGTTCCTGTGTTTTTCATGACTACGCAAGGAACACACAGCCTTAAAGAACTCGCTGAATTTAACCTTTTTGATAAGGTCATTGATAAGCCTATTGATGAAGAGCAGTTCCTTACTATCTTATCTGAATTTTCAGACACACACTTCGAGAGTGCTGCACTGCAAGTTAATTCATAATTTTACCTAACTAACCATTTTATCGGTATAAAAGATGGGTAAATTGTTTTATGCTCGGCATATCTATCTATTAACTTACTTTTAGAAACCAGAACCAATGGTTTTAGCTCGGTATTATGAATAAAACACAACAACAACAACTTATCAATGCAATCCATACTATTCCAGATTACCCTGTCAAAGGCATCATGTTTCGTGATGTCACTAGTCTATTAGAAGACGCAGACGCTTTTAAGCTTGTGATGGAGCTTTTAGAAATAAAATACAAAAACAAAGGCTTTACTAAAATCGTTGGCACAGAAGCTCGTGGTTTTCTTTTTGGTGCGCCGTTAGCACTAGCCTTGAATATTGGTTTTATCCCCGTTAGAAAGCCAGGGAAACTCCCTCGACCAACTTACTCTCAATCTTATCAATTAGAGTATGGTGAAGATATTTTAGAAATTCATCAAGATGCATTAACGCCAGAAGACAATGTTCTCATTATTGATGACTTATTAGCGACGGGTGGCACTATTGGTGCGACAACAAAACTTATTCGACGTTTAGGTGCGCAAGTGCAAGAAGCCGGCTTTGTTATTTCATTACCCGATTTAGGTGGTGAAAAATGTCTTGCAGAGCTAAATATTACTCCTTATTCTTTGATACAATATCAAGGCGAATAGTTTGTCTAAGAATCTAAAAGTAATTTAATATGAGTTATCAAGTCCTAGCAAGAAAATGGCGTCCTAAGAACTTTCAACAGTTGATGGGTCAAGAGCATGTTGTTAATGTGCTTGCCAATGCTTTATCTCAAAAGCGTTTACATCATGCTTACCTTTTTACAGGTACTCGCGGTGTAGGTAAAACTACTATTGCTCGAATTTTTGCTAAGAGCTTAAACTGTGAACTTGGCATAACAGATAAACCGTGTGGGCAATGTGATGCTTGTATTGATATTGACCAAGGTCGTTTTGTTGACCTTTTGGAAATAGATGCGGCCTCGAAAACGAAAGTTGATGATACACGTGAGATTCTAGATAACGTTCAGTATGCGCCAAGCAGAGGTCGATTTAAAGTTTACCTGATTGATGAGGTACATATGTTATCTCGTCACAGCTTTAATGCGTTATTAAAAACGTTAGAAGAGCCTCCCGAGCATGTTAAATTTATTTTAGCGACTACAGATCCACAAAAATTACCTATTACCGTATTATCGCGTTGTCTTCAATTTCATTTAAAAGCGTTAACGGTTAAACAAATAGAAGATAAGCTTGCTGAAATACTATCTCAAGAGCAAGTTGGCCACGAGCAAGGTTGTTTGACTTTATTGGCTAAAGCAGCGCGCGGTAGTATGCGAGATTCACTCAGTTTAACTGACCAAGCTATTGCTCAAGGGCAAGGAAATATTACTTTAGCTAATATTCAACAGATGCTTGGAGGAATAGATCAGAATTGGGTTTATCAACTCTTAGTTGCCTTGTTAAAACAAGACAGCCAAGCGTTGATGGCTTTATCTCAAGAGATAGCCTCTTATGCGCCAAGTTATAGCCGTTTATTTGCCGAATTAATTCAGTTATTTCATCAAATAGCATTGATGCAAATAGTTGAGCAACACTTTGATTTACCAGCAGACTTATTAGTTTTATTGAAAAAATTTAGTCAATCGATGTCTGCTGAAGACGTTCAGCTTTATTATCAAATTAGTCTTAATGGTCGCAAAGATTTACCTTACGCTTTTGATGAACAAGCCGCATTTGATATGACCTTATTGCGACTATTTGCTTTTAAGCCAATGCAAAAGTCACAACTTGTAAAACAATCTACTACGGATAATGCTGAGCAAGTCGTAGCAATCAGCTTAGATGATGTTAATTTGTCAAAGTCGGAAGGTCACCTTTCAAATGCTGTCGAGATAACTAAAGTCGCACATGTAGAGCCCGCTACAGAGAATATAACGGAAACTAATATTACCGAGCCTGTTGTTATCACAGATAATAGTCATCAGACTAAGTTAAATGAAGAAATGCTTGCTATTGAACAACAAGCTGATGAGTTTAAACAAAGTGAAAGCAAACCATTAAATCAAGCTCCAGCGAAGCAAGTTGTTTCTCAAGAGGCTAAAACCCTACAACAAGCTCCTGCTGTAGTTAGTCATAATGAGCAACAAAGTACAACGTCCACGTCTCCTAGTGAGTCAGAAGGGCAGCTCAGCATTCATAGTCCAGTAAGCTCTGTGCTAGCAACTCGTAATATGCTACGTAGTCGAAAGAAAGAGTTGGAGAAGCAAACAAAAAAGTCCAGTGACGCAACTCTGCGTCAACCTAAGAATACTAAAAATGATAAAATTAATACTAGCCCAGTAGCAGAGGTACAAGTGCCAACTACTGAAAGCGTAGTTATCGCGCCTGAGCCTGAGGTACCGTTTCACCAAGATAGTATAGATCCTGCAAGAGTAACTAAAGCGAATCAAGTCGATAAATGGGCGCACATGATTGATTCTATGCAGCTTACGGCACGTATTCGACAGTTAGCAATACATGCAACTATCAGCGAACACTCTACTGATGATAATTTGATTCTTCAGTTAAATCAGGCAACTAGGCATTTAAGTACTGATGTTGCTCATCAACAATTACAGAGCTATATTTGTGAGTTCTTATCAAGGCAAGTTACAGTTACTCTAGATATCGTAGAGGAAACGGTTGCTGATCCTTACCAGATCCAAGTTCAAATTAATGACAAACGTCTTGAGTATGCAAAAAATCTATTGAAAGAAGATGCTGTGGTGATTGCTCTACAAGATAATTTCCAGGCAAATTTAAATGAAGAGAGTATTTCACCACGTTAACTTGGAATAATAACGTTGAACACTTTTTTTGATCTTGTCATCGTTTTAGAAGAATAAATACATTTCATTTACGTTCAAAACTAAACGTATTTCAGGTAAAATAACTGAATTAATATATAAAATAGTCAACCTAGCAATATTGGAGAATATCATGATGAAAGGCGGAATGGGCAATTTAATGAAACAAGCCCAACAAATGCAGGCCAAGATGGCTAAAGCGCAAGAAGAGTTAGCGCATATGGAAGTTGTTGGTGAAGCAGGCGCTGGCATGGTGAAAGTAACAATGACAGGTAGTCATAGTGTTCGCCGTGTTGAGCTTGATGAAAGCTTAATGGACGATGACAAGGACATGATTGAAGATTTACTTGCAGCAGCAGTAAATGATGCTGTACGTCGTGTAGAAGAGCAAAACAAAGATAAAATGGGCGCACTTACTGGTGGTATGCAATTACCGCCAGGGATGAAAATGCCGTTTTAAGTTACTTTGCTTAACAAGTAATTGAACAATAAAAAAGCTCAAGGTATTCTTGAGCTTTTTTGTTTCTGTACCTAACTACTTGTTCTAGTTAATTGAAAATTTGATTTAGGTAAGCAGCAGCGCCGATTAACCCTGGCTGGCTTTCGGTAATTACGTAAGTTGGAATTTTTTCGTTTAAATGAGACATGCGACCTTTAGTTTCAAACCTTTCTCTGAATTCACTATTTTTTAAATAATCGGTAAATCTAGGTACTATACCCCCAGCAATATACACGCCACCGAAAGAGCCAGTAGTTAATGCTAAGTTACCAGCGAAGCTGCCCAAAACTTTACAAAATTGAGATAATGCTTGTTGGCAAAGAGGACAAGTTCCAGCTATTGCTTGACTACTAATTTCTTTAGCGGATAGCTTAGTTATTTCTGTACTTGTCACTTCTTGATTTTTAATAAAAACTAACGCTTGATATATTTGCTCTAAACCATAACCTGAAAGTAATTGTTCATAAGAGAGACGTTTTTTCGTAGTTTTTAACTGTTGAAATATTTTTACATCAAGTTCATCTACAGGTGCAAAATCAGTATGACCACCTTCACCACCAAGGCAATGCCAGTAATTGTTAATATTAACTAAGTTAGCTACGCCCAGACCCGTACCTGGTCCACATACCGCAATAGGTTGTTTATCTGCAGCTTCTCCTCGACCAATTTTTATTTTTTGCTGATCATTTAATAATGGGATAGCCATTGCTATAGCTGTGTAATCATTTATTAGTGTAAGGCTATTTAAATTAAGCTCTTCTTTGAGTTGTTTTTGTGAAAACTTCCATGGCAAATTTGTCATAGATATCGAATCTGTATCAACGGGGCAAGCTATAGCTAAACAAGCATTAACTTGGGCATTAAGTAATGCCTTTTCCGTCAAATAGTGATGAATTACATTAGTTAAATGTGGAAAATCCTGGCACTGATAAGTTTCAATTTTGTTGATATTATTGTTTTTATCAGTGATTGCTAGTCTGATATTGGTACCACCAATATCAGCAACTAAATTAATTACTTGAGTATCTTGTGAATTCATCATCTTTTGTATTACTTCTCGTTCAAATGTATTTATTATTCAACTGTCTTAGGGGTTTAAAATAACGGAATCTCTGGTAATTAGTGTCGGCTCAAAAGAATGAGTAATTGATATATCCTTTTGTTGATAAATATTTTTTAATACTAATTTTGCCGCCATATGTCCCATTAAATTTACCGGGTTATCTATTGTGGTAAGTTTAGGATAGGTGTGCTGAGCAAAAATGATGTTATCAAAGCCAATTACTGAAAGGTTTTTTGGCAAGGAAAACCCTTGTTCTCGGGCGTAAGTTATAGCCCCTGAAGCCATTTCATCGTTAGCACAAATCAAAGCACTAAATGCTCGTTTACTGCTGATAAAGTGCTTTAAACCGTCACTGCCGCCTGTTTCCTTAAAGTCTCCTTCAAAATAAAGCGTGTCACTAAAAGCGATATTATTTTCAGCAAGAGCACGTTTATGACCCGCTAAGCGGTCTTTCGAATCGGCCTTAAACTGTGGTCCTGCAATGTAAGCAATGGCTGAATGACCTTGTTGTATAATAGAGTCGGTCGCTAAGTAACCGCCTAATTCATTGTTTAAGCTAATACACTTTTCTTCTAAGCCCTCAACTAATCGGCTCATCAAATATACAGGTGTTTTGCCCTTACTCAGTTCAACAATATAATCATCGCTCACCGCTTCAACGTGCAATATAATGGCATCACAGTTTCTACTTATTAGAAATTCAACACCGTCTTTTTCTTTTTCTTCTTCACTGTGACCTGTGGTAATAATGACATGTTTTCCAGCGGCTCTTAATTCAGACTCAATACCTGCCATCATTTGACCAAAGAAGGGGCCATGTAATTCAGACACCAATATGCCAACACTGTTGCTTCTATTTGATGCAAGAGATTGTGCAATGGAGTTAGGTCGATAACCTAGTTCGCTCATTGCGTCCAAAACTTTTTGGCGGGTTTTATCACTGACTCGTGAATTTTTATTTATCACACGAGAAACGGTTGCTAAAGAAACCCCCGCTAGTTTTGAAACTTCGTATATTGTCGCCATGTTAATCCTAAGTTGAGCAATTTAGTTGTAAATACTTTGAATTGTAATGATAAAATTCTAGCATATTTACCAATATCTTAACTAGTCGTAGCCTTTATTTCCCTTTGGATTTGGACTACTTTGTGCTCAGTTAAGGTGTATTTTCGCATTACCCAAGCAACGGCGAGTGAGCCTAAAGCAGGTAACACGGTAAAAGAGAGTAATAACCCCTGCTTAGTAGCATCACTTTGTTCTATATCGGCTTGGTAACCGTAAAAAGTCAATAACCATCCAGCAAGTGCGCCACCGATAGCTATGCCCATTTTGATAAAAAATATCACGCCAGAATAAACTAAACCAGTAACCCTGATGCCTGTTTTTTTATGACCATAGTCAATCGTATCTGCCATTTTTGCCCACAGTAATGGCGTTGCCATATCAAGAAAAAACTTCCAGGCGATAAAAGCGATAAACGCAAGAATAATTTGGTCGGGAGATATCAGAAAGCTTGCTAGACATATAACGGCAGATATAGTTTGCAGCGCTATATAGGCTTTTATTTTACAAACACGCTTAGCGAGCGGTTGTGCAACTGCGCAACCTATCATACTTGCTACTACGCCTAGGGTTAAGAATGGTGTTATTAAATCTTCACGACCGAGGAAATACTTAACATAATAAACGGCAAGTGTTAGACGCAATACTTGTCCTGTCAGTAAATATAAGGAGGCGAAGCATAGTATGCGCCATTGGTCATTTTTCCAAAGTGATTTCAGGTTTTCTTTCATCGAAGAGTCTTGGTTTTCTGGTGGTTTTACGCGTTCTTTTGTTCCTAAAAAACATAACAAAAACAAGACAACACCCAAGCTGCTCATTGCGATCATTGTATATTGGTAGCCTTTTGCTGTATCGCCTTGACCAAACCATTCCACCATTGGCATAGTAGCGGCTGCGACAATGACGCCGCCTAACATACCAAAGACAAAACGATATGATTGTACCGTGACTCGTTCTTTTGCATCAGCTGTGATGACACCACCTAAACCACAATAAGGGATATTGATTGCCGTATAAGCAATCATCAGTAGAGTATAAGTAACAAAAGCGTAGATGACTTTATCATTACCAGTTAAGTCAGGTGTGGTAAATGCTAATATGCTGATCAAGGCAAAAGGCAGTGCTAGCCATAGTAAATAAGGGCGAAATTGGCCCCACTTAGTATCGGTCTTATCAGCAATATTACCCATGATAGGGTCGGTAACCGCATCAATTAAGCGCACGAATAGAAACATAGTACCAACCACTGCTGGCGATAAACCAACAACGTCAGTATAAAATAGTAACAGGAACATCATAACAGTTTGAAATATAATATTACTGGCGGTATCACCTAAGCCATAAGCAATTTTTTCTCTTACACTAATCATTTATATTTAACCTATTGTTTACTTTATCGTTCTACGTTCGAATATATGAATTTAACAGAGAACAGAAGATAGCTCTTACGCCGTTATTAAATCAGATCTACGTTGAATTAATTCATCACCAATTTGCTGATTTTCTTTGCTGGTTAATGGGTAGAAAACCATTAATGCAGCACCGGCAAAAGCAAAAATAGCGGGTATCCAGCTCATTAGAAGTTGCATGCCAGGTAAAGACGCTTCGATGGTTGATTTGTCCATACCGTCATAACCATAACCAGCAAGTACAACTAGCACTAATGCACCAGCAAAACCGCCTCCAGTTTTTTGAACAAATGTTCCGGCTGAATAGATAAGCCCTGTTGCACGACGACCATTTTTCCATTCTGAATAGTCTGCAGAATCACCCAACATAGTAAAGAATAGTGTTGGCATCATTGCGGCAAAAAATTCAGCACTACAGCCTAAAATAAAAATAGCACTCAGATTACCTTTAGGTACCCAGTAGAAGGCGACAGTGAGTAAACCACTAAGGATAAGTGAAACAATAAATAATTTACGTTTGCCTAATTTATTTGATAAATAACCTGTAGATAATGCACCTAAAATAGAAACTACCAATAAGGCTATGAAGTATTTACCTGCCATAAGTTCATCGCCCACTTGGTATTTAAAGTAATAGGCAACAGTGCCGTATTTTATTCCATTAAACATCATGGTTAAAAAGCCTATACCCAGCAGAATTAACCAAGGTTTATTAGTCAATAAATCAACCATATCTCTTTGTGTTCCACTCATATTGCCAGCCGGTTTTTTGATTAACCTTTTGATAAGTAGCCACATAGAGACCATGACAAGAAAGAAGAATATACCGCTATAAATATCTCGATAATAGAAGAATAAAGTCACAGACAGTAAGGGCAAAATAATAAAGGGTAAGTTCTTAAGTAAATCACACAACTCTGATTTTAAGCTCACTGATTCGTCTATTTCGGGAGTAATGCGCTCTTTAGTACTAAAAAATGTTATTACCATTAGTACGACCAAAATTACTGCAAATAAATACATGGTATATTTGTAGCCCATGGAATCATTACCACCACCAAAATAGACGACTAAATCAGGTAAAAAACCCATCACTAGCAAGCCACCAGCGAATGCACCAGCAAAACGAAAGCCTGATAGGCTAGTGCGTTCTGTATCGCTTGGCGTCATCACGCCCATCAATGCGGAGTAGGGCACGTTATTTAATGTATAAGCGAGCGTTAAGCCAATATAGGTCACGTAAGCATAAATAAGCTTGCCGGTATAAGTTAACTCTGGCGTGGTGAAACATAAGATCATAAAAAGCGCTAAAAAAGGGGTAGACCATAAAATCCAAGGGCGGAATTTCCCCCATCGAGTATTTGTTCTATCAGCTATCATGCCCATGATGATATCTGTTACACCATCAGATAAACGTACCACTAAAAATAGCATGGCAGCTGCTGCGGCAGTTAAGCCAAAAGTGTCAGTATAAAAAACCGCAAGATAGGCTAATGCGCCACGCCAGACTAAATTAGCGGCGGCATCGCCCATGGCGTAACCTACTTTTTCATAAAAAGGTAATTTAGTCATTTTGGTTCCAATCATTCAAGTTCAACACTAGCTTTATCTATTTGTTATTAATGCTCTATAGGCATTGCCACTGGCTTTAATTGTTCGTACTTGAGTATCATAATCAACATGAACAATGCCAAAGCGTTTTAAATAGCCCTCAGCCCATTCAAAGTTGTCCATTAAACTCCAAGCAAAGTAACCGTTAACTTTCACTCCTTGCTCAATAGCGTCATTAACGGCATTTAGGTGTTGTTGATAGTAATCTACTCTATCTTGATCATTTACGACACCATCGATGATTTTATCCGCCATTGCAGCACCATTCTCCGTTATATAAACCGGTGGTAGTGTGTATTTTTCATCAAGGGAAACTAATAGTTCGGTAAAAGCTTTGGGATATATTTCCCAGCCAATATCGGTACGTGGCTCTGGTGGATCAATTTGCAAGAAATGCTCATTGGTATCTGCACGATAAATTGCTCGGGTATAAAAATTAACACCTAAGAAGTCCATTTTGTGCATAATTATATCCATATCACCGTCACGTATATCAGGCTGATGCTCAGCAGGAAGCTGCGATATAATCTGAGGATATTTCCCGTCAAATAATGGCTTGATATACCACTGATTAAAGTAATCATCAGCGAATGATGTTGCTTTTATATCTTCTGAAGATTCTGATTCAGCATAACAAGGGGTAAAATTAAGTACGATACCATTTAATGAACCAGGACTATTTTTAGCTAACACCTCCATAGCTAAACCATGGGCAAGTAACAAATGATGTGCTGCCTTCTTACCAAACTCTTTACCGACAATACCAGGAGCATGAATGCCAACTTCATACCCTAAAAAGGCACTACAAAATGGTTCGTTTAGTGTTGCGTAGGCATGAACTCTATTGCCAAACGCTTTTGAAATTAAATCGGCATAATCGCTAAATTTATAAGCTGTTTCACGATTTAACCAACCACCTTTATCTTCTAAATGTTGCGGTAAATCCCAATGGTATAGTGTAACAAATGCTTTGATATTATTGGCTTTTAAGTGATCTAAAATATTCAAATAATAATTAACACCAGCTTGGTTTAGTTCACCAGACTCAGTTATTACACGCGGCCATGAAATAGATAATCGATAGGCATCAACACCTAGTGAGTCAATTAACTTAATGTCATCTTGCCAACGAGTAAAATGATCACAAGCTATGTCACCATTTGACCCATCGACAATTTTATTTGCTGTATTACAAAAAGTATCCCAAATGCATGGAAGTCTTGAGTCTTTGCCACCTTCAATTTGGAATGAAGCAGTTGCTACACCATAAATGAAATCTTTTGATAACATTTCAGATTGAGCGGGTAGGGTAAGTTTGACAGTCATGAATGAGATACCTATTTCTTTAAGCCGAGTTAATTTGGTGATTATCTGTGTTTTATTTTTATGATTATATTTTTAAGTAAGCACTTATAAAAAGGTTGATAAAAATTTCTGGATGTTCTTTAATGTAACCATGTAAGCGCTTACATTCAGATTAGTGCTTTATACGAGTTAGGTCAACAACTTTCATTGGTTTTTAGTTTTTATCTAGTTAAGTTATTGAAAATAAATGCTTTGTTGTCTTCAGGATAAGAGGGTGTTATTTATTACAGTAACTCAGCAAGTAATATCATTAAAAGTTAAAACCCAAAGCAAATAAATATAAAAGAGGAAATTATGGCAATGCATTCAAATTCAGGTACGTTCAATCAGGTGAGCGATGTGCCGCAAAACAATAACTTTGCTTTTGCATTGACCTCATTAACCTCCTTATTTTTTATGTGGGGGTTTATTACCTGCTTAAACGATATTTTAATTCCACACTTAAAAGGTGTTTTCGACTTATCATATAGCCAAGCAATGTTGGTACAGTTCTGCTTTTTCGGTGCTTATTTTCTTGTTTCATTACCAGCAGGCTTGCTTGTTAAAAAACTGGGTTATCAAAAGGGTATTGTTTTAGGCTTAGTCATTGCAGCTATTGGCTGCTTATGTTTTTACCCTGCAGCTAGTATGCACAGCTACCCGGTATTCTTAATGGCATTATTTATACTTGCCAGTGGAATTACCTTATTACAAGTTTCTGCGAATCCTTATGTCAGTATGTTAGGCGAGGCGAAAACGGCTTCATCTCGTTTGACCATGACTCAAGCTTTTAATGCTTTAGGTACTACCGTAGCGCCATTTTTTGGCGCCTTCCTGATATTGGATCAAGCAGCAGAATCAATGTCTGCACAAGCATCAGCAGAAGCAGTGCAAATGCCCTATGTTTTTTTAGCTGCGATGTTGTTAGTACTTGCTGCAATTTTTGCTTGGTTAAAGTTACCCAACTTATCGGCAACTGATGAGGTAGAGCAAAAAGATCTTAATAAAGATACAGGGAGTGCTTGGCAATACCGTCATTTAGTTCTTGGTGCTGTTGGTATCTTTGTTTATGTTGGTGCTGAAGTTGCTATCGGCAGCTTTTTGGTGAGTTTTTTAGCTGAGCCAAGTATTGCTGGCTTAGATGAATCGGAAGCGGCAAAATATATTGCATATTATTGGGGTGGGGCCATGGTTGGTCGCTTTGTTGGTGCAGTCGTTATGCAGAAAGTAGCTGCGGGTAAAGCACTATTTTTTAACGCTACTATTGCCGTTTTATTGCTTTTAGTCGCAATTTTCTCTTCTGGTACACTTGCCATGGTGGCAATTTTACTCATTGGTTTATGCAATTCAATTATGTTTCCAACAATATTTAGTTTAGCTATAAATGGTTTAGGTAAACATACTAGCCAAGGGTCGGGCATCTTATGTTTAGCTATTGTGGGTGGAGCCATTATTCCACTTTTCCAAGGACTTCTTGCAGATAGCATTGGTGTTCAACCTGCCTTCTTCTTACCAATATTTTGTTACTTTTTTATCGCTTATTACGGTTTATCAGGCAGTAAAGCCAAAGAGGTTAACAGTTAGTGCTGTTCTCTCATTCATCAATTAAATTCAATTAATTAACGACAATAAATCACGAAAGTAAGAAGCAGTTACATGAAATATATAACAAAAACTCTTAATGTTAAAACTAGTCTAAGCATACTTTGTTTGGCTATCACATCCTTGCTTGTTGGATGCAACGGCAATAAACAAGAAGTTGACTCGACTAAAATACTTGAGAGGGCAAGTGCATCATCAGAAATAACAAAAAAGTCATCTAACATTGGCATATGGCCAAAACTTGATATTGCAGTAAAAACAGATGTGAATATCGAAAATAAGGTGGCGTTGTTATTAACTAACATGACACTTGAGCAAAAAGTTGCACAAATGATCCAACCTGAAATACGAGACATCACCGTTGAAGACATGCGTAAGTATGGGTTTGGTTCGTATTTAAATGGTGGGGGCGCATTTCCTGATAACAATAAACATGCAACACCGGCTGATTGGATAAAACTGGCTGAAAGTTTATATCAAGCATCCATTGATGACTCGATTGACGGTAGTAAGATTCCAACTATGTGGGGGACTGATGCAGTGCATGGCCATAACAATGTAATTGGTGCTACCTTATTTCCACACAATATTGGCTTAGGCGCGGCTAACAACCCTGAACTTATTGAAAATATTGCCAGCATTACCGCAAAAGAAGTGATGGTTACAGGCATTGATTGGGTCTTTGCTCCAACAGTTGCTGTTGTTCGTGATGATCGTTGGGGACGAACTTATGAAGGTTATTCTGAAGATCCTGAAATCGTTAAAAAGTACGCTAGTGCCATTGTTAAAGGACTGCAAGGGGCAGTAGATAAAGACTTCTTGGGTGATCAACGCGTTATCAGTACGGTTAAGCACTTTATTGGTGACGGTGGGACAGAAAATGGAGATGATCAAGGTAATAATCTTACCAGTGAAGAAGACTTATTTAAGTTGCATGCTCAAGGTTATGTTGGCGGCCTAACAGCGGGTGCGCAATCAGTTATGGCATCATTTAATAGCTGGCACGGTGATAAAAGTCATGGTAATAAATATTTAATGACCGACGTATTAAAAGAGCGCATGGGGTTTGATGGATTTGTTGTTGGTGATTGGAATGGACATGGGCAAGTTAAAGGCTGTAGTAATGAAAGTTGCCCACAAGCGGTCAATGCGGGCTTAGATATTTTTATGGTGCCAACAAATGCCTGGAAACCCTTGTACGAAAATACGATTGCGCAAGTTAACAATGGTGAAATTAGTCTCACGAGAATTGATGACGCGGTCAGTCGAATTTTACGTGTAAAAATTCGTGCTGGTTTATTTAATAAACCAAGTCCAGAAAACCGCCCATTATCTGGAAAAACTGACTTAATAGGCTCACCGGCACACCGTGAAATTGCACGCCAGGCGGTAAGAGAATCTTTAGTTTTACTTAAAAACAAAGGTAATTTGTTGCCACTAAAACCTAGTCAAAATATATTAGTTACCGGTGATGGGGCCGATAATATCGGTAAACAATCAGGTGGTTGGAGCATTACGTGGCAAGGAACGGGTAATACTAATACTGACTTTCCCGGTGGCAGTTCCATCTACTCAGGTATACAACAAGCGGTTAGTGCTGCGGGCGGTAAAGTACAGCTAAGTGTTGCAGGTGAATTTAAAGAAAAACCTGATGTTGCTATTGTTGTTTTTGGCGAAGAGCCTTATGCCGAAGGTAATGGTGATTTAGATAATCTTGAGTATCAGCGTGGTAATAAAACAGATCTAGCGCTATTAAAGCGTTTAAAAGCCCAAGGTATTCCTGTTGTATCGATATTTATTAGTGGGCGTCCTATGTGGGTGAATGCAGAACTTAATTCGTCTGATGCTTTTATTGCTGCGTGGTTACCAGGTTCAGAAGGTAATGGCGTTGCTGATGTATTATTTACTCAAGCTAATGGTCGTGTGAATTATGACTTTTTAGGAAAACTTTCTTATTCTTGGCCAGCAGACTCAAAGCAAACGACAGTTAATCGATTTGATGAAAATTATGCGCCGTTATTACCTTATGGTTTTGGTTTGGTTTATGGTGCAGATAACATATTAGCTGACGACTTATCAGAACATTCAGCGAAAAAACTAAGCAATGAATTAATAGAAAAAACATTATTTAATCGAAGTGCTAAAGCACCTTTACATCTGTTTTTATCCGATGAAGAGAGCAGTACGGAATTAACGTCTAGTGTTTTGGCTTTAGATGCTATTGCGGTAAAAACAACTGATCGTGACGTACAAGAAGACTCACTAAGAGTCAGTTGGAAAAATGCAGGTATAGGGAGTCTTCATTTAACATCAGCATTCCCATCAGATCTGCGCGCATTTAATGAAGCTAATGGCGTCCTAAGCTTTGATGTAAACATTAACCAATACCCGAGTGAAACAGCGGTAGTTGAAATGAATTGCCAGCAAGAATGCCAAGGTCTTGTCGATATTACAGAGGTGTTAAAAACACTGACATTAAATAAGTGGCACACAGTGAGTGTTTCATTATCTTGCTTTAAAACGTCAGGAACAGATATGGCTAAAGTATTCACGCCATTTAAACTGACAAGCGCAGGAACCTTTAGCTTAACGCTTGGTAATATTAATATAAAACCAGGGAGGAAAGCTGACTTAGCCAATGTAGTTTCATGCTCAGAGTAATAGTTTAATGGATACTTTGACTGTAATTTCATTTGATATCGAAATTACAGTCTTTGTTCGTTAGATGACTTTACGAGATGAAAGGCAATTGAAAAGTATATTTTTAAATCACCAGGTGTCACCTAGAACTGTAATAGTTTAATAAAATAACCAACATAATAATTAAAATAAGGTCGAATTATGAAACAGTTGTCAAAAGGGATAATTATAACTTTTGTTGCCATCGGCTTAACCGCTTGTGGTGGAGGTAGTTCTGAATCAACAGCAGTTGCAGAATCAACGATTCCAGATAACTCAACAGCACCTGATACCATAACTGACGTTAATACTGAAAGTCCTCAAGATCCTACCGAAATGGTATTAATCAGTGAACAATGGCAACTAATTTGGCAGGATGAGTTTGATAACGAAACCATTGATTTGACTAAATGGACGTTTGAAGTGAACTGTTTTGGCGGCGGCAATGATGAACAACAGTGCTATACCGACCGTGCTGAAAATGCTTTTATTGAGCAAGGCGTTTTGAAAATAGTCGCTTTGAAGGAAAACTTTACCGGTCCAGCAGCTCAGGATGATGATGCGAATTATAATCCGAATAATACCCGTACTTTACCTTATACCTCCGCTAGACTGCGCAGTAAAAATAAAGGCGATTGGACCTATGGTCGATTTGAAATCCGTGCAAGGTTACCGCAAGGACAGGGTACTTGGCCTGCTATTTGGATGTTACCGACCGAGTGGGCATACGGTGGTTGGGCTGGCTCTGGTGAAATAGATATTATGGAAGCGGTTAACTTAAAGGCTAAATCTGACGAAAAGGGGGCCTGGGAAGAGCAAGAAGAGTCAAGAGTTCATGGCACACTGCATTATGGCCGAGCATGGCCTGAAAATGTTTACTCAGGAAAAGAGTTTCATTTACCTGCTGGTTCCAATCCAGCAGATGATTTTCATGAATATGCTGTGGAGTGGCAAGAGGGTGAAATTCGTTGGTATGTTGATGATATTCATTTTGCCACACAACGTGAGACTGGCTGGTACTCACAATATATGAATAGTGATGGGGGGTTAATTGATGGTGAAAATAGCGCCCCATTTGATCAAAATTTTCATTTGCTGTTAAATTTTGCTGTTGGTGGTGCTTGGGCTGCTACTGTGAATGAGAAAGGCATTGATGAAAGCGTCTTTCCTCAATCATTAGATATTGATTATGTCAGAGTTTATCAGTGTTCTGTTTCCCCTAAAACAGGGGAAGGGTGTGAGGCTATTAGTGAAGGAGCTGTGTTAGTAGAAGGCCACAAAAATCCAGCACTTCATTATTAAAAAGTAGCTCTTATTGAGAAAAACTATTGAGCATCTTCTAATGATAATATGATTTTTCTTTCTATATCCATTAATAAATCAAGAATATCGGCAACGCCAATAAAGCGACCAAAGCAGGATTGGCCAAATAAGGGATTATTTTCACCTTTTTGTTTCTCATCAATAATAGCACCTCGCCATTTAGCAGGGTGTGCGGGCTCTTTATGATTGAATTGAAAGCTATTTAAGTGTGAAGAGGCATTTCTAATATGCCTAAAAAACTCAAAGACATCGTTAAAGTTTTTCACTGATTCATAAGCGGTATTGGCTAACATCATGCAGCACGAGGCAATATGTCTACTCTTGTTTAAATCACCTTTACTCGCCTGTTGCCTTAACCTAAAAGGTACCATATGTTTACTCTCAGCGAAGGCTCCAGGAAAACTTAATACTTGATTCGCAGAATGGTAAATATTTAAATCTTCTTCAAATATTACAGGGCAGCCACAAAGCGAGATTGAGAAGCTAGTAACAAGGTCATAAAAAAAAAGTTCTTTGTTAAACTCGTAAGTTTCTATCTCTACTTTCACTGCTTGCTTCCTTAATGAATAGTGACAATATCTTCCTCTAAGAAAGTATCAATTATCTTGAGTTATATGCAAGCTAATATTTCTAAAAGTATCTACCCAGTAAATAGCTTTATTTTTTGCTAGATAATCTAACAGTTGTTGATGAGCTTCAGTTGAAATAGCGAGATGATCTGCGCCAATTCCATGAAAAGTAAAGCTAGCAATACTATTGTTTTGAGCAGCTTTTTTTACTTGCTCTATCAACGTTTGACCAGAAACTCCCGAAGGAGCTATGACTGGAGCATTCATAGGATTAAAAAACTTCATCGAGCTGGGGATAATACCTACGTGGCTTTTAATGCCAACAAAATAAGGTGCTATTTCAGGGAGTAGGTCCCTGCCTTCAACAATGTTATCGGTGCAGGGTAAAGTAAATGTTCTAATTTTTTGACCATCAATCGCAGTTAATAACTGATTGGCATGGATAATTTCTTTTGTTATCTGTGCCATTGTTTTGTCATCAAGGTTATTGTTTTCATCTACCCACTGGCGATTGGGTAAAGAAGCTCGACAGGCATGATTAATTGTATGATTGCCTAGTTCATGTCCTTGTGCAGCAATGGCTCGCCAGTCTTCACGTCTGTCTTTGACTGATTTTTCGCTCAAGGTCAGATAAAAAGATCCTTTAAAACCATAATGATTAAGAGCAGGGATGGCGTTGTCTAATTGACTTGCTAAAGCGTCATCATAAGATAAGCTAACCGCTGCTTGAGCACCATTGGGCCAGTTAAATTTTGTATTTGTCTGGCCATTACTTTCATCATTAGCAATGGCCATTCTAGTGATAAATAAAGTAACAATCATGCTAATCAGTAAGAAGTAGTCCAACATTTTTATTGATATAACCACACATCAACCCCCTCTAACACTAAGCCTGATAAAAAATCTTTGAAAATAAGCTTAGGCCAAACTAGGTATGACAAAACTGTTCAATGAAAACGGCGTGATTAGGCAACTGATTAACGGTACCATCAACATTTGCTTTGATATGCTCTAGAAAACGTTTTAGTTCATCATCAGACATATTATCAACGATTGGATGGTAGTTTTGAGGAAGTAAACCTTGTCCTATCATTACCTGCATCCATGAATCATCAAAGAGTTCGTTATTTTCTCGGAAAAATCGACCCGTTTCTTTAAATAACTTTATTTTAGTCGCCAAGGTGTCAGGTATTGGCATATTACTACAATGTCGCCAAAAGTTACTGTCTCGTCTATTCGTAACGCTGTAATGCAATATTATAAAGTCTCTAATGCTGGCGGTATCATATTTAGTTTGTTTATTGAATTCATCAATATCACTTTGCTGAATCCCAGTGTGCGGGAACATTCTCATCAAACGGACTACTGCCTGCTGAATTAGGTGGATACTGGTTGATTCTAAGGGTTCTAAAAAGCCACTTGATAAGCCAACTGCCACGCAGTTTTTATTCCAGTGCTGTCGACGTGTGCCTGTTCTAAATTTTATCACTCTTGGCTCTGTGATGGCTTCACCAACAAGGTTATTCATTAAGGTACTTTTTGCTTCATCATCGGTGACAAATTTACTGCTGAAAACAATGCCATTACCAACTCGATGTTGCAGCGGGATCCTCCATTGCCAGCCAAATTCATGAGCAATAGAGCGAGTATACGGGATAGGACTAGCAACAGATTTTGTTTGTACTGCAATGGCTGAATCACAAGGCAGCCAATGTGACCAATCTTCAAATCCAGTATGCAAGGCTTGTTCAATCAATAGAGCACGTTGGCCAGTACAATCAAGAAATAAATCCCCTTCAATGACTTTACCTGAGGCTAAAGTAAGTGAGTCAATATAGCCTGATTCAGGGTTTAGATTAACTTTATCTATTCTTCCTTCTACACGTTTCGTGCCGTGTAGTTCACTAATTTTCCGGAGAAATTTACCATACAATGTCGCATCAATATGGTAGGCGTAATTAAGACCGTTATTGGGGAGTTGGGCAAATTTTTCAGCGCTTGCAGCTGCTTTTTCAAGACAATAATCACCATATTCACCGGCAAAGCCTTTTTGTTGTCCTTTAAGCCAAAAGTGCTGAAAACCCGCCGCCCAACAATCTTTGCCTGTGGTGCCAAAAGCATGAATATAATCTTCATTTCTATCACGCCAGTTTTCAAAACTAATCCCGAGTTTAAAAGTGCCGTGAGTGGCTTTAAGGAAATCAGCTTCATTGATATTAAGGAGTTGATGAAAGTATTGTAAGGTTGGAATTGTCGCTTCACCAACGCCTACCGTGGCTATTTCATCAGACTCAACTAAAGTAATATCTAAATTTTTTCCTAGTAATTTTGATAGTGCGGCCGCAGCCATCCATCCTGCAGTTCCACCACCAGCAATTACTACTTTTTTTATTTTATCTGTATTCATAGCGTATGACCTTTTCAATAAGATATTTCTCTAAAAGATTGAGTTAAAACTTATTCTATTTGTTTAGCTTATTCAGCAACATCGATCTAATTTGTCTAGATGACTTATCGTCCACTGGATTTAACACACCAAGCTGCTCTTTAGGTATATGGGATAATGCAGTTGTGTCGTTGTTAAATACGTAATATTTAAACATTTCAAACCATGCCTCTTTTTGCTCAAGAGGAAGGTTTTTTATATTTAACAGTGCATGCATCATTGCATCCATTGGCGCCCCCATATGCGCAGTAGTTGTCTGCCACCAATAATTTACCAATATATTAAATGGGCTAAGGCTTTCTACATGATGCCACCACATACTGGGTAAAAATAAAGCGTCACCGGCATCAAGTTCTGCAACCTGAGCTTGTTGCAGAGCCTTTTCAAACTTAGGGAACTTAACCCAATCTGGCTGATGAAAATCAACCAAACTGACCGCTTGTCCTGCAGGGGTATTATCCAGTGGTCCTATATATAAATTCTCTAGTTGCTCCGGTGGAAATAAAGTAAAACGCCTTTTACCCGTAATGCAACAAGCTATATTATTAGGCACATCATGGTGAGCGGCGATACGACTCTGGTTACTGAGCCAAATACTCATCAGTGGTTTAAATTCACGTAAAGCGCTTAGATCATTTTCACTGCGAAAGCCGGGCAATAATTGATCGACATGGGCAGAGCCAACATAAATACCAGGCACTTTTTTCTCGTCAATTTGTTCAGCCAACTGTTCGATCAGTTGGTCGAGGAGAATATCTAGTTGACTATATTGTTTACAAAAATTTAGTTGTGATAAATCGTGTTGATAAAAGTAACGACCATTGATCTCAGGCTTAGCAGTAAAAGCGCCTATGGGCTGGCCTTGATAAAATTGTTTTAGATAATCAACAGTGCTGTTGGCTGAGCCCTCGGACAACTTTACCAATGGCCAACTGCTAACTAAATTCTTAAGTATCAAGGGCTCATGAGAACATAATACCTCGGGTGGGATATTATCTGGCGTGCAACCATGGATCTCTTTGACTTGAGCGCAGTTGTTGATTATTTTTCTAAATATCTTGGAGATAACAAATACCTGCTAAGTTAATAGGTTGGATTGATAATCAGATGTTAAAATCCAAACTATGTATGACTTACTCTTTACATCAGGGATGATACAGTTACTTATCTTTTAACTGGATCAATGCATTAAGGTTAGCATGTGAAGCAATAACCATATAAATCAGCATTAACAATCCTGACTTGTTTAATTGCTCTAAAACTTCACCAGATAACCCCCTAAGTTTATCCTCATTAATGGTATAAAAACCAGATAAGCGATTATTAGTGCCATCTTTTAGTTGAATATCTAAATTAAAGGCCTCAAATAAGTCGTGCTCTTTTAAGGTATCAAAAAATAACTGCGTTGAAATTTTACTGTCATGAATGGCCTTAAGTATTGAGCTTATTTTACTAATGTACTCACTGTTACCACCGTTAGGTAAAAATATGTCAGTACCATGCTCTTTACTGACTCTTGGACTGTCCAAGTCTAGATGAATTACTTGATTATTGACTGTTTCACCTTGTTCTATTTGGTTTTGTTGACCAATTAAAAAGGGTTCTCTTTGAACCATAAGCGGAACATAACTGGCCTGCCATTTTTCATTTTGTAAAAATAAATTTTCATTTTCGTCAAAGCCAAATAACGCTAATGCGGTATAGTTATTGGCACTATTATCTTTATGAAAAAAAATAGGGTAATCGGCTTGTAGTTCTTTAAATTCGAACGGGTAGACCACACTATACATAGTGTTATTGCCATATTGCTTTGATTTATCAGTGATGATTTTTAAATCGTGATGATCAATATTATTTAATAAAACGTGATTAGCCATGTGGACTCCAGTTTGTTAGGTGCTGCGGACATTATTGTTGTTGCCACGAGCAAGTATATGGTTAATTAATTGACGATTTTTCGGTAAACCAGCTAAGTACTTTTCGCAAAGTTGTTTATTTTCAATGGCATATTTTTCCGCAAGCGCTGTATTATCATACAGCATACTCGTGCTTCTCTTCTCAGTTATAAAGCCCATGCCATACAAAATATATTGATAACTCGCTGCCGGGAATATTTCTTCTATTTCACTAAAGTCATTATAAGATGGCGCTTGAAAGCGCCACAATTTGATTAGTTCTTGCAAACGTTCAGGTACAGACTCTGTTGATTGATTATCTAGCCAATATTGGCTGTCTGTTCGTTTACTTAATAAGTAATGTAGTTTTAAAAACTCGATAATACGTTGCCAACGATAGTGAAAACGCTGATTAAACCGTTTTGCTGTGATGTCTATTATGCTCATATTTGGGGGTAATTCTTTAGCGATCATGTTGGCTGATAACTCAACTAATGCCAATGCCGAGGCTTCCAAAGGCTCTAAAAAACCTGCCGCCATGCCGACAGCAACACAGTTCTTGTGCCAGAAGTTTTTTCTATGCCCTGGCGTAAAGGATATTTTTCGAATGACAGTCTCTTTAACTATTTGTTCGGGCAAGTCCTGCTTCAAGTAATCTCGTAACGTTTTTTCAGCTTCACTGTCAGTTAAGTAATCGCTTGCATAGACATAACCAATACCTCTTCTCGTTGGTAAACCAATATCCCATATCCAACCCGCCTCTTGTGCAGTTGAAATAGTATGTGAGGCAATCGGGGCATCAGGTTTACTATAAGGCACTTGTACGGCTAATGCAGTGTCGTTGAATAAAATATCTTTTTTGCTGATAAAAGGTACCTGATAATGCTGTCCCAATAAAATGGATTTACTACCGGAACAGTCGATAAATAATTGTGCGGAAATATCGCCATTTTTTTTAGTTGTAACTGAGGTTATATTTTCTTCTAGCTCGCCGTTAACCTTAATTACATCGTCACTTATGTGCTGGACGCCTAATTTTTCTATGCAGTGTCGCTGTAATAATGCAGAAAATTTTCCGGCATTTAAATGGTAACCATAATTAGCGACTCCCGCATATTCAGGCGTTTGCTGTTGTTTCGGGGCGCAGCCGTGATCACACAAATAAGGCTGAAAGCTAATCGCATGAGCGAATGGAATATGATTATTTGATTGTTGCCAATTTGCTGAGACATTCGTTTGGCCAAAGCCATGAGGAGCGATAAAAGGATGATAATAACTATCGTTTTTTTGACCGTTATTCCAGCCAATAAATTGAGAACCTTGTTTAAAAGAGGCGTCAGTACAACGGAAAAAGTCATCTTCAGAGATACCTATTTTTTCTAAGGAATTCCTCATTGTTGGCCAAGTTCCTTCGCCAACACCAATAGGTTTTATATCGGGTGATTCAATTAAGGTAATGCTTACACCATCCGAGAGGTTACTATTATGCTGCGCGGCGATAATGCCAGCAGTTAACCATCCGGCTGTACCACCGCCAACGATAACTATATTTTTTAAGGCTTCATTCATAACAAGAATCACAGTAATGGTTAATGGTTATTGGTTGTTATTGTAAAGTTTTCTACTATTGGCTAATATCCTTTTCAGGTCAACAATTTCTCATTTAAGTAATCAGCCGCTCCAAAGAACGGCTGACTATTTTAGTTTAGCGTTATGCTCGTTAGCAGATTTTGCTTAGAACTTGTAACGCATTCCTATGTTGTAACGAGGACCTGTTTGTTGAATATTTAATGTCATCAATTCATGACGACCAAACATTCTAGTGGTTTCATCTGTTATGTTTATGCCTTCAGCAAAGACAGTGAGGTTTTCATTAAACTCATAACTTACGTTAACATCCCATTGACCATATTCCTCAGTATATACCGGGTTAGGGCCAACACCATCAGCAGTCGCGTTTAAGAACGTATCACGCCAGTTATAAGCAACACGAAATTGAATGCCATCTTTATCATAGAAACCAACAAAGTTAGCAGAATCACTTAAGCCAAGTAATGGTGATTGACCTTCTCCGCTAATATCTCCGTTGTCATACTCAAGATCACTATCAACGTAAGTGTAGTTAACGATAGTACCAAAACCAGATTCACCGAATAGATGCTGCACAGCAAATTCAAAGCCCGTTACTTCATTTTTATCTTGGTTAACCGGTTGTGAAAATCTTACGTCAACAATATCGTTCTCAGTTGGATGACCCCAGATTTTTGCACCTTCACCCGTGCCTGCGTTAGGTGGCGTGATGTAATCATCATTTGGATTTTGATTTTGTATCTCACCACGAATAGCTGCACTATTATTAGCGTCGGCAGCTGGTAGGGCGGCAACAGCATCATTAAAACGTTGACCTTGTACTGGACTTGTCACATCAAAAGGTGAAGAGTTACTGAAGGTAGTCGCAATAAAGTTGTCGACATCTTTTCTGAAGTAGCCAATGGAAGCGTAACTCGCTTCGCCATAATAATATTCAAAAGAAATATCATAATTGGTCGATTCAATTGGTAGTAATCCAGGGTTACCTTGACTACCCGTTGCTTCTTCAATGTTCACGCCATCTAATCGACCACCAGCGGTTAAATCACCATATCCTGGGCGTGTCAATGTTTGACTGAATGAGGCGCGAACAATTAAATCTTCAACAATTTCGTAATCGACGTCTATACTCGGTAAAAAGTAATCGTAATCACCTGTACCTTCATAGAAAATTGCATCCCCGCGCTGAATATCAAATTCATTATCTGAAATCCAACCAATAGATTCAATATCAGGTAGCAGAGTGGTAGCTGTTACATCAGTTTTTTCATAACGCACGCCAACAGTTACATTTAACGGCATTTCTGCAACTTCAAATGTTAAGTTAGCTTGCACGAAAGCGCTGGTGGTCTCTTCTACGGTACGTCTGTCTGTTGTATAAGTACTAGGAGCACACACTGATGTACCACAAGGCCAAGCTGGATCTGCTGCGCTACCATCGGCATTAAGTGGTACGCCGTAGTTTGACCCTACAATGTCAGCCATTGTTTGAAAGTCTACATCCCAAAAAGCATTGATCATATTGCTTTTGTCACCAGGCAGGTTATCAAAGCGATCAACCATAGTGCTTTGGCTTGCTAACAGCATATCATTTGGAATATCATCATAATCGCCAACGCCACCCCAAGTAGCGCGTTCTGCTAATGCAAAAGCGTTACGGTTTTCAACTTTATTGTGTCCAATGCCAAAATCAATACTTTCAACAACGCCAGCATCAAAGGTATAGCTACCGTCAAGCTGTACTTGTTCAATCTCAGACTTCATATAACTATTTCTGAAACTGGTACCTGTAGTTCTAACACCATCAGGCGTTAAGCCGCTTGTACCTGATAATGAGTTATTTGGATTTGGATAATCAGCATTCGCATAATCGGCAGCGTTAAGTTCACTAGGAAATTTAACTGAAACTACAGGGAATTTTGAAGAAAAATCTATTGCAGTTTCACCACGGATATTGGTCGCCATTTGAATCGTATTACTATTACCGTAAATACTGTCCGGTTTAGATTCTGCACTTGAATTATGGTAATCAAAGTTAAATGACAAATTATCATTAACTAAATACTCTAAATTCAGGCCCATGGATTTATTTTCACTTACTGACGCACTTTGTTCTACTTGGCTGACTAAATCAGCATGGTTTAAATCGTTTTCGTTTAGACCAAAAGGAGGAGCGTCATTTGAAACACCGGTATTATTTTCAGATATATAAAGTGGTGCAGCGACATTTGAACTATTTGGGTCAGTCCATTCGCTGGCATTATGGCCAAAGTTCATCCATACCGAATGAATATTTTGATTTACTTCAACTTCATTTTTAGAATAAGTATAATCGAATGTAGCTGTTAGGTTATCAACAGGTCGATACTGTAAGGTTAATTGACCATTGGTACGTGTGCGTTCTGTTTCACTAAAGCCATAAAGAGCATTTTGAGGTACAGCATAAATAACACCGTCAGCTGGAGCATTTATATGTTCAGGACCGTCACCTATTGCACCCCAACCACCAACCCCACCAGTTTGTGGACGCCAACCATTATCAACACCAGCACGTGCTAAGCCACTTTGGCGGTTTTGATAACTACCTGTTAGTGCAACACCAAACTTTCCGTCAGCATAGGTATTACTGTAAAGGCCTGATAGTTCGGGCGTTAAGCTATCACCATCTTGGCTAGAAGTATCATGAACACCTTTAACACCAAATGATGCTTGTTGACCTCCAAGATTTAGCGGTTTGAGTGTAACTAAATTAATAGTAGAACCTATGCCCCCTGTTGCTATTTCTGCTCTACCTGTTTTATATACTTCAACAGAGCTGATACCTTCTGAGGCAATGTTACCAAAATCAAATGACCGTGAATCAGAAGCTTTAGTTGAATCGATAGAAGATGATGGCATCTGACGACCGTTTAAGGTGACTAAGTTATAGTCAGGACCAAAACCACGAACTGTTACTTTAGAACCTTCACCATTTTCTCTATCGATAGATACACCAGAGATGCGCTGTAATGACTCAGCTAAATTAGTATCAGGAAATTTCCCCATATCCTCTGCAGATATAGCATCTACAACACCTTTTGAGGTCCTTTTAATATCCATCGATTTAGTTAAGCTACCGCGAATACCTGTTACAGCGATGACTTCAATTTCATCACTGTTTTTTAAGCTAGCTTCTTCTGCTGACATTGCAGGTAATGCAGTTGCACCTAATATCAAAGATAGGCTGGTTGCTATTCTTGTTTTAGTAAATATTTTCTGACTCATGTTACATCCCCAGTTTAGTGGACCACTTTATAGTTATATGTATTAGTTAAGCGCTTACATTGCAACACAGAAAAATATAACAAATGGGTAAATTATCACAACTTGTAATTTAATATGTCATGTAAGCGCTTACATAAAGGTAAGTTAATATTAAAATTAGGTCAATAAATATTTAAAACTAAATTAAAGTTTATACACTAAAAGTACGATTTACATACAATCTGTATTGTTTATTTATCAATATAATTTCTTTTATAACAGCATGTTAGTATTTAAAACCTAATTGTTATGTAAATCTATTGTTGAAAAAAATATCAATATCAGTATATTTGTAAGCGCTTACATTTTATTTGTTGTTAGCCCTAAATATCAAACGGCAGTTTTTCTATTTTGATGTAAAAATGTAACTTTTATTACTAATGGTGAACCTAATTATGATAAAAAAAATAGCTCAGCATCAACTTAGCGTAGGTGAAAAGATAGGCTATGCTTGTGGTGATTTAGCCTCCAATTTTTATTGGCGTATATTTGATGTATTTCTCTTTATTTTCTATACCGATGTTTTTGGCTTATCAGCTGCAGCTGTCGGTACTATGATGCTAGTTACTCGGCTTATTGATGCTTTCTCTGATCCTCTGATGGGAGCAATAGCTGATCGAACCAAAACAAAAATGGGTAAATTTAGGCCTTATTTACTGTGGGGAATAATCCCTATGATTGCTGCAGGCGTTCTGACCTTTACCGTCCCTGATGTAAGTGATAGCAACAAATTAATTTGGGCTTATGGCACTTACATATTTATGATGTTGGCTTATACCTTTATAAATGTGCCCTATGGTGCTTTACTTGGTGTCATCACCCCTGATAGTCAACAAAGAACTACGTTAACTAGCTTTCGGTTTATTGGCGCATTTTCGGGCGGTAGCCTTGTAGCCTATATGACACCTGAATTGGTCAATTATTTAGGGCAGGGAGATGAAGCTTTAGGCTGGCAGTATACTATGCTGATTTATGGTTTAGTGGCCGCAGTACTCTTTGTTATTACCTTCTTATCAACAACAGAACGTGTTTGCCCACCTGCACATCAAAAAACACCCATCTTGCAAGATTTAAAAGATCTAACTCAGAATAAACCATGGAAGGTGCTGTTTGTTTTAGCGCTTATTATCATGATGACCATTTCGTTAAGGGGTAGTAGCGGCACGTTTTATTTTAAATATTATGTTGAACGACCAGATCTCATTGGAAGTTTTGCTATGGCTTACATGATTGCGCTAGCGGTTGGTGCGGCGTGTACACCACTTTTAACTAAGTTGATTGATAAACGTTGCTTGCTGATGGTGTTGATGACAATTGTTGCAGCACTCTCCCTCATTTTTTATTTTGTGCCAAGCGACGACATCACCTCGATGTATGTCTTGCAAATATTAATCGGTTTAGCTCTTGGACCTAAATCACCCTTGGTCTTTTCTATGTATGCAGATACTGCAGACTTTTCACAATGGCGCACAGGGAGAAGAGCTACAGCAATGATTTTTTCTGCAGCTGCTTTTGCACAAAAACTCGGTGGCGCTTTAGCGGGGGCCATGATCGGTTGGTTACTTGCTTCTCTTGGTTATGTTGCGAATCAAGTGCAAACGGGCTCATCTCAAGAGGGAATAGTGTTACTGATGACTTTGATCCCCGCCATTTTTGCAGCGATTGCTGTGCCATTAATTTATTTTTATCCATTAGACGAAAAGCAGTTAAAAAAACTGCAAGATGATTTACTTATTCATGGCGATAGGGATCAGCAAGAACTACCTGTTGCCAGTGATAAAAATAGTACAAAAGGAGCTATTCATGTCTAAAAAACCATTAATTAGTATTGATAGTTCGGCGGGCGGCTTCAATAAAATAAAGCTTAGTAGCCCAACAACATTGCCTAATGCAACTGGTTTTTTATGGAACCAATCTATGGTCATGCAAGTGAATTGCCGAGGTTATGTCAACGCACAATTTATGCAACCAGAGCCAGCTAAATACTCATACGCGCCAAACATGGAGGCTAAAAGTTTTATTCAACCCGAGCACAGTTATTTTAATCATCATCCTGGCCGTTTTTTCTACCTAAAAGACGAGGATAGTGGTGAAATAATCTCGTTACCTTATGAGCCTATGAGGATTGAACTCGATAAGTTTTCTTTTGAGCTGGGTTCTAGTGATATTGCATGGTCAATTGAACATAGTGGTTTTAAGATAGCGATAAAGGTTAATTTAACTGAAGATGACTTAGTTGAATGCTGGGTTTTTTCTATTTCCAACTTAACCAAAACAACACGAAATATTAGCATATATCCATATTTTTCCATTGGCTATATGTCTTGGATGAATCAGTCAGCAACTTATGATGAAGCATTAAATGCGATTGTTGCTGAATCGGTTACGCCTTATCAAAAAGTGACAGAATATTTTAAGAACAAATCGTTAAAGGATAAAACATTTTTTTTGTGTGATACGCGTCCTACCGCGTGGCATGCGAATCAAAAAGTATTCGAAGGAGAAGGAGGGTTGCATCAACCTAGTGCATTGCAGACTGAACGATTAGAAAATGTAGAATCACGTTATGAAACACCTGTCGCTGTGATGCAGTTTCAACAGTCGTTATCCCCCAACGAACGAAAAACTTATCAGTTTCTATTTGGTCCAGCAAAAGATGAAGTAGAAATAGCGGACATTAAAGATAAATATCTCGGTTATCAACAACGAGAACAAGCTGAGAAATCTTATAAAAATTACCTTAATAGAGGTAAAGCATGCTTAAGCATTAATACTGATAATGTTGGCTTTGATGATTTTTTCAATCATTGGTTACCAAGGCAGATGTTCTACCATGGTGATGTTAATCGCCTAAGTACCGACCCTCAAACTCGAAACTATGTTCAGGATAATATGGGAATGGTTTTTATTGATGCAGGGCATACTAGGCGAGCTTATATCTTGGCTGTATCTCAGCAGAGTAAAAATGGGGCAATGCCTGAGGGCGTATTGTTACATGAAAGTGCGGAGCTTAAATATATTAATCAGATACCTCATGCCGACCATGGTGCTTGGTTACCTATCTGCCTGGCTGTCTATTTAAATGAAACCGCAGATGTTAGCTTACTGACTGAAATGATAAGTTTCTCAGACTCATCAGAAGAACAAACTTTTGCTAGGCACATTGAAATGGCACTAGATTACCTCATTAATGCCACCGACCATCGCGGTTTGAGCTTTATTGAACAAGGTGACTGGTGTGATCCTATGAATATGGTTGGCTACAAAGGTAAAGGCGTTTCTACTTGGCTATCGTTAGCTACAGCTTATGCCCTAAACACCTGGTGCGATCTTTGTGGTGAATACGACATTCGCCTTAGCCGACAAAAATATGATGAATACCGTTTTGCCGCTAAAGCAATTAATAGCGCAGTAAATGAGCATTTATGGCACGGACACTGGTTTGCTCGGGGCATTACTGATGATGGCCGTGTTTTTGGTACTGAGCAAGATTTAGAGGGTAAAATCTTTCTTAACGCTCAAAGTTGGGCCATGCTCAGTGGTGCATCGAACGCACAACAACAATCGGATATGATTGATGCCATTTCTGGGCACTTAACAACACCTCAAGGCGTAATGATGCTGGCGCCAAGTTACACCTCTATGGTGGAAGATATAGGTCGTGTCACACAAAAACATCCTGGCGTTTCTGAAAATGGCTCTGTTTATAATCATGCGGCAATATTCTACATTTATGCTCTTTATCAAGCAGGAAAAAATAATCTCGCGTTTGAATTGCTCAGTAAAATGCTACCGTCACTTGATAACGCTGAAATCACAGGGCAATTACCCATCTACGTACCTAATTATTATCGTGGTGCTTACCATCAATTCCCCAAACAAGCAGGTCGCTCTAGTCATTTATTCAATACAGGTACCATTTCTTGGTTGTATCGCTGTTTAGTTGAGGAACTATGCGGCTTAAAGGGTTGTGCTAAAGGCATGGCAATATCACCGAAAATGCCAACAAGTTTACGAAGATTATCAGGTCAGCGTCTATTTAGAGGGGCAATAATAAATTTCGATATTGAACAGTTTGGCGATATTGTTAGCGAAGAAATCCTGCTTGATAGCGTGATCGTAACGGGGAATGTTTTGAAAAGCCTACAAGCAGGCCAGACCTATCAGCTTAAGGTGAGGGTGCCATTCCATGTCTAAATTAATAGTAGAGTCGCTGAACTTATTCATTGTTATGGGCGTTAGTGGCACAGGAAAATCAAGTTTGGCTACAAAACTAGCGGACGAACTTTCATTCGTTTTTGTTGATGCAGATGACTTTCATAGCGTTCAAGCTAAAAAGTACATGGCAGAAAATAAGCCATTAACCGATGAAATGAGAGCGCCTTGGCTTGCCATCATTATCGCACATTTAACTTCACTACATCAGCAAGGAAAATCAGTAGCACTTGCGTACTCTGGTTTAAAATCTGCTCATCGAGAGCTCTTTCGGGAGTTACCTTTCGATTGTCATTTTTTCTACTTGAGAGGTGATAAGGATGTTATCGCTAAGAGAATTTCGTTACGTGAAAGCCATTTTTTTTCACCTGAGTTACTTGATAGCCAATTTGAAACGATGCAGGTACCTTTAGTTAGTGAAACGGATATAAGTGCTATAAATATTGACCGAGATTTTTTGTCGGTTGTCTATGAGATAAATACGCTCGCCCAGTCAATTACCAGGAAAGTCAATAATGTTTAATTGTTTAAAATTCATAACCACACTATCAATTATCTTCTCTTTCAATATATCAGCCCTTGAAGCGGTAAAAGCACCAGGAAAAATACAGATAGATGGGTTAGCAAATGAAGTGAGTTGGCAGTTAGCTAAATGGCAGCCAATAGATAATCTTATTCTGGGCACACAACCAAGTAAAGACGATTTTTCTGGGCGATTTAAAATAATGTGGGATGAAGAGCAATTATATTTATTGGTCGAAATAACCGATGATATTTTATTTGATCAGCATGCAGATCCCCGTCTTTTGTATTGGGATGATGATTGTTTAGAAGTTTTCCTTGATGAAGATGCTTCAGGGGGTAATCACCAGTATAATTTTAATGCCTTTGCCTATCATATTGCATTGGATAACCAAGCTGTTGATATGGGTAGAAAGAATTCCGATGGCTCAGATAGCTTTGTTTTATTGAATGATCACATCAATAGTTCATGGCGTCGTAATGAAAAATTGCCTAATAAAGTTATTTGGGAAGTCGCTATTAGGGTTTATGACGACAGTTTTACTATGCAAATGAATAAGCTACTGCCAGTGAGCTTATTTGAAGGTAAAAAACTCGGCTTTATGCTGGCTTATTGTGATAACGATGGCAGCAAAGAGCGAGAACACTTTATGGGCTCAACAGATATCAAAGCAGTCAATGGCAATAAAAATTTAGGGTACATCACTGCAGATGTTTTTCAAAAATTGCGCCTAATAAAGTAGTTTAATCAATTCTTTTGCAAGAACGGTTGCTGATGACAGCTAATATCTACCTATATTATTACCTTGCTAAAAATATTGGTAGGTATTAAGGTTAATTTATGTAAGCGCTTACATTTTTAGTTGTCTAAAAATAATAAAATTAAAAAGGTTAGTTAATGAAAGTTATATTTATGAAAAATATGTTTAAAAGTACCTTGTTTGTTTCGACTGTTCTCACACTCAGTGCCGCTATTACGGCTTGTGTTAGTGATAATAAAACGACAGGGGCAGAGCTGAATGCCACAGAATCTAAAGAGCGTTTGGAGACTGTAGAGAAAGATGTTGAAACATTACTATCAAAAATGACCTTACCAGAAAAAGTCTCTTTGGCTCATGCCAGTGGTAAATTTCATATCAATGCTATTGAGCGTGTAGGTATACCTGAAATGTGGCTGTCTGATGGCCCTCATGGAGTCCGCCATCAAATAGAACGTCATACTTGGGCATCAGCTGGTTGGACAGATGATTATGCAACGTACTTACCTCACCTTACTTCAGTCGCGGCTAGTTGGGATCCTGAGATAGCATCTTTGCATGGTCAAGTTCTAGGCGCTGAAGCGCGAGAACGTAAAAAAGACTTCATCTTAGGGCCAGGTGTCAACCTCGCCAGACTACCTTTGTATGGCCGAAACTTTGAATATATGGGAGAAGACCCTATACTTGCGGCAAAGTTGGTTGTACCACAGATTCAAGCTATTCAAGCGAATGATGTTGCCGCTACCGTAAAACATTATGCGTTAAATACTCAAGAGCTAAATAGGGTAGGTGTTAATGCCAAACCTGATGAGCGCACTTTAAGAGAGGTATATTTACCTGCCTTTGAAGCGGCGGTTAAAGAGGGAAGTGTGCTTGGCATGATGGGCTCCTATAACCAATATTATGGCACTAATGCTAATCAGAGTAAGCATCTTGTAATGGATATTTTGAAAGGAGAATGGGGTTATCAGGGGGTGCTCCTTACTGATTGGCATGTCGATATTAATACCTATGATGCAGCGGTTAACGGATTGGATTTAGAAATGGGCACTGATGTTGATAATTATCAGGATTACTTCTTGGCGAATCCTTTTTTAGCCATGATCCAAGCTGGAAAAATACCTGAGTCAGTTGCAGATGAAAAGGCAAGACGCATATTACGGGTACAACACACTATTGGTATGTATGATGAAAATAGGCTATCAGGTGTTAGAAATACTAAAGTACATCAAGCTGCAGCACGTAAAATTGCAACAGAAGGTGTGGTGTTACTGAAAAATAATAGGGTCGATTCTAAACCAGTATTACCACTAGATAAAACAGAAGTTAAAAATATACTTGTACTTGGACCAAATGCAGATAAAAAGCATGGTACTGGCGGCGGATCTTCGGAAGTTAAATCATTATATGAAGTAACTCCATTACAAGGTTTAAAGGCAAAATTTGGTGATGAGGTAAATATTACGGTAATGAGAGCACGTAGTAGTGAATTAACAGCTATTGCCAGTGATTATGTTGAGAGTCGTCATTGGACGGGCACACCAGCATGGAATGTATCTTATTTTAATGAGCCCGCTCGAAAAGAGCTTATTGAAGAATCTTGGATTGTTGACTCTAAGTTTAAGGCGAATGATCAACGTAATATTCAATATCTTACTATGACGGCAAAGATCAAACCTTTGACGTCAGGTTTGCATGAGCTGAACGTTGAAGCTTTGGGGCGTTTCCAATTGAGAATTAATGATGAATTGGTCATTTCTCATATTGGAAAGCCGGATGGAGCAGATAAAGTAAGTAAGTTAACTCATGATATTGACTTAATTGCAGGGGAGTCCTACGTTTTTGAAATTCAATATGATGGCAGTGAACATTTTACTTTAGGCTGGAATGCACCCGGTGAATTATTCAGTAGTGAAGCCGAATATATTGCTGCAGCTAAAAAAGCAGATGCGGTAATTTACTTTGGTGGTCTTAGTCATGCTGATGATAGGGAGTCAATCGACCGAGTTGATATGAAGTTACCTAACTCCCAAGATGAAATCATTAGTAAGTTAATCGCTGCTAACGACAAAACAATAGTCTTTCTCGTTGCTGGATCGGCGGTTGAAATGCCTTGGGTAGACCAAGCGAATGCAATTGTTTGGGGTTGGTATGGCGGTATGGAAGCAGGTCATGCATTTGCTGATATTTTAACCGGTGATGTCAACCCAAGTGGTAAAATGCCTATCACTCTACCTGCTCGACTAGAAGATACCGCGCCTATCGCTCTAAATGATTACAACGCTACAGAGAGCTTATATTCTGAAGGAGTCTTTATTGGTTATCGTTGGTTTGAACAACAAAATATAAAACCGACCTTTGCCTTTGGTCATGGCCTTTCGTATACCAACTTTGCTCTAACCGATATTACTTTATCAGCATCAAATATTAATACAGATGAGGAGCTTATCGTGACAGCACAGGTTAAAAATACTGGAAAAGTTGCTGGCGCAGAAGTTGTACAGTTATATCTGCATGACAAAGTGGCGAGTGTTGCAAGACCTGAAAAAGAACTTAAAGGTTTTGCCAAAGTTTATTTGGCGCCTGGTGAAAGTAAAAAAATCAGTATTTCACTAAATCAGCGTGATTTATCTTTTTGGGATGTTAAGACAAATAACTGGTTAGCGGAAGCAGGTGAATTTGAAGTACAACTTGGCACGGCTTTAAATGACATTAAACTCAAAGCTGCATTTAGTTATCATCATTAGTTATCAGCAATGGACGCGTTTGATAAAAGAAAGTTGATAGCAAGGGGCCTTTGATCACTACACTTATTTTACGAACGCGGTCTTTATTTAACTAAGTTACTACTATTTAGGGGGTAATTTGATTAAAATTACCCCCTATATTAAAGAGTAGCTGTGATTTATGAAATTTAGTCCACTTGTACAAGAGTTAATTGATTCATTAAAATGTTTACCGGGTGTTGGTGCAAAGTCAGCGCAGCGCATGGCATTTCAGTTACTTGAACGTAATCGCCGTGGCGGCAGTAAACTTGCTAATACCCTAGCAAAAGCTATGACTGATATTGGGCATTGCCAACAGTGTAGAAATTTTACCGAAGAAGAACTCTGTGAAATATGTCAAAGCCCCAAACGACAACTTTCAACGACTTTGTGTATTGTGGAAACACCTGGAGATGTTATTGCTATTGAGCAGACAGGTGAATTCTTTGGGAAATATTTCGTTTTGATGGGACACTTATCACCCATTGATGGCATAGGACCCGATGATTTAGGCTTAAATATTTTAGCTAAACAATTTGCTACGGGTCAGTTCATTGAAGTCATTTTGGCGACTAATCCGACAGTGGAAGGAGAGGCAACAGCACACTTTATAGCCGAACTAGCTCAGCAGTACCAAGTCAATATTTCTAGAATTGCTCACGGTGTCCCTGTTGGCGGGGAATTAGAATATGTCGATGGTAATACACTATCGCATGCTTTATCTGGCAGAAAAAACTACCAGATTTAACACATTTTTTCAGACTTGTTATGATAAGGTTTACCTTGAATGAAGGGTTAGCCGCCAGTGAACTTAACTTTGAAGCCAGCCTTCTCTAATACCTGCTGTATGACATCTCGTTTATCGCCTTGTACTTCTATGGTTTCGTCAACGACGGAGCCACCGCTACCACAGGTTTTTTTGAGTTTTTTTGCTAACTCTTTTAGTGCTTTATTATCGAGTCCTAAGCCACTGATAATAACAACACCTTTGCCTTTTCGTCCTTTAGTTTCACGTCTTACTCTGGCAAAACCATCACTTGGCGTAATACTTTTTTCTTTTTGTTGGCTGATGCGGCCTGAGTCTGTTGAGTAGACTAATGAGTCATCACTCGCAGGTGTAGGCTTATCTTGCTCTATTGGTGCTTTACCAAATGCAGCAGCTAAATCACTTAAACTCGATAAATTATTTTTCATAAATCACTCAATACTATTAACTTCCACTATTCATACCAAACGGATTAACTTATCGGTCAGCTTAGAACTACATTAGCGAGCTTAAAACAAGCAAAATGAGTTAAACATAGTACTCTATATTTCATTCATTTTGTGCTGTTATTAGTTTGCTAATGAGCTCCCGAAGGGCGAGTTTAAAAGGCCTACATGCGGCGTTATTGATTTTGACAAGGGAATAACCATTCTCTTCAATCAATGCCTTGCCTCTAAGCCTTTTAATTCTCGATAAGTGATCAATAAATTAGTCCGATTGGTATCATTAATCTGATCGGTACAAATTCGCTTCACAAATTTTAGACAAAATAAAACCACGTCTTATTTTCATAAGCGTGGTTTTATTATATCAATATTGTTTTGTGCTTAATACCGCACAAAGTATTGTTTGCTGTTTGAGCTATATTATAGCTTGCTTTCTAACTCTGGTAACGCATCAAACAAGTCAGTTACGATACCGTAATCAGCTACTTGGAAGATTGGCGCTTCAGGATCTTTATTGATAGCTACAATAACTTTTGAATCTTTCATACCCGCTAAATGCTGAATAGCACCACTGATACCTACCGCAATATATAAGTCTGGTGCAACAATTTTACCTGTTTGACCAACTTGCATATCATTAGGAACAAAACCAGCATCAACGGCAGCACGAGATGCGCCAATAGCCGCGCCTAGTTTGTCAGCAATACCGTCAAGCAATTTAAAGTTATCGCCATTTTGCATACCACGACCACCAGAAATAATAACACTGGCAGCGCCTAAGTCAGGTCGCTCAGAAACAGTTAATTCATCGCTTACGTGGCTTGAGATACCCGCATCAGTTACGGTATCAAGGTTGACTACTTCAGCATTTCCATCTGTAGCCACGGCGTCAAAGCCAGTAGTACGTACAGTGATTACCTTTTTACTATCTAAACTTTGTACTGTTGCAATCGCATTACCAGCATAGATAGGACGAACAAAAGTATCACTACTTTCAACATTAATGATGTCAGAAATTTGTGCAACATCTAATAAAGCGGCAACTCTAGGCATAAAGTTTTTGCCAGTAGTTAGCGCCGTTGCCAAAATATGTTCATAGTCTGCTGCTAATTCAGTGACGAGTAAGCTAACATTTTCAGCAAGTTGATGTTCATAAGCTGCATTATCACAAACTAATACTTTGCTTACGCCATTTACTTTTGAAGCCGCTTCAACAACATTTTGACAGTCATGACCAGCCACTAGCAATGTTATGTCACCACCAATTTTTTGTGCGGCGTTAACTGTTTTAAGCGTCTCAGCTTTTAACGAGCTGTTATCGTGTTCAGCAATTACTAAAATACTCATGAGAT
>OJGO01000126.1_pt1 | contig 39447 bp, 30 predicted proteins | sample 1594871 | NCBI WGS metagenome assembly OJGO01 (sample SAMN05416798, study PRJEB24817) | seawater metagenome | isolation source: Sea water | place: Canada:Atlantic | collected 2013-07 | reverse complement strand
CATTATTAGTACCTAGCGAACTACCTGCCTTTTCAAAAATTAAGCCTGAACATGTTAAACCTGCTGTTGAGCAATCAATTAGTGATTGCAAAAAAGTTATTGAGCAAGTTATCGCTAATAATGATGCATTTACTTGGGATAACTTAGTATTACCCATTGATGAAGTTGATGATGTTCTATCTAAACTTTGGTCACCGGTTTCCCATATGAACTCAGTGATGAGTAGCGATGAATTACGTGATGCATATGAATCTTGCCTGCCCCTTTTATCTGAATATGGCACCTTTGTTGGTCAACATGAAGGGTTATATCAAGCCTACCTCAGCGTTAAAAACAGTCAACAATTCAACCAGCTTAATGTAGCTCAACAAAAAGTGATAACCAATGCCCTTCGTGATTTTAAACTATCAGGTATTGCTTTAAATAATGACGATAAGAAGCGTTATGGTGAAATAGCTACTAGACTATCCGAATTAAGCTCTAGTTTTAGCAATAACGTACTCGATGCTACTCATGCTTTTAGTGTAACCATAGAAGATGCAAAAGAATTGACTGGCTTGCCGGAGAGTGCTTTAGCGGCAGCAAAAGAGCTCGCCACTGCAAAAGAGCAACAAGGTTTTACCTTTACTCTTGATATTCCAAGTTACCTGCCAGTAATGATGTATTGCGATAATGCTGATTTGCGCGAACAACTCTATACCGCATTTGTTACCCGCGCATCCGACCAAGGGCCTAATGCGAATAAATTTGATAATAGTGCCATCATGGATGAGTTGCTAAGCTTGAGACATGAATTAGCCAATTTACTTGATTTTGACAACTATGCCCAACACTCATTAGCCACTAAAATGGCCAATAGCACGAGTGAAGTAATGGAGTTTCTTGATAATTTAGCCATTAAATCGCAGCATCAAGGAAAAAAAGACTTTAAAGAATTAAGCGATTTTGCAGCAAGTGAGTTCAACCAAGATAACTTACAGGCTTGGGATTTAGCTTATTACAGTGAAAAGTTAAAACAAAGTCGTTACGCTATTTCAGATGAACAATTACGTCCATATTTCCCTAAAGATAAAGTTGTTTCTGGTTTATTTGAAGTCGTTCATAAGCTGTTCGGTTTATCTATTAAACAAAGAGAAGGTGTTGATGTTTGGCATGACGACGTTAATTTCTATGATGTGTTTGATAAAGCAGGTGAAAAGCGAGGTAGCTTTTATCTAGATCTTTATGCGCGTGAGAAAAAACGTGGCGGAGCATGGATGGATGACTGTGTTGGCCGAAGCCAACTAGCTGATGGCTCTATTCAATATCCCGTTGCTTACTTAACCTGTAACTTTAACGGCCCTGTAGGTAATCAACCAGCGTTATTCACTCACGATGAAGTCGTCACTCTATTTCATGAGTTTGGTCATGGCATTCATCACATGTTAAGCCAAATAAACGCCAGCAGTGTTGCAGGCATTAATGGCGTTCCTTGGGATGCGGTAGAGCTTCCTAGTCAATTTCTAGAAAACTGGTGCTGGCAACCAGAAGCACTGGCGTTTATTTCCGGCCATTTTGAAAGTGGCGAGCCACTTCCTCAGGAATTGTTAACAAAAATGCTGGCGGCAAAAAATTTCCAATCGGCGATGCAAATGTTACGTCAAATTGAGTTCAGCATCTTTGATTTCACTATGCATGAAAGCTTTGACCCAAAAGCATTGAATAATGAAAACCATATTCAGCACGTACTCGATAATGTAAGAACTAAATATGCCGTAGTAACTGCACCTGAATTTAATCGCTTTCAACATGGTTTTAGCCACATCTTTGGTGGTGGCTATTCGGCTGGCTATTATAGCTACAAATGGGCGGAAGTCTTATCTGCTGACGCATTTGGCTTATTTGAAGAGCAAGGCATCTTCAATGAAGAAACCGGTCAGTCATTCTTAAGCAATATTTTAGAAAAAGGCGGCAGCGAAGAGCCAAGTGAATTGTTTAAAAACTTTAGAGGCAGAGCACCGGAAATTGATGCGTTATTGCGTCACTCTGGTATCGAAGCTTAACTGAGTAAATAAGCAATATGACACACGAATCATTTAAATCATTATACCAGCGTGCCGCCGATCGAAAAGGTGGCAAATCGGCACTTGAACTATTGCTCGGTAAAAGGATATTGGGTAAAAAATTACTTGATGATAACGCCGCAGAGCAAAGTATTGCGCAACTCACGGATGACAGAGTGTTAGCTGCTTTTACTAAACAGATTTTTAAATCGGGTTTTGTTTGGCGAGTTGTTGAAAATAAATGGCCAGACTTTGAAGAGCATTTTTTTAATTTTAACATCGAAAAAATGCTCATGATGCCAGAAGAAATGTTAGAACGAAAAGCAGCAGATCCGAAAATTATTCGTAATTACAATAAAGTAAAGACGATTAAAGCTAATGCACAGATGATTTTTGATGTCACGTTAGACAAAAAAATTAGTTTTGCGCAGTTTATTCATGACTGGCCAAGTGAAGATATCATAGGCTTATGGACATATTTGAAAAAGCATGGCCAACGCTTAGGTGGTAATACTGGTCCATACGCTCTTAGATTATTAGGCAAAGATACTTTTATATTAAGCAGTGATGTTGAAGCTTACTTAAGAGCACAGCAAGTCATTGATGGTGGTTTGCAAAGTAAAAAAAGCTTAACCGCTATACAAGCGTATTTTAACCAATTGCAAAATGAAAGTGGCTATAGCTTAACGCAACTAAGCCGTTTAATTGCTTTTGCGAGTGGTGATAATTATGTGCAGGTTGAGGAATAATCTGCACATAGATTATTAACTACGCACGACCATATTTATCTTCAAAGCGAACAATATCGTCTTCTCCTAGGTAACTACCTGATTGTACCTCAATCATCTCTAAGGGCAATTTCCCAGGATTTTCTAGTGCGTGCACAGCACCAACAGGAATATAAGCTGATTGGTTTTCAGTTAATAAAACAGCTTTTTCATCTATCGTTACTTTGGCTGTACCTGAGACTATGATCCAGTGTTCCGCTCTATGATGATGCATCTGCACCGACAATTTAGCGCCAGGTTTGACAGTAATGCGTTTAACTTGGAAACGCTCGCCACTATCAACACTGTCATACTTACCCCAAGGACGATAAGCCTCTCGATGAAGTACAGCTTCTGAACGTTGCTCTTTTTTGAGCTGCTCAACTATCTGTTTAACTTCTTGCACTTTATCTTTATTGGCAACAAGCACTGCATCTGGAGTATCAATAATAACCAAGTTATCCACGCCAACCGTTGCAATTAATTTATTTTGACTGTGGATATAACTATTCGTTGTCTGTTGAGCGATAACATCGCCTTTTAGTACGTTTTTATCTTCATTTTGTAGACAAACTTCCCATAATGCAGAATAAGACCCGACATCACTCCAACCGGCATCAAGCGGAATGACGACCGCTGAATCAGTTTTCTCCATTACTGCATAATCTATTGATTCACTAGCACAAGCCAAAAAGTCTGTTTTATTTGGACGAAGAAAATCAAGATCTTGCTCAACCCCCTTCATAGCTAGTTGGCAGTTTTCTAAAATATCACCACGGTGTTTAGCTAACTCCTCTAAATAACGTGAGGCCTTGAATAAAAACATTCCGCTATTCCAAAGGTACTCACCCGAAGCTAAATATTTACCTGCAACTTCTGCATTAGGCTTCTCGACAAATTGAGCAACATTAAAAGTACCTGATACTTGCTCACATCCTTTTTTAATATAACCATAACCTGTTTCTGCTTTAGTCGGAACAATACCAAAAGTAACTAACTTTCCTTGCTCTGCTGCAATACTTGCTTGCTCAACCGCATTATGAAAAGCAGCTGTGTCTTGAATAACATGATCTGCTGCTAAGACTAATAACAGAGCATCTTTGTTTTTTTCTAGCGCATTAATTGCAGCAAGAGCTACTGCTGGTGCCGTATTACGACCTTCAGGCTCAAGTAATATAGTACTTTGTTCTTGTGATAATTGTCTGACTTGTTCCGCCACTAAAAAGCGATGTTCTTCATTACAAATAAACACTGGTTCACTGCATTTATTAGGTAAGCGTAACAAGGTATCTTGTAACATGCTGGTGTCATTAACTAATGGTAAAAACTGCTTAGGGAAAAGTGCGCGAGAAAGTGGCCAAAGTCGTGTGCCGCTACCGCCACACATTATTGCAGGGAAAATAGGCGCAAAAGAAGTTGTTTTAGTACTCATATTTATTCCGTTGATGATATTGAAGTTTCATAGAAAATAATGCAGTTATATTAAGCGATACTATTAGAGAGTAACACCTCTTTTATTTTTCATTAGCTAGTAACCCTCCAGATAAAACGACAATAATAATTATGGGGAGTAGAGCTTTTTTATAATTAACCTTTATTCCTTTTGAGATATATTATTTAAATGTGTATTATTTCGTTTAAATTAACTTTTACTAACGACAATAACATAAAAATGTATGTATAATTTATATACTGTTAATAGCATTTATTACCCGTTGAATTTAGCTGTAGCCTGTTTTTATTAAAATATAGAAGTAAAGTAATTTACAAAATGTTATCTACATAGAAAAATCAATATTATTAAGGGTAATACTTTGAATATAAAAAAAATCAATTCAAATATATTTAAACATAATTTTTCACCTTTGATCTTAATACTTTCAATTACAATATTAATAGCCCTATTAAATATTCCTATTATGCAGACCTTATGGAGCTATAGTTTTGATGATGGCACCTATTCACACGCTTATTTGATTCCTCTTGTTGTTGCTTATTTATTTTATGTAATAAATAACGATGGGGAATTAAAGTACAGAGAAACTATATCTTTACCAGCTTCAGTACTACTAATTATAAGTGCATATATACTTTTCGTTACGTCAACTGCGCAAATTAGCCTGTTATACTGGTTGGCCATTTTATTATTGCTTTGTTCAAGTATTCTTTTTGTTTTCAATGCTAATATCAAAATAGCTTCAGCTGCAGCCTATTTTATTTTTTTACTCCCTGTTTGGGGGATATTAACCATTCCTCTACAAAGCCTATCAATATGGGCTGCTAAGACCCTTATGGGACTCACTACTATTCCTGTATTTATTGAAGAGCAGTTTGTACACATTCCATCAGGTACATTGGAAATTGCCGGTGGTTGCAGTGGATTACGTTACTTGCTTACTTCTCTAGCAATTAGTACTTTGTTTTCTTTCCTATATTTTAGAACAATAAAAAATACCGCAATATTTACTTCAGTGGCAATACTTGGTGCGTTAATAACAAACTGGTTACGAATAGCAGCTTTAATTATAATTGGTCACCAAACCGAAATGACCAGTGACTTAATGACTGACCATAATATGTTTGGTTGGTATCTTTATATTCCCTTTATGTTCTTACTATTTAAGTTTGGCGGCTACCTTGCTGATAAAGAAAGCAACAAACCAATCGCATCTGGCAGTTCAGCTGAAATGCAACTGAATATATCTGTTTGGCCGTTAGCGCTTATTTTATTAACTATTGTATCGTTTTCGTCTACCTCATTACACATGTCAACAAAGGCGGTCCCTGAAACTAAACTTATAAATGTACTTATTGAACCAATAATTTATAACGCTTCAACGGTTGACGTTATCACTAATAGTTCAATGAAAACGCAATTGGTTTACAATTTTAGTGAAGATAATCTAGAATCCAAACCTACTTTTTTTGAAAATAACTTTATTCCTAAAAACTGGCGTGTTGTTGATAAAGTCATAAGCAATGAAGAGCAAGTGATTAACATAAAAAATGGTCTACAAACGGCCACCATTACGGTCAGTTATGAAATTTCAGGACTAAAAATTGGACGTTCTTCGCGATTCAAACTTGAAAGATTAAAGCAAGCGTTATTGGGAAAAGGAAAGACTAAGTTGCATTGGCAGTTTCAACTAAATTAAATGCAATAAAGCACAGGCAATAAATGCGCACACAAAAATGTTTTATTATAAGAAAGGAATTATATTAGCAGGTGGTAGTGGTACTAGACTTTTCCCACTACCAAGGTTGTTAGTAAACAGTTAATCATTCATCTCGCTTATTATAATTTTATATCATGACTTAATGGCACAGCCTTGCTGCCTTCTAACCTATCATAAAGCAATGTAGAGACTTCATTAGGGTTACTAATTGGATCCCAGATAGGAGAAATACGCCTTTTAAGGCCACTTGCCACCCGATCAATAAAGTTTGCCACTGGTATAGGGATATAAAGCCATCGAAGTAACATATATATTCTCCGGCGTATGCACCAAAAATAAATTGCTTGTTCACCATACCATTTATAGCCCCAACGCTTCTCAAATAAGTCATGGGAATATTTACCAATTTTAGCGTTCCAACGGTAGTTAAAATATTTAAGATCATTTAACTCCCCTCTAGTGCCTAGGTTATCAAAATAGATTATTGATTTTGGTACAGAAAATAAAAGTTCACCTTTAGCGGTTAACTGCATGCCAATATCTAAATGCTCTCGTATAGTCATATACGGTAATTCGATATTATCAAAAGCATCCGTTCTAAACATCACACCATGGAGCTCAAATGCATGCGTTGATTGAATTTCAGTTGGCATGTTTTCAGGCAATTCACGACGATAAAGTTTATGCTCCAGTAAATAGGGAACACCTTCAACATCGACGACTCTAATTTCAACATTAAACGAGTGATTACGAGTATAAGCACCATCTACGCCATCAGTTTCTAAAATTAGGGGAGCAATAACTGCTGCGCCAGTGGCTTCGCCAGTATCAATTAATGGTGATAACCAGTTTTCAGATACCCTAGAATCATTATCAAGTAGAAAAACAAAAGGTGTTTTTATTTTCCCCTGTACCTGTAAAAGTCCTTCCATTGGGATCATTAAACCATAAGACAAAATACGTGCATTAGACTTACCAGAGATACTCTCTTGTGCTTTTAATATTTCAGTTTTTGGATACCCTAGGTCTAAAATAACAAGCTCAAATAAGTTTTCATCGGTATATCGATAAACAAGATCGATACACTCAGATAAACCGCTAAATCGATCTCTGGGAGAGATTACAATAGTCACTTTTTTTTGTGTCATATTTAAATTCCTTTATTTTTTGCACTTCCTACTCAGAGTTGGTCGCCCAGTAAATTGTTTAACCAAGGTAAATCACTGGTAGTAGAGTACATCCAAGCAAAGCGCCGTGGAGGTTTTAAGAGCCAATAGGGTTTATTCTGTTTTTTGTTTTTCTCTTTTTTTAATCTAACATAACTCTGTTGACATTGTTCAACAAAGGTACTGAATAAAGATTGAATGAGAAAGCTATCACTACCAGATTTATTTTTTATATAAACTGACTTACCTAACAAGCCCGCAACATCACAAACATGCTGAGGGTCACTCCACTGATTTAATTCTTCTTGCGCAGAATTTTCAATTGATACTATGTACTTAGGTATTACAATATTTTTAACACGCTTATCACCATAAAATAACCCATAATTTAAAATAAAATCTCCAAATGCATCAATAAGTGCAGCTGCTCTTTTATCGTTTGTTAATTGATAAAATCGCCACAAAGCATCACCTAATAATGCCATCATCCAAGGTGAGCAAGCTGGTGAATCATCTCCCCACCCCTCATGAGATTTAAAGCTATGCTGAGGACAGCCTCTTAGTTGCCAATCATCTTGAGGATTAAACGTCATTTCGACTGTGGCATCTATAATATTATTAATACGAACTAATGCAGCTTCATCATTAGATACTTCCCAATAAGAAATTGCTGTATTTAATGCTGCAGCTTGGTTACGCTCAGTCCAGAACCCTCGTTTTGAACTGTAATTTTCATCCCAAGCTAAAGAGGCTTGATATATTTTATTTAAGGTGTTTTTAGCTTTACTGTCTCCAGAGAGTAAAAAGTCATAAAGTAAACCTTTGGGCATTAGATATTTAGCATCAAAGCGTTTCTTTAAAGTAAACAACCCTTCGTCATCAATATGCTCTTGATAAAAAGATGACAGCTTCTTTCCTCTTGCTAACCATTCCGATTCGCCACTCATGATATACAGTTGAAAAATAGCTTGTGGGCGATCGTATAGCCATTGTGCTGCTTTTTCAGGAGGGTAACCTTGCTGACGTAACAATTCTTCACTGGTTAAATAGTGGGCATACTTTTTTTGCGGTTCTGTATACCACAAATGTTCTTGTTGATTATATTCTGGATGCAAAAGTAATGCTTGAGCCAGCCACTTTTTTGTGGGATATACTAAAATCGGATTATAAGCCTTTATGCTACTCCTGCCATTTCCTTTGCCATCTATATTCCATTTCAAATTAAACGCTAGCATACTTCCTTGAATATACTCTAAATCGATTAAAATAAGCCTTGCATATCTTTGTTTTCCATTACCGACCCAGCGATTCAGCACCGAAAACTTGGCCTTAATTGGAGTATTTTGCTCTGACAGAGAAAAGTATGCTTCTAAAGGGATAACTCTATCTGGAATAGGTAATAAGAATTGTGCAACATTGCTATTTAAAGAAGCTTTAAAATTAAGTTCATTAATACCATCAGCTAATGCAACAAAAACAGTACATTGAAATATAATAAAAAAAAATATCAGCCTCATTACAGCCCTTATTGAATCACAACTAGTGTTGCCATTACGGGTATATGATCTCCCCCTAATGGCTCAATAATTTGAGCATTAATTATACCAAAGTGCTTACTAAACAAAATATGGTCTATTCTCAGGCTTAACCCATAGGTTTTTATTGTACTGTTAAACCCAAGACCTGCGTCACTTAATGCATTATTTTCTGATGAAAAATGTTCGTGATATATATTATCTTCTACTGGCATGTTGAAGTCTCCAGCAATGATCGAATTGGGAGTACTCCTTAACCATGAGCCTAAAACCCCAGCCTCTATATTTTTATTATCTTCTACATGCTCAGCGTCTGAAACATCAATGGTACGTTTTGCAATATCTATTAACAAAGAATGAACTGATTGAAAATGCACATTAGCCACATTAATAATACTGTTACCTATAAAAACTTTATAAAATATTGCAGAGTTTCCCCAACCTCCTAATAAGGCTCTTGATAGATTATTAGTTCGTTCAAAAGGATATTTACTCACTATGCACAACTCCCCGACACACTCAGCGTGAGTGTAATCGTTCGGTAATTTTTTTAAGGGTAGCTTATTTGCATCTTGCAAGAGTAATATATCAGGCTGGTCATATTTCAATAATAGCTTTATTCTTTTTAATTTTCCGCCTTCGCCAATATTCGCTGTAATAATTTTGACTGTTTCATGCTGCTCCTCATGAGAATCAAGATTTAAGTGCATACCAAAATCTAAATATTTTATTGAAATAAAAAATAACAAAGGTAATAAATACTTTTGAGGTTTAGAAAGATAACTCCATGAAAACATTAAAACCAATAAGGATAAAAATAATAACCATCGTGGTGCAAATAATAAAATATATTTTAAAATGACAAATGCAGGTATGCTGGGCCACCAAGGTAATAAGCTCACCAGAATACACCCTAATAAACAAAGGCCAAAATACCAATTAAGTAAAACCTTAAAATTTGTTTTCATTTTCATATTAGTTAATATTTGGCGCTGCATAGCTTTTGCCGTTGTCTATTGATAAATTAGTACTTATGTACTCAAAAGCATTATCGCCATATTCGTTAACCAACTGGTAATTATCGATAAAACACCCAAGCGCACCTATATTTAAACACCCCTCAAGATGAGCAACTTTAATTTTTACACATGCACTTTCCATAGTTAACTTCTACAACTAAATAAGATATATTAATAGTTTGTATAAATAATAATTGAGTTTCAATATTTTTGATACGAACATTGTAAAAATAACAACAACAACGGTCAAGGAAGTAAAATGACATTACCTGCTCAATTGAGAGTATTGGAAGTTGTACAAAGTTTAGAGAAGGGAGGAAGGACTACCCGCTTTACAGATACAGTTGCAGGGTTAAGAGCACAGGAAATTTGTACTGTTCCGCTATGCCTTTCTAAGGCCGAATCTTGGGTGAGTATTCCCGGATTAGAAGTACTACACAAAACAGCAGGAATTAACTGGAAACTTATTTTTCAAATAAGAAAAATAATAAAAACTCATAACATCAACCTTATTCATGCTCACTGTGAGTTTAGTCAGTTATACGCAAGCATTGCTGGTTTTTCTTGTGGCATAAAAACAGTAGCTACTTTTCATCGCTCTGATTTAACTCAGTACCAACCAAGCAAGGTAAACACGTTAATTAAGCTTTTCGTATCGCATTTTATTGCCGTTTCTCACGACCGATTGTCATTACTCACCAATAATTTAAATTTTCCCCTTAATAATTGTCATGTAGTACATGGTGGCTCAGTTATAGAAAAAAAACCCACCCAAGCGACTATAAATAAAATAAGGGCAGATCTGGGTGTACCACTTGACCATTTAGTATTGCTTAGTATTGGCCATTTAGGAGCAATAAAAGGTCATCAAGACACCCTAATTGCGTTATCAAAATTCACCCAAACAATGCCTGAGTTGCATTTATACATTGCGGGTGACGGGTCAGCACAAGAAAAACAAAAATTAACTGAACTGGTAAACAAGCTAAAAATAAAAGAACATGTAACCTTTCTGGGACAAATAAATAATGCATTTAGCTGGCTAGAAGCGTGTGACATTTTTATTCAACCTTCAGTTGAAGAGGCCTTCGGTTTGGTTTTTGTTGAAGCAGGTGCAAAAGCAAAACCAGTAATTGCTACGGCTGTAGGCGGCATAAAAGAAATAATAGTATCGAAAGAAACCGGCTTATTAGTACCACCTTCTTCACCTAAAGCAGTAGAAAATGCATTAGCGATATTAATAAATTCTGCCCCTTTACGTAAGCAATATGGTGAAAATGGATACAAACGTATTTCTGAATATTTTTCACTTACCAATATGATCAACAAATATACTGATATTTTTAATCAAGCGGTAAACTGAACAACTAAAAACAACCCCATATTAGTAGCGGAATATCAAAGGAAACATTATGAACTGGACAGGGCTTATGCCGCATGTAAAAACAGGTTTTTCAGGTTGGATAAAGTGCCAAGCATTTGATGAACTTGAGGTGCAAAAATCTGCTTCAAACTGGCAAAGCGAAATGTTTTTCTTCGAATCGACTTCCAGTGTTTCTTATAAATCAGTAAGTAATGACTGGTTTATTTTTGCTCAAGGGCTCAGCGAAAATGGATTTGAAGACATATGTAACAAAGTTATCAATGAGCCTATTTTTAATGATGCTGACATAAACGAAAAAACACTTTTTTCTGATATAAAAAAAGAAATAACCGACCTACTTTTACCAGGTGCAGTTGTTTTTGCTATTCAAGCAAAACTAGGCCGAGTTGTAGTACTTCGTGACGCATGTGGGTTTCTTCCAATTTATTACCACTTTAGTCAAAATACTTTAGTGTTTTCTTCTAATTTAGAAACAGTACGCAAGAACACAAAATTTAACGGCATTAACACTGATAAAATAAATGAAATGCTTGTTTATGCCCATAGAACTGGCAAACGAACTTTATGGCAAAACCTCAATGCTATTTCACCAGGAGGTGTCAGTGTTTTTACACAAGATCAACTTGTCGTTCATCAGTGGTTACTTACTGAAAAATCTCAATATAGCCCTGAATTGAAGTCAAAATTTAAATCAATGACAGAATCAGCAGTCTTGTTAGAAATAAAAAAAGCGGTGGACAAGGCACTTGAGCCTTTAGAAAATGAACCACATGTTTCTGTTCCTTGTGGTGGTGGGGTTGACTCTTCATTTCTTGGTGCTTATTTAGCCCAACGAGGGCAAGACGTTACTTTTTGGTGCATTAACCAACCCGACGCTCCTGTGAGTGAAGACGAATGGATGAAACCATTATCTAAGCAACTCAAGATTCCTTGTGAGTACGCTAACTTAAATAAACAGGTTTTTTTAAATAACTTATTAGACAGAATGGAGCAATCTCACCAACCAATGACAGGCCCAAATTCTGTTGGCGGGATTTACGCAAGAAAACTAGCGCTAGAAGCTGGTGATAAAGTTTTTATTTCCGGAGAAGGAGCCGACACCGTTTTTGGTGGATTATCACCCTTTGCTCGATTAATGCCAATGGTACGTTTATTTCGAATGTTATCGAAACTACCTAAAAGATTAAGAATGCAATTAGATCGCGGCATTATTTCAGAAGCGGCTTGGGTTATGGATATTTCTCAAGTAGCCCCTACAGAAGATCTTTCTAGAATAGCCATGGGCGATTTGGAACGCGCTGAACTGTTAGCCGAAGTACTAGACTTCCCAAAAGGTGATAATGACATTGAACGTTATGCCGATATTTTTAGTTGGATCCAAATAAAAGAAGTACCAACTGGTTTAAACCATATATTCTTTGAAAAAGACGAATTCGAAGGTGGTGTTACCCATTACCCTTTTGCGCACGAAGCCCTAATCAACTTAGGCTTGCACCTTCCCTATAAATATAAAGTAAATGAAGGACACAAAAAATGGCTTTGGCGTAAATTCACCAGTGAATATATTGGGCATGATGTTGCCTTTAGAAAAAAATACGCCTTTCCAACGCTCACTCATATTTGGTTAGAGCCTTCGGCAAAATTATTAAAAGGTGGTTTTTTACAAGATTTATTATGCGCAAATGTTTCCAGTGTGTTCGAGTCTTTACCTAAATCAGACCCTGCGAGATGGACGTTGTTAAATATCGAGTTATGGGGAAGATTACATTGCTTAGGGCAAAGTAAAGAACAGTTATTAAATTCCATGATGAGTACTTAATATATGGCTAAAAGTAGTAACAGTCCTTATGTAGTTCATTTAATACCTTCTTTGGAAGTTGGAGGTATGGAGCGATTAGTATCTGATTTAGCTATAGGCCGAACAAGAGGTAAAACCTCTATATTATGTTTAAATACCTTAGGCGCGCTCGGAGAGCAAATAGAAAATGACATTTCAATTGAAGTGTTAAACATACCAAAGAACTTATTGATCGCGACATTTTTAGTGTACAAAAGGCTTAAAAAACTTAAACCTGATGTAATTCATTGCCATAATTTGCAAGCACATTTTTTTGGCGGTATTTGCGCAAAATTACTCCCTAAAACCCAAGTGGTATTAACTAAGCACGGTCAGCACGTTCCTACTTCAGGCTTAACCACAAAAATCAATTATTTTACTTTACAAAAAAGTAAAATAATTGGTGTTTCTGCTGATATTACCCAGATAATGCAGCAATGGATCGCCAAAAATAAATCACCCATTGAGTATATTGCTAACGGTGTATCGTTAACCGCTTTTAAAGAACAAATCCCTAAAGAGCTAGCAAAGGAAAAGCTTGGTATTAGCCAAAGCACGTTTTGTGTCGGCATGGTTGCTCGCCTTTCTGAGCCTAAAGATCATTTGTTATTAATAGACGCTATTGCGGCTTTATCGAAAACATTTCCGGATATTAAGTTGATTATAGTTGGTGGCGGACCACTTCAGAATAAAATAGAAAGTTATATCAAGGCTAATCACCTTGAAAAGCTAGTTAGGATGTTAGGGGAAAGAAAAGATATAGCCAACATTTTAAACGCATTAGATGTGTTTGCCTTAACGTCTTCTTCAGAAGGTATACCAATGACAATTTTGGAAGCGATGGCAGCAAAATTACCTGTTGTTGCAACAAATGTAGGTGGAATACCACAGGTTGTTCTTAATAACGAAACCGGTATATTAGTTGAAAACAAAGATAAAGCTGGCTTAATTACAGCAATAGAAAGCTTTATTGAAAACCCTAAAAAGTTGACTGAATTTGGTGAGCAAGGGCGTTCATTATTAGAAAGCAATTATTCAATTAATCAAGCAATTGAGAAATATGAACGTACTTACCTTAACTAAAAGTAATATATGAAAAAAAGGAAGTTAAATGTTCGGATCTTTAAGAACTCTTTGGGCCATTATGGTTGTTGTTGGCCATATATTTTGGGTAAGCGATTTCGGAAGATTTGCTGTTTTTGGCTTTTATATTTTAAGTGGTTACTTAATGACATATGTCATGCAAAACAGCTATGGCTATGCGCATTCTTCAAAAATAAAATTTGCGAAAAATAGATTTTTGCGATTATTTCCAGCTTATTGGCTTGCATGTACCACTACTATCTTATTAATACTTCTACTTGGCCTCTCAGAAGATGGGAAATACGCTATCATCTTCATTCCTGACACTATAACATCCATCTTTGGTAATTTTACTTTAGTTTTCCCTCACTGGATGCCAAACCAGATTGAACCTAGATTATCTCCAGCCACTTGGGCTTTAACCGTCGAATTGTTTTTTTATACTGCAATAGCCTTGGGCGCTTCAAAAACCATAAACAGAACATATATTTGGGTGGCACTTTCATTTGCATTTATTATAGCAACATACTGGTTAGATTTATTTTGGCATGCAAGATATTTTTCTATACCCGCTGGTTCTCTCCCCTTCTCGCTGGGCGCACTTATATTCTTTCTTGTAAAAGATAATAAAACTAAATTCATTCCTGCTGTTTTGGTTAACTACCCACTTACGTTATTTGTAACCATGCTTGCAATCGCCATATTTGTATCAATTACCATTACAAAAGGTTTGCCTTTATGGGCAATGGAAATATTATTCTATTGCAGCTTAATCATTAGCTTCTTGCTTGTACTTTCCCTAGCTATGGGGAAACCATTCACTTCGTTTATCCCTAAAGCTTTAGATAAAAAACTTGGAGATTTTTCTTATCCTTTTTATTTACTACATTATCAGGCGGCGGCAATAGCCAGTTATATAATCTATGGACAAGTAACAGTGTTTAAAGGAAGCATTACAATCAATTCTATTTTATTAACTTTTACAGCTTTATTCTTACTTTCTTTAATTATTATCAAGTGGGTAGATAACCCTATAGAAAAATTAAGAATAAAAATTAAAAATGCTAAACGCCAGGATAAACCGATCAATCAAGTGCAATCAGGTGAGAATACATAGCGTGGCAGATAAAATCACTTGGGTTGAACTAACTAAAATAGAGCAGCTTTTTGAAATAATTCCTCAATGGGAAAAATTAATTAAAATTCAAAAGACATGCAAAATATTTAATTCTACTTCTTGGGTTGCCTCTTGGCTTGAAACATTCTGGCAAAAAAACTGGCAACTAAATGTGTTAACTGCTTGGTATGAAGATGAATTAATTTCAATTGTACCGATTTATTATCAACGCGGTAATTCAATATTATCAATAAAAAAATTTTATCCTTTAGGTCAAGGCGAAGCTGAAGAACAAGAAGTATCAACAGAATACACGGAAATACTAATTAATGAAAAATTTCAAGAGCACTTATTACCCAAAATTCAACAGTGGATACTGAATTTAAAAGCTGACCAATTACATTGGCGTGCATTACTCCATGATAGCTCTACTAGAAACATTCTCATTAATTATGAGCAAACAAAGTCTAATGAGGCCACCCGCTACATTGTAGACTGTTCAAATTGGACATTTGGAGATTTGTCTAAAAATATGCGTTCGCGTTACCGCCGAGGCATAAACCAACTTGATAAATTAAATGCAAAAATTGCTTGGGTTGAACAAGGCGACTTTGATCACTATTGGCAATTAATGAAAGGTTTTCACCAACAAAGGTGGCTCGGTAAAAACAAAAAAGGCGCTTTTTGTAGTGATGAGTTTAATAAGTTTCATGCTATGTTTCGAGAAAAATCGCCAGAAAATATTGCTATGAGCGCGGTATGGGTTAACGACAACCCCGTAGCAATACATTATTATTTTTCAGATGCGACAACATTATATTTTTATCAATCAGGCTGGAATGAAAACGAGTACTCTCATTTATCCCCCGGCTTGATATTACATTTATGGAGCATAGAAAATAATAACAAAGCCTATTACGACTTAATGATGGGTAAAAAACAAGATAGTTATAAAGCTAAGTTTGCCACCCAGCAACAACCTATGTACAACCTAGCAATAACGTTTAGCCCCATTAAATTACTCACTCTTCGAGCGCTAAAGAGAATAAAGTTGAGTATTTCACACCTAATTAAGTAACGTTAAACATATTCATGCCTATAATGAAAAGAGTGAAGTTTTTAGTGTCAAAAATGGCAAAGATAGCGCATTAAAAACAATCAATAAAATCTGTAATAGCATAATATTTTTTTTTATTAGATAATAAAATCAAATATAAAAACACGTTTACCCAATATGCTCTCACTAATAAAAATAAAGGATTAATATTTTTTCATGGCTCGCCAACTTCCTGAAAAAGCAAACACCGATTCCACACTCGCTTTTTTATTTTTAGCTCTATATACCGCTTTAGTCTTAATTCGCCCACATGAAATGTTCTTAACTAGTGTCGAGTGGGTCGTTATTAAAGTGTTTGCAATTGTTACACTTATCGCAATATTAGCAGCACAACGCCCTCTAAAGTTATACCCTCAGCATTGGATGTTGTTGGCATTAACTCCGCTTATAATTTTTTCTGGTTTTTTGAACGGCTCTGGTATGTACGGAGTGGAAGAATCCCAAAAAATATTTGTTAGCTCAATTATTCCTTTATTTTTATATAGTGCCTGTATTACCACTATTAAGCGTCAACACATTCTTATGGCAATTTGCTTAATAGCTGCGTTGCTGATGGTACATAATGGTCACGTACAACAAAGTGAATTTTTTGGTTGGGCGCTAGACACACACTCCGTAGGTAGAATCAGTATTGGTGAAAAACGAATAACGTATTTGGGTTTTTTTAATGATCCAAACGATTTAGGTATGTTCTTAGTTATGAATATCCCCTTTGCCATCTATTTTTATAAAAAAGGTGGTTTTTTATCTAAAATTTTCATGCTAGGAGTACTATCAGCTCTAGGCTACGGCATTTACATAACAGGTTCAAGAGGTACAGCATTAGGGGTTTTCGGGTTGATTGCTGTTTATTACTTAGTCGTGAATGCTGGTGCTAAACTATTTGTTGCGGCTATAGTATTTGCTCCAATTGCTGGCACAATTATACTCTCTTTACAAAGTAGTATAGATGATTCAGCTGATGGTAGATTAGAAGCTTGGTACGCTGGTGTTTTAATGCTATTACATAACCCCTTGTTTGGCATAGGGAAAGGGCAGTTTTTAGAAGAACATGGTTTAGTTGCACATAACTCTTTTATACATGTTGCAGGTGAGCTCGGTGTGCCAGGTTATTCGCTGTGGGGTGGTGCTTTAGTTGTAACTGCATTAACGGGTTATTTATTAATTAAAGCGAGAAAAAAGCAAATTGATCCCGAAACAAAACTGACTATAGAACCTGAAGAAATAGATCAAACATTACAAGATGAATTAACGCTCAACAAAACCCTTTTCTTTTCTCTGGTTGGCTTCATGATCACCGGTTTTTTTATCAGCCGAATGTTTACTTTACTGTTATTTATTTTTATGGGAATGGCGATTGCATCACATATTCGAGTGATAAAGCAAAAGCCTGAATATGCACAATACTTTACGAGTAAGCTTGCAATGCGAAGCATGTTATATAGCTGGACTATCATTGCTGCTGTGTATATTGCTTTAAAGATGGGTTTGTAAAAATACAAATTTTAAAAGGATTAGGATAATAAAAATGATTTTAGGATACACAACAGGCGTTTTCGATTTATTTCATATAGGTCATGTCAATTTACTTCGCAACGCCAAAGGAATGTGTGACAAATTAATTGTTGGCGTAACAACAGATGAACTTGTAAGTTATAAAAATAAAAAGTCTGTTATTTCTTTTGAAGAAAGAATGGAAGTTGTCCGTTCATGTCGATATGTTGATGCCGTAATACCACAAGAAGATATGGACAAGTTTGTCCAATGGCAAAAAATCAAGTTTGATGTCATGTTTGTTGGAGATGACTGGTTTAAAAGCGAAAAATGGGAAGCCATTGATAAACAGTTTGAAGAAGAGGGTGTACGTGTTGTGTATTTTCCTTACTCTAAGGGTACATCATCTACGTTAATCAATAATGTTTTATTAGATCTTCGTAAAGACAAGTAACCATAATAATCAGTTTAACCATTTAGTGAATTTCAGGAAACAATATGTGCGGCATATTAGCAACTTTAGGTGATATCAATAAAAATACCAGCGATAAAGACTTTCAAGCAGCATTAGCGCTGCAGTCACATCGTGGACCTAACGATAGTGGCTTTGAAACTTTTCATGGCGACAGGCTAGGTCATACGAGACTAAGTATAATGGACTTGACTGACTCAGGGCATCAGCCAATGTATTCTGATTGTCAAAAAATTGCACTTATATTTAATGGTGAAATTTATAACTTTAAAGAGCTAAGAAGCACATTAGAGAAAGAAGGGCTTTCATTTACGTCTCAGTCAGACACCGAAGTTTTACTTAAATCCTATTTGCACTACGGCATAGATTGCCTTGAACATTTTATCGGTATGTTTGCTTTTATTATAGTTGATAAAAGACTTAACAAAGCCTGTACTTATGTCGTTCGTGATCGCTTAGGGATTAAACCCTTATTTTATTATCAAAGTGATCAAAGTTATATTTTTTCTTCAGAAGTTAAATCAATTTTATCTTTAGCTAAGCGTAAATTTGAGTTAAATAAAAAAACTGTCTCTTCATATTTTTCATACCGTTATTCAATTTTAGATGAAACCTTTTTTGAGGGTATTCAAAACCTAACCCCCGGCAGCTATTTACACATTACCAAGCAAAGAACAACACAGCATAAATATTGGCAGTTGGCTGATTTTGTTGACCAAAGTGAAGATAAAGGCGAAGCCTATTATTTAAAGCGTGTTGATGAATTATTACATTCATCAATTAAATATCGCATGATTTCTGATGTACCTTTTGGCGCATACTTATCGGGTGGTGTTGATTCAAGTTTGATTACTGCAATCATGTCTAAATATACAAAAGAGCCGATTAAGACATACACCATAGGCTTTTCAGAAGTAGGCTATAACGAGTTTGAATATGCGGATTGTGTCGCTAAGCTTTACCAAACTGATCATACGGCAATAAACATTGATGCTACTGAGTATTTTGATACTTTAAACAAGCTAGTCGCTTATAAAGATGCGCCTTTATCAGTGCCAAATGAAGTGCCTTTATATTTAATGAGTAAGGAGCTTAAAAAAGATATTACCGTTGTACTATCTGGCGAAGGGGCAGATGAAATATTTGGTGGCTATGGCCGAATCTTTCGATCAACTGATGATTTTATTAATCAAGATGCACTAAAAGAACAACAAGAAACCTCAGCTCTTTTTGAGAAGAAATATGGCCAACAGCAATTTTCATCGGATATAGAACACTTCATTTTCAACTACAGCTATACTAAACCAGCCTTAAAGCACAATCTTTTAGCAAAGGATGTGGATTGGCAGCCAATAGAGTTAGCACTGAATCAAAGGTTCGATCGAAGCTTTAATGAAGTATCAAGTTCCGATTATAAGACCAAAATGATGTACACTTTTGAAACTTTGCACTTGCAAGGTTTGTTGTCTAGAGTTGATACCACCACAATGGCAACATCAGTTGAAGCAAGAGTACCTTTTGTTGACCATCGTTTAGTGGAATTTGCCTTTAGTATTCCAAATAAGTACAAACTGAAATGGAATTCTTCAGAAGACCAAGTTATTGGTAAAAACAAGATGGCGGACCAATGTTCTGAAGTGCATGACACACCAAAATACATCCTGAAAAAGGTCGGTGAAAAATACTTACCGGACGAGGTGCTTTATCGCAAAAAAATGGGCTTTCCTGTGCCGTTAGATAAATGGCTAGGAGGCAGTTTTGCCGACCAAGCTAGGCAGATTCTTACCGATAAAGATAATATTGCGAATCTGGTCATTGATACAAGTTTTGTACTTTCTTTATTAGACGATAAAGACTTAGCAAAAAATCATAGCTTAGCGATGAAAGTTTGGATGGTACTAAACTTATTTGCATTTTGTAATGCTTACAAAGAGCACTTATTGAGCAGTTAACTTTTGAGGCAGCTATGTACTTATCGGATTTAATTAATTCCAAAGATAACAATTTTAGCTTAATAAGAATGTTAGCGGCCTTTGCGGTATTGTTTAGTCATAGCTTTGCATTAGCTACAGGTAACGCAGCAAATGAGCCTTTACGAACAATAATAGGCATCACCCCAGGTCATATTGCCGTTGACATTTTTTTTATCACCAGTGGCTTATTAGTCGCTCGTAGTTTGTTCTATCGTAAAAACTTAATTGAATTCGCTGTAGCTCGAGTGCTACGCATCTATCCTGGACTTATTGTATCAGTATGTATATGTACTGTTATTGGCGCAGTTGTCACTCACTTAACTCTTAGTGAGTATTTATCTTCTGATATAACTTTAAATTTTCTCGCAAAAAATTCTTTTATGTTACTTGGTGATGTGCAAGATTTGCCTGGTGTATTTGATAGTGCACCATTTGATAACAGTGTTAATGGTTCTTTATGGACCCTACCATGGGAATTAAGAATGTATGCTTTCCTTGGTATTTTTGGCTTTTTAACGTTAATTCTTAACTTATTATACAAAGCCAATTGGCTAGCAATATTAGTGATATTTTTTTTTATTTTTTGTGCAGTAAATTATTTTCAGTTTCATTATTTTACTGAAATAAGAGGAGAAAAATATAAAATATTTAGGTTTGGCACAATATTTTTCTATGGTGCGTTAATCTATATATTTAAAAATAAAATTGCATTCAAGAAAATTTTATTTTGGACTTGTCTTGTAATTTTAGCTATTTCCTCATTTAACCACGACATCTTCTTCATATTATATACTTTGTTATTACCATATATAGTTCTGTACATTGCTTATATTCCTAAAGGTCAGATCAGAAAGTACAATAATTTTGGCGACTATTCATACGGGATATATATTTATGCGTGGCCTGTACAACAGTTAATAGCAATAAGTATCGCAGATGTGTCTATAGTTCAAATGATCACTTTGTCTACCCTGTTCACTTTTATTTGTGCTTACCTTTCATGGCATTTGGTCGAATCAAAAGCTCTAAAACTTAAACACTACATCAAACCCTATTCATTCTTTAATATTATGCGTGAGCACCCTCTTTCTAAAGAATAAGCTTAGTTAGCTCTCAAAATACGGATGAAAATAAGAGAAGAGACCAAATAGCACATCAAATCATAAAACATAATTTGAAATAGATTAAATCTGGCTAAGCTGCTGATAAAGTACTTCAGAAAACAACTGTTCATTTCCAGTAAGAGGTTGATGAAACTTCAGTTTCAATAAATTGTACTGTTTTTCATAATCAGAATTTAAACCGTCTTTCCTAATAGCTATTATATTATTAATCAATTCTGGCCAACTATACGCGTATGGCTCAAGGGTTACTTCTTCATACTGATAGTATAAGTCACGTTCTTGCTTTTTATATTTTTCTAGATCAAAGGGCGCAAAAAGTATCGGTCGACCGGTTAATAAAAAATCAAAATACCCTCCAGAATAATCCGTTACCATACAATCATAACTGGCAATTGAATCGAATATATCCGCAGTTGAATCAATAGAGATATTACTTGAGTTCTTGATCTCTTCAATAATATATTTGGGCGGTTTATTAACCGGATGCATACGAAGCACTAATTCAATGTTATTTTTCGTTAACTTCTTGTTAAGCATTTTTACATCGAAACCATATTGAGCAAATAAATCACACTCACTACCCATACCTCCTCTGAAGGTAGGCATATAAATACATTTATAAGTATCATATTTAGGTTTGCTAAGCGGTTTCAAAAAAATATCATTTCTTGGAAAACCTGAGATGAGAGTGCGTTCTTTCGGTAATCGAAATGCCTTTGATAGTGTTTTTTGAGTCTCTTCGCTTGTCGCTATTAAGTAGTCATTCCTGATTTTATTGTAAGGGGATAATTTATCGAAAAATTTACCCACAAAGTTTTTATTTACAACTTTATTTCCAAAAACATCATACATAATTTTTTTAAGTGGTAAACCGTGCCATAAATTAACCACAGTGGTCCTCTTACCAATACATGGCGAATGAACATCATCATGTAATGATTGACAAACAAAGACAAATTTAGCCCTAAATTGGCACCATAAACCGATATAACTTTTTTCATGAAAAGCCTTAAAACCTAAACTCCTAACATGCGCTATAACTTGTTCATCTTTACATATCCAAACTGCTTTAATATGCTGTTGTTCACTATTAATATATTCAAAAAACGCCTTAGAATTATCACTATACCGAGATCCAAACCAGCCACCGAAAACCCAAAGATTATTTTCTTTAGGGACGCATTTAGCCACTAGATACAAACTTAAATTAACAAATAAATTTACAATTAATTTTAATTTACTCACTATTTTTCGGACTCCTTTTCAAAAGCATCTTTAATTCTGTTAACAACTTTTTATCGAATAAGTACAAGGCGCAAACAAAAATAAAACCACCGACTAATACTTGGGAGAGTAAGTTAACAATTGAAATATTACTACTAAGTAGTTTCATAGCATAAACACTTAATAACATAAAAATACCAGCGCCAAAGGGTGCAACAAATAGTTCTGCAATACTTTTGTATTTAATATTAAATAATCGACAATTACGGCTAACAACGATCATGTATGCAAGAGGAAATCCACAAACCCATGCTAAAGCTAAACCAATTGCACCTTCTTCGACAAAAAACAATACACTGACTAATAATAACGTAAGCATAATAAGTGCATTAGTTAACAAGTGAGCAGCCTTTTGCTGGCTTTTGATCGCCGGATTAAAGAGCTCTTCACTAAAGCGTAGCGGCATAATGAACAACATAATCATTGTTGGAACGATAGCCCCAGACCACTTATCACCTATAACAATAGGTATTACCAAATCTACAACCGCAGCTAATCCCCAGAAAACGGGAATTGTTACAATCAAGCTTAATTTCTGTGCCTTAATAATATAATTTGTAATACGTTCGGGCTGATTTTGTATTTTGGAAAATGCAGGAAAAGCAACTTGTTTTAATAAAGGTAAAATCTTTTTTTGTGGCATAAGAGCAAATTGTAAGCCTACAGCAAATAAACCAACCTCTGACGCCGTTAACATCCTGCCAGCGATAGTTACATCAAGATGAAGAAAAATATAAAATACAATAGAGTGAACAGTAAGCAAGCTGCCAAACTTTATAAATGGTTTTACTTCAGATATTTTAAATTCTGGTAAATACTTAATTGGATTTATAAATAAAACCATTACTGTTTGTAAGCTAATCGCAACTATTTCACCGATTATTAATGCCCAAAACCCATACCCTAACAGCGCCAAAGAAAAGGTAGTAATTGCCGCTGTGATATTTGCAATAGCGCTAATTATCGATATTTTCTTAAATTCCATTTCCCTTGCAAGTACTGCAGACGGAATAATTTGTATTGCTAATAATAAAAAGCACCATGCATTTAATTTCAATATATTGGCAACATTATCAGATTGATAAAACTCACCGATAGCATCAGCCGCAAGGAATTGCGTTAAAAACACGAAACTATGTACCAATAACACTGCGCCAAAAATTTGCTTTAATATCTTCTCAGTTAATTCTTTAGCTTGAATGATTGAAGGTGTGAACAAACCGCCGATAATTAAAGTTAAAAACCCAAAAAGGGCATCTGCCATGGCAACTACACCGTAATCTTCAGGCATTAATAGCCTTATGACCCAGAAAGTCATGATCCAGCGAATAATTTGAGTAAGAACCTTACCTAATGCAACCCATTTTAATGAGTGAAGCACTTGATTTTTAAGATTTGATGAGTCATTCATAAATATTACAAAATTCCAATAACAATCATTGTGATGAAAACAAAGTACGTTTGCTATTTTGTAATAACTTCCAAACAACATTTGGGGTCAATTTAAAAACGATTCCTTTAACATAAAGTTTCAAGTTGTTTTTAGTGTGATGTGCACGAATAAAAGTATTTCCCGCCAAATCGTACAAACCAGAGAATATATATGATTTGGCATAGCGTACATGCAATTGCTGTTTTATTGATGCCCAGTCTGCAGTTTTATGATGCTGTTTAGCAATATGTTCAATTTTATTTAAGCAAACAATTTCCGCTTCATGCATTTTCTCATCATTTAATGAGTAATTGTCTCCATGGAACACATGAATGGCAAGATGTTCTTCAACATAATCAAATTCACAAACCATGGCTAATTTAAGCCATAAATGCCAATCATCAACCCCCATTAAGGTCCTGTCATCATCAAATCCACCTACTTGTTCTAAGTATGTTTTTCGAGCGACTGCGGTACAACAAGTAAACATATTGAGCTTTACTAACTGACTAAAAACATCACCTTTGTATTTATTGTCAAAACTTGGCTTTGACTGCTTGTTATACATTTCGTATTTTGCAATTGCGCCACAATATACCAGCCCCATTTTCGGGTTTTCAAATAAAGGTATTTGTTTGGTTAATTTTGTAGGTAACCACAGATCGTCTTGGTCGCAAAAAGCAATAAATTCTGCATTTGCTTGCGCAATGCCAAAATTACGGGCATTGGCAACTCCGCCATTTTTATTATAAAAAGGTCTAATTCTGGCATCTGATTTTTCTAGTTTCTGCATTATTTCTGCCGATTTATCGCTAGAGCCATCATCAATTAAAATCAATTCAATATTGCGATAATCTTGGTTTAATATAGATTCAACGGTTTGTTCTAAATATTGCTCACCGTTATATACAGGTACAACAATAGACACTAATAATTGAGTCACAGAATTTCCTTTATTTACATTAAAAATTACAAAAACAACGTCTACTAAGCATTATTCTTACCTTTATGACAAAGGCAATTTAAAATAAAATATCTTTTAATAGATATAATGCTGTCATCATTTTACTTGGTAGTTTCCATAGATAAACTGCTTATATTTTTAGAATATTTTTTTATAAATGGATTAGAATTTTTATCTAAGAATAAACTACCTAACAAAGCAGACCCTACTTCATTAAGGTGGTCTTCATCTCGATATAATGGAATATCATTTAAAGTCATTAAACAATCACTCTCAGCACACATCAACTGATGAGGGCTAATGATAATTAATTGTGGAAACTCACTTTTAAGCGAAGTTGTTAATTGGTGGAATAATTCATTCGAGTCATGTTGTATAGCGCAATTTAATTTTTCATTAAAAACTTTTTGCTTTATCGGGCATTTAGGACTTTTCCCCCGCAAAGTGGGTATATCTTCAAACATAACAGGAGTCGCACCAGAGTCAACAATTGCATTAATTGTCTTTGTTAGCTTTTGCTCTAATAAAACCTTAATCTTCTGATTGTCTACTAGACGCTCGTCATTAAAAATTCTACGCGTATTAAAACCAGGCCACGATGCAGCCATGATTACAAAATCAAAAGAATTTTCTTGTATATGATTTTCGGCCAATATATTTCTTGATTTACACTTTTCTGCTAAATGAATCGTTGACCCCCACTTGAGGTCAAATATAGGTAAACAACGATCTAAGGTGTAATCTTGACCTAACAAGCTAGCATCTTCGGTAAGAGTTTGAATAAATGGCACCATATGGTTAGCATGTGAATCACCAAATACAAATACATTAGCTTGCTGTTTAGCTTTTATATTATTACCAAAGATACATTCATATTCAGGTAATTTTTCGCTATTTCTATAGGGAGAGTGACAAGACACTCTAGATTTACTTGTGTGAGTGTGTAATGCATGCTCCATCGCTACTATTTTTGATGGAAATCTATTTTTATAACCGTCAAAGAAAACACCACAACCAATCAATATAATTAATACCGATGACGGAACAATATACAATTTAGTCGCAACTGCTTTAAATGAGTCTGCGTTAAAGTTCCTGAAGGGTTGCTCGATATAACGCCACGATAGGATGGCTAGTATGTAAGTTAAAACAATAAATGACATTTGGTTAACTAGAGTGAAGTCGATTGAGGTATATCGAGCAAAAACTATAATTGGCCAATGCCATAAATACAGTGAATATGAAATATTACCCGAAAAAACCATAGGTTTTAAAGAGAGAAGCTTATTTACTACCCCTGAAGAAGCATAAATAATTAAGGCCGTGCCAATGACAGGATAAAGTGCGTTATACCCTGGAAAAGAGTCATGTTCAGTTAACACAAGCGCGCTAATAATAATTAAAAGCAATCCCACGATAGATAATACATGATTAGTAATCTGATTAGCTTTAGGGAGCTGATTCCACATTAAAGCAAGGCAAGAGCCAACAAGTAACTCAAAAAAGCGAGTGGGCAATAAATAATATGCGGCTCCAATAGTTACTTCTGTACCCCACTGAGAAAACACTGTTGCAGCAATACATAAGGCAATGGATGCATATAAAGCGACTTTTTTCCCCAGATACCTATATGCAGCCGCTAATAATAATGGCCAGATGAAGTAATATTGTTCTTCAACGGAAAGTGACCAAGTATGTAGTAAAGGTGCTTCTTGTGAACCTCCATCAAAATAACCACCATGCTCTCGCCAGAAGAAAATATTACCGGCATAAAAAACAACCCATATAATACTTTTATAAAATTTAACAAGATCTTGTGGCAACATCACTAGAGTAAAAAGGCCCATAGTGATAAAAATAATAGCAAACAATACTGGCATTAATCGTTTAATACGACGGCTAATGAACCATGAAAAAGAAAACGTTTTTTGTTGAATGCGAGGATGGATTATTGAGGTAATAAGAAAACCAGAAATAACAAAAAAAACATCTACACCAACAAATCCACCGGTAAAAAAGCTAAAACCAACATGATTAAAGATAACCAAAAAAACGGCAATGGTTCTTAGTCCATCTATGTCACTTCTATAATTCAATGCTAGAGTCCTTCAAGCTTTAGACATGCGGTTAATCGGCCAATTACATTTTTGCAATTGCTTATTTGAAAACGATGTTTATTTATAAAGCAAATTGTAATGATTTTTGATTGATTAAACAAATATTCCGCCAATGTTGTGTAAAAAACAGAAAAGCATCTTTGATAAATGCAGAAGTGATTAACGGAAAACGGTTGTCACTTTAACGAAAAGAAATCAATTCAAAATTATGGACGAAATATATATAAAGTCTTTGTATTCTTCGTGAAGCATTTCCTGATAACACTATAAAACTGTTACTTTCATTTATATTCTTTGTTAAATTAAAAGCACTTTTCCCCATTCATTCGATTTTAGGATTTTAGCAGTTATGTACGCTTTTATTTTACGACGCTTATTAATGCCTGTTTACGAAAAAATAAAAGGCAAAAATTTGCTGCATCACCTTAAAAATTACGAAAATAATTTAGCGCTATCTAAAGAACAGCTTGCAGATCAGCAATGGCAAGCACTACAAAGGTTGTTGAAACATTGCTTTGAGCACACACAATTTTACCCAAAAGTGTGGCGAAAAGCTGGCATACATAGTACTGAAGATATAAAAAGCTTGGCAGACTTTGCCAAGTTACCTGTGATTACTAAAACTGACATCGCTGAGAATTATCAAGCATTTTTAGCTGATAATTTTTCAAACAATATAAAAAAATCTACTGGTGGTTCTACTGGTCAACCTTTTAGCTTCGAATTAAACACCGACAGTAATACCAGGCGTGAAGCCGTTATGTGGCGTGGCTATGGTTGGTTAGGTGCAGGGTTAGGACAAAAAACCCTTTATTTATGGGGAGCTGATGTTGGCGAGTCCACCTTTTTAAAAAGAATGAAAACAGACCTTTATCATAAATTTTATAATCGCAAAATGCTTAATTCATTTGCAATGAATAAAGATAATATGATTGATTATGTAAAAGAGATTAGTACTTATAAACCCAAGGCATTAGTGTCTTATGTTAACCCTCTCTACGAACTTGCCTGTTATATCAATAAAAACAATACGCCTGTTTTTTCTCCCGAGACTATATTAACGGGGGCTGAGCCTCTGCACAATTTTCAACGTACTGAGATTGAAAAGGCGTTTAGTTGTAATGTTTATGACACATTCGGTTGTCGAGAGTTCATGTTAATGTCGGCAGAGTGCACCGAGTATAAAAGTTTGCACATTAATAGTGATCACTTAGTGGTTGAAACCATTTCAGACCTGGGAGAATCTATTACTGGGCAAAGTGGCGATTTAGTTATTACCGATTTATATAATTTTGGCATGCCGCTCATTCGTTATGTAAATGGTGATAGAGCGACACTGATAAATGAACCATGCAATTGTGGCAACCCGTTACCTATGATGAGTAGCGTGGATGGCAGAAAACTAGATATTATAAAAACACCATCAGGGAAAACCATTCCCGGAGAATTATTTCCACATTTATTTAAAGAATTCAAAGGTATTTCTCGTTTTCAAGTGAAACAGAGCAAAATTGATGAGCTGCATATTTTCATTATTGCCAACGAAAAATTCACAAAAGAAGCTCAAATGAGCATTACGGCTGAAATAAATAAATATGCAGCCAATGAACTTAATTTGAAGTTTGAATTGGTTGAAGACATCCCATTAACTATCAGTGGCAAACATAGAGTGACTATTTGTGATGTCTAACACGATAAATAAAAAATCATTGGTAATCATTACTAATTTATTTCCACTGCCTTGGGAACCTAATAGAGCGACATTTAACCGTCAGCAATTCGCTCAACTTGATGACGAGTTTGACAAAAGCATTTTAGTTCCCGTTGCTTTTCCTGAGTGGTTTTCTCATAGAAAAGAAATAAAGCAAACTGCAAACTTAAGATATGTTCCTTACTTTTATTTACCTAAAATTGGGCGTCGTTTTTATAGTGTTTTTATGTTTTTGTCTATTTTAATGCACTCTGGTTGGTGGTTAATTAATAAAAAACCGAAAATAATGTTGGCGAGTTGGGCTTTTCCTGAAGCTGTTGCCGCTTGCTGGTTAAGTAGGTTATTTAGCTGTCGTTTCTTTTTTAAAGTTCACGGTAGCGATATTAACCTGCACGGAAAAATTCCCGCTCGGGCTCAACAAATAGTAAAGGCAGCGAATAGAGCATCGGGTATTTTATCAGTTTCCAAAGCACTTGCAGATGAAATGGTAGGTATGGGTATTAAACGAAAAAAAGTATCGGTTATCTATAATGGCGTCGACCACCAAAAGTTCGGTGTAGAAGCAAAAGCACCTTTAAACGGTGACTATCTTTTATATGTTGGAAACTTAAAGCATGACAAAGGTGTCATAGAGCTTATCAAAGGTTTTGCAAACGTCTGCAATGATTACCCCACATTAAACCTTGTTTATGCTGGTTCAGGTATAGAGAAAAAACGGCTAACTGAATTATCAAAGGCACTCAATATTGCTGATAAAGTTCAATTACTAGGCTCTGTTGAACATCATAAATTACCCGCACTGATTACTCATGCTAAAGCATTAGTGCTACCCAGCTATAACGAAGGGGTTCCTAATGTTGTTTTAGAGGCTATGGCTTGTGGCACGCCCGTATTAGCAACAAGAGTTGGCGGAATTCCGGAAGTAATAAACGAAAAAGTATGTGGCAAGCTAATTAAACCCCGCTGTGAAAAAGCGGTTGAGAATGGCTTAAATGACATACTCAATCAAGCTTGGGATAAAGACAGCATCAAGCAACACAGTAATCAATTCACATGGGAAAATAATAAATATCAACTCATTAAGTTACTGTCTCTTAATAACTAATTTGAAAGGTAAAGTTATATTGGCAAAGGTTTAATTACTGTTACAATACTTTTATACAAAAATTTCATTTTTCGACGGGCTCAAAGTTCAATGCGAAATAAAATTATATATTTCATTCGATCTAAGCTATTACCCAACAGCTTATTTTTGACAAATGGCAAAAGAGAGTCAAAATCACTTTATTTAACTTTTGATGATGGCCCGGTTCAAGGGGTCACTGAAGAATTACTTGATTTACTTGAGCAAAATCAAGTAAAAGCTACTTTTTTTATTATTGGCTCTCGAATTAGCAAGTCACCCGATTTACTAAAAAAGATACATGTACAAAAACACACCATTGCAAATCATTCATACAGCCACCCTAATTTTACTAAGCTATCAGGTGAATCTATGCTTGAAGAAATATCAGGCACAAATGAACTTATCAAACAAACAACTCATCAAGATTGTCGCTTGTTTCGAGCTCCCCAAGGCCGCTGGAATATCAAGTTACTGTTTAAATTAATTAGCTTGAAAATGACGGCTGTACATTGGAGTCGTGACTCTATCGATTTCCTTAAAGAGCAGCCAGAAAAAATTGTAAAGCGTTTTATTGATGACCCCGTAAAAAATGGCGACATTATATTATTCCATGATGATGACTCTCGTTGTATTGAAGCCCTAAAAATCTTAATACCCCATTGGCAATCTCAAGGTTTCACCCTCAACGCATTGGAGAGCAAATAAAAGTGAATATTCTATTTCATCATAGAACTAGAGGCCGTGGTGCCGAAGGCGTCCACATTAGAGGTGTGGTCAAAGGATTAAGGCAATTAAATCATCATGTTGATATCTTATCTTTACCCGGAGCAGAGCCTGAAGCTGAAGAAAAAACCACTTCTGATGAAAAAATTAATCAAGCACCGATTAAAAAAAGTAAATTCTCCATACTTTCTGACCTCACTAAACATGTACCAGAATTTGTTTTCGAACTTTTTGAACTTGCTTTCAATTTAATCGCCGTAATACGTTTACGTAAAACCATTAAAGAAAAAAATATTACCCTTATTTACGAGCGTTATTCCCTATTTATGTTTGCCAGTGTTTGGTGGGCAAAACGTCATAACTTACCTATAGTGTTAGAAATAAACGATTCTTGCCAAGTCCAAAGGGTGCGTTCATTAACTTTTAAAAAGCTTGCTGCAAAAATTGAAGCTTGGATTTTTAAAAACGCTACCGGTTTAGTGTTTATTTCAACACGTTTTAAAGAAGTGGCTGAGCAAGCATACGGTGAAATTGCAAATTCTGTTGTGTCACCTAATGCCGCCGACTTAGATAAATTTATCATTGATGAAACCTCTGGTTTAGCATTACGAAGTAAATTAGGCATTGAAAACAAAGTAGTGCTTGGTTATGTTGGTGCATTCGTTCATTGGCATGGTATTGATTGGTTTGTTGATTTAGCTTGTCAAAAATTAAAGGAAACACCTGACTTAGTATTATTGCTAGTAGGAGACGGTGTCGCTTTTGAGGGCATTAAAAACCGCGTTATTGAAGCAGGTGTTGAATCGCAAGTTATTTTACCTGGTAAAGTCCCACATCACGAAGTTTCATCCTTTTTGTCAGCAATGGATTTAGGTATATTACCTGATTCAAATGATTATGGTTCACCGATGAAATTATTTGAATTTATGGCTATGGGCAAAGGCATGATTGCTCCAGACTTCAGCCCTATTGCAGAAGTTGTTCAAGATAACGCGACAAGTTGGTTATTTCCAGCGAGTAATAAACAAGCGTGTATAGACAAAGTTTTTGAGATTGTTAATGATAGAGTCGCTCATCAAGAAGTTGGCAAAAATGCTCGAAGCTATATTGAAAACGAACGACAATGGAAACATAACGCAGAACAATTATTATCATTAGTTACAGCTAGTGAGGCAGATTGATGCAAAAAATAATAGCCGATTTAAAACGCAAACAACAAATTTTTGCAGAAGATGGAGCTAACGTTAGCATGCTAAGAATTTGGATGGCTGACGGCACGAGCGCAAATGTTATATATCGTTGTATGCGTTGGTGCGCAACACATCGCTTAGGCCTAGTAGCCTACCTTTTTCAATGGCTAAATAAGTTTATCAATGGTTGCGTTATTGGTAGTGGTGCAGATTTTTCATCTGGTTTTGTTATTATGCACCCTGTTGGTATTGTTATTAACTCGAAAGTAACTGGTGGGCACAATATTACTTTGGAAAGTGGTGTTGTCATTGGTGATGAGAAAGGAAAGTCGCCCTACTTAGAAAATAATATTTTTATTGGTTCTGGCGCTAAAATCATTGGTCAATTAACCATTGAAGACAATGTGAAAATTGGTGCGAATGCGGTCTTAACAAAAGATGCTAAATACGGTTCAACTATGCTGGGTATTCCAGCAAAAGCTTATTTAAAAAATAACAAAGGCACAAACTTATAATGGTAATTGTTTTTTGGTTCAGTTTGGCTGTTATCGTTTACAGTTATTTTATTTACCCGCTGATCTTGATGCTTTTTAGCGCAGTAAAGCAAACAATTAGTGATACACGCTACCTTTGGAAAAAGAGTCAGCGTAGAGTTGTAAACAAAGAAAACCTACCCCCTGTAACTATAATAATAGCCGCTTACAATGAAGAGTCCTGCATTAAAGCTAGAGTGGAAAATTTACTTTCCCTAAATTACCCGCAAGATAAACTGACTATATTAATTGGCTCTGATGGCAGTAAAGATAAAACAGCAGAAATTTTAACTTCATTTGATGAAGTGAATTTAAATGTTCATATATTCGAAAAAAATCGCGGTAAAATGAGTGTACTCAATGATCTTGTTGAACAGGTAAACAGTGATTACATTGTTTTCTCTGATGCAAATACACATTTTAACAAAAATACCATTGAGTACTTAGTCAGACACTTTAATCATGACGATATTGGCGCTGTATGTGGAGAGCTTCATCTGGTAGATGTTGATTCAGGCGATAATAAAGACAATATTTATTGGCGCTACGAACAAGTTTTAAAGTTTCATGAAGCTCGATTAAATGCATTGCAAGGTGCAAATGGCGCAATTTATGCTATCCGAAAAGAACTTTTCATCCCCTTACCAGCCAATACTATTGTAGATGATTTCCAGATTGCAATGAATGTTGCTAAACAGGGGGCTCGCCTAATTTATGATCCTGAAGCCATAGCAACTGAAGAAATAGCACCAAATTTACAAGCCGAGGAAGGAAGAAGAGTTCGTATTGGCTTAGGTAATTATCAAGCATTATTTGCTATGCCTTGGGCACTAAATCCTTTTTTGGGTTGGCGGTTTATCGCGTATATCAGCCACAAGGTATGCCGATGGTTTGTCCCTCATTTGATGCTAATGGCCTTGATTAGTAATTTATTACTCATTAATACCCCTTTATATCAATTATTATTAATTGGACAAATTCTTTTTTACTCCGTTGCTTTTTACGGGATTAAAAAACAAAAAAAACGTCAAAACATTAGCTCAATTATAGGAATAATTGCTTTTTTTGTTTCGATGAATATCGCTTTAATGCGAGGATTTATTCGGTATTTTAGCTCTAACGTCCAAGGCACATGGGAAAGAACAACAAGATGATTATTTTTATTAGCTTACTTTTATTATTTCTATTACTAGTTTTTGCTTTTATCTTTATTCTTAAAAAAAAGAATATGTCAGGTTGGTTGCCGCAATATATTAAACAGCGCTTAAAAAAACCGATAGAAATTAACGGCCCTGTGCATATAGTTTTTTCATTTGTTGATCATTATGAACCTCAATGGGGCAAACCTAATGACATTAATGTTGAACGCTCTAGGGTTGACCGATGGTTAGCAGAATACCCTAAAATGGCAGAAAAACACCTAGATGCAGATGGTTTTCATCCGCAACATACCTTTTATTATCCTGAAGAAGAATACCGTTTTGAGCATTTAAATAAAATAGCAAAAATGTGCCTAGATGGTTTTGGTGAAATAGAATTACACTTACACCATCATAATGATAATTCTGAAAACTTACGAGCACTCATCACTGGCTTTTGTCATACATTGCACGACAAGCATGGGGCTCTTAGTCATAACCCTGATACAGGCCAACTAAACTATGGCTTCATCCATGGTAACTGGGCATTAGATAACAGTGACCCAACTGGTAATAATTGCGGCGTAAATGACGAACTGATTATTTTAAGAGAAACAGGCTGTTATGCTGATTTTACATTCCCTTCAGCCCCTCACCCTACTCAGCCTGATACTATTAATAGTATTTATTACGCAAAAGATGATCCAAATAAACCGAACTCACACAATACAGGTATTGATTGTAAAGTTGGCGGAAAACCTTGGGGCGATATTTTAATGGTTAATGGGCCTTTAATGCTGAATTGGAAAAAGCTTAAAAAAGGAATTTTTCCACAGATTGAAAATGCTGATGTCCGTAGAGGTATGGAGCCAACCCAAGATCGTATTGATTTATGGGTAGAAGCGAATGTTCATATTAAAGGTCGACCTGAATGGCGCTTTATTAAAGTACATACTCACGGTACTCAAGAACAAGATATGGACGTTTTATTAGGTAAACCGTGTGACGATATGTTTTCGTATTTAGAAAGTAAATACAACGATGGTGAAAACTATGTCTTGCATTATGTCAATTCAAGAGAAATGTATAACATCATAAAATCCGCTGAAGAAGGTAAAAAAGGAAATCCTAATGAATATCGCGATTACTTCCTCCCTAGGCCGCAGTTTAAAGTAGAAGTACTATGAATATAAAACATCAGTTAGTTAAACGGCTTAATTTATCAAAGGTTTTATGGCCTTTCTTAAATTCCGGTTTATATTGTTTTAACTTTCACCGTATCGGCTCATGGCAAGAAACAAATTATGATCCCTGTGTATTTTCTTGTGACGCTGAAAGCTTTGAAAAATATCTTTTTTTTATCAAAAATAATTTTAGAGTTATTTCGCTTGATGAAGTTAATGATATTGCTGAAAACAATATCCCCATTAACGAACCATTAGCACTAATAACCTTTGATGATGGCTATAGAGATAATTATCATACTGCATTTCCACTATTAAAGTCGTTAGAGTTACCCGCTACTTTTTTTATTACAACCAGTTTAATAGACTCTGGCCTTATTCCATGGTGGGATGAAATTGCCTGGCACGTTAGACAACTGGCAAATAAAACCATAAAACTTACCCCGTGGCATCATGCTTTAACTATTGATAAGATTCCATCTCGTCAAAATATTCAAAATGTTTTACAACAAATTAAAAAAACGCCTTCTTTAATTGAATCTCAGTTAGATGAATTAAGGGGATTGACTTCTGCAAGCATGTCCAATAGTGAAATGAAAAATATATTTATGACATGGCAACAAGTTACGGAGATGGCTAACAACAATATGACAATTGGTGCTCATTCGCATACCCATAAAGTTTTCTCTTGTTTATCTGAAGCTGAGCTAAACTTTGAACTCAAAGAATCTAAACGTTTAATAGAACTTAACTTATCAAAAAATATCAATGCCCTATCATACCCTGTAGGTAATTCTGCAACTTATAATAAGAGTATGTATAACGCTATTTCTTCTAACGGTTATAAATTAGCATTTTCATTTAATGCCATAATAAATAAAAATCTTAATGAAAATCGCTTTGAAGTAGGACGATTTTCGATAGATCGTCCATTCAATGAAAGAATATTTAAAGAGATGATTTTAAGTAAGAAATTAAAATAATAGCTTTGTAATAAATAAAAGAAGCAGAAATAAATAACTTCCCCGGCTTTGTTAAACAGTTATAACTGTTTAACAAAGCCGGGGAATTACGAGTTAGAACAGAGTAGTAAAGTCCCAAACAGCTATATCAAGTAAATATTAGATGATACAGCATCTATATTTTGCATTAAAAAACACCAAAACGAATGCACAAACATATCAGACAGCTAGGGACTGGCTTTATATTAAAGTTATCTTCCTTTACCAAATAAAACAATTTCAACCGTTCTTACTAAAATAAGTAAATCTAACAGGAAACTACGATGTTTAATATAATACAAATCATACTTCAGTTTTTCTAAAGAATCGGCCTCTGTAGCACCGTAAGGATATTTTAATTGCGCCCACCCCGTTAAACCCGGTTTAACATTATGACGTTCGTTATAATAAGGGATGTTTTTGATTAAGCTTTGCACAAATTGAGGACGCTCAGGTCTTGGTCCAACAAAGCCCATATTACCATGCAATACATTCCAAATTTGCGGCAGCTCATCAATACGGTATTTACGTAAATACTGACCAACTTTTGTAATACGGTTATCGTTTTCGCTCGCCATTTGAGCACCGTGCTTTTCTGCATCTAAACGCATACTACGAAATTTAACCATATTAAACGGTTCACCATCTAAGCCAACACGTTCTTGCTTATAAAATATTGGTGCATTAAAACCTTCTGTGATTTTCATACACAACGCAGTAATAAGCATAACTGGCCAAGTAAGTAACAACAGCACTAATGCCATACCTGCATTAAAGATCCAATCTAAAGTATTACGTAAATAATTATTAGAGGCAAAGCCATTAGAATAAATCACCCAACTAGGGTAAATAAGGTTAACCGCGATCTGTCCAGTTTCACGCTCAATGAAGTCCAATATATCTATAATTTCAATACCACGAATCTTACACGCAAACAATTCATCTACAGGTAAATTATTTCGACGTTCGTCATTAGCAACAACTATCTCATCAATGTCATGAGCTAAGGTATACTCAACTAATGATTCATTAAGAGTAATACGAGTTTCACGTTTGATTCCATCAGCAGAGTCTCCGTCCATGATAACAAAGCCATGTACAGTAAAATCTTGTCTGTCGACATCACGTCGCATACGTTTTTCTATAATTGATGCTCTTTGACCAGAGCCTAATACCAAAATATTGCGTTTACCAAAACCAAAAAAATCAATTTTAAAGGTAAAATAACGAAAGGAGCTAACGAGAAAAACACTAAGGAAAGAGGCAATTGCCAATAATTCTATCGGTAAATGATTTGGTCCATAAAAAGGATTGATGATAGTTGTGGCACAAAAGGCCACAGAAACACACATCAACATGCGGCGGAAAATTCCTCGGAAACTTTCTCTCAGTTTTGAGTTATACAACCCTAGGGCTAAAGCACTTAATTGATTAAGTAATGCAAAAATAAAAGCATAGAATAGTAAAAAACGATCAAGCTCCATCTGAAAATCAACAATTTGATATATTCCGTTCAAATGAACAGCCAACAACAAAGCACCAACAAATAAAATTTGCTCTACAATAATTAAAGATTTAGTACCTGCTGATAAATCACGAAATTTCGAACTCGACATAACGAACTAGGTTCCCTTTAATTAAAACTTGCAAAAAAGCAATTTTATACCGACAAAAAGCAGCGATAATTCTAACAAAAAACGTAATAAAGTTAACGATTAATTTACACACATTAATTTACATTGCTAAAAGACAATAAAATACCATACAATTACACATCGTTTTCAAATAAAATTGTATTTAAAAAGGTGTAAATTATGGATAATCGCTTTGCTCGCACATTTAAAGTAGGTCTGTTACTACTAGCGACTTTTCTTTCAGGCTGTAGTTCACACAATACGTTACCTAGTGCAACTTTGCACCCTTCTAATACAGCCGATATAAATAGTTATAAGTATTTAATTGGCTCTGGCGATGTTCTTAATATTTTTGTTTGGCGAAACCCTGAAGTCTCCGGTTCATTTGTAGTACGTCCAGATGGCATGATTACCACCTCCTTAGTAGAAGATATCAAAGTCGCGGGTAAAACCCCCACAGAGTTAGCTCGCTCTATTGAAGAAATATTAGCTACATACCTACGAGACCCTATTGTTACGGTCACAGTTGAAAATTTTGTTGGTCCTTTTAGTGAGCAAATTCGCGTTATTGGTGAGGCTGCACAACCACGAGCCATTAATTATACTCAGCACATGACCTTGCTCGATGTTATGATTCAAGTTGGTGGTTTAACTGAATTTGCAGATGGAAACGATGCTGTACTCATACGTATTGAAAGTGGTGCACAACAGCAATATCAAGTAATGATAGATAAATTACTTAAAGAAGGAGAGATAAGTGCCAATGTTGATATGTTGCCGGGTGATATTATTATTATCCCTGAAGCTTGGTTTTAATAAGCCAAAGACTTAAAGCATAATAATTTAGCGCACAATTAAAGGGTAATAATGCAAGATATATTTGAAGAGATAATTGATTATCTAAAAGGAATTTGGTTAAAACGTCGTTATATCATCATAGCAACTTGGCTTATTTGCCCTATTGGTTGGTATTTTGTCGCTGCTATGCCAAATGTTTATCAATCAGAAGCCCGGGTATATGTTGATACTCAATCTTTATTACGACCTTTACTAAAAGGTTTAACGGTTGAAACGAATCCAAATACGCAAATTCGTCTAATGGTAAAAACCCTATTAAGCCGTCCTAATTTAGAACGTATTTCGCGTATGACAGATTTAGATGTGCAAGCGAGCAATAGTGCCCAATATGAAGCAATAATCAAAAATCTAAAAGATAATATTAAAATATCAGGTGTTGGCCGCGAAAACATTTATACCTTGAGCATCGAAGATAAAAATCCAGAAATGGCGAAAAACATTGTTCGCTCAGCGCTGACAGTTTTCATTGAAAATACTTTAGGCGAGACTCGAAGCGATTCAGATAGCGCACAAAAGTTTTTAAATACTCAAATCAAAGATTATGAAAACCGCCTTTCAAATTCCGAAGCCAGACTGACAAGTTTTAAACAAAAGTATAGTGGTATTTTACCTGATCAATCAGGTGGTTATTATGCAAAACTTAATGGTAACAAAGAAAAATTAAAAGCTATTGAATTAGACCTTTTAGAGAATAAAACTCGTCTTGATTCAGCTAAAAAGCAACTAGCCCAATCAGTAGTAGCTGATAACGGTAGTGATAATAAAATTGAAAGTGAAAGTTCAATACGAACCACTTATGATGACCGTATAAATGAATTAGAAGTTCAACTGGATAATTTAAAGCTTCGTTATACCGACAAACATCCAGATGTAATCGAAATCAGCCGAAATTTAGAGCATTTAAATAAATCACGTAGCGCTGAGATTGAAAAATACCTCGCACAAAATAATGAAAATACGGGCAGTTTAAAGCGGTTAAGCGCTAATCCTGTTATTCAAGAAGTACAAATTCAAGTTAATCAACTGGAGAACTTGATTGCATCACTTAATGTTAGAGCTGACAATTACCGCCAACGTATTATCGAACTTGAAAACAGAGTGCATACTTTACCAGAGATTGAGGCTGAGTTAATTGCACTAAACCGTGGATATGGGATTACTAAATCTAAATACGAAGAGTTGTTATCACGTAAAGAAACTGCACAACTCGCTCAACAAGCTGATGAAACTACTGATAAAATTCAG
>OJGO01000125.1_pt1 | contig 39735 bp, 32 predicted proteins | sample 1594871 | NCBI WGS metagenome assembly OJGO01 (sample SAMN05416798, study PRJEB24817) | seawater metagenome | isolation source: Sea water | place: Canada:Atlantic | collected 2013-07 | reverse complement strand
ATTTTAAGTAATGAATACTTTGCTCTGTTACACATTGCGTGAAACTTTTTTTGCGTTCGTTATGTGAAAGAGAAAATACCGCTTGTTTAACTAAATGCATTTTTTGCTCTCGCTCTACTTTAGGCAAGTGGGCAAGCTGCTCTTGAAAACAACCTAACAAACCAAAATTTAATGCCACATCTGACTGCATAGTATCTTCACCCAAACAGTTTCCAAGCTTTTCAGCTAAGGTATTTTTATCCATTTCTGTAATTAAAAAATTGAGCTTGTAGTCGACTTTATCGAATTCCCTCACCTGATTACAAACGAAAAACATATCAGCAACCGCAACAACAGGAATTAACTTTTGATGTTGTTCACTAAATCGTTCTTTTAGCCACTCATTATGTGCCTTCTCATTGCGAGGGCTAACTTCGACAGGATTGCTTGTTGTATTTACAGAAAAAAACCACCACGCTTGGCTCGGTAAAGCGTAACAAGCAAGTAAAATTAATAACGATTTTAACAGTATTTTCATATAACTAGGCTCTAATAGTTAGGTTTTATCTTTATTGATATATTGTGCAACACAGCTAAAACTAAGTATAGTTAATCTCTGTTTAAAAAATGTAGGAAACCTTATGAGACTTCTTTTTAAAACCCTTTTATTAACTCTCTCATTTTTACTTAGCTGTCATATTGCTAACGCTAATGAACCGATAATAGAATTTGAACAAGCAATGGCACAACATAAAGGTAAAGTTGTTTACGTAGATTTTTGGGCTTCTTGGTGCGTCCCTTGTCGTAAGTCTTTTCCATGGATGAATGCTATACAAACAAAACATCAAGAACAAGGGTTTGTGGTATTAAGCATTAATCTGGATGCAGAGGAGAAATTAGCCAAAATTTTTTTACAACAAACACCTGCTAACTTTGCAATTATTTATGATGCAAAAGGAAAGTTAGCGCGACAATTTAAAATAAAGGGTATGCCAAGCAGTTACTTATTTGATCGCCAAGGTAAGCTCATTAGTGCTCATACTGGCTTTAATGGTAATAAGCAGCAACAGTATGAAAATGAGATTGAGCAAGCGCTAGCACAATAAAATGAACGCGAAAGAATAGCGCTGAAATAAACTGAAAATTATAAAAAGAGTACTTTATGATCAACGTTTAGGGTCTATGATTTTCGTGTATTCTTGGTGTACTTCACCCAAATGTAAAGGCCGCTTATTGATAAAACAATCAATAACAAAGCAATAAAATCCATAAAAAATACGCCTATATCACCTAGAATTCGGCCACTATGGCTATCAATAATGATGCGCTCTAGTGTTAGGAATTGTGCACGATACGCCAATTCAGCCTGTTGTGTTTTATCATCGGATACCTGTTCAGGTTGTAACCAATTTGGTGCAATTAATGGCTGGTTAATTTGCCAATCAAAAAAGTCGCTATCCGTTTGATAATAACCATCGGCACTAGCAACTACCACCTGTCCATTATTAATACTCATTGCTTTTATCGTATCAGGAACTCCTGATTCAGTACCAAGCATATCAACTAATTCACCGTTCAGATCATATAAGAAAATACTTTGGCGAGTAGCAATAATAAAAACTTTTTGCTGATTATGTTTCAATGCTATCTGGCCAACGCTAACAACTGCCGCGTCGCTTTCAAACAACATATTCCCTTTATACCAGACGCTATTATTAATAACTTGAATAGCTTGTTGTTGATAAAAACGAATGTCTTGAGGAGCGGAAATACCGTAATGATCAAGTAACAGTGTGCTTTTAATCGGTTGGTGCGCTAGCGATAAACCGTCAGTATGGTTAAGAGCGACTCCCGTCACGGATAAAAAAACAATGAAAAAGGCCGCAAAAACGCCCAACTTACGATGCCATTTTCTAAAGGTGCGATTTAAGTGTTGAGAGAATGGTTTAACAGTTTTTTTCATAAATATACAGCTACTAAATAAAGGCTTATTAAGCTAGAGAATAAAAAATAAGTCGTTATTTTGCCTGAGCAGGCAGGTTTTAGCTAGTCTCGGTTTTAAAGAGTAACTTTAGTATTTAACCACAAAGCAAGTCTGGCGACTTTTGTAGTTGCTCTTACCGATAAGGTTGCCCCGGTAATGCCATCAATATGCTGACTGAGGGTTTTATCTTTTGTCAGTGTTGCCTGTGCAAATTGTTCACTATAAAAATCATGGCGCACTTCATCACCTCGGGTTTCTCTAAAAGTGAGGACTTTAAGCTGTTTAATTGCATCTTTATGAATATGAACGGCGATAGTGATTGGTTTTTCTTTACCCACTTCATTTAGAATCCAGACGTTATCATTAGCTTCTTGCCAGTAACGAACCCGCATACGACTGTATTTATGACTAAGAATTTCTGCAATTGTTTTTTTATCTTCCGCACTTAACCACAAGACTTGCACCGCAGGTACTTGCTCACGAAAAATTCCCTTAAGGAATTCCTCAGATGTTTGATATACCCCTTTAGCCATAACGTTCATCGCTAAAAGACAGTATAAAAGTACAAAAAATAAAATTTTCTTCACAAATCTACTCTTAACTTTAATGAAGATTTAATATCACTGGAATGAATTTATAGTTCAAATAAGAGTGAGAATAAATTTTCATTGGTAATAAGCTCAACACTGCACAAAACAGCGTTGAGCTACTTAGCTTAACAGTTTATTTATTTGAACTAAAACTGATAGCCAAAACCTAGGTTGAAGCCTTTAGAGTCTTTAGAACCACCTAAGTCTTCATAATCCGCTTTTAACACTACGTCTTCATGTAAGAAGTAGCTAACACCAACATTTGTTGATTCAACAGTAGTTGAATCGCTGTTACCTGCGTTGTTGTCATACTCTGCATAGCGAGCAAAAACGCCTACTTTTTCACTAATTCTGTAAGAAGGTTCAAGATACCAACCTGTTTGCTCATCACGACCTAACGCTTTTGCTTCATCACCATTGATGTCCCAACGCGCGTATAAAGCACGAACGGTGAAATCATTAACTTGATAAACAGCATGCGCTTCAAGTAATGTTGCATCTGCTGTATCAATAGGGGTGTCAAAATTATTGCCACCTTGAGTAATATCTGTTTGGTACTGTACCGTCGCCGCTAGCTCTAAACCAGTAATGGCGGTATATTTAATACGACCAGTATAAGCAAGGTTTTCTGCTGTTGCTTTAGCCACTTTTTGACGACCGTTTCGAATTTTAAAATCATCACCAACTTCTAAACCACTAGTCACGGCACCATCAAGACTTACACCGCCTGCAGGCTTGTAGTTAAATGATAAACCAGCTTCCCACCAGGTAGCAGGAATAATGTTTTTCTCAACACCGTTACGTTCAACACCATAGAATGTTGGTGGCTCATGTGTTTCATTGATAATGCCAACAGGAATTAAGAATAAACCAACTTTAGAGCTAGTCGTTTCATTAATATCAACTTCAACGTAGGCTTGTTCAAGTTCAACTTCCCCTGACTTTCCTTCACCAGCGATAGAATGCTCTAATTCAAATTCAGAGAAAAAACGTACGCTGTCAGAAAATTCATGGCCGAAAAACAATACAAAGCGGTGAAAATCTATCTTAGCATCTTGATCTTCATAGTTGTTGTAATGTAATTCACCATAGCCACCAATTGTAGTGTTAGCAAACATACCGCCATCACTTTCAGCAACTACTTCAACTTGATCAGCTGTTGCTTCAAGTTTTTTTTCTGTTTCATTTAAACGTTGTTCAAGTGACTTAAGCACTTCTTGCTGTTGAGTAATGACTTTACGTAACTCAGTAGTCTCTTCGCTAGCGATAGCAGCATTACTGGTAAGCAATGTTGCAATAACCGAGGCTATTAATGTTTTTTTCATGTTATTTATCCAGAAAGTTATGTTATTTAGTGTGTCTTATATTTATTTTGGGTTATTAAACCACAAAACAAATAACAATCAATAGCATTTGCATTATTTATTAGATTAAAAGGTTCTTTATTGATTTATATCAGAGAAATTATGGATAAATGTGCTACTAAAACGAAAAAACCTATTTCAGTTACACTGAAATAGGTTTTTAAAGAACACCCACTAAATTAATGGGTATAACAAGGCAATTAACTATTTTTGTTGTATATGTACATCACGCTGCGGGAATGGAATGCTGATACCTGCTTTATCAAATTCAACTTTTACATTTTCCATCATATCGAAGTAAATACCCCAGTAATCGGCTGCATTCGCCCAAGGACGAACGAATAGATTAACTGAGCTTTCACCGTGTTCACCAACCCAAATATCTACGGCTTGGTCTTTAAGTACACGTTCATCAGCTTCAATTATTGTGCGTAATAGTGCTTTTGCTTTAGCAATGTCATCGTCATAACCAATACCAAACACCATATCAACACGGCGAGTACCGTTAACATTAATATTGGTTACACAACCATTAGATAACAAACCATTTGGAATAATAATACGTTGGTTATCAAAGGTTTTTAAGATGGTATTGAAAATTTGAATTTCTTCAACGCTACCGACATAACCTTGTGCTTTGATCGCATCGCCATTTTTAAACGGACGAAATAATAAAATTAATACACCACCGGCAAAGTTAGCCAAACTACCTTGCAACGCTAAACCGATTGCTAAACCAGCAGCACCTAAAATGGCAATAAACGACGCGGTTTGAATGCCAAGCATAGAAGCAAGAATAATAATTTGAATCGCTTTTAATAATGTACTTAAAATACTTAATAAAAACTGGTGTAAAGTAATCTCAACTTTTTTCTTTTCTAGTCCTTTACCTACTAGGCTAAGCACTCTTTTGATAATAAAATTACCGACGAAATAAACAACAATGGCTAATAAAAATTGCACGCCGAATTGCAGTCCCATCTCACCAAGCATTTGCATATAATGTTCGATTTTTTCTATATTGATTTCCATGAAAATGATATCCTAAGCCATGTTAAATAATAGTTAAATTTGAAGTTAACCTTTGATTTACAATTGTAAGCTTTCTACAAAATGGTGTAAATTATAATCCGCTTTATTTTCAGCCTTCAGTACATTTTATATTAACCCTAACAAGGAACGTCCTTTATTATGACAACCCTGCTGTCCTTTTTTACCCACAAGTTTTTTAAAGTATTGTTAGCTTTATATTTAGGCTTGTTTATATGTATTTGGCTAATTTCTTCTCCCGTAGCAAAACACTTTATTATCCCTGTTTTAGCTGAACATCAATTACAGCTATCGGATGACGCAAGTATCCGATTTAATCCATTCTTAATGCGTATCACCCTTAGTGATATAGACTTATCAAGTACAAAAAGCAAACAACAAGAGACTGTGTTTGCTTTAAAAGAATTAACACTACAAGTAGCCTTGTGGCAATTGGCGTTTGATAAAATTGTATTAAGTCAGTTCACACTTACCCAAGGTACCTTGAAAGTTACTCAACATGCTGACCATATAGTCATTGCCGGTATAACAATTCCCTCGGCTACGGAAGAAGAAATAGAAGTAACGAATGATCAATCAAATCAACAAGTAAATAAAGAAGCAATTAACCAAACAGCAGCAAGTTTTCCATACCAGCTTGTACTACCTGATTTTATCTTAAGCCGATTTGCTATTGAAATAGAGCTAAACGATCAGAGCACAAACAGTAAAACTCATCATTTAGAGATTAAAAAACTCGCATTAAGTCAAATAAAAGCAACTGAAACTAAGCAAGAAGGTAACTTAGCCTTGTCCGCTTTAGTTGATAATACCAACTTATCATTTACTGCAAATACGCAATTATCATCTGGTAAAGGTGATATCCACAGTAATTTACTGATCGAAAATTATCCGATTGAAAAATTAGCTCAGCATGTCGAGCAACTTACTGAATTGCAAGGCACTGTTTCGTTTAATAGTCAGCAATCAATCACACTTGCCGAGCAAGGGATAAACTTTAGACTACAAGAAGCCAACTTAACATTACAGGATCTATTATTAGGTTTAGCTGAGCAACATTTTACTCTACAGAGCTTACAACAAAACTTCTCTGAGGTTGCTGTTGACCTGACAGATAACAAAATTACTCACTTAGCAGGCAAGAGCAACATCACACTAACCGATGCCCTGCTTAGTCAAAATAACAGCAAAGCAACAATTGCCGCTTTTAAGCAACTTAGCTTAGATGATATCAATTTTGTCTTAGATGATGAGCCGAGTATTGATATCACCGATATCGTTTTAGATGATTTGTTGTTTTCTAAAAAAGCGACTTTAGCTGATGGGGTAGCCCAAAAAGCGATGGATAAAATTAACAAACTAGCTGCGGAAGATGGACTTGATATAGCTGCGGAAGCCATTGTGAAGTTACCACCAGTTATGCAATTAAAACAATTAACCTTGAACAACTTACATATTCACGAGCAAAGCATTGATATCAACAGTATTATTTTTGACACCTTAATCGGAGAAATTATTGTTAAGGAAAACAAAGATATTGCTAACTTAATTATTTTGGCTGACAAATCAAATGATGAGAGTTCTGCAGAGCCTATTCTTACTGAAGAAGTCGTTGCTATCGAAACTGAACTCGAAATAGAGGAAGCTGAATTGAAGCGTGATGGTTTTGTTTTCAGCTTCAAAGAGCTTAGCTTTATTAATGAAAGTTCATTTGCTTTTACCGATTTCAGTGTTGATCCAATTTATCAGCGCACTTTGTTTCTAGACACCTTAGATGTAGGAGCATTGAGCAATAAAAAAGACAATAAACAACAAAAAACACCTTATACACTCATGGGTCGCAGTAATAAGTATGCCAACTTCAACTTATCTGGTTATGTACAGCCTTTTTCAGACATAGCAACTTATCATCTTAAGGGAGATTTTAAAGAGTTTTCATTGCCCGCTATTTCGTCCTATCTAAAAGCCTCAACGGGCATTGAGGTAAAAACAGGTCAACTAAATACCGCTTTAGATATAACGCTTACTGATGATGAAGTAGATGGAAATATTATCGTCCTGCTACAAGCTTTAGAGACAGCCTTGGTTGATAGTGAAGAAGCAGGTAACTTAATTGATCAAGGTGCATTACCCTTAAATATGGCAATGGGCATGCTAAAAGATAGCGATGGTAATGTAGAACTTGATGTGCCATTAAGTGGCTCTATCTCTGATCCAAATTTTGGTTTAAGTAGCATAGTGACCTTAATTACTAAAAAAGCCATTATGTCAGCGACCCAAGAATACTTAATGACCACTTTTGTTCCCTATGCCAATATAGTCTCTATCGCAATAACTGCCGGTGAGTTTGCCTTAAAATTACGCTTTGATGATTTAGAATATCAAGTAAAGCAAGTTGAGCCAGATGCTCAGCAAAGCGCCTATTTAAATGACTTCATTGCCTTAATGCAGGACAAAGAAGATACCCGTGTAACGATTTGTGCGATTAGCACACCTGCTGATATTGGCCTAACAGCGGGTGTTTCTATAGAGAACAAGTCAGATATCAAGAAGTTGCTTGATATTGGCGAACAACGTGAACATGCCTTTAAAGATCATTTAATTGAACAAGGCAAAATTGATTCTTCAAGAATTTTGTTCTGTAAACCACAAATAGACAGCGATGTAGGCGCAATACCACGCATAGGAATATCTGTCTAAATAGCACTACTAATATAAATTGAATGTAGTAATATCAAATGGTTAAAGTAAACAATTTTCAGAGTCAGTTAAAAAATTAGTTATATCAAAAAGGAAATTTGAAGATGAAAGGGGTTTGTAATTTTTTTATAGCACTATTGTTACCATTGCTTTTAAATAGTTATGCTGCATTTGCAACACAGGGTGAGACGACCAGCCAAGAAATATTAAATAATCAGCACGGTAAATTAGTCTGGGCTGACTTATATACCGGCGATGTTGAAGCTTCACTTAAGTTTTACCAAAAGACCTTTGGTTGGACAGTTAAAGCGTTTGCCAAAGAACAGGCAAAATATCATTTACTGTACGATAATGGCCAAGCCGTTGCTGGCGTACTTGCGCGTGACTCAAAGCGTAACAAAACAGATAATGCCTTATGGGTTGGCAGCATAGATACTGATAATGTCTCGAGTAGAAGTGAACTAGCTGCTAAGAACAATGCCACCATAATATTAGCTCCCCATGACTTTACACTTTATGGTAAAAGATCGGTATTAGCGGATCCACAAGGTGGTGTAATTGCCTTGCTGGAGTTAGATTTGACTAACAAAAACCACCAAAAAATGACTAACAAGTGGGATTGGGCGCAGCTGTTTAGTACTGACACCACACAAGCAGCTTTATTTTATCAAGACACTTTTGGTTACACCCTAGAACCAATTAGTGCCAAAAATGATAGCTTCTTTTTAATTCAAGCAGAAATGGTCCAAGCCAGTATTGTAAGGTTACCTGAGTCATTTGAGCAAAGAGATCGCTGGGTCAACTTTATCGAAGTTGAAAACATCAATACGACACTGTCAAAAGCGACAAGCAATGGCGCAACTGTCATTTATCAACCAGAAAATGGCGGCTTAGCTATCATTGCTGATCCCAATGGCGCATTACTGGGTTTAACACAGCAGGAGAGTGAATAATGACGCAATTTAAGACCCTATTACTCGCCTTTGCCGTTGTTTTTACTACCCTGTTATTAACCGCATGTGAAAATACCCATGTAAGTGGCTCAATGAGTTATGGTATGGGATACGGAGCTGGTTATCCTATGTATTATGGTAACGGTTATCATCGTCATACTAACGTTGTTGTTGTTAAGCCAGCTAGAAATAACCGCTCTCGACCTGTCAGAACTCAAAGACGTTAGGATCTGTTAGATTATTTTATCCATCATAGCCATGATTGAAGAGAGATGCTTTTGAAAATAATGACACGCCAAGATAACTTTATTTACCTCACTTTTGCTTTAATTTTATTATTACTTGGCACCTCATTAGCTCAACAGTTTTTTGAAGGTTCTGTACAACGATTAGTACAATCGGCCACTATCGTGACACTTTTAGTTGCTGTTTGGGGGGTGGATTCAAAAGACTTTGTCCTGCGTAAAACCTTTATATTTCCCATCGCTATTTTATTCTTCTCGTTTTTTGGTGCTTGGCTTGATGATGCTGGCTTCGACCAAGTCTATTTACTGTTACTGCTAAGTTTCTTTATATCCAGTGCCCTGCGCACGGCTAAACAAGTCTTATTTACAGGAGATATTGATGGAAATAAAATTTTAGGCGCTATTTGTTTGTATTTATTAATGGGGCTAATTTGGGCGGTACTATACACCTTAATTCAACTGACTTTTGCTGGGTCATTTACTAACATAAGTAGTAACAACGAATGGTTTAGCTTATTTCCTGACTTTATTTACTTTTCTTTTGTTACTATCACAACGTTAGGTTTTGGGGATATTTCACCAGTCTTACCTATTTCAAGATTTTTAGTTTATTTTGAAGCAATCGTTGGACAATTTTACTTAGCGATATTAGTGGCCAGTTTAGTGGGATCACATATGAGTAATTTTGGTGCACACCATAATTCACCTCAACAGAACTCACCGCAGCATAGTTCAACTAATAACAAGTCGACTAAAAATAACCAATTAAGTAATGCACCGAATGAACCACCTAACATGGGTTCCTAGTACTCATCCACCAAGCAAACATAATAAAAAGTAATTAACGTAAGGAAACTTCCATGAAAGACCAACAAGAGTTAACCAGTGATCAGGCTTTCAACCGCCGGGTTATTGATATTGCCATTAAGCTTGCCGCCATGGCGATGATCATCCTATGGTGTTTTTCTATTATTAGGCCCTTTATATTAATTACCATTTGGGCTGCTATTTTAGCCGTTGCTTTATACCCATTGCATGAAAAACTTACTGGGGCACTTAAGGGCAATAAAAAAACCGCTTCAACCATTATTGCCCTCGTTGGAATATCGCTTATCGCTATCCCATCAATTAACCTATCTTCTTCCGCTATAGATTCTGCCCAACATATTTATACAGGCATTGAAGAAGGAACGTTAAAGATCCCTGCTGCTGACGAAAGCATCAAAGAATGGCCGGTTGTGGGTGAAAAATTATTTAACCTTTGGCAAGATGCTTCGCAAGATATCCAAAAAGTTGCAGGTCAATATCCTGAGCAGCTAAAGTCACTTTCAAGTACCTTATTGTCAGCAGTCGCGGGGATTGGCGGTGGTATATTACAATTTATTGTTTCATTAATTATTGCGGTAGTCTTTATGGCTAAGTCAGGCCCATTACATCAAGGTGTAAGTAAGTTAATGCGCCGCCTAATGAATGACTTTGGCGACAGAACAATTACTACCACTATTGCGACTATTCGTAGTGTTGCTACTGGCGTGCTCGGTGTTGCGGTTATTCAATCATTATTGTCAGGTGTTGGCTTGATGATTGCTGATATTCCTGGTGCGGGTATTTGGGCAATTGCGGTACTTATTTTAGCTATCGCACAATTACCACCCATCATCGTTTTAGGTCCTGTTGCCGCCTATTACTTTACCGTTGCAGATACGACTCCTGCAGTTATATTTTTAATTTTTAGTATTATCGTTAGTGCTAGTGATGCTTTCCTAAAACCACTATTTTTGGGACGCGGCATGAGTATCCCAATGTTAGTCATTTTACTTGGTGCTATTGGTGGCATGTTACTTTCAGGTATTATTGGCTTGTTCGTCGGTGCGGTTGTCTTGGCGTTAGGTTATGAATTAATGATGGATTGGTTAAGTCATACGCCAGAAAATAAAGAAGCAATCAGCGAAGTTGAACAGAGCTAACTTCAAAGATGTGATCACTAAGGGTTTAATTATTAACTTAGGTGATTAACTCAGGAAATTAGCAACGTTATCGATTAAATAAAAAAGCGGCATAACCATTCATGCTTATGCCGCTTTTTATTGTTTGCATTTTTCTTTATTAATTTACCTAAGATGAATTTTTCAATGTAACTGGCAACTTACCCTGTGCTTTCTTTTCATCAAAAATCACTGCCATGCTGGCATTAAACCCAGGGCTTATGACTTGCTGATTGTCAGTCTCAAAAAGTCTATCGTCAAAGTTTAACAATACGCTATCGGCAAGTTCACTGTACTCATTTATTAAAAAGGGTGAGCCTTTAGCAATTAGAATTGACGGCGTTCTTAGTTTACGCGCTAGTATTAATTGCTGCTTTAAGAGGGTTGAGTATGTCATTTTTTGCTGTTGTTGAGCAGCACTGCCATAACTTGGTATTAAATCGTCGATACCACCCAAATCCACTAAACTGGCGGTTTTAATATCTACAGTAGCAATAACGACATCCGCTTCACTGAGCATCGATTGCATTTGTTTATTACTGATACTATTTTCGGCAATACTATCAGCAATAAAGTGGCTAATAGTGATTTTTTCAACGACACTCGTCGGTTGTGTGTTTCGTAACTCCTGATTTACCGCATAAGTCAAAGCAGCAAGCTCTTGCTGACTTGTCACGATAAGATGCAATCGTTTAATAGCAGTAATATTAAGGGGTAACTCTTGCTTATTTTTCAATAACGTTATCGCAGCGTTAGCAAGTGCTTGCTCTGTGTTAATGTGATTTTCATTGGCAATTACTGCAGTAGCGGTTTTTAATTTTTGTGCCATTGATTTACTATTTTCTTCTACATATTGCTTTTTATATCGATTTAATCTTGCAATAGATTGTTCAAACTCAGTTAATTGGTATTCATCCACTTCAATGCGCGATGTTAGCGCCTTGGCTACTGCTTTTATAAAGTAATAAAAATTGTCGATGTCTGCTGGTGTTCTCACTTTAAATGGCATCACTGCCAGATCAGCACCCGCAACAAAGGTTTCAACAACGGCTTCAACGTCGGTAAAAAAGTGGGTGACGCCTGCCATATCAAGGGCATCTGTGGCAATAATGCCTTCAAAGCCCATTTTTTCTCTTAACAATGTTGTTAAAATTTTACGAGACATGGTTGCGGGGCGTATCAGTTTCTCACCGCTTTTACTAACAAACAAACTGTTATCAAGGGCTGGATATTGAATATGAGCCGTCATTATCATCGCAGGCTTAACGTGCTCAATAGCCCAAGCGAAAGGGGCAAGATCAACCTTATCTATGGTTGCCCTATCATGGTCAACTCGAGGTAGGCCTAAATGGCTATCAACATGAGTATCTCCATGACCAGGAAAATGCTTCAATGTAGCCATTACCCCCTGTGCTTGAATGGCGGTAACCGCGCTGGCACCAAGTGCTGACACTTGACTTGCTGACTCACCAAAAGATCGTGTATTTATCACAGGGTTATCAACATTGGTATTTACATCAACGACCGGAGCATAATTGTTATTGATACCTAACACTTTTAGCTCTTTCGCGATAACGGTATTCACTTGCGTAGCAAAGTGAGTACCGTGTTGCTGATAACTAGCGCCAATGGCCATGTTTCCTGCAAACCCAGTCATTTTAGCAAAACGCGCTACTCGTCCCCCTTCTTGATCCATAGAGATGATCAAGGGTTTTCCATGCGCTGACTTTACTGCGGCTTGTTGAATATCATGGGTTAACTTAACCACTTGCGCTATCCCTTGCACATTTTCAGCAAACAAAACGATACCACCAACATCACTTGTGCTGATCATCTGCGCAAGTTCTTTGGGTAGCTCTGTCACAGCTTGTCGACAATGTTTCGACGTTGGTACACTGGCTTTGCCGTTTATATCAGGGCAAAAGTAGCGAATATCGAGCGACATTCTTTGTGCGATTTTTCGCTCAAATTGAGTCAATGCTGGAATACTAGTGGAGTTATTGGTCATATTTTTTTCTGCTGCCTGACTTTGACAAGCGCTAAGCGTAATTGAAACCATCATTATTAGCACGTTTGGTGTTAAATAAATGCGCGTATTACTAGGTAAAATACTAGGTAAAATGCTCGGTAAACGATTGAGTAATTTACTTGTTAAAAGAGCCGTGAAGGTATTCGGGCGATTATCCATTAAAGATAAAACCTATTTACTAAAAGCAAGAACATATTTTACCAGCTTATTGATACCAACTGCCGCTTCACTGATCGATTCGGCAAGCATATAGGCTGGTGTGGTGACTATTTTATGCGCCTCATCAACAACAACATCTACAACATCACAATCAATATGTATTAAACCTTTGGCAGAAATTAATTTCGCCGTAGCATTATCTTTGCCAATGGTTCCTTTTACGCCTGCAGGATAAATCAAGGGTAATAACGCTGGGGCAATACACATAAAGCCCGCTGGTTTTTCTACCTTGGCAAAAGTTTTAGCCGCTGTTAGGACTTGCTCATTCACACTATAATTATCATTGTCTAAGGCAAAACTACTTAAATTCTTCGCCGCGCCAAAACCACCGACAAAAATGATGGCATCAAATTCTTTTTCATATAGCTCTGTTAAGTCTTCTACATCACCACGCCCAATTCGTGCGGCTTCAACAAGCACATTACGACTTTCACCTTCGCTGACTTCACCTGTGAAGTGGTTAATAACATGGTGCTGAGCTATGTTCGGTGCAAAACATCGGTAAGTAGCTCCCTGCTGCGATATTGCCAGTAATGTAATGACGGCTTCTTGAATTTCACTACCATCATAAACACCACAACCACTTAGAATAACGGCTATATTTTTCATCTTTGATCCTTGCTTTAAACTATTTTTTATTATTAAACCATATCATTAGCTGGCAGCTTAATACTACCAGTACCGCGAAGAACATTAACAAGGCGAATGGCTTCGAACTGCCATCGTAAAAGAACGCCAAAATCGGCCCTGCTAACGCGCCAATTCCCCAACGAAGGGTACCAATGACCGCGGTAACGGTTCCTGAATGCGCTGGAAATTTAGTTAAAATTAAGGCATCGCTATTTACTGCTACCATGGAAATACTGCCCATGAGTGGGAAGATGGCGACAACAGTATAGATTAACGATAATTCAAAGACATTCACCAGCATCAATGCTGTTGAAGCAATTGTAGCTAACGTTAAGCCAAAACGTAACATTGTCCTTGAGCCTCTGCGTACTACAAAACGGGTATTAGTAAAATGCGCCGTCATTAATGCCAATATATTTAAAGCAAACAAAAAGCTAAAAGTATATTCTGACACCTCAAAAATGGTTAAGTAGATAAAAGGGATAGCGGTAATGTAAGTAAAAAAAGCCAGCGATATCATCATTGATGAAATAATATCTAGTCGGGCTTGTGCATTACTCAGCACAATTTTATAACGCTGTATAAAACTCATCTCCGTTCTTTTATCAACGAGTGCTTTTGGCAATATTACGTCACTGGCATTGGGTAGAAAATAACTCACCAGCATTAGTACAATAAGGCTGTAAGCCGCTAATACATAAAATATCAGTTGCCAACTATGTGCCAACAACAACACACTGCCTATGCTCGGCGCTATCATAGGCGCTAACATCATAATCATGCTGACGTATGACAATCCTTTCGCGGTATCTTTACCGTAATATTCCCTTACTGCGCCGGGAACAACTACGGTTGCAGCACTGCTGACAAACGCTTGAAAAAATCGAATCGTAAGAAATTGTTCTATGTTACTGACAAAAGATAACAATAGACTAGTGATAAAAAAACCGCCTATGCCCAACAGCACAAGTCTTCTACGTGGGTATTTATCGGCCATTGGGCCAAATAAAATTAAGCCGAGCGCATAACCCAATAAGTAAATACTTAAGCTATTTTGCACCATGCTCATGGGTGTATTTAAATGCTCCGCTAGCGTTGGCATAGCAGGTAAATACATATCTACAGCTAAAGGTGAAACGGCTAAAATCGATGCTAATAAAGGTAATAATAATTTTAACGAAATGCTAAGCTGTACAGAAGGTATTGCCATATCTCCATTTTGCAATAGCATGTTATTTTCTAAGGTATTTTTATCCGAACCCTGCTTGTTTGGTACTGTCATTTTTCTTCCAACAATTGTGCTGCTTTTTGTTCACTCGTGTATTGGTAAACCAATCGACCTAATACCTTGATAGCCGTTTCAACATCTTCTCCCCATTGCACGCCATAACTCACCCGCATATAGTTTTGATACTTTCCAGATGGAGAAAAAATGGCTCCTGGGGCAAAGCTAACCCCCTGTGCTAATGCCTGTTGAAAAAACTCACCCGTTTTTACATGTGATTGACAGCGCAGCCACAGCACACTGCCCCCTAAAGGTTTTGAAATACAGACTTCAGGTGGAAAATACTCAGCGATTAATGCCCGCATCCGCTCACAATTGTATGCTAGTGTCTTTCGTAGCACGCAAAGGTGGCGATCGTAATCGCCACTCAGTAAGTACTCATTTAATGTCCATTGTTGCAACATCGGTGTCGAGGCCGATTGTGCTCGCTTAATGCGTTTGGCTTGCTCTTCAAACTTACCCGGTAATAACCAGCCAATGCGATAACCTGGCGCTGCTGTTTTGGAAAAAGAAGAACAGGTCATCACCAATCCTTTCTCTGAATACAACTGGGCAGGCTTGGGCTTGTTATCACTAAAGTATATTTCGCTATAAACCTCATCTTCAATTAAAGGAATATCGTGTTGCTCTAATAGAGAAACCATGGCTTGACGTTGTTCATCGGTTTTCATTGAGCCTAAAGGGTTGTTTATCGCGGTTGAAAATAAACAGGCGGTGATTTCATATTGGTTAATTGCCTCGGTTAAATCTTCAACACAAACACCATCTTCTGTGCAGGTATATACTTCTAGTGCTCTCATACCGAGTGTTTCAATTAACTCAATAATGCCAAAAAAACACGGCGACTCAATGGCAATAACATCACCACGTTTCGCTACACATTGCAGGGCAATAGACAGCGCTTCTTGCGCGCCATTAGTGATAACAATATCATCTGGATTAACTTCAACACCTTGGTCTTGATAGCGAAATGCCAGTTGCATACGTAATTTTGCATCACCCGTTACCGGGCCATAACTTACTGCTTTCTCTGATACTTTACTTAATACCGAGCGCATTAATCTTGCAAGGGCTTTATCAGGTGGATGTGCTTGAATAGGGTTTGAAATCCCCAAAGCAACTGTATCAGGTAAATGTACTGCGGCATGAACCTGCTCTATCATACTGCGACTCTGCACTTCTACCGGGTCACACTGTGCCCATTTAGCGGGTCTTGGCTTCAATGTGCGGGCTTGAACGGCTTGCAAGTAATAACCCGACTGTGGTTTTGCACAGACTTGTCCTTGTCTTTCCAATTCAATATACGCCTGCTTAACCGTTGGCACACTTATGTCAAATTGGCGACTTAATTTACGCAAGCTGGGCAATTTATCACCTGGGTGCAACGCGCCTATTTTTTGTTGGTGCTCTATAAAATCAATGACTTGTTGATATAAATATGCCGAGGAACTTTTATCTAATAATTTCATTTTCATGGCCCTTGTCATCAACAAAACTGTATAGGTTGCATTTTCATATTTTTGTATATGTTATTAAATCAAAATATCACTAAAATGTCACGCTTATCCTGTTAAGTCCTATTCGTGGAGTGGCAAAGTAAATGAACAATACTTTTTTATATGTAGTTACCGTCATCATCTGGGGATCAACCTGGATTGCTATTAATTACCAATTAGGTGAAGTCGCTGCTGAAGTCTCTATTGTTTACCGTTTTGGCCTAGCGGCTTTGTGCATGTTTGCCTATTGTTGTTACAAGAAATTGCCGTTGAAATTTACCAGCAAACAACACCTACAGCTATTTGCCTTTGGTTTAACCTTATTCGGCTTTAATTATTATTTGCTTTATAGCGCACAGGCCCATATAAATTCAGCGTTAACTAGTATTGCTTTCTCTACTTTGATGATGGTTAATATTCTTAATGCACGTGTTTGGTTTAAAACGCACATTTCTAGCCAGGTTTATTATGGTGGTGCACTTGGTTTACTGGGTATTGTCACTTTATTTTGGCCACAAATTAGTAATGTCCATTTTGGCGATAGTACTTTATTGGGTTTAGGATTGTGTCTAATTGGTGTGATGTTTGCTTCGACCGGCAACATGATTTCAATTAAGAATCAGCACGATAATATGCCAGTACTACCTGCCACAGCATGGGGTATGATGTACGGCTGCATATTTATGCTTAGCGTTGCACTTATTCAAGGTCAAACCTTTAACTTTGCATTCACCTTTGAATACATCAGCTCATTATTGTATTTATCAATATTTGGCTCAGTTGTCGCATTTGGTTGTTATTTAACTTTATTAGCTCGTATCGGTGCACATAAAGCCTCTTACGCAACGATTATGTTTCCCGCAGTCGCAGTAGTTATTTCAAGTTTTGTCGAAGGCTTTATCTGGGATAGTTATACTTTTATCGGTTTAAGCTTAATGTTAGCGGGTAACTTAGTAGTACTTGCCAAGCCAGGATTATTGAAACGTTTATCTTCAACACGTTCAAAACTGGCAAGCTGTAGTCCTTCAAAGTAATAATGCTTAAATTAATCGCGTTAGCCATGTTAATACCAAGAATTAACTTGTTATAATATGTGCCCGTTATCACTCAATATGAATGTTTACTGTACTTTGGATGGTAACGAGTAAATAAGTCGTTTAAAATAATGACAAACAGATTTACAAGCAACTAATTTCAACTTAGCCAACCCACTTTAAAGTAATTTAGGTAACCTAATGCAACGACTAGCCCCAGCTTTACGTCAAGACAATGTACCTCTTGATTTAATTTCATTAATAAAAACTATTTTAGCTGCAACGAAAGAGATTTCGTTTCGTGTTAGCCAAGGCCACTTAGGTGACATAATGGGCTCAACCCTTGATGAAAACATTCAAGGCGAAGTTCAAAAGCAATTAGATGTGGTTGCCAATGAGTTATTCAAAGATATTTTACTTGAATCTGGTTTCGTTAAAGCAATTTCATCAGAAGAAGAAGACCACTCAGTTGCTGGTGATGAAAATGGTAAATACATTGTTTCTTTTGATCCTCTTGATGGTAGCTCTAACATAGACATCAATTCATTGATTGGTACTATTTTTTCTATACATGAAGCACCTAAAGACATTGCTGCTGGCGATGATGACATGTTCAAGCAAGCTGGTGATAAACAAGTATGTGCTGGTTATGTGCTTTATGGCCCATCAACCATGTTAGTAATGACAACAGGTAGCGGCACGCACTTTTATGTATTAGATAGAACCCATGGTGGTTTCTTATTGGTAGAGCGTAATGTACAAGTTCCTGCTGATACAGAAGAGTTTGCTGTTAACATGTCTAACCAACGATTTTGGCAAGCGCCTATGCAGAATTACATTGGCGATTTAATTGCGGGTGATACTGGCCCACGCGGCAAAAATTTCAATATGCGTTGGATTGCAGCCATGGTTGGTGATATTCATCGAGTATTATGTCGTGGTGGTATTTTCACTTACCCTGCCGATAGCAAAAAACCTGAGCAACCATACAAACTTCGCTTAATGTATGAAGCGAATCCAATGGCATTTTTACTTGAGCAAGCAGGTGGCTTAGCAATGACAAGCCAAGGACGCATTATGGATATTGAACCAGAAAGTATCCATCAACGTGTTGAAGTTATCATGGGCTCTAAGAACGAAGTTGAGAAATGCTTAAGCTACTATAAGTAAGCTTTACAGAAAAATTAGATTAACAAAAAGGCTTATTGTAGTAAACAATAAGCCTTTTTTGTATTTGGAAATCTCGTTGTATCAATTGAGCTGTCTTAATTACTCTGTAGTGACAGAGGATTACTTGCTAAATCAACTCAAGTTGAAAATTACAACTGAAACGCTTTACCATTGACCGTTAGTTGGCTTTGCACATACTTGGCTTCAACGGTAATTTCATTATTTTGGCGATGTAAGTAACCTTGTTTAACAAAGTTATCCACCATAGGAGCCATACCCAATTTACTTAGAAATTCCATGGGTGCCTTACCTTTAGCATCGGCCTCTAACGATGTAATTAAGCCCATTGAAGTTAAGTTAGCACTATCAAATAAATCTTTGTTAATATTGAAGCTAAATTCAGTCGACACTTTGCCTTCTTCAGTCACAACGCTTAAATCAGTTATTTTCAAGTTGGGATCTTTTACGAGCATTTTTTCTGTCACCGCTGATAGCACTTTTAGGCTTTCTTCAGAGTCATACTCACCAGAAGCATTAACCGATAAATTAGCCATAGCCGTGTTTAATTCCTGTAAAGCATCAACATCAATATTAGCTAACAGAATCGCTACGTTAGGCTCTTTAAAGTATTGTCCTGAAGCACTAATTTCTTTAGCTTGATAGTTTAACGCCAGCGCTAATAAATCATTTTCTAATGAAACTTTACTCGTTAACCCAGCTTGGTCTACAGAAAAAACTTTACTGTTTTTGTTGTAAAGATTAAGCCCTGCGACTTTAAAAGCAGCATCACCTGTTAAGATGGCCGTCCCGGCAAGGTAATCCCCACTCACCACTTTTTGCTGAGTGGACATATCAACAGCGCCGATGACTAGACGCTCATCTTGGCCATTAACTTCCAGACCTCCCCATGAGAAGTCACCATTGATATGCTTATTATTAATCAAAGTAAATTGCATAGAAGCTGGCTCAGACACAATCAAGCCATCTACATTTTGATAACTAATTTTATCAGTCTCAATAAAGGTGGTGACCGCTTTATTAAAGCCAAGCAAGGCACCAACATGCAGTTTTTCATTAATGATTTCTACAATATCATCATCAACATCAAGTGCTGAAAATTTAAATTTTACCGCTGTGTAACCTAAGGCTAAATGCCAGCTTTGCTCTGTAATGATTAGCGGGCCAAAAGAAATCGCCTCTTCTAAAATAATCGTTACGTCAGCGATGCTTTTATCATCTAAAGCGATTGTCATTTCCGAGACAACATCAGCACCGAACCAACCACTGTTATATTCACTCGTGGTTAAGCTAATACCATCCGTTTCATTGAGCTTTTCAATTACGCGTTGTCGCTCAGTTTCAACGACAGAGCCAATGAATTTTGGCGCTATAAGCACACTTGCTAGCAGTAAAACTAAAGCGATATATAATTTTTTCATTTTTAAAATTCCCTTTTATAAATAAATAGTTAAATTCAATATTCCTTCATCATAATGAACGTTGGCGTACCATTTCAAATAAACAAATACCTGTTGCTACTGAAACATTTAAACTAGAAACACTACCTGCCATAGGAAGTTTCACAAGTTGGTCACAGTTTTCACGGGTTAATCGGCGCATACCTTTCCCTTCTGCGCCCATAACAAGAGCCATAGGCCCTGATAGTTTTACATCGTACAAACAAGTATCTGTTTCGCCTGCAGTACCAACAATCCATACACCTTGCTGTTGAAGCTGTTTCATTGTTCTTGATAAATTAGTTACTTGCACTAAAGGTACACTTTCTACCGCGCCTACTGCAACTTTACGCACAGTAGGCGTTATTTGTGCGGCATTATCTTTGGGAACAATAATAGCTTGTACGCCTGCGGCATCTGCATTTCGTAAACAAGCACCTAAATTATGTGGGTCTGTCACACCATCTAAAATAAGAAAAAATGGCGCGATTGATTTTTTTTCCGCAGCAAGAATCATGTCATCCAAATCATTTTCGGTATAACTTCTCCCTGGTCTTACCCGTGCCACTACACCTTGATGTTGTTCACCTTCACTTTTATCATCAAGTACTTTACGACTTACCATTTGTGAGCCAATACCGTATTTTCGTGATAAATTAATAATCGGCATCATGCGATCATCTTCACGACCTTTTAACAGCCATATCTCAATAAAACGCTCCGGAGCTGCGTTAATTAAGGCACTAACTGCATGAATACCAAAAACTAACTCTTCATTTTTTGCCATGATCTTTCTCTATATTGTATGAACAACTAGGCTACAAAGCCGTGTTTCGTTACTGCTTATGTATTACTTTTCGAATTTTTACGCGCATTTTTTCCGGGGCGTTTTTTACGTGCACTACGTTTTTTTGCCTTACTTTTCTCTTTCGGTTTACCTGTAGACTTATCTTTAGCTTTACCTTTTTTGCTTTTAGCTTGTTTGCTAGAGCTGTCAGTTGGCTTGGCTTCTGACGTTTTTCTAGTTGAGCGTCTACCACTTGCTTTATCTTTACTTTCAGTCTCAGAGCCTTCAAGCCGTAAATCTATTTTCTTTTCATCAAGGTTAACTGCCGCAACTTGAACCCGAATTTCATCACCAACGCGATATTTTTTGCCACTATGCTCACCAGTTAGACACATACGAACATCATCAAAATGATAAAAATCACGACCTAAAGAAGTAATGTGAACTAAACCCTCAATATGTAACTCCTGTAAACGAACGAACATACCAAAGTTCGTGACGGTTGAAATAACCCCAGTGAAATTATCACCGACATGATCTTGCATAAACTCACATTTGAGCCAATCAGCGACATCACGCGTTGCTTCATCCGCACGTCTCTCGGTCATAGAGCAATGTTCACCCAGTTCGATGACTTCCTCTAAAGAGTATTCATAGAAACCTTCATTCGCTGCATTTTTAGCTTCTTTCTCTAAGATAGCTTTAATGACTCGATGCACCACTAAATCAGGGTAACGACGAATTGGTGATGTGAAATGACTATATGATGGTAGCGCTAAGCCAAAATGTCCTTCATTGTCACTTTGATAAACAGCTTGACGCATTGAGCGTAACAACATGGTTTGGATCAATTCTTGATCAGGTCGACCAGCAACTTTCGCTAAAATATCACCGTAATCTCTTGGCTCCGGCGCTTCCTTTGAAGGAAGAGATAAACCAAGCTCATTTAAATAGGTAACAAAGTTTCGGTACTTATCTTCACTAGGCTTATCATGAACACGGAACAAGCCAGGCTTACCATGTTTTTCAATAAATTTGGCCGTCGCAACATTGGCCATAATCATACATTCTTCAATAATTTTGTGAGCATCATTGCGAATAAGCGCTTCAACACTGGCAATCTTTTTATCTTCATTGAAGATAAAAATAGATTCTTGTGTTTCAAAGGCAATAGCACCGCGCTTAAGGCGAGCATCTGTTAGCGCGTGATACATATTTTCAAGGTTTTTTAAATCAGGCACTAACCTTTGATATTCCTGACAAAGCACTTCATCCCCTTCAAGAATAGCAGCGACTTTGGTGTAGGTGAAACGGGCATGAGAACGCATTACCGCGGGGTAAAATTTACTGCCCGATAGTTTTCCGCTAGCACTAATGGTCATTTCACATACCATACATAAACGATCTACGTCAGGGTTGAGTGAACACAAGCCATTAGACAATTTCTCAGGCAGCATCGGGATAACTTGGCTAGGGAAGTACACAGAGTTACCACGAGATATCGCTTCATCATCTAATGCTGTGCCGTGCTGAACATAATAACTTACATCCGCAATGGCAACCCATAAGCGCCAACCGCCGGACTTTTTCGGTTCACAATAAACTGCATCATCAAAATCTCTCGCGTCATCACCATCGATAGTTACCAAGGGTAAATCACGTAAGTCTTTGCGCGGTAATTTAGCTGATTCTTCTACTTCATCAGCAATGCTCGCCACTTCAGCTTGTACCGTATGAGAAAATTGGTGCGGTAAATCATGGGCACGTAAAGCTATTTCTATTTCCATTCCAGGGGCAAGGTGATCTCCTAGAACTTCAATAACTTTGCCAATGGCATGAGAACGTTTAGTTGGTCGTTGTACTAACTCAACCACTACCATTTGTCCGTGTCTGGCACCCATTTTAGTTTGCGGGTCAATCAATACTTCTTGCTTGATTTTACTGTCTTCTGATACCACGGAGCAAACATGATGGTCAATATACAAGCGACCAACGATAGGTGCTTTTCGTGGCTCTATAACTTCAAGTATTTTGACTTCTTTACGACCCTTACGATCGGTACGGTCAACCAAAATAGCTTGCACAATATCACCGTGAAAGACACGCTGCATTTCATGAGAGGAAATATAAAAATCCTTGCCTCTTTTATCGGTAATAGATGAGTCATCTGGAGAAAAGAAACCAAAACCGTCACGGTGACCGATAACTTTGCCGCTCAGCAGGCTATTTTTTTCCGGCAGCGCGTATTGTTTAAATTTATTAAAGACCAACTGACCACTGTTTTCCATCGCACGTAAACGACGCTTCAAACCAATGAGTTGATACTCTTCATCATACTTTAGTGTTTTGACTAAGGTTTTAAAACTTGGTGGCGGCGAGCATTTTTCGATGATTGATAGCAAGAGTTCGCGTGAGGCGACTGGCTTTTCATATTTTTTGGCTTCGCGTTTAGCGTGTGGATCGTTAAAGGTCACTATATGGGGTCAATATTTAAGGATAACTATTTGCAAGTATACCATAAAGTTATTATACCAATGTAACGCTTTGGCTTAATTTGTATAACTGGTTCTTTTTGCTTGCTCTATGACTTTGTTCGGCATTTTACTAGCAAGATTTGACAATAAACCACTGATTTTTTTATGTAAGGCTTTATCATCAGTTACAGAGTGATGTAATTGAGAGTACAGCGCGGGGTAATCCAATGGACTACCGTAACCTTGCTGGTATATATCAGCCAGTCGCATTTGCGCAGCTAAGTTATTTGAGCTTGCCGCTGTTTTTAAATAAATAATGGCGCGATCAATATCTACCTGCATAAATTTACCGATATGATAATAGCGTCCTAGTTGTTCTAAACCTTCAGCTAAGCCCTGGTCGGCTGCTAAATGCATATAATGTAGTCCTAACGGAATATCTTTTTTAACACAAACACCGTAAGCCAGCATATCTCCCCATAAAAATTGGTATGAGGGCATATTGGCTTTGTTAGCGCGTGCTTCAATATCTTGTACTAATTGACATTCATCCAGCACCACTTGACTTAAATGTTTGTTCTCTTTAATTAAATCAAGCAGCTGATTATCGGTATAAATTTGTACTGCTTGTAAGTTTTTCTTAATAGCAAATGCTGAAGAACTAGCACATAAGAACATAACACAGAGAACAAAGAAAAATAATATACGCATAACAATCCTAACTAGGCTAAATCAGCTGACTTCTTTGTATCGGCAAGTAAGCTGTATGTATGAAATTTATTTACATAATACAGCCATAGTAAAGCAATTTTAACGCCAATATAGTGTTTTAATTATCAAAAGATAAAGGAGGTAAAAAACGTTTAACCTAACGAGCGTAAAGTTCTTTAGGTTAAACGTTATCCATGCAAACGTATTGAGTTAATTGTTAAGCAGCGCTACTGACATCTTTAACTTGATTACTCTCGCTTTGCAACGTAATGGTTGTCGCATGTTTCTTTTCTTTACGTTTATCTCTTAATACCAATAGACACGGTGTTAATACTAAGGTTAATACGGTAGCAAAAGCCAGACCACCGGCGATAGCCGTTGCTAGCTGTGTCCACCACTGTGTTGAAGGTGCACCAAAGACAATAGTACGTTCAAAGAAATCAAGGTTGACCTGCAAGACCATAGGCAATAAGCCCAAAATAGTCGTTATCGTGGTTAACATAACAGGTCGTAAACGCTGTGCGCCTGTGCGTAAAATTGCTTCAACAACCGGGTAGCCTTCTTTACGCATCACATTGTAGGTATCAATTAAGACTATATTATTATTTACCACAATCCCCGCCAACGAGATAACACCAATGCCGCCCATAACAATACCAAACGGTTTTTGAACTAATAACAATGCTAAAAAAACGCCCACAGTTGAGAAGATTACCGCACTTAAAATCAACAACGCTTGATAAAAACTATTAAATTGAGTCACTAAAATAATTGCCATTACAAAGAGAGCGATAGCAAAAGCATTCACAAGAAACGCTTGCGATTCTTGCTGATCTTCATTTTGCCCCTTAACATTAATTTCCACCGATGGATGTAAGCCAAGTGTCAGTAATTGCTCTTGCAAAATAGGTAACTCATTCAATAATTGAGCACCCGCAATTAAGTTTGCCTGTACAGTCACCACGCGTTTAGCATCAACACGACGAATAGTATCTACTTTTGGTGCAGCTTTACGCTCGACAAAACTGCCAACAGGTACTAAACCAGACGTTGTTTTTAAACGCAGTGAATCTAAGCGACTTATATTACGTTTTTCTTCCGGAAAACGAACTCGAATATCCAGCTCATCATCGACATCGTCAGGACGGTATTCACCAAGTTTTAAACCGTTAGTAACCATTTGCACACTTGAGCCAACTAACGCTGCATCAGCTCCATAGGTAGCCGCCTTATTGCGATCAATAATGAGCTGCCATTCAATTCCTGGTTTAGCGCCGGTATCTTCAATGTCGGTAAATTTCCCAGACGCTTGCAAGGCATCTCGTATAATTTTCACTGATTTATCAAGTTCTCCCGGAAATCGTGAGCTCAATTCAAGTTTAAGGTCCTTGCCACTTTGCGGACCGTTTTCATTTTTTCTCACTTCAATTTCAACGCCAGCTAAATCATCTGTTAACTCATGAATATTGGCCACGATGTCATCTGCAGAACGTCTTATCTGCCAATCAACAAAGTTTACTTTGAAAGTACCTATTTGATTATTACCGCCCGTGCGAGTATATAAAGTTTCTATCTCCTCTAGCGGTAAAATACGCGTTTCTATAGAACGCATAATCACATCTTTTTCTTTTACTGAGAGATCACCATGAGAGCGCACGACCATAGTCGCACTTTGTGGCTCAACTTCAGGAAAAAAGCTCACACCAAGACCTGATGCGCCATAGAGCCACATCACGACAAAGGATATGGTAAAAGTACCTGCAACTATTTTCCAAGGGTGTTTAATCGCCGTTGTCAGCACACGGATATATCGACCGGTAAAGCCTGATAACTTAGTAAACTCTCCAGCTTCAGCATGCTCTATTTGTTGCTGTTCTTTACTACTGACAACACGAGCTTTACCCAAAACAGCGCCTAAAGTCGGTACAAAAATGAGTGCCATAGCTAAAGAGGCTGATAAAACTGCAATAAGGGTGAACGGTAAGTACTTCATGAACTCGCCCATAATCCCTGGCCAAAACATCAAAGGGGCAAAAGCGGCTAAGGTCGTTGCCGTAGAAGCAATAATCGGCCAAGCCATTCGTCGAGCAGCAGTGCCATAAGCCACTGTTTTACTGTGACCTTCATTCATTTGCCGGTCAGCAAACTCAGTGACAACAATAGCACCATCTACCAGCATTCCTACCGCCATGATCAGACCAAAAAGCACAACAATATTTACCGTCATTCCCGCTAAGGCGATAACTAATATTCCGGTTAAAAATGCTCCTGGAATGGCTAAACCTACCAGTAAAGCGGTACGGCCACCTAAGGCAGCAATAATGACAATAACAACCAATAATACCGCTGAAAAAACATTGTTTTGCAGATCTGTTAAGGTATTTTTAATTTCTATTGATTGGTCTCCAACATAATCCACTTTGACTTGTTGAGGCCATTTAATACGACTTTCATTAACAATTTCTTTTACTTTATTAACCGTCTCAATCAGGTTCTCTCCAGAGCGCTTTTTGACTTCTATCGAGACAGAGCGATGACCATTTAATCGAGCAAAACTGGTGGGATCTTTATAGGAACGACGAACCTTTGACACGTCTTGAAAGGTAATAACTCGATCACCATCAACCTTAATCGGTAGTTCAAGTAAGTCTTGAATATTTTCGAAAACAGAAGGTACTTTAATGGCAAAGCGTCCTTTGCCAGTATCCATAGTCCCTGCTGGCACCAAACGATTATTACGCTCAACGAGGTTATAAATGTCAGTTTGATCTAGCCCGTAGCTTTCCATTAACAGAGGATCGACAATGATTTCAACCATATCTTCACGGTCACCACCAATCTCAACTTCTAAGACTTCCTGCATGCCTTCAATTTTATCTTTGACATTTCGCGCTATGGTTATTAAACCTCGCTCACTCACTGCCCCTGATAAAACAACAGTAAGCGCTGCTTCTTGGTTAGCCATGGTGACTTCATTGACTACAGGCTCTTCCGTCTCATTTGGTAGCTTAGCTTTAGCTAAAGTCACTTTATCACGCACATCTGCCAGTGCTTCTTTAGGGTCAAGTCCAGCGATAAACTCTAAGGTTACAGAGGCATGCCCTTCTCCCGCATTTGAACGCATCTCTTTAATACCAGCAATGGACTTCAACTCATTTTCCATCGGTCGTACTAGCATACGTTCAGCATCTTCAGGAGAGATACCATCATGAATCATGGAAACATAAATAATTGGAATAGTAATATCTGGATTGGATTCTTTTGCGATATTGTTATAAGTCACTGCACCGGAGATAAGCAGTAGTACAAACAACATCAAAACAGAGCGAGTGCGCGTCAATGCGGCTTCTATAAGCGTTAACATAATAGCTCCTATTTTTGTGTAGCTAGGGCTACAGAAGCAGCTTGCTTATCGGTACTATCATCAGCGTTGACATCAACGGTATCAAAGATGGCTTCAACTTTATCCCCTGCACGGACAAAACCCTGTCCTAAAACAATAATATCGGCTTGCTCGCCTAAGCCCGTCAACCATATACCATCATTTTCACTTTTGATGATCTGTATTGGTGTAAAATGAACAATAGAATCTTTAACAGACTTAACACCAATGTTGCCTTGTTCATCTAATGCCAGTAGTGCTGGTGATATTTTTATCGCAGACATTTTGGCTAAATCTATGGTCAATTCACTGCTCAAGCCAGCAAATAAATTCGCTTTTTTATTATCAATTGCCACTTCAATTTTAAAGGTATTGGTCGCATCATTACCAACACTGGCAATGTAACGCAGTTCCCCTTGTGCCTGCTCACCATTTAATAAACTTACTTTCGCTACTTGGCCAACAGACAACTGACTGATCTGTTGCTCTGTTGCATAGGCTCGAACGATAAGCGGGTCTAGATCGGCAATCATGGCAATATCGTCACCAGAAGCAACGTAATCGCCAACTTCAACATAACGTGTGTTAAGAATACCCGTGAATGGCGCTGTTATTACGGTATGGGCAATGTCTAATTCTAGTCGCTGCACTTCAGCGTTAACTGATTCGAGTGCGGCAAACGATTGTGCTAAATGTACCTTTCCTTGGTAACCTTGTTTATTCAGCTTTAATGCACCTTCATATTCCACTTCACGTTGCTTCAACAATGCTTGGCTGCGTGTTAATTGAGCAGGTAAGTCATTTAAAGCAATTTTTGCAATAATTTCACCTTTGGAAACTTTTGAACCTCTTTTTGCTAATACCTGAATAATTTTTCCGCGTACTTCAGCCTTTAATGTCGTAATGCGATCAGGCTCGGTACGACCATAGAGCTCAATAGTTTTGTGAATGTATTGTCCAAATCGTGTTTCAACTTTAACTTGTGCGGTAATTTGTTTTTCATCATGACTAGGAATCTGTGCTTTTATTTCAGATTTTTGCTCTGCAACACTCGGCCCCGAAGCCATCCATAGCACTAAAACAACGGTGATTAGTGCCGCAATTAGGTAGGGACGTTGCGCTAACCAGCTAGATTTTAGGGTAAATTTCATCATTATATCTCCATTTTATCGGAATATAATAACGTGTTTTATAGAGAGGAGATAAACTAAGTTGCAACAATTTGTTTATTTTTACAGGCATCGATAAGCAAAAATAACAATGCCGACAAGGTGTCGGCATTTGGCTATCATAACAACAGAACAGGGTGCGTTATGTCGAAGTAATGACTCTATCTGTTCAGAAGGTGACTAGAATATTAGATAGAAAAAGATGAACCACAACCACAAGTGGTTGTTGCATTTGGGTTATTTACCACAAAACGGCTACCTTCTAAACTTTCAAGGTAATCTACTTCACCATCAACAAGGTATTGCAAGCTCATTGGATCGATAACCATCATAACGCCTTGTTTTTCGATGGTCATATCGCCATCATTAACTTTCTCATCAAAAGTAAAGCCATATTGAAAACCTGAACAACCGCCACCGGTAACATATACACGTAGTTTAAGTGCTGGGTTTTCTTCTTCTGTGATTAGCGATAGTACTTTACTTGCGGCAGAATCGGTAAATTTAATGGGTAATTCAGGGTTTGACATGGTGCTCTACTTAGTACAACAAGGTACAAAAAAATACGCTACAAAGTGGGTGAGTAACAACAGCGCTAATTATCTTAAACTTGACTAATTTAATCAAGTATTATTCTTTGCAGTAATTAGACCAATTCATATAAGGGCTAATTCTCTTAGAAGCAAGTAAAAACTAGTTGAGCTGAATAGATAGAACACCTTGATAATATTAAAGATCACTATAGTGATGCTAAACGATATATCAATTTATTCTGTTTTTTCTACTTATTTCATTAATATTCAGTCATTACTTATGTACCTAACGTACTAATAATTGCTATTGATTGACTTGCCAAAGGACTGTTTTATCTTTTTTTGCATACTTTTGCCAGCGAGATTTAGTTAAAATTGCTGAAACTGTGATGCTTTCAGGCACAAAGTCCGCTGGTAAAGTAAAATCACCGTTTATAATTTGAAAGTATTGGAAACTAAATTTGAGATCTTTTTTGTCCATTTTGGCGACCTGCGCCAGTTTTAGCTTCACTGTTTTATCACCTTCTTGACCTTCAAAGTTCAATTCAATATAACCTTTACTATATCGACGCTTCAATTGTTGCTGAACTAAAGTGACTTGGAAATGATACTGATTGGGAATTTTACTCGCGACTATATTAACATTTTCAACAAATAAACCGGCGGCTTCTTTTTCAGGTGCCATGATTTTTTCGTAAAAAGCCAATTGTTTTTTTACTTCAAATTTTTGTTCCGCAGCCTCTTTAAGTAACTCTTGCGCTTTTATATTAGCAAGTTGCTCGACTGTCAATTCAACTTCTAAAGTATGAATACGTGCTATGTTATCTTCTTGCTGCTGATAAAGCTGTTCCAACCTAAGCTTCTGTTGTTCAAGGCTGGTCACTTGAAAGTGGTGATAATAATTACCCACGCGGTAGCCGGTAAATAAACAAAGACCAATCACTGTTATTAAAAACAAAGCCGATTTAAAAGTACCTAAGCGCTCAATTACAACACCAAGATTTATTTTTGCTAACCATTTCATTTGTAAAGTATTATAATCCCGTAATGATAATATCAATCGCAACAATAAGAAAACACTTAGCTTTGCCAACAACATCTTGGCAAATATGCTTACTCGCTATTATTGGTGGCTGTGCTTCTGCGTTATTAGTAGTGCTATTCACGCTAACTATTGAAGAAATTCAACAGCTCTACTTAATCAAGCGCGACAACTATAGCAGCTTAGATGATGTAAGTCGTTTTCATTTGCCTATCATAGGCTCGCTTATCATTCTTTTCATTGCTTGGCTCACAGGTTACCAATACTTGCGAACCGGTATCCCTTTTGTGCTTCATCGATTAAAAGTAGCCCACGGTATCATTCCCTTTAAAAATACCTTAAATCAATTTTGGGGGAGTGCCGTTGCGCTAGCGTCTGGTTTTTCTGTTGGTCGTGAAGGGCCCGCAGTACACCTTGGCGCGGCATGCAGTAGCTATATTGGCAGCGTACTCAAGCTACCCCACAATAGTGTCCGAACTTTATGTGCTTGTGGTATAGCGGCAGGCATTTCAGCGACATTTAACACGCCTATTGCTGCTGTTATTTTTGTAATGGAAGTGATTATGCGTGAGTACAAAGCGCATGTTTTTGTGCCGGTAATGCTTGCCTCAATTGTGGGCTCTTTGATTACCCAAAGTATTTTTGGCACCAGTCATAACTTTGAGTATTTCCGTACCATTGCCCTTGAACAACAACATTATTTTTCTTTAGTCTTATTAGCAATAATACTGGGCTTATTGGCAGCGTTATTCAATAAATATCTAGTACTAATAGTTAAACGAAGTGTTAAATACCATATAGTGCCGCGTTTAATGCTTGCTGCACTGATAACTGGCATCTTAGGTTACTTGGTACCTGGCGCGATGGGCACAGGCACAAGTGCAATCGATATTTCCTTGACTGGCAATGTACAATTAGGCTTCTTATTTAGTTTGCTTATGGCAAAATTATTGATGACAATGTTTGCCTTGGGTCTAGGTATACCTGGCGGTATTATTGGCCCAACGATGGGGATTGGTGCTATCACTGGCGCATGTGCTGGTGCATTGATAATGCAACTGTTGCCTGGGGAACAGCTTGGTAATGATTTCATTTTAATGGGGATGGCTGGTTTTATGGCCGCTTGTTTAAATGCTCCCCTTGCCGCTCTACTGGCGGTGGTTGAATTATCGAGTCAACTTGAGTTGGTGCTACCCGCCATGATTGTCATCACAATTGCGAGTATTGTATCAAGACAACTCTGTAAGAATGAATCTATCTTTACCATGCAATTAGATGCGCAAAACTTGCTCTATCGCAAACCTCCAATTGAAGAATCATTGCAAAATATTGGCGCTTTGGCGGTAATGAATAAAAATTTAGTAATTTTAGATCAAGCGAGTCCTCGAACTATTATCGGAGAACTCCTTAATAGTCATGAGTCACGGTTAATCATTAACAAAGAACCAACAAAGCAAAATGATAACTTAGCTAACTATTATTGGGCGCAATTTGATGCAGAAGTCGTTGACGATGAAAACGAAGACAGTGAGTACAACCTCGCTAATAAGTTAATACTACACAAACTCATTCCACTGGACCATCAAGTAACATTAGCAGAAGCTTATTTAGCACTGGTAGAACAGAGGTCTGGCGCCGTTTATATTTACCATAATGATATCAATGATTGTATTGGCTTGGTTACTTTTGAACAACTTAGAATTTACTTAGTAGAAGGGAAACTCAATTAATGAGCACGTTTTTAATCAATAATGTCCTTTGGCTTAAAGCATTTCATGTCATTTTTATGGTGGCTTGGTTTGCTGGCATATTTTATTTACCGCGATTATTTGTCAATCATGCAGAAACCAATTCTGATGAAGTCGCTCAACAACTCAAAGGTATGGAAAGACGTTTACTGTATTTTGTCACTCCTTTTGCCATTTTCACTCTATTGCTCGGTATCACAATAATATACGCCTACGGCTATGACTGGTTTGTTGCGGCAAAATGGCTACACATTAAGTTAAGCTTGGTCATAGTGCTTTTTGCTTATCATGGTTATTGTTTCAAATTAGTCAGTACTTTTGCGCAAGATAAAAACATGCGCTCAGGCCGCTTCTATCGAATATTCAATGAGATTCCAGTGCTCATTTTGTTTGCTGTTATTATCTTAGCTTACGTTAAGCCAATGTAATTACAGATTATTTAGGAATTGTAAAGGTAAGATAACTTATGTGGTATTTATATTTGGGTTACGTGGTAATACAGTTTTATGCAATCGCTGATGTCTTCTCAAGAAACTCCCTTGCAGCAAGTGCTGTCCTGTTCTCAATTGCCGTATTTATTATCTGGTCTTTTATCCCTATGTTGGGTTACCTTTTAGCCAAAGCGTTAGGGGCAAAAGGATACGCAAAGAAAATTCCCCTACTTCTTTGTGGTGTGATCATTGGCTTAAGTGAAAATGCACTAACTTACTTTAATTTAATCGCAGAAAAGCAATATAATATAGGCACGGCTCTCGTGTTTATTTTGTGCTTTGTTATCGCCTACTTACCACTAAACAGGCAAGAACTGGCAAGCTAGCAGTCAAAGATAACCTCAATTGAAAGCTTCATTTTTGAAGCTTTAGCGTTATAATCAGATAAAATGATTCACCCTATTGAAACGAATCATTGCTTATCGGTTTACCGTAATGAGAAACATTAAAATGAAGTACTTTGTATACGCTGTTTTAATAATTTCAACATTATTATCCTCCGCAAACGCAGCGAACGAATCTCCCCTGCTTATCTCAAAACCCAAAATTGTCGGTGGCGAAGTTGCTAATAAAGAAACTTGGCCTTGGATGTCGGTATTAGTTTTTACTTCCAGTGATGTGAATAGTGATTTAGACGTTGCTGGCACTCAATACCAGAGTGAACCTTTTTCATATGCGCCGGCCGGTCAAGCTAGCGCCACTATGGTTGATTGCGGTATTGGTGATAATGTATGTACTTTAGCTGAAAATAAAATATGTTTAATTGCCCGTGGTGAAATAGATTTTTCGGTAAAAGCCCTGAATTGCCAAGCTGCAGGAGGTATTGGTGCAATTATCTATAACAATGTTTCAGGGATTATAAGTGGCACTTTAGGTGAGGGGTTTAGTGGTAACATACCTGTTATTGCCATTAGCCAAGATGATGGCACAACTTTACTTAGTAATCTTGATAGCACTGCCACAATAAATTTAACGGTAAAACAAGCTCTCACACAAAAAGCGAGATGCGGAGCAAGTTTTATCGGTGATAAATGGGTACTTACCGCCGCACACTGCGTTGAAGATGATAATAGCCAAATTCTAAAAGTGAATATTGGCGAATATGATTTAAGTGATGGCGCGAGTAATGCCAAAGCAATTAAGCAAATTTATATTCATCCCGAGTATGATCAGGGTAGCGCTTTTAATAATGATATTGCCCTGATTGAATTAGTAGAGTCGATCGATAATCCTTCAATTAACCTGCTCGATGACAATACCAGCAGGCAATTAGCCTTTGATCATAGTCCTGCAACAGTGATCGGTTGGGGCAACATCAATGCTTATGGTCCCAATGACGAACAGCCTGACAATAGCCAGCCCGATCAGTTACGCCAAGTTGAGCTGTATTTACTCAGTAATGAAGAGTGCAAAAGTAAATTAGCCCAAGCCCATGGTGATTTAAATAATACCACCTTTTCACCAGATCAAGTGGGCATTACTGAGAGCATGATCTGTGCTGAATTTTTCGGTGACGTTCAAAAAGGTTCATGTCAAGGCGATAGTGGCGGGCCTTTAGTAGTAAACACCAATCAAGGCTGGCAACAAATTGGTATTGTCAGTTACGGTGTTGGTTGTGCTAATGCGGCTTTTCCCGATGTGTATGCCCGCGTAGGACATTTTACTGAGTGGATTAATAATATAACCCAAGGCATTGCGATTGAAGCAAGTCATGACTTTGCAATAACTCCTCATAATAAACCACAAATAACACTACTGACAGTAACTAATAATAGTGAGCACACCGCTAATTTAAGCTTTTCGCTATTTTCTGATAATTTTGACACTCATGGTTTTAGTTTGAATACCGATGACTGCACCATAGTAACAGCAAAACACAGTTGTCAAATTCAAGTAAATTTTGACGCAAGAATAGTAGGTAAGCAAAAGGTACGCATTGACATCACTACCATCGCCGCAGATATTCCAACCAGCCAAAGTTATATCAGTGCTCACGCAGTTGCCGCTAATAGCGATATTGAGAGTCAGTTATCCAATGGCTCATCAGATTTGCTTTGGTTTAGCGGTGGTGACCAACCATGGCAACTCGATACTACCGAGCCAGCAATATTGAGTGGTGTCATTGGGGAAGATCAACAAAGCGCTGTTTTGCTAACCTTTTCAGGTGCTGGTAGCTTATCATTTGACTGGTCCGTGTCTTCTGAAGAAAATCCTGATACACCCAACGAACCATTTGGCGTCTTATCTTTGATTATTGATGATCAACAAATCAACTTCATCACTGGAGAGATAGCTTACACTAAGGTAACTATCAATAATTTAGTCGAAGGGAACCATCAAGTCACTTGGTTATATAAGAAAGATGGCGGTACTAAAGAAGGTAACGATAAAGCCTCTTTAAAAAATGTTATTTTTACACCCGTTGTTATTTCAACTCCTACCGAACCGGTATCAACGCCTTCGAAGACAATTTCAAATAAATCGAGTGGCGGTTCTAGCTATTTCATTTTATTGCTGCTTAGCTTGTTAACATTTTTATATCGAAAAATTTGATTACTTAATCCCAACGATAACAAGGTCAGATTAGCTGCCTTTTTTTATTTCCACCTTAGGGTCTGTTGATCTTTCGCGGTTAAACTTTATCTCGAACAAAAACAATCTCGAAAGATCAACAGACCCTATTGTTTGAAGACGGTTAAAGTTCGCTTTAGCATTCGCAAAGGAGACATTTTATGCTATATTCTTGGCAAATTTATCCCCTTTCAATGTAATAAATCAAGATGATGAAATTTCAAGGTAACCATATTCTATCGGTATCTCAATTTGACCGTGAAGCTATCGCAAAGATCCTGCAAGTTTCAGCACAAATGGCGCCTTATGCGTCACGAAAAAAACGCTGTCATGTGCTTGATGGTGCCATATTAAGTAATTTATTTTTTGAACCAAGTACTCGCACCCGAGTTAGCTTCGGTACCGCGTTTAATTTACTTGGTGGTTTTGTCCGTGAGACTGTTGGCCAAGAAAACTCGTCACTTAGTAAGGGTGAATCTCTATTTGATACCGCCCAAGTGATCAGTGGTTACTCTGATGTGATTGCTATGCGCCACCCTCAAATGCATTCAGTAGAGCAGTTTGCTCAAGGTAGTTCAGTTCCTGTTATCAATGGTGGTGACGGTGCTAATGAACACCCTACTCAAGCATTACTTGACTTATTTACCATTCAGTCTGAAATGATACATTTTAACAAAGGCTTAGATGACTTAAACATTGTGTTGATGGGCGACTTAAAACATGGTCGTACTGTACACTCATTATCAAAACTACTCAGCCTCTATGATAATGTAAAAGTCACTATGGTTGCGCCAAAAGCCTTGCAAATGCCTGATAGTGTTATTTCAACCTTAAACAATGCTGGTCATGAAGTCGTGCAGACAGAGACTATGGCGGGTAACTTATCTGCTGATGTTATTTATCAAACAAGAATACAGCAAGAACGATTTGCCAGTAAGGATGAAGCAGAGTTATATCGCGGACATTTCAGTTTAAATAAAAATGTGTACCAAAAATATTGCCGAGAAAATACGGTAATTATGCATCCATTACCACGTGACTCTCGCCCCGAAGCAAATGAACTTGATACCGATCTGAATGATTTAGACAACCTCGCTATATTTAGACAAGCACAAAATGGTGTTTTAGTGCGTATGGCATTATTTGCCTTAACGTTAGGTGTTGAAGATCAACTAACGAATTATGAAAAACCAGTAAACTGGTTCACAAATAAAAACGCCTAATGGCAACACTCCTTATTAGTAACGATTTTAGAAGAAACTATTATGAATAAATCAGAACAGTTATTTGAACAAGCTCAAAAGATAATCCCTGGTGGTGTTAACTCTCCTGTACGTGCTTTTAATGGCGTTGGTGGTACTCCTTGTTTTATTAAACGAGCTCAAGGCGCTTATATTTATGACGCTGATGACAATGCTTATATTGACTACGTTGGCTCTTGGGGACCTATGATATTAGGTCATAACCATCCAGCAATACTTGAAGCGGTTATTAGTACGGCTAAAAATGGTTTAAGTTTTGGTGCTCCCACTGAAGTTGAAATTACCATGGCTGAGAAGGTACGTGAGTTAGTACCCTCAATGGAATCTTTACGCATGGTTAGCTCTGGTACAGAAGCTACGATGAGTGCAATCCGTTTAGCTCGTGGTTATACGGGTCGCGATAAAATATTAAAATTTGAAGGTTGTTATCACGGTCATGCTGACGCTTTGTTAGTAAAAGCAGGCTCTGGTGCGTTAACATTAGGCGTACCAAATTCACCCGGGATTCCTGAAGATTTTGCTAAACATACACTGACTGTTAGCTACAACAATCTCGACGAAGTGAAAGAGATTTTCACAAAATATGCCGATGAGATTGCCTGTATTATCGTTGAACCTGTTGCCGGTAATATGAACTGTATCCCTCCTGTTGAGGGCTTCCTTGAAGGTTTACGCGACATATGTGACCAATACAGTAGTGTATTAATTTTTGATGAAGTAATGACTGGATTTCGTGTTGCCTTAGGCGGAGCCCAAGCTCACTATAATATTAAGCCAGACCTAACCACTTTAGGTAAAGTTATTGGTGGTGGTATGCCTGTTGGAGCCTTCGGCGGTAAACAAGAGATTATGGATTATATAGCTCCTGTCGGTCCTGTATACCAAGCAGGAACTTTATCAGGCAACCCTATAGCTATGGCCGCAGGTTTAGCTTCGTTGACTGAATTAGCTCAAGGAAATAAACACCAACAACTTTCTTCTGCGACAGAAAAATTAGCCATGGGCTTAAAAGCTGCTGCAGAGAGAAACGGTATTAGTTTAAGTGTTAATTACGTTGGCGCTATGTTTGGCTTTTTCTTTACTGAAGACAAAAACACCATTACAACATATGAACAAGCCACACAAAGTGATGGAGAAATGTTCAAGCGTTTCTTCCATTTAATGCTTGATGAAGGTGTATATTTAGCACCCTCATCATACGAAACTGGCTTTTTATCTACAGCGCATAGCGATGACATTATTGAGAAAACATTAGTTGCTGCCGATAAGTGTTTCGCTCAGCTATAACAAGATAACGATAGAGATTAATCGTTAATCTATAAATAAAAAACGCTGCCCTTAATATGAAGGCAGCGTTTTTTTTGGTTATTTCTATGTTTATTGTTATCTAGGTGTTCACTAACGAGTTATTCAAGACTTCACTATTCAGCTCACCTTGCATCCAATCTAGGCCTTCTTGCCAACCTAAGTTTAAGCCATCAAATACCTTCAAGTTCCAACCATCACGTTGACGTATTGCAGCAATTTTACTTACCGACGCTTTACTTTGGTTATTATAGGTAACCACAGCAATTGCCGCTAAGTTTTCATGAGAAGCAACACTCAACTTTGCTTCAAATGAAAAATCATATTCATTAATTTTATTAATCAGCAGAGCAAAATTAGAAGAAAAAAGCTTGGTCAAAAAACCATCAAACTCTTCCGACATTTCTAAAGATATAACAACATCTTGACCGACAATAACTTCAGCAATATGCTCACTTAAAATATTAACTTTAGCAAAACTAAGTTGATACTTTTGCATAACGTCCTGCCCACATTTTTGGTAATTAGTACAACAATATTAGACCTATATTTTCAACTTAACAAACAAGTGTTTGAAACTTTTTATGTACTACTACCGATAAACTTAAAGGTAGTGATCAAATAACTGTACATTTACCATTTCACCCGCTTTAATTCCGCCTTGCTCACTTGGTAAAACAATAAAGCAATTCGCTCGTGCTAAACTCGATAAGATACCTGAGCCTTGCGCACCTGTTGAGGCAACAACATTTTCACCTGCTTCGTTTACCGATAACACACCGCGTTGAAAGTCCATTCGACCAGGGGATTTACGTAAGTCGCTGCTACATTTCACCAATAAGTTCGTGCGCTTTAAAGCTTGAGAATTTTGCATTTTAGTCAAAGCCACCAATGCTAATTGATGAAAGGTAACTAACGCTGAAACGGGGTTGCCTGGCAGTCCAAAAAAGACACTGTTAGCAAGTTTTCCAAAGGCAAAAGGTTTACCTGGTTTCATCGCTATTTTCCAAAAACCTATTTCACCCAATTCATCTAACACTGTTTTTGTGTAATCTGCATCACCTACTGAAACACCACCAGAAGAAATAACAGCATCAGCTTGTTCATCAGCACTTACAAAAGCAGCTTTTATTGCCTCAAAGTCATCGGGAATTATACCAAAATCAATAATATCAACATGTAGTGTTTTAAGCATGGCTGCTAAAACAAAACTATTAGACTCATAAATATCACCTGAACGCAGCGCTTGACCCGGTAATTTAAGCTCATCTCCAGTCGCGATTAACGCCACTTTTAACTTTCGATAAACAACAACGTCAGCTACCCCTAAAGAAGCTAGCACACCAATATCAACCGCCGTTAATTTATGGCCGGAATGCAAAACTTGTTGGTGAATTTTTATATCTTCACCTGCATTTCTTACATGAGAGCCAAAAGTCTTCTCTTGTAAAAAAGTAATTTTATCACCATCAACCGTGACATTTTCCTGCATCTCAACAGAATCACAACAATCAGGCATTTTAGCCCCGGTCATAATTCGAATACATTCACCGGGCTGACATTTTCCTTGAAAGGGTGCTCCCGCCATAGAGCGTCCAATTAACTTCAGTGTTTTACTTTCGTTTAAACTTTCAATAGCAAACGCATAACCATCCATTGCTGAGTTATCGTGTGGAGGCACATTTAAGGGGCTGGCAATATCGTGTGCTAAGACATAGTGCAATGCTTGCTCAATAGGCAAAGTTAATGTTTCAGTGATAGGTGATATTTGCGATAGCATATTAGCTACGGCTTGTTCAAAAGGTAAAAGCCCTGGAGCTGAGCAACAATCAGACATAAAAAACTCGCTTAAATTGAAATTACGATAAGTTTCACTCTAAACGAGGTAAATTTGCAAGCTGGTTTAGAGAAATATTGGTATATACCTAAGCCACTTGAAGATGCATTTTCAGGTAGTTTGGTTGTAGAGGATAGTATCGCTTAATTACTGATAAAATTAATAGTGATTTAACCGCCCGTTTATTGATTACAATCAATAATGAGGTGGGCAAAAAAAATTACCATCTCGCAATACAATGGGTATATACTCA
>OJGO01000124.1_pt1 | contig 40138 bp, 25 predicted proteins | sample 1594871 | NCBI WGS metagenome assembly OJGO01 (sample SAMN05416798, study PRJEB24817) | seawater metagenome | isolation source: Sea water | place: Canada:Atlantic | collected 2013-07 | reverse complement strand
AATATAATGTTGTAACTGAATCTTTAGGTGCACTTCGCCTTAAATTAGGTGAAGATCTAAACTTACTTGAAGGTGAGTGGAAACCTCTTTGGGTTGTTGACTTCCCAATGTTTGAAGAAGTAGATGGCCATATGCACGCCATTCATCATCCATTTACGGCACCAACTAATCTAACCGCTGAGCAATTAGAAGCTAACCCTGTTGGCGCGTTATCTGATGCTTATGACATGGTTTTAAATGGCTGTGAACTTGGCGGTGGCTCTGTGCGTATTCACAATCAAGATATGCAAGCAGCGGTATTTAGAATTTTAGGTATCAGTGATGAAGAAGCAGAAGAGAAATTCGGCTTCTTACTTGAAGCGTTACAATACGGTGCGCCACCACATGCCGGTTTAGCATTTGGCTTAGATCGCCTCGTGATGCTAATGACGGGTGCTAGTTCAATTCGTGACGTAATGGCTTTCCCGAAAACCAATACAGCGGCGTGTCCATTAACCAATGCGCCAGGCAAAGCTAATCCAGAGCAGTTAAAAGAGTTAGGTGTTGCCGTGCTTGAAGAGAAAAAAGAGCCAGCAGTTTCACAAGACTAATAACTTAACTATTAAATAGCTAACAGCTAGATAATTAACTGCTAAAAAAGCGTATTGAGGGTTTCCCATCAATACGCTTTTTTTATACACTTATACCAACTTCATTAAATTATTGCCCACTTTTGCTGGTTAAAATAATTCATGGCCGCGTTGCTTTCAATCCCAATAGCCAGCTATTGCTCAATCAAGCGCCTTGCCCTGATTCATTTATCTTACGCAAAACAAGATCAAAATTTAATGAAAGTTGTATTCATTTTCTCACACACCTTCTTACATTGGTTCTGTTTCTGATTTTAAGGGTTTAAATGACAATTATTTTAGGTATTGATCCTGGCTCACGTTTTACCGGTTATGGTGTGATAGAGCAGCAGGGACAAAAATTTACCTACCTTGGCAGTGGCTGTATCAAAGCACTAAGTCAGGGGGAAGATTTAGCTTCACGTTTACAAACTATTTTTGCTGGCGTATCTGAGTTAATTATTCAGTTTAAGCCTGACTTGTTTGCTATTGAACAAGTTTTCATGGGGGTCAATCCTGGAGGCGCTTTGAAGCTCGGTCAAGCACGAGGTGCAGCCATTGTTGCGGCGACAAACTCTGGTTTATCTATTAGTGAATATTCCGCGCGACAAATTAAGCAAGCTGTTGTTGGCACGGGGGCAGCTGATAAAAGCCAAGTACAACATATGGTAAAAAGTATTTTAAAGTTACCTGGCACTCCTCAAGCCGATGCTGCAGATGCCTTGGCAGTAGCGCTATGTCATGGTCATAGCCATACTAGTCTGGCCAAATTATCCGGACAGGCGACAAAAACAGTTCGAGGTCGATTACGTTAGTTTATCTAATTTCAATGAACCTGAGATTTTTTAGCTTAACTTAGTGAGGCTCAGCGCAATAATTTCCCTTACTAAAATGGCCTGAAACCCGTATTTTGAGATGTGATGGGTATATACCCGTTACCAATCAAGATACAGGTTTCAGAGTGCTTGAGCTATTTCAATTCAAGGCGCTGTGATGAAATAATGGTTATTCCATTGTGAATCACAGCAGCGATGAAGTGATGTTGCTCAAGCGCTTCTTCGATGGGTTTAAAATCACTTTATGCCGCGTTAACTAATCAAACCATAGAATGACAATGCTTACATTATTTGCCTTGCCTAAAGACATGTTAATTCCCACTGAAATCCTGCATTTTGAATGGTAAAGGGTATACATACTTTACTGTATAAATATATAGTGGTATTATCAAGCCCATTAATAATAGCCTTTGGTACTTATTGTGATTGGTCGTTTACGTGGCATGCTTGTCGAGAAAAACTCTCCTGAAATATTAATTGAATGCGCAGGCGTAGGTTATGAAGTTACTATGCCGATGACTAGCATTTATGCCTTACCTGAGCTTGAGCAACAGGCAACTATTTACACTCACTTTGTTGTGCGTGAGGATGCCCAACTGCTTTATGGTTTTGCCAATAAAGTCGAACGTAAGCTATTTCGGTTATTAATCAAAGTTAATGGCGTCGGTCCTAAGCTTGCATTAGCTATTTTATCAAACATGTCTGCGGATCAATTTGTTAGTTGTGTTCGCCACGATGATATTAGTGCTATTGTAAAAATTCCTGGTGTCGGGAAAAAAACAGCGGAGCGCTTACTTATTGAAATGCGTGATCGCTTAAAAGATTGGCAAGCACAACAAATACATTTAGTGAATGATGATGGCGTGATACCAGAACAACTCTCTGCTGAGTTGAGTCAAGAAACGACTTTTGTTAATGATAATAAAGGCGATGCTATAAACGCCTTAGTATCACTTGGTTATAAACAGGTACAGGCTGATAAAGCGGTTAAATCCGTATATAATCGCGGTATGTCTAGCGAAAACATCATTCGTGATGCGTTAAAATCGATGATATAACGTTCTTCAAAAGACGACCTAGTTGAGTTTTATCGAGAGTTTACCTAAGGTAAATTTTTCTTTTTTAAAGATCGGTCTTCTTAGAATAATATTGTAAAGGTTACCTCATAAAAGCATGATACTTTGTGCTTAGATTTAGGTGTATTTCAATAGTAAGTTATGCCAAACGGATTAATCACATTTTAGAACTCAGGTAACCTATGATAGAAGCAGATCGCTTAATTGAACCCATTGCATCAGTAGAAGATGAAGGGGTAGACCGTGCCATTCGTCCTAAAATGCTCGCAGATTATACAGGGCAAGAACATGTTAAAGCGCAAATGGAAATCTTCATTCCAGCGGCAAAAAATCGCGGCGAACCTTTAGATCATTTGCTTATTTTTGGCCCGCCAGGACTTGGTAAAACGACTTTAGCGAATATTGTCGCTAATGAAATGGGCGTCAATATTCGTACAACTTCAGGGCCAGTATTGGAGAAAGCTGGCGATTTAGCAGCGTTGCTGACCAATTTAGAAGAAAATGATATTCTTTTTATTGATGAAATTCATCGTTTAAGTCCTGTTGTTGAAGAAATACTCTATCCAGCGATGGAAGATTATCAATTAGATATTATGATTGGTGAAGGACCTGCCGCGCGCTCTATCAAATTAGATTTACCCCCATTTACGCTTATTGGTGCTACGACTCGAGCGGGGGCATTAACATCACCACTACGTGACCGTTTTGGCATAGTGCAGCGATTAGAGTTTTATAATGTTGCTGACTTATCAACGATTGTCAGTCGTTCAGCACACTTTTTAAACTTAACCATAGATGAACAGGGTGCATTTGAAGTAGCACGTCGATCTCGAGGCACACCACGTATTGCCAATCGATTGTTACGTAGAGTGCGAGATTATGCCGATATAAAATCTCATGGCATGGTTAATCAACAAACTGCAGCTGCTGCGTTAGATATGTTAGAAGTTGATAGCGAAGGCTTTGATATTATGGATAGAAAGCTATTACATGCCATTATTGATAAATTTATGGGTGGACCTGTAGGTTTGGATAATGTTGCCGCAGCTATTGGCGAAGAGAGAGAAACGATAGAAGATGTGCTGGAGCCATTTTTAATTCAACAAGGATTTCTACAACGTACCCCGCGTGGCAGGATAGCTACGGACAGAGCTTATCAACACTTTTCTATTACTCGTCCAGAATAGTTAGCCGTTATTCCTCATGAGTGACCACACTAAATACTTAGTTTGACAGCCTTATTTATCCTGGCTGTCAGCACTTCTTTTTAATATCTTAATACCTCGTTATCAGAGAGTTGGCTCTCTTGTCATTTCTCTGTTACTCCTATTACTTCCCATAAATGGGAAATCTAGCAGTACTACCTTTCCCATTTATGGAATTTAACAAGCACGGCTTACTCTTCGTTGACTATATTAATTTATTCTAAATTAATATATTTCAACGACTTAGTGATGTTGGTATAAAGGCTGCAATACTTTTGTCAATTACATGATTGGAGTCTTATTTTGGATATATCGATAACAAATAAAAAGCAGTATCGGCTAAAGTCATTATGGCCATTTGCCTTACTTATTGTTGTTATTGCACTGGCCTTAAACTACAGCTTTTCATTGGCGCAAGCCGATTTTGTTGTCGATGATGAAACCATGGTTTATGCAAAGGTAAAACAAGGCAATTTCTATGTCTCTGTAAGAGGCACTGGCACCTTAGTTGCCGATAATATCCAATGGTTGGCAGCAAGTGTTGATGGTCATGTTGAACGTGTTGTTGTGAAACCAGGAAAAGCAGTCAAAAAAGGTGAACTCATTATCGAGTTGAGTAATCCGCAATTACAGCAGTTACTAGAAGAAACTGAATGGGAACTGGAAGCCAATATAGCGGAGAGTAAAGCCAGTGAAGTGGAACAAAAGTCAGCAATTTTATTTCAAAAAGCACAAATGCTTGATGCTAAGTTGAACTATGAAAGCAGCAAGTTGAAACTAGATGCGCAAAAAGAGTTGTTTGACAAAAAAACAGGCGCAGTTTCTAGAATTGACTATGAAAAAACTAAGCTTGAAACGGCTCAATGGAATCAACGATGGCAAATTCAAGACAAAATTTGGCAAACCATGATAGAAAACCTTGTTGCACAAAATAATGCCCGCCAATCACGTTTAAACAAAATGAGAAAGACGCTTGAACGAGCTGAGCAACAAGTTAAAAATTTAATGGTTTACGCCAGTTTAGATAGTGTCGTTCAAGAAGTTGCCGTTGAACCGGGTCAGCGGATTTCTATGGGTAGTAGCTTAGCAAAATTGGCCCAACAAGGCTCATTAATAGCTGAGTTACAAGTAGCCGAATTATTGATTGGTGAAGTTCGAATAGGCCAACAGGTTATTGTCGATACTCGTAACAGTAAAGTTGCTGGTATTGTTTCAAGAATAGAGCCTGCGGTAGTTAATGGGAGCGTTCAAGTTGATGTAGATTTCACTCAAGCCCTACCAAGTGATGCACGACCAGATCTTAGTATTGAAGGGGAAATAAAAATTACTGATATCGCCAATGCGCTGTATGTCAGTCGACCAATCTTTGCGCAAAGCAATTCAAATTCAATTTTGTATAAGCTCGATGAACAGGGTGATTTTGCTCAACGAACCCAAGTAAAACTAGGTAAAGGCGCCATTAATGAAATCCAAATTCTTGAAGGTTTAGCATTGGGTGACAAAGTGGTGATCTCAGACACAAGTAGCTGGCAGAATTTTGGAAAAATCAGAATTAACTAATCAATACCCAAGTTACTTGGGTATACATGAACACTATAAGATACTAGTAAGGAATAAAGGAGAAACATATGACTAAGACATTAATTAAATTAGCTAATATAAAGAAAATATTTTACACAGATGAAGTCGAAACTCACGCACTAAACGATATTACCTTAACCATTAACAAAGGTGACTATATTTCCATATCGGGCCCATCAGGCTGTGGAAAATCAACCTTATTGTCATTATTAGGGTTATTAGATACCAGCTCCGAAGGCGTATATCAGTTAGCTAAGCACGATGTGTCCAATATCTCTAAAAAAGAGCGAGCCCGTATTCGTAATATGGAAATAGGTTTTATATTTCAATCTTTTAATTTGATCAGTGACTTGGATGTCGAAGAAAATGTTGAATTGCCACTTACTTATCGTAAAGATCTAAGTAAAAGTCAGCGAAAAGCAATGGTTAAGGAAGCGCTAGAAAAAGTGAACATGTCACATAGGTCTAAGCACTTCCCGTCACAACTGTCGGGTGGCCAACAGCAACGTATCGCTGTAGCACGTGCTATTGCAGGTAAACCTTCAATTATTCTCGCTGATGAACCTACGGGAAACCTAGATTCAAAAAATGCCGAAGCTGTGATGGACTTGTTAGATTTGCTGCACGGCGAAGGCGCGACGATTTGTATGGTAACTCATGACCCTCGCTCTGCTAAAAGGGCTGCGAGAAATATTGATATTTTAGATGGCCAAATTGTGGCAGAGCAAAACCAACAGTCCAGCAATGATACTGCTGCAGCGTAGAGGTGAATATTATGATATGGCAGGACTTCAAATATGCCCTTAGGCTGTTAGCTAAAAAACCTGGTTTTACCGTGCTGACAACGTTAGTGATGGCGACAGGTATTGGCTTAAGTGTTTACATGTTTTCATTTTTTAATACTATTTTATTTAAAGATTTAGCATTTAAAGATGGTGAATCGTTAGTGGTGATTAACGGATCATTAAATGGCCAACGAGAAGAAAGTGAAATCAATTGGCTTGATTATCAAGAAATACAGCAAAACATCGAAGGTTTAACTGAGTTTGGCGGTTATACAAGTGCTAATGTGACTGTCTCAGGGCGAGACGGTGCTATTAGATATGTAGCGATACTTGCTCAAGCCAATATATTTAACTTAACACGGACTAGACCGCTATTCGGCCGTGCTTTTAATGCGACAGATGAACAGGTTGGCGCAGAGCAAGTCGTTGTTATAGGTTACCAACTTTGGCAAAATCAATTTGCCGGAGATAAGCAAGTTATCGAAAAATCAATGCGCATTGACGGGAAAAATCACCGTGTGATAGGTGTTATGCCACAAGGTTATTTGTTTCCAAGAAATGCCCAAGTTTGGTTGCCATTGCGCATTGACCCTAGCCAGTTAATACGGGAGCAAGCAACAGGTCTTCGTGGTTTAGCACATCTCGAAAAAGGCGTGTCTATGGCCGATATTGATAAACAGCTGCAAGTCATCATGCAACGTATTGAACAACAGTACCCTCAAACTAATTCTGGCATCAGCGCCTTTATTTCTTCAGTACCTGGAGCAGGAGGAGCAGGCGGTGAGCCAGTAGTGTATACCATGCACGTTGTTGCAATATTAATCTTGTTACTGGCTTCTATTAATGTCGGTAATCTATTACTTTCTCGCGCGTTAGAGCGGGGCAAGGAAACCGCTATTAGGGTTGCTTTGGGAGCGCCACGTTCTCGTTTAATAACTCAGTTGTTATGGGAAAGTACCATTATTTGTACTATTGGCGGCCTAGTTGGTTTCTTGGTTATGGCATGGGGTTTAGAAATAACAGAGCCTATAGTCACAACATTTTTTGCTGAGCCTTTGGCTTTTTGGTGGGATTTTAGCGTTGACAGTTATACCATAAAATTATTTCTTGGTATTTTAGTGTCTACTATCTTAGTTACTGGATTATTACCTGCTTGGCGCACCACAGGTGGTGATTTTAATGCGGTATTACGTGATGGTACTCGAGGCGCTTTAGGTAAAAAAGCGGGACGCCTTAATCGCTTGTTAGTTATTAGTGAAATTTTTATTTCCATGACGGTGCTAATTGCTGCAGCGGTTATGGTGCAATCTGCGAATGAGCAAACCAATAAAGATATAGGGGCAGAAACGGCTAATATTCTAGTTGCTAATGTATTACTACCTGAAACGAACTATGATTCTGCTGCAAAAAAAATTCGTTTTGTTAAACAGTTACAAACGCAAATGCAAAGCCATACTGGCATCAATGAAGTGATGATAATGTCTTCATTGCCAGGTCATTACAGTGCAGAGCAAAAGGTTATGTTTGAAGGCAAAGAGTATACTAAGAGTAGCAATAATAGTTATCCAAGCGCTAACTATATTGCCACCATGCCAGGGGATTTGGCTAAATTGGGCGTTGAATTACGTCAAGGGCGATACTTAAATAGCAGTGATAATAGTGACAATAAACAGACTGCATTGGTAAGTGAAAGCTTTGCGGAGCGTCATTTTCCCAGCCAATCTGCAATCGGTAAAAGATTTCGACTAGTGGCTAAAGAAACGGGTGAAATCGATTGGATCACCATCGTTGGTATTGTAGAACATACTATCCAAGGAAATCGAGATGGCTCGGCGGCGAGTGTTCCTTCAATATTTAGACCTTATAGCCAAGCGCCAAGAAGTAGAATAACTATTGCCATGCGATTGACCACTGATAATAGTCATGTCATTAAATTGTTGCGTAAAGCTTTGCAAGGAATTGATAGCGAGCTTGCTTCTTATCGGATAGAGACTTACCAAGCGAGTAATGACAGAATAACCGCACCGGTAGTTTTTATTAGTAGTTTAACCGCCTTATTTGCTATTGCAGGCGTGATATTAGCGGCAAGCGGTATTTATGGTGTTATGTCAAATACTATAAATCAGAGAACTCAGGAGATAGGTGTTAAGCGAGCCTTAGGTGCTGATGAAGGCGTAATTATCGCTGAATTTCTATGGTCTGCAGTTAAGTTATTACTCTGGGGCGGGATACCTGGTGTTTTAGCGGGTGGTTTTATGGGCTTTGCTATGGCGCAAATGTTTGGAACTGGTATGTCAGCGCTTGTAACCATCATTGTGATAATGATCAGCATAGTCGCTATCTCGGTAATAATCTCTACCTATTTACCAACAAAAAATGCCTTGAAGTTAGAGCCAAGTCAGGCATTACATTATGAATAGTGATTAATATATTATACCCAATCTATCTGCGCATACTAGCGGTGCTAGTATGCGCAGTGCATTTTGGTTTTTATCACTGATAATAATCTTTACTATGTTAACCTTGAGCTGATAATGCTACGTCGTTGCACCTTCTTGTAACGGAGTAACCATGATTACAAAGGTGCGCCTTGTGTTGAAATTGCTCATGCACTCTGAATCGAGCATTTTGAATTATTACGGGTATAGGTACTAAGCTAAGTAAGTTAATTACAGCCAAGAAAGTGTTAGGTAATAAGGTTCAAATGAATAAAAAAATTTTAGTAGTTGATGATGACTTAGATATTCTGTCTGCCTTAAAGATTTTATTGGTACCAGAAGGCTTTGAGGTTACCCTTTGCCAAACGCCTGAATCAGCGTTGGCAGCTATAAAACAGGAGACTGTAGATTTAGTCTTAATGGACTTAAATTACTCCTTAGATACTACTTCGGGTGAAGAGGGGTTAAGGCTACTAGAGTCAATTCGAAAAATTGATGAATACATTCCCTTAGTTGTCATGACCGGATGGGCTACAGTAGAAGTTGCCGTTAGCACCATGCAAAATGGTGCTAACGACTTTATTCAAAAACCTTGGGATATTGAACGTCTCATCAGTATTATCAATAATCAATTGAAGTTGGCTAACAGCGAAAAGAACTCGCAAAAGCTCACTCAGCAAAACCAGTTATTGCAGCAACGCCTTGATAGTGAATTCAAAGGTGACATCATAAGCCAATCACCTGTTATGCAAAAAACATTAGCCTTGATTGAACAAGTCGCACAAAGTCACGCCTGTATTTTGCTAACAGGAGAGAATGGTACCGGCAAGAGTATGTTTGCCCGTTATATACATCAACACTCAAATAGAAAAGACGGCAATCAAATTTCGGTCAATATGGGCGCGGTGAGTGAAACTCTATTTGAAAGTGAAATGTTCGGCCACGTAAAAGGCGCGTTCACTGATGCTAAATCGACACGCATTGGTCGTTTTGAATTAGCTGATGGCGGTAGCTTATTTTTAGATGAGATAGCTAATACTCCCTATTCACAACAAACTAAATTGTTACGTGTTTTAGAAGATCAACAATTTGAGAAGGTTGGTGCAAGTAAAACCCAGTCGGTCGATGTGCGTTTGATCTGTGCGACGAACGCTGACTTGAATCAAATGGTAGCCTCGGGAGAGTTTCGTAAAGATTTACTCTATCGTATTAATACAATCGCTATTGAAATACCTGCATTAAGGCATCGAAAAGAAGATATTGTCTTGCTCGCCGATGCCTTTTTAAGTCAATGGGCAAATAAACAGGGGCGAAATAAGTTAGTTTTAGATGAACAGGCGAAAAATGCCTTAGTTAGCTATGATTGGCCAGGTAATATCAGAGAGTTAAACCATGTACTCGAACGAGCACAGATATTGTGTCAGGGTGTATTTATTACTATCAATGACTTGGGTTTATTGGCTAATACGACGCAAAACCATACTGCCGAGTCAAGGAATAACCAAGAAGTGCATACAGGCAAGCAGACTTTAGAGTGTTTAGCTGATTTAGAGCTAGGTATAATCGATCAAAGATTAAAACACTTTGATGGTAATGTAATTAAAGCAGCTAAGTCATTAGGCTTAAGCCGTAGTGCTCTTTATCGACGATTAGACAAAATTTGAATTAGCGGGTAGTAAATTAAATAGTAGAATAAAAAAGGTACCATGAAACAGAATCGACAGAATAAAAAATCATTTGAAGTACAGCTTACTCAGCTATCTTTACTGACCTCTTTACCACTATTTCTCTTGTTAGTAGCTGTGATGATATATGCCAATATATCGATATATTTAATTTTATTAACTGTGCTTATTAGTAGTTTAGTGATGGTTTATAGTCACAGTAAACTTCACCAAAAATCAGCCTATCAATTTAGAAGCTTAAGTAACTTACTCGATGCTATGGTGCAGGGGGATTATAGTCTTCGAGCTAGGCCAAGTGATGGTGATGAAGCATTAAATGAGCTGGTTGATTCAATAAATAGTCTTAGCTTACGCCTTAACAAGCAAAGAATTGAGACGACGGAAAGTCAATTATTACTTACGACTGTTATTAATCACATCGATGTCGCTATTCTTGCTTTAAATGAGAATAATGAATTGGTTTTAACTAATCCCGCCGCGAAAAAATTATTGCAAATACCTGCTGAGCTACAAGAATTTGACTTAATCGAGTCATTCTCACAATTTGATCAAATTGCGGCAATGACTAGTGGTAATAGCCAGGTGATGTCACTGTCTTTTGCTAATCAGCAAGGTAAGTTCAATGTTCATCTTGAAGAGTACCGAGAAAATGGCAAACCTCAAAAACTGGTTTTTATTACTGATGTGAGCACTATGTTGCGCAGTGAAGAGCACAATGCATGGCAGGCGTTAGTACGGGTGATAAGTCATGAAATAAATAACTCATTAGCGCCTATCGCTTCATTAAGCCAAAGTTTAAGACGGTTACTTACCCGACAAGAAGATCTTGAAAGCCATAAAGATTATTTAGTTGAGGGTTTATCTATTATCTCACAGCGCAGCAATAGCTTAACTGAGTTTGTTAATAGCTATAAACAAATAGCTAGTTTGCCCGAGCCAAAAAAACAAGCTAACTCAGTACTGGAGTTAGTTAATAAAACAGTCGCTTTATATCCAGATGAAAGTATTGAAGTACGACATATAGACGATATTACCTTGTTTATTGATGCCGTACAATTTGAACAAGTGCTTATTAACTTGGTTAAAAATGCCATAGAAGCGATAAAAAATACTGGTGAAGCAGGTAAGGTTGTAATTCACGGCCAAGTTAATGGAGCAGTGTTTACGTTGTCACTAGTGGATGATGGCACAGGGGTTAGCAATGTAGGTAACTTATTTGTGCCTTTTTATACTACAAAAAGTAAAGGCTCAGGTATTGGTTTGGTGTTGTGCAGACAGATAATTGAAGCTCATGGCGGCAAGATATATTTAACAAATAGGGGAGGTGTCCGTGGTTGTAAAGCGACCGTAGAATTACCCCTGTGATACTTGTCTTAATTTCTTAGTATTAACTATAGCGTGAACTCTTAATTCTTTATTTTGGCTGACAGGTCCGTTAATCGAAAAACTTAACGGTGCGGACGACTTTTCCATGCTTTAATTGTTTGGTAACGCCAAAACGAATGTATGATGAAATAACCTAATATCGAAGAAATAACAGCAAGAACACCACAGCCAACTAAGAAAGCAGGACCTATGGTTGATAGGCTATCGAGTACCCACTGCCAGCTCGCTTGAAAAGCAAACTCTTGCTCATGCACCCCTAATACCCATACACCCACCAAATAACATGCGTAGAAAATAAAAGGCATAGTCAGCGGATTTGTAATCCAAACCAGCGCAATAGAGAGAGGTAGGTTTGCATGTACTATAATGGCAATACCAGCAGACAAAACCATTTGAAATGGCACTGGGATAAAAGCAAAAAATAAACCAACAGCAAAGGCTTTAGCGACAGAGTGACGATTTAAGTGCCAAAGATTAGCGTTATGAAGTAAATCGCCAAAAATTTTCAGATATTTGTTTTCTTTTATCGTTTGATGATCTGGCATCATACGTTTAATAGTTTTTTTGGGCATATACTGCTACAGGTCACTTGGCTAAATAATGGTATGTAAAATAATTTACTTAGCAACATATATATTTACTGAATATATATGTTGCTAAATAAAGCAATCGATAATGTTAGTAAGGCGTTAGCTCGATACGTTAACCACAAAATATAAAAGGATTTATATCACTATGGATTGGTGGTTACTGACATTTTTTCTTGGTGCTATATTGTCCTTGTTTTTGCAAGAAGTGCCAGCGCTTTTTCAGCTATTTTTACTTCTTTTCATTGCTATTGGCTTTTATTCCCATAAAAAACTACGTTATAGCTCCGGATTATGCTTGGGCGCTTTATGGATCTTAGCTCAAGCTTACCTCTATCAGAACTTATTACCAACCCCTCTTATTAAGTTAATGGAAAGCAAGCAAGCCTTTATGATTGAAGGAGAGGTCTTAAGTATTCAAGTTAAACCACTTGATAAGTCTAATATCAAGTGGAAGGAAAGCTCAGCCCAAGATAAAGTAAATGTCACTTCACGATTTAATTTTCTTGTTCATAAGCTAAATCAGCAACAGTTTGAAACACCATTGACCATTCGATTAAGTTGGAAAAAACCGGCTATTGATCTTGCTCAAGGGCAAACACTTTCCCTTAACGTTAAACTAAAGCCAGCCCATGGTTTGGCCAATATAGGAACCTTCAACTATTTAAGTTGGCTAAAAGCAAATCACATAGCAGCTACTGGATATGTGGTTAATCCAAGAAAGAAGAAAAAGCAACGAAACAATTCTCAAAAAGTTAAAGATAATAGTAACTTAAAAGAAAACACATTACTTAGCGAAGATATCACCATGAGGCAAAGGTTATTTAATCATTATCAAAGACTCGTTCCTACGCATAAGCTTACGCCCATTTTATTAGCGTTAGCATTTGGTGAACGTAGTTCACTTAGCCCTGAGTTGTGGCAAGTACTACAAGCGACGGGAACTAGTCACCTTATTGCCATTTCGGGTTTACATGTGGGGTTACTTGCCGGTAGTGCATTTTTCATTGTGATGGCATTTTTTCATTATACCCCGTTGAAAGCATCGAATTGGCAGCGGATTAATATTCGTTATGTTGCCATCGCCGTGAGTTTGTTACTGGCAACGTTATATGCATATTTAGCAGGTTTCTCTCTGCCCACTCAGCGAGCTTTAGTTATGTTAAACCTGTACTGGTTTAGTCGCTTGGCGGCTATAAAATTTTCTGCTAAACGTTTAATGTTAGTGACGATCTTTATTCTATTAATTACCAGTCCTTTTAGCTTATTAACCGCTAGTTTTTGGCTATCTTTCTATGCTGTGGCAATTATCTTCTTATCACTGTGGCGATTTAAATATTGGTTGAATAAAGGTGCTGTATTTTGGCGCTTCATCAAAGGTTTACTGCTGATCCAAGTGGCTCTAACTGTAATGTTAATGCCTATAACGGCTTTGTTTTTCCAAAAAATATCATTAGTTAGTTTATTGGCAAATATTATTGCTGTACCTTGGATGAGCGTTATTAGCATACCAGCAGCGCTTATATCTGTGCTATTAATACCATTAAGTGAGCAATTAGCACAATGGTTCATCTTGTTATCACTGCAATCGTTAACTTGGTTGTGGTATTACCTTGAATTACTCAGACAGCTGCCATATGCAATTGTTTCACTATCATTCATTCAAGAATTACTTGTGCTGGTTATGGGTCTTGTTACTTTTGTTATATGCTATTTTTCACCGTTTTTATGGGATAAATTGGGAAAAAGATGTGTTTATATTTCGTTAGGTTTAGTGATAAGCGTCAGTTTATTAAGCATTATTTTTTTACATAGTGAAGTTAGAGATAGTCATTTATGGTCAAAAAAAGACAAATATCCGAAACATGATATTGAACAACAGGCCAAGTATGGTTTTACTTCATGGAGTATTATCTTTTTTGATGTTGGTCAGGGGACGTCAGTGTTAGTGAAACGAGATAATCATGCCATTTTATATGACACAGGTGCAGCTTATCCCAGTGGTTTCAACATGAGTGATGCAGTGATACTGCCATTTCTGCAATATTCAGCGATTGAACATCTCGATAAGGTTATCGTAAGTCACAGTGATAATGACCATGCTGGTGGGATTAAACAGCTAAGTGACAATATAGCGATTGGTGACATTATGAGTAATGATAAAACACTCGTTATTTCAACTAAGTTTTTGTCACTTGATAGCTTATCAGATGTTAGCAATTCATATCAAAATCATGCGACACCAACAGGTTGTCAGCCTAGCAATAGTTTTTCTTGGCAAGAGTTAACCTTCGATATTTTATGGCCACTAGCAGGACAGTTCTCTGGTGACGGCGTAAATAGTGGTAGGCAAAAAAATGATGATTCTTGTGTGATCTTAATTAGTGATCAACAAGGAACGTCATTGCTCTTAACCGGTGACATTTCTTCGAAGGTAGAACAAAAGTTGATAAACATCTATCCTCAACTCAGGGCTGATATTTTACAAGTACCTCACCATGGCTCTAAAACATCATCAAGTCAGGCATTTATTAACCAATTATCTCCTGACATTGCTTTAGTTAGTGCTGGTTACCTAAATCGTTGGAATATGCCAGTACCGCTTGTTAGCCAGCGTTACCATGATAGTCATATACCCTTATTAAATAGTGCTGAACTGGGGCAGATCATTATAACGGTTGATGAAAAGGGAATTAGCACTCAAAGTTATGTCAACGATTTAAGACCATTCTGGTTTAGCCATTAATCGTTTAAGGTTATTTTTTGGGGGAAACTTGTTGTTGAACTTATTCTGGTTATAGTTTTTGTTGGTTGTATCGCTAATTCACGGTAAAATGCAATTTCGATAATGTAAGCATGATAAAAGTAACTATGGTTCACATAACTTTGATTAACATAAGTATTGTTAATGTTTATCAACGCTTCCTTTAGGCAATTAAAATACTTGAGTAATCTTAACTAATGGCATCATCTCCAAAAACGAACGCCTTATCTTCTTCTGCTCCAGCTAATGCAACTACGTGGCAAAACTTTAAGCGACTGGTTAGTTACGCTAAACCTTATAAGCTAGGCTTTGTCGCTGCAATAATTGGTATGCTTGGTTACGCAGCTATCGATGTGTATTTTCTCTCACAGTTAAAACCGCTTGTTGATGAAGGTCTCTCTGGGGCAAATGCTAACTTTATGAAATGGGCACCACTGTTTATTATTGTGGCCTTTACTGTTCGAGGTATCGCTCACTTTATTGCTAATTATTGCCTCGCTTGGGTAGGTAATAATGTCGTTGCTGATTTAAGGCAAAAGCTTTTTGAACATATCATGTCGATGCCCGTGGCTTTTCATGACCAAACATCTACCGGTTCACTGATTTCAAAAATAACCTTTGATACCGAGCAAGTATTAAATTCGGTAAGTAAATCAATTTTAGTCATAGTACAACAAAGCGCCTTTATTATTGGCTTACTTGGTTTGATGTTTTATTACAGCTGGCAGTTATCATTAATCTTTCTATTGATAACCCCTATTATTGCACTGATTGTTAGTGTGGTATCAAAGCGTTTTAGAAAAGTGAGTAAAAATATTCAAGGGGCAATGGGCGAAGTTACCACTGCGGCGGAACAAACCTTTAATGGCCATAAAGTGGTGTTAACGTTTGGTGGCCAACAACGAGAGTTTTCACGTTTTGCCAAAATAAATAAACATAACCGTCAACAGCGTATGAAAATGCGGGCAACAAAGTCTGCCAGCGTACCTATTATTCAAGTAATAGCCTCGTTTGCCTTAGCTTTTGTTTTCTATGCTATCACTTCAGATACTTTACGCGATAGCATCTCCCCAGGTACGTTTGTCAGTATCATTACCTATATGACAATGTTGCTCAGACCTTTGAAAATGCTAACGAATGTCAATAGTGAGTTTCAACAAGGTATGGCGGCTTGTATCAGCATATTTTCGATACTCGATCATGAAAAAGAAAAAGACAATGGTGACAAGAAACTGGAGAGAGCCTCAGGTAATTTATCCTTTAAACATGTTGATTTTTCCTATGAAAATAATGGCTCAGTAACTTCAAGCGATAAAGAACAAGATACGAAACTTGCGTTAAGCGATCTTACTTTTGACTTAGTGCCAGGGGAAACCTTAGCGTTAGTTGGACGTTCAGGTAGCGGTAAATCAACGGCCAGTTCGTTATTATTACGTTTCTATGATGCCACACGGGGTGAGATATTAATTGATGATACTAATATCGAACACTTTCAGTTAAAAGATTTACGTAAACAATTTTCTTATGTATCTCAACAGGTTGTGTTATTTAATGATACCTTGGCTAACAATATTGCTTACGGTAAACCTGAAGCAACGGAGGCTGAAATTATCGCAGCAGCAAGAAGTGCTCATGTGATGGAATTTGCAGAACACATGGAACAGGGGCTTGAAACAAATATTGGTGAAAATGGTGCTTTATTGTCAGGCGGACAACGTCAGCGTGTCGCTATCGCGCGAGCTTTATTATGTGATACACCTTTCTTAATATTAGATGAAGCAACCAGTGCTCTTGATACTGAGTCTGAACGTCATATTCAGGACGCACTACAAACATTGCAACAAAATCGCACTTCAATTGTTATTGCACATCGATTATCGACTATTGAAAGCGCAGATAAAATAATAGTGATGGATCAGGGGAAAATTGTTGAACAAGGTAATCACCAAAGTTTACTTGCCAAACAAGGTGCATATGCCCAGTTACATAGCTTCCAGTTTGAATAGGGGCGCTGTAGCATGCGCTTAATTGAGAAGGTTTGGTTTAATAATCATCCAGCTAAATGGCTGTTGGTACCCATATTGCTGCCTTTATCAGCTTTATTTTGGCTAATTAGCACATTGCGGCGTATCAGTTTTAACATTGGTTTATCAAAGTCATGTCACTTGAGTAAGCCTGTTATTGTTGTAGGCAATATCGGTGTCGGCGGCAATGGTAAAACACCGATAGTTTTATATTTGGTTGAACTGACTCGTCTATTAGGTTTAACGCCCGGTGTTATCTCTCGAGGTTATGGCGGTAAAGCGCCTCACTATCCCTATCTGCTTGATGAAAACTCTACTTCAGTAGAGGCCGGTGATGAGCCTATCCTTATTCAGCAACGTTGTCAGGTTCCTATTGCAGTTGGCAGTGATCGTATAGCTAGCTCGGAGTTACTTATTGCTCAGGGCTGCGATATTATTATAAGTGATGATGGTTTACAGCATTATCGTTTAGCCCGTGATTTAGAATTAGTCGTTGTCGATGGCAAACGTTTATTTGGTAATGGTTTGTTATTGCCTGCAGGCCCGTTACGAGAAGGGCAGTGGCGTTTACCTAAAAGTGACTTAGTTATTTATAATGGTAAAGGTACGCAGGATTATCAGGAAAAACATTACCCATGTATTCAGATGACATTAGTGGCGACAGAATTGTGTAACTTACTTACCGGTGAGCGCATTCAGTTAATGGATTTTGTTAAGCTACATGGCGCAGTCAATGCCATTGCAGGTATTGGTGCGCCACAGCGATTTTTTGATACCCTAAAAGAACATCAACTTAAGGTCATTAATCAACAAAGCTTTGTTGATCATCATGCTTTTTCCCTTGCTGATTTTAATGAATTTGATGATAATATACCGTTATTAATGACTGAAAAAGATGCCGTTAAATGCCACGGATTTTGTAAAGAAAACTGGTGGTATTTACCTGTTGATGCTGCCTTTAGTGACAAAGATAGGCAGTTAATAATCGATAAAACTCAGATAGCGATACAATCAGCTATACAGTAAACAATATAAGAAGCAATATATTCACTAATTCATTCAGTAAATGAAAATATTGCTCATCTATTAAATATTAACCAGAGAGAAGTTAACATGGCTTTTGATACAAAATTAATGGAAATCCTTGCCTGTCCAGTTTGTAAAGGTAAATTAGATTATGATAAAGCAGCGCAAGAGCTTATTTGCCATTTTGATCGTTTAGCTTATAGCATAGAAAAAGACATCCCTGTATTGCTTGAAAATGAAGCGCGTGAAATTAACGCTAGCCAGTCTACTGAGCAGGATAGTTAGCCATGGTTGTTAGTGATATTTCCCATACGGCGGTAATTGACAAGTCTAATGTCGATACTAGCTTTGTTGTCGTGATACCCGCGAGATACCAATCATCACGTTTACCGGGTAAGGTGTTAGCAGATATCAATGGCAAACCTATGATCCAGTGGGTTGTTGAAAAAGCGCAATTAAGTGGTGCTCGTCAAGTGATTGTCGCTACAGACAATGATGAAGTAGCGGGCGTTGTTAGTAGCTTTGGCGCTGAAGTATGTAAAACACGCGCGGACCATCAATCAGGCACTGAACGTCTTGCAGAGGTTATGGAGCAATACCAATTTAATGATGATGAAATTATTGTAAATGTGCAAGGTGATGAACCTTTTATTCCACCAGAGAATATTGCACAAGTAGCGAATAACCTAGCTAATCAGCAACAAAAAAGTCGTGTAGCACGTATGTCAACCTTGGCTATTAATATTGACTCCGTAGAAGAAGCGTTTAATCCCAATGCTGTTAAAGTGATACTTGATAAAGATGGTTATGCTTTATATTTCTCTAGAGCAACTATTCCTTACGACAGAGAGCGTTTTTTAACTTCCGATGCCAATACTGAAGAAAACATTCGTGCAATAGGTGATTTTTACTTAAGACATGTCGGCATTTATGCTTACCGTGCTGGTTTTATTAAAGATTATGTCAATTGGCCAACGAGTGAGTTAGAACAAGTTGAAGCGCTAGAGCAGCTGAGAGTTTTATACCAAGGTGAGAGAATTCACGTTGCGGTAGCAAATAGCCATGTACCTGTTGAAGGTGTTGATACTCCTGAAGACTTAGCCAAAGCAAGAGCGTATGCAGCTAGTTTAGTTTAACCTGTCTTGTCTTTTGATAAATATGCCATATCAATATCTCTGTTAGGCCATTAATTGGCTCCAACCTGTATGCTTTTTATCATAAAAATCATATAGGTTGCATCCTAGAGTAATAGCAACTATATAATCACAGCAATCCTCTATTCGATTGACATCATGAGTATATTACTCTTTATCGCAAGTTAAGTGAGCATTGATAGCTTGGAAGAAAAGGTATATCGATCACGACCCTTTTCTTTTGATTGATACAAAGCTGAATCTGCTTGTTTTATTAATGTAGCAGGATGAGCTTTAGGTAATACATTTATCGTCGCAATACCTATGCTAATGGTGACATGTTCAGCAGTGGCTGAAAATTGATGTGGGATAGCTAAATCCCTAATCCTGTTCAAACAATGTTGAGCAAGAAGTTCAATCGAACTTTGTTCTGGCGTTGTCATTAAAATGGCAAACTCTTCACCGCCATAACGAGCGACAAAGTCATTTTTACGTGCGACGACGGAACTCAACGCTTGAGCAATTAACTTTATACATGAATCGCCTTCAGGGTGTCCGTAATTATCGTTATAGTCTTTAAAGTGATCTATATCTATCATCATTAAGGTTAATGAGCCAAACTCTCTAGAAGCACGACTCCATTCTTTGGTTAAGGTGGTATCAAACTCACGGCGATTAAAAATACCGGTAAGACCGTCTTTAATCGCTAATAAATGTAATTCTTCTGTACGCTGAGCGACTTTCTTTTCTAGTGTTTCATAATGTCGAGCATTAATTAAAGAAACAGCAGCTTGTGCTGAAATAAGCTCAACCGTATCTTTATGCTTTTTAGTAAAGGCGTGTTCTGTGAGGTTGTTTTCCAAATAGACGATAGCGATTAACCGACCTTGGGCAGTGATAGGTAAACATAAGACCGATTTGGGGTTATTTATCCGTAAGTAACTATTATTTATAAATCGAGGATCTTCGCCAGGGTTATCTATTAGCAACGTTTTCATAGTCTGTTGCGTATAACGAATTAAGGTATCAGGTAATAAAGGTTGTTCTGCTGCATCAACATAGTCAAGGTTGATGTTATGTAATTGGCTGTCAATACAGGCAGAAAAATCATTGATAGAACCGACTATTTCTACTATCAATTGTTCTTCTTCATTAATTATAATTGCGCCATGTTGAGCACCTGCATTTTCCATCAGTACTATCATCATATTTTCCAATAATGAATTAACATAAATCTCTTCAGATAAAAGCTGATTGGCTTTTAGCAGTGAATGCAAATCAATAGATTGAGTTTGATCAGTGACTATGCTTTGTATTGAACTTTGTAAACTACCGCCAAATGGAACAGTACCACTGATTAAATTGAATCGTTGTTGCGGCCACTGCTCTTCTAACTGAGTACATTTTGCTGAAGCCCCCCAGTTAGCATAAAGATAATGAGCATCTTTAATAAAATTTTCGGCGATACGTTTTTGTCCTACATCAGCCCAATATTTTGCGTAACGTTCATTAATCAGTGCTTCACAATGAATGAAATTGGCCATTTCAACTGCATCAAGTGCTTCAGCGTATAATTGTGTCGCTAAAGTATCTTGTTTTTTTACTCGAGCTATCTCTGCGGCGATTAATAAATATTTATGTGAATAGTTTTCAGAACTATGGACCGACCATGTTTGAAACTGGTCACATATTTCTTGTGCTTTAGTCAGGTTTTTATTGCTTAGGCTACTTTTGGAGTTCTTATCAGTAATATTGTCATCCAGTAAAATTAATGCCAAATAAAACAAGCTCTCTGTCATTTCAGGAGTGTCAGGTAAAAACATGCAGACAATATCAATATTTTGAATACATTGTGCTTGTAAGGCTTTGTTATTCATAAGGTAAGAATATCGAAGAGTTGCAAAAGTATAAAAAGCCATATCCATAGATGGAGTTTGGAAATCACCATTAAAATATTGTTCTACATTAAACCTTTCTGTGTTCAATGCTTCTGTGTTTAATGATTGTGGGGTAAGTGTTTTACCTTGCAAGGCTAATAATGATTGATAAGCACCTAATAAGACAAAATTTACGGTAGCTGGTTGTTGTTTTTTATTTAAAAAAGCTAAGCCATGTTCAATGTCTTGTTGTAACTCTTCTAACTTTACTCCTTTGATGAATTTGTTACAGGCTTTAAATAAAACACCATAACCAGCGAAAATAAGGTTAGTCCCTTCTTCTCCCCAAGTTATAATCTGTTCTTGAAAAACATAACTGTTTTCAATAGGTTCACACCAATGCTGGTAGCTTGAAGCGAAATATTGATAAATAGTTGAGCGGTGATATTTACTTTCCCATAAATCTGAAACACTTTTTGCCAGTTTACTCATTTGGTAACAAGCAGGGTATTTTTCACCCATCATAGACATTGCTGTGGCATAAGCAGCATAACCAATAGAGCTAAGTTCACATTGGCCATATACTAAGGTTAAATGCACCATGTTACAGGCGTTTGTAGCGTATAAATGGGCACAGCCAGATAAGTAAAAAGCGGAAGCTAAAGCATTATGTATTTCCATACGAAGTAAACAATGCTCATCAGTCATCTTTTCTGCAGCTAATAATTGCTCGTCAGTATATTGATTACGTAACTCTTGCGTCGTGGTAAAAGTTGCAACTACTTGTTGTTCAGCTTCATTTTCGTTTGCTGGGAAATCAACATTCAAAAGAGCTAGACCACCCATTAATACTTCAATGGCATCAGGAAAACTACCTCGTGATTGAAATTGGTCTGCCTGAACTAAAATTAAGGCTACTTTTTCTTTATTTGCAGGAGCCTTATCAACACTCTTAAGATATAAAACTCTTGCAGTATCAATGTTTCCGGCTAAAAACTCTGTTTCAATTAATCCTTTATATATGGCCAAGGTCTGCTGTGGATCGTCCTTCCATGCATCAACCGCTAAATGTTCTTTAGCGATTCGCAGGTAACTGGCCGCTGCATTATAAGTTGCGGCATCTTTACTTTTTAATCCTGCTCTTAAATTTAAAGTCACGATCTGTTTTAATTTGTCATCCATATCTATGATATTAATGGCGCTATTAAGTACACGTAGCAGTGTAAAAAGGTTAAGTTCTAATTCTTCTTCTGTTATGTTTTCTAGCCAGTTTAGTCCTATGTGCAGTAATAACTGTTCACGACCTGCTTCAGGCGTTAATTGGTAAGCGGCTTGTTGAACTTTATCGTGTAAAAAGTAGTAGTGTGATTGGTTTAAGCTAGCTTCATCATCGATAAATTGATAATACTCATCTTGCGGCAATATGAAACCTGCCTCGAGTAGTGGCCACAAAGTGTTTGCGGTTTTTATCGTATCGAATTTACATGCGGAGGATAATTGGCGGAGGCTAAAACTATGACCAAGGTGTGCAGCTATCGATGCTATAAACTGTGTTTCATTATTAAGTCTTGTAAATTTGTCAATCATTAAATCAACAACATTATCAGTCATTGCATGTTGATTTATTTCTTCAATACGCCACTGCCACAACCCTTTTATATGATTATAATTAATGGTATCGTCTTGATAAAGCGCCAATAAAAATTGGTTGAGGAAAAAGGGATTACCTTGTGTTTTTTTTAAGCATAACTCAGCCAAAGTCGATACATCATCAAAATTGCACTGTAGTGTATTACACAGTAATTCTTGAACGTGGCTTAACTTTAGCGGCATAAGATGTATTTTTGTTAAGGCGCTTGCCTGTTCTATCTTTTGTAAGGCGATTGCAAGGGGATGCGCTTCATCCACTTCGTTATCTCGGTAGGCCCCAATAACATATAAACCGTTTTTATTTCTATCGTTAACTTGTTGTTGTAATAGAGTCAACGTGGGCATATCAACCCACTGCAGGTCATCAAGAAATATAACCAGAGGTTGCTCTTTAGAATACAGCACACTAACAAAATCAATAAAGACCATATTTAGACGCATCTCAGCTTCAGCAGGTGGTAATACGGTTAATACGGGGGGAGAGCCAATAATTAAGGCTAAATCGGGTAATAATTCAGTGATAATCGCAGCATTGTTACCAAGAGCCACTTGCAACTTAGTGCGCCACTGGCTGAGTTTTTCACTCGTTTCACTTAATAAGTGTTGTAGTAACTGTTGCAGCGCTTCAATTAAGACTAGAAAAGGCTGCCCGCGGTTGTATTGGTCACATTTACCTATAATGAATAATCCATCAGTAGCGATAATGTTTTTTTGCAATTCATGCACTAATGCTGATTTTCCCACACCAGAATAGCCGCTAACCATAGCTAACTCTGTATGCCCTGTGCAGGCACGTTGATATGCTTCTAAAATAGTGGCAAGTTCACTTGCTCGGCCATAAAGTTTATTGGATACATTAAAATGAATAGATACATCAAATTCGGCTAGAATGAAATTTTCTATAGCGTTATTGTTTTTCCATTGTTCGAAGCATTTATCCAAATCAGCTTGTAGGCCATAATTACTCTGGTAACGGTTTTCTGGCGACTTATCCATTAGCTTCATGACAATTGCCGATACTACAGCTGGAATACCTTGTTTTATATCGGCTAAAGGCTCGGGTGTACGAGCAATATGGGAGTGTAATAAAGTCATCGCATTTTGCGAAGTAAAGGGTAATCGTCCACTGAAAAGTTCATATAGAGTAACGCCTAGCGAATAAAAGTCGCTGCGATAATCTACCTTGATATTAGTACGTCCTGTTTGTTCAGGTGAAATATATTCAAACTTCCCCCACAGGTCATTATTAAGTAATTTTATTTGTTTATGACTAAGTCGTGTAGCTAAAGCAAAATCGCACAATTTTAATTGTAGTGAAGTGGGATCTATTAGAATATTACTCGGATTAATATCTCTATGGATTAATTGTAAGCGGTGCACATCAGCTAAGGCGGAGCTTAACTGACAAGCGATATGTAAACGTTGACTAAAAGTAAGTTCGTTTGTTGTTATGAGATCACTTAACGTGCTTGAAGAAAAATCTTCTAGTACCAATATATGACTGTTCTTATGTCGCTTTAAAGCGTGTGCTTTAATCACCCATTTTGAATCGATAGCACGTAAAACTCTAAATTCATTTTTCCAACGAGAGTCTAATTCTGTTGAAGGGTAATCGGTATTTTGGTATTTAATAATAACGGTTGGCTTTTCAGAGGTTGTATTAGAAAACTCAGTATTGTTAGGGATAACACGAGCAACTAGAGTATCTTCATAAGAATAGAGGATGTTTTTTATTTCACATTGGGATAAATCCATGAAGACTACTTACCTTTAATTACAGCATTTACACAGCCTATTAATTCAATCCGATATATCCCTTACGAATTAGTGCTAGTACTGTGTTTTTTATTTCATAGCGATGATAACCCTGACGAGTTATTGCGAAAAGTCACTGTAAACTATAGTTTCTATTCTATCAAATATCCGTTTAAAATATTAAAAAACCGTATTCACAATACGGAAATAGAAAAGGCATCGGTGGCTTCCAATAGTGTGAAGGCAACTAATGTGTTAATTAATTGGGATGGCGGAAGAGGTTATTCCGCTGTAGTAATCACCCAACCACTTCATCAGTGAAGTTGACAAGGGAGCGAATGTCACTTGGTTAAAGCAAGTGATAAATTTGAAATCGATTGGCTATTTTTTACGTGTTTTTTTAGCTATTTGCGACAGCGAGTTCATCTTGGGTGTTTTGTAAGAAATTAGCGCCAAAATCTACTAAGTCATGAATAGAGCTCGGTAGTTGTTCAATATCAATGGCATCAATTAAATTTTTCACTTCTAGTCCAAGTTCAGTATCACCTTCAATTTTCAAACGACGTTGAAAAAACAAGGTGTCAGGGTCTTGTTTACGCCCTGCAATGAGCACCAAATCATCACCATTAGCACTAAAACTAACATCTTCAGTAATATTATCTTTTGATGATGCCATGATTAATTGGTCTTGATCAAAGCTTAACCACCAATTTAGTTGTAAATCGATAATGGAAATCTTTAACCATTTATCTTGTAAAAACTCAAAGTCACCGTCGGTAATGGCTTCACTAAAAACAGAATGCAGTGCTGGAATAAGCAAAGACTTTTGTGCACTAAACGGCACAAAACGTAAACTTGGCTGCAAAATTTTTGGCATTACCTTGATTAGTTTTTCCTTAAATCGCAAAGGAATATTTTTCTCAACCTTTGATAAAGAGGGAATGATACTGGCGGATAAAGGTAATAACGAAGGGACTTTTAGCACGTTTATTTACTCCAATACCAATAAATGAATTCGTTTGGTATATGCGGTTTATTGACTAAGGCGCATTCTAGCAAGGCTTTAAAAAAAATTAATATTGCAGATCAAGTTTTCTTTAATACACATCAATAAATAAGAATGATGAACAACATACACTGCTGAAAAAATTTATTTCTAACAATGATGACAATTGGGAGTTGATGTGGAGTTACTTTGTCCTGCTGGTAATTTACCCGCGCTAAAAACAGCAATAGATAATGGCGCCGATGCGGTTTATATCGGGTTAAAAGATGATACCAATGCCCGCCACTTTGCTGGTCTTAATTTCAATGATGGTAAATTAGCCAAAGCTGCAGATTACGTGCATCAGCGAGGTAAAAAACTGCATGTAGCCATCAATACCTTCGCGCATGCTGGTGGTGAAGAACGGTGGCAAAAAGCGGTTGATAACGCCGTTGCCATAGGCACTGATGCCTTAATTATCGCCGATTTAGGTGTGCTAGATTACGCGGCAACAAAATACCCAGATGTCGAACGTCATGTGTCAGTACAAGCCTCAACCACAAATCTTGAAGCGATAAAGTTTTTTAAAAACAACTTTGATGTTCAGCGAGTTGTGCTGCCACGCGTATTGTCTGTGCAACAAGTTAGACAGTTAGCTAAAAGTAGTCCAGTACCATTAGAAGTCTTTGCTTTTGGTAGTCTATGTATCATGGCGGAAGGGCGCTGTTACTTATCTTCTTATATGACGGGAGAGTCTCCTAATACGGTAGGCGCGTGTTCACCTGCAAAATATGTCCGCTGGCAAGAAACAGATAAAGGCTTAGAATCTCGCTTAAATGGTGTCCTTATAGACCGTTACCAAGAAGATGAAAATGCGGGTTATCCGACTCTCTGTAAAGGCCGCTTCGAAGTTGATAATAATGTTTATCATGCCTTAGAAGAGCCAACTAGTCTGAATACGTTAGAGCTTATTCCTGACTTAATTGCCATGGGTATAGTATCAGTAAAAATTGAAGGCAGACAACGCAGCCCAGCTTATGTCGAGCAAGTAGCTAAAACGTGGCGAATGGCGTTAGACCGTTACCAGCAGAACCCAGAGAACTTCACTGTTGAAGGTGCTTGGATGAATACTTTAGCTAATTTATCTGAAGGCTCACAAACCACGTTAGGTGCATATCACCGAAAGTGGCAATAATTGTCACTCATCGTAAGTCTGAATAACTATAAAATTAGCGATAGTAATAAAATTTAGGAAAAATCATGAAATTCTCTTTAGGACCTAGTTTATTCTTTTGGCCAAAAAATGAGGTGGTAGACTTCTACCAACAAGCGAAAGAATCCAGTGCCGACGTCATTTATTTAGGTGAAACAGTTTGTTCAAAAAGGCGTGAACTTCGCGCTAAAGATTGGCTTGGCTTAGCGCAAGACGTTGCCCAAGATACTAATAAACAAGTGGTTGTCTCCACAATGACTTTACTTGAGTCTCCTGCTGAAATACAAGTGTTAAAGCGGTTGTGTGATAATGGTGAGTTTTTGGTAGAAGCTAACGATTTAAGCGCAGTGCAAATTATGCATGAGCTTAAAATGCCGTTTGTCGCAGGGCCTGCAATTAATTGTTATAACTTATCAACCCTTAAAGTTTTGTTAAAACAGGGGATGACACGCTGGTTAATGCCTGTTGAACTTAGTGGTGATTGGTTAAAAATACTATTAGAACAAGCGACAGAGGCGGGTATTCGACAGCAGTTCGAATGTGAAGTCTTTTCATGGGGTTACCTACCGTTAGCCTATTCTGCCCGTTGCTTTACCGCACGCTCTGAAGATAAAGCAAAAGATGATTGTGAGTATTGTTGCATTAAGTACCCAGAAGGTCGCCGAATGAATAGTCGCGAAGGAGAACGAGTATTTGTGCTAAATGGTATTCAAACTTTGTCTGGTTACCAGTATAATCTCATCAATGAAATGCCAGCCCTTGATGCAATGGGGGTTGATATTGCCCGCATTAGTGCCGATAGCACAGAAGCTTTCACCCAACTTGATAACTTTAGAGAGCAACTCGTTAACCCAACGAGAAAAGAACTCGACGGTGTCACGGAGTGTAATGGCTTTTGGCACAAAATTGCAGGCATGTCCGTAGCTTAAAATTAGCGAGAGTTAAATTAGCTGCAATAATTAAATGAGAATAATGAGAACACTATGTATACCTTAAACTTGAACCAAATGACTCAGCAAGAATTCTTAGACGAATACTGGCAAAAGAAACCTGTAGTAATACGTGGAGGGTTCAAAGATTTTGTTGACCCTATTGCTGCTGATGAGGTCGCTGGTCTTGCGATGGAAGAGCAAATAGAATCTCGTTTGGTTCATAAAAAAGATGGGCAATGGCAAGCTGCTTTCGGTCCCTTTGAAAGTTATGAACATTTAGGTAATGAGAACTGGTCTTTAGTGGTACAAGCGCTAGATAATTTCTCTGAAGAAGCGGCAGAAATGATTGAAGCATTTCGTTTTATTCCGCACTGGCGTTTAGATGATTTAATGGCAAGTTTTGCTACACCAGGTGGCAGCGTAGGGCCACATATTGATAACTATGATGTATTTATTTGCCAAGGCTCAGGCAAACGTCGCTGGCGTGTAGGATCGCGTGGCGAGCACTTACAATTTGCTGCTCATGAGGCTTTGTTACACGTAGAACCTTTTGAAGCCATTATCGATGAAGAGCTTGAAGCTGGCGATATTGTGTATATTCCGCCAGGCTTTCCACATGAAGGTATTACCCTTGAAACCTCGATGAGTTTCTCTATTGGTTTTAGAGCTAATTCAGCGGTAAGTTTATTAAGCGCTTTTGCCGATCATTTAATTGATGGTGAACAAGGTGGTCAATTACTTGAAGATCCTAACAGACAAGTCGTTACCCACAGCGGTGAAGTAAGTAACAACGATTATGCTAGTATCAAATCGCAAGTTCAAAATTTACTTGATGATGAAACGAGCTTTAAAAAATTCACTGGCCAGTTTTTAACTGCGGCGAAACATGAACTTGATATTTTAATACCTGATGAGCCGTTTGAACTTTCAGAAGTGAGCAATTTACTCAATAGCCATGCGATTAAACGTTTAGGCGGCTTACGTGCTTTTTACTTCGAAGACACTATTGAACAGGGTTTGTGTTATATCAATGGTAGCGAGTTGGCTTTTTCAGCTGAAATTGCTAATGGTGTGAAACTGCTTTGTGACAAAGTGATGTTGTTACCTGACGATCTTAGTGACTGGAGTCATAATGCAGCTTTTGTTGAATTAGCGACAGAGTTACTTAACCAAGGTTATTGGTATTTAGCTGAAGCTGAATAACGAGCAAATAACAATTAACAGCGGTCATAGCCAAGAATAATTGTCGCTTAATTTTATCGTAACTATTCTTTAAAAAATCCTGCAAGATTACCTTTAAGAGGTTTTTGAGCAGGATTTTTTTATATATAGAGAAATTGAAATAGAATCTGAATGTTGTTTGATTCGCTTCGAATGATTTATAGGAATGAATCATATTCTAAGATATTTCGTGATATCAACTTTATCAAGTTGTGCGCTTTTCATATACTTTTCAGCATACGTTAGATAAGTGCCAGATGTTAAAAATAGCTCAAATAAATCCATGTCTATATGTTGATCAAGTGCGAATTTATGCAAAATATCAATGGATGCACTTAAGGTTTTGGCTTTCTTGTAGGGTCTATCAGCAGCCGTTAATGCTTCAAAAATATCAGCAATCACTAATACTCTTTCAGGAATAGTTAACTCGTTTGCGGTTAGTTTTCTTGGATAACCGGTTCCAATGAGAGTTTCATGGTGTGTTGAAGCAAATCGTGGGACATTGGCAAGTTCAGGCGGGAATGGCAGTTGTTCTAACATTTTGATCGTTCCAATGATGTGCTCATTGATAATATATCTATCCTCTGCAGTTAACGTGCCCCGAGAAACCGACAAGTTATATAACTCACCTAAGTTAGCTTGGTGTTCAGGAACTGACATTTTAATCGCTAGTTTTTCATCGAATTCGACTGATGTTGTTCGTCTGACAATATGTTCTGCTTTGTCTGATAATAACTGTTCTGTCACAGGAAAACTTTGTGTCTCATTAGCTGTTCTCTGTTTTTGTTCATGGTGTTTATTGTGTTTAGCTAAATGTAATTCCTCGACTGGTGATAAGCCTAAGCGATTGTCAAAATGACGTTGCCAAGTTTGTTGAGCAATGCGCTGTAGTTTCTCAATTTTGTCATCAGCCATAAATTCACTGCCGACATTGGCATGGGCAACAAAGGCAAAGTCTTGCGTTAATTGCGTTTGTTGCTCTATCAGTAATTGATGTAATTGTTTTTGTTGTTCAGGTTGCGTTATTAAGGTTTTATAGTAATTTACTTCAGCATCACGCCAAAGCACTTCAAAACGCATTCTAATTTCGTGAATACGGTTATAAATGCTTTCAAGCTTACTACCTTTATCAACAATATGTTCAGGGGTAATAATTTTTCCGCAGTCGTGTAACCAAGCAGAAATTTTAAATTCACGGTATTCATCATCAGACTTGAATGAAAAGTCTTTAAAGGTATTGTTATCTTTAATCACTTCATTGACTAACATTAAGCCCAATTCAGGAACTCGATGACAATGACCGCCTGTATAAGCGGATTTGTCATCTATAGTCTGTGCGATAAGCTGTATGAATGAGTCCATCAATTCTTGCTGTTTTAATTCATGAGACTTAATCGCAACTGACATTTCAACTAAGGAAGAGGCAAGCTCATCAATTTCTTTAATATTACTTTTAACTAAATTGACTTCCTCATATTTTCTGTTTTTAATTTTCTCATTTTCTAAGGCGAGTAATTTAATAGGTTTGACTATGGGGCTGGAAAAAATCCAACTGACTGGCAGCACAAGCAACAAACATACTGTTGTGATCATTATTGATAGTTTTACCTTTGCTGTACTGGTGGCAAAAATAGTTTCACGCGGAACTATAATAGCTAAAAACTCTGTTTTGCTAAGGTTAACAGGAGTTAAATAAATAAAACTCTCAGTATCATTTATGAATAAGGGGAGCAGCTGACCGTGCAGGGAAGTGTTTTTAGCTAAATCGATTAACTCAGCGTGAGGAACTACTGCTTGTTTGGTTTGTGTTCCGTTTTGTGAGAACCATTTCGCTTTCAGTGATTCTTTTTTCTTTGCCGAAATATTATCAATGGCCAAATTCATAATTGTCATTAACTCGGTTTGTGTTTTGTGCAACACAAAGTGCAATGAGCTGTTTAAGTCTACTGGAGAAAAACGAATATCAGTGTGGTATTTGATATCTTTAATAAAAAACTGCTGCTGGGTATAACGAAAAATAACGTCACTATCGAAGCCAGCAAAAACCTCTCCGTTTGATACAGCGTTTAAGACTGCTTTACTGGAAGGGTATTCAATAATATCAATGTCGGGGAAGTGTTGTATAAGTGTTTTTGTGTGTGACCAACCTTGAGGAATGGCTAACACTTTACCGCGTAATTCATTTATATGACTGATTTTATCAATGTTTTTTTGGGTAATTATAGAAAAAGGTAACTCTAAAAAGGGTTTAGAAAATATTCCTCTTTGCAGGTTGTCATCTGTTTTGAATACAGGTTGAAGTATGTCGATATTTTTATTTTCAAACTCTGTAACTAACTCGGACCAAGTAAAGCCATTGGTATATTCAAATGTTAAGCCAGTCATTTGAGAAACTAAAGCAAGCACATCAATGCTATAACCTTTTGGTTGTCCAGATACTGAAAAATCAATAGGCGCCCAATCTGTTTCATTCGAAATTTTTAACGCTGTTGTGTTCGAAATTAGCTGCTGTTGTTCTACTGTCAGTGCGAGTTTATCAGACCTTATATTGGTAGTCTTAGCCATATTGTTTTGATTGCTTGATATAATCTCCCCTGACTTTTGAAATAGGTATACTTCTCTATCCGTATAACCGTTGCTGGCTGCACCTTGCCTGATTAAGTATTGATCAACAGAAGATAATGCTATGTCTACTGCAAGAACGGCCTCAGAGCCAGGGATTTTAGCTGAATAGGTTTGTCCTGGTGCTTGCAGGTGCTGGAACATATATGGATCAGTTTTATAAACGGCATTTAAGTTTGCATTTAAATACCATAAACGAGCGCTGGCGTCATAGTCACTGCTTTCTTCACGGGTAGTTCGTACAGTAAAGTCGTTATCGAGGTAGCTAAAAACGCGTTTTCTATTATTTAATTCACCGCTGACCTCAATAGTAACCCAGCGGTCGTCATCAGAGGCACCAACTTGTGTACGAATTTGAGCACTAGCGTCTAAATTGATTAATTCATAGAGATCACCGCTGCCCAGTCCTATGTATACCGCATAAAAATCATTGCTAGACTTTAACATCTCAGCAAAAACAGGCCCAACAGAAGCATTGATTTCATTGCCCTTAACAAGATCACCAAATTTAGCGAACATGCCGGTAATATTTTCCGCTCTTTTATTAATAGACTGTAGATGTTCTTGTGTTTTTTGGCTTGATAAAGAAAATAGTTGGCTAGCAGATTCTGTCGCCATATTTTTGCTGAAGTGATATTGCAGGCTAATGGCAATGGCGGCAGTAACAACCGTAGCTAAAATGAAAATACTAACCACTGTAAATCGAATCGTGTGCTGTGATAGCTTGGGTATAAATTTCAACATGCTAAGTCCCTTCAACAAAATTATATTTGATATTAACAGCTTAACGTATTATCAATATATTTTTTATATTTAAAAATAGCTATATATTATTTCATTTTTACAACTTAACAATATTAGGTATTGCTTGTTGATAAGCAATACGGATAATAGCGGCTTATTTTCTTTAGCAGTAAGGCTTTTTACCACCATGCGTTTAGATAAATTTATTTGTAAGAGCACCGAGCTCACTCGAACCGAAGCTAAAAAGGTGCTTAAAAGTGGTGAGGTTCGTGTTAATGGCGAGGTTGCTAAAAACGCGGCAATGCAAGTACATGAAAACAACACTATTACTATTGAAGGTCAACAACTGAGCGCACGCGGTTCTCGTTATTATATTTTGCATAAACTAGGCGATACTATTTGTTCAAATGTTGATGAGGTTTATCCGTCGGTATTACATGCTATTGAAGTTGATAAAGCTTTTGATTTACACATCGCAGGGCGTCTAGATGCTGATACCACAGGTTTGGTATTAGTGACAGATGATGGTCGCTGGTCGCACAACGTTATTTCACCTAAAAAAGAGTGCCAGAAAACTTATCGTGTATGGCTACGCAGTGAAATTGATGACGATAAATTGCCTGCTTTAGTGGCAAAATTTGATACAGGACTTCAGCTTCAAGGTGAAAGCTCACTAACGCGACCCGCACTTTTAATGCGCGTTGAAAAAGATGATTTAGTTGATGAAGCGTCTTATCGTAGTGAAGTATTGCTTACTATTACCGAAGGTAAATATCATCAAGTTAAGCGTATGTTCGCGGCGATTGGTAATAGGGTAGTGGGTTTACACAGAGAGCAGATAGGAAAAATAACTTTGGGTGATTTAGCTCCAGGTGAATGGCGTGAATTAACTGAAGATGAAATAGCGCAATTTTCATAACCATACTGGTTTCGCACTAGAGTAGATCGCACAATTATATTGTCAGTATTTCATTAAATACTGACAATATAATTTCACTGGTATCGACTGGGCTACTTTTTATTTAGTTCATTAAACTTAGCCATTTGCTCTTCCGTTGCAGGCAATTGATGATTTGCTTTCCATTCACTGTAAGGCATGCCGTAAACCTGCTCACGTGCAGTATCTATATCAACGTCAACACCTAATTTTTCGGCTTCACTGACTGTCCATTTACTGAAGCAGTTACGACAAAAACCAGCTAAATTCATTAACTCAATATTCTGCACATCTTTACGTGAGTCTAAATGTGCAATTAAACGACGAAATACTGCTGCTTGAATTTCTATTTCTTTATCCATTTTGCTAACCTTTGCGATGATTGTTTGTTGATAATATTATAGTGTTTATATCTTTATTTTTTTGATTGACTAACTGCTTCATCCGCTGGCTTTGATGGATCAAAACGTCGAATTTGTACGACCATGCCGATATGCGGGTGGTCAAAGTAATGGATCTCCCCAGTGATTACTCGGCGATCTTGCTTAAAGGAAATAACCTTATTTAGACCTGATGCTTCTTGGTCTTTGTTAGCTAACCTTTGTTTAGCACTCAACCTTGATGACGCATTTGAAGCTTCTATCATATTGAACTCAGTATCAATGTAGAGATAATGATCCAAATGTACCTTAAACAGCCCGTCTATTGACCAAGGCTGTAACGGTGGTGCGATTTGTTCTTGAACTTCTGTTACGTTATCTAGACTTAACTGAGTGTCTTTAGCCCTAATATCTGAAGACAATTGGGCAACAATACGTTTAGTCGCTTCTTCATTTAGAATTATCGCTTCATTAGTTACTAATTCGTTGGCTTTATCTACGTCACTAAGCTTGTTTTTTTGATTACCTATCAACGAAAGTTGTTGAAATATAGTGTCAAGCTGCTGCTGCTTTGCTTGTTGGCGTAATTCTTCTGTTATCGATAACTGATTGAGTGCGTCAGCATTGTTTAGAGCATTATTTGTAGCATCACCGATTGTACTGCTTGATGCAGCGTTCGTTATTACTTGCGCAGTTTCACTGCCATCTAAAGGCATTTGACTGCGAATTAACGCTACAGCACTTTCTCTTTGTTCTAGAATAGCTTGTATCTCAATAGCTTGCTGTTGATGCGTTTGTTTAGCCACCGCTTGTTGATAGCGTAAGTCTAAATGCTCTCCAGCATATAACTTCATGGCTTTTGCTTTTCTTTTATTTTCACCAACTTGTCGCCAGCCAATATGTAATAACGGCGCATAATTACGTGAACGCTTGATACGACTAGCAATAGATTTTAATCGGAATGAATCTTTGCTAATTAAATAAGGGCTATCACTGGCCCAAGTAATCATACCTGTTTCATCATCACGCCATTGTTCTAGTCCATTGATTGTACTTGTTAGTTTATCTACCGGGAAACCGTCAACATTAAAGCTTTCAAGTTGCTCAGCACTTAAGTGCTGTTGGAAAAAGTCATCAGGAATAGCACATAATGGCATTTTGCTATTAATTGGATATTGATTGTAAACAGGTAACTCAAGTTCGATATACTGCGCTTGATAGCCCTGTTCACTTAAATTACTTTCTACTATTTCTTGAGTGGTGTCATCATTGTCTTCAGGAATAACAGCGACTGACATAGTCCCGGAAGGAGTACCTGAAGGTTTACTTACTTCACCACCTTTAAGTTGAGCTTCAGTGCTCTCTTGATCACCTTCGTTTGCTGTTTTCGGTGAGGATTTTTCAGCAGTATCACTTTTTGTTAACAGACTATAAGGGGCGATAGTTAGATCATAAGGTAGTTGTGTTTCTTGCTGTCCACAACGAGGTAATAATTTTTTTAATGAGGTTATATTAGGTTGTAAGTAAGGCGCTAATAAGTCAAGAGCGTTGCTTTTCTTCGTACTTAAATCGTTAGAGGAAAACTGCTCTCTATTTTTTGAGTTATCTGTAAGTTGTTTAAAAATAATGACTTCAATCTCAAACCATCGTTCTTCCTTAACGTTATCGTTAGCCAACGTGTTATGACTCGTTAATAAGCATAAAGAGGTTAGTGCGGGGGTAAGAATTGAATGGTATTTCATTAAAAATCCGTATTTTAGGGCAAAAGTAAATCAGTAGAACTAGGTATTATCTTTAACTGTGTCACTATTTATCATGGACTTAAGATAAGTAAATCCAGCATAACCGTTACCTAATCAAGTTTATCATTATACCCGTTACCATTCAAAGCACTCTGTATGAAGCACCTTGAATGGGTCCGAGTAGTTATTTAGCTAAGTCGTCTAATATGTTGGTTATTAAAGTAAAGCGTTTTTGAGTATCGTCATTGGCTTTTACAAACTTCAATTTACTCGCCCCAGACATACTGTAGACCGATGGAGACTTTTGAATTAAGCCAATAATCAGCATAGGATCAACACTGGTGTTAGCACTAAATTCAATTGACCCGCCAGTGGCGCTAGCTTCAATCCGCGATATGCCAATGGTTTGGGCTTTAAGGCGTAACTTGGCTATTTGAACTAAATTCTTACTTGGTTGAGGCAGTAAACCAAAACGGTCAATAAGTTCTACTTGAATATCATCTAACTCATTTTTGTTTTTACAACTGGCAATACGTTTATATAAGCTCAAGCGTAAGCTGACATCAAAAATATAATCATCAGGCAGTAGTGCTGGAACGCGTAATTCTATTTCAGTTTGTGCAGACATTACTTGGTCTAAAGATAATTGTTTGCCTTCTTTAAGTGCAGCAACGGCTTGATCTAGCATTTCCATATACAAACTAAAACCAACTTGGCACATTGAGCCACTTTGATCTTCACCTAATAACTCACCCGCACCACGAATCTCTAAATCATGAGTCGCTAAAGTAAAACCTGCACCTAAATCTTCTAGTGAGGCGATAGCTTCTAAGCGTTTTTTAGCATCTTTGGTGATACGTTTTTCATGCGGCGTCAACAAATAGGCATAAGCTTGATGATGTGAGCGACCGACACGACCACGAAGTTGATGTAATTGTGCTAGACCAAGGTGATCGGCTCTGTCCATTATGATCGTATTAGCACTGGGAACATCGATACCTGTTTCAATGATGGTGGTACAAACAATAACGTTAAACCTTTGGTGGTAAAAGTCACTCATGATGCGCTCAAGCTCGCGCTCGCCCATTTGTCCATGAGCCGTAACTACTCGAGCTTCAGGCACTAATTTTTGAATATCTGCAGCAGTCTTATCAATAGTATCAACATGATTATGTAGGTAATATACCTGACCACCACGTGTGGTTTCACGTAAAATGGCTTCTCTGATCAATGCTTCATCGTGTTCACGAACGAAGGTTTTAACCGCTAAACGTTTGGCTGGTGGCGTTGCAATAATGGATAAATCACGCATGCCGCCCATGGCCATATTTAAGGTACGAGGGATAGGTGTTGCAGTTAATGTTAAAATATCAACATTACTACGTAATTGTTTGATTTTTTCTTTTTGCTTTACGCCAAACCTGTGCTCTTCATCAACAACAAGTAAGCCGAGGTCTTTATATTTTATGCTATTTTGAAGTAATTTGTGGGTACCAATAAGAATGTCAACGTTACCCGATTCGACTCTTGCAATGACTTCTTTTTGTTCTTTAGGCGTTTTAAATCGCGATAGCACTTCCGTGACTACCGGCCAATTGGCAAATCTATCTTTAAAGTTTTCATAATGTTGTTGTGCTAGCAATGTTGTAGGGACAAGTATTGCAACCTGTTTACCATCGTTTACCGCAACAAATGCAGCACGCATAGCGACTTCGGTTTTACCAAAACCAACGTCACCACAGACAAGTCTGTCCATCGTTTTAGGTGATAACATATCGCTTACGACGGCATTAATCGCTTGTTTTTGGTCGAAGGTTTCTTCAAACCCAAAACTGTCACTAAAGGCTTGATAATCTTGCTTGTCACGTTTGAAACTATAACCATGATTGCTGGCACGTTTTGCGTAAATATCGAGTAATTCGGCGGCAACATCACGGACTTTCTCTGCTGCTTTTTGCTTAGCTTTACTCCAGGTATCATTACCTAGCTTATGTAGCGGGGCATGATCACTATCTGTCCCTGAATATCTGCCTATTAAGTGTAATGAGCTAACGGGTACATAAAGTTTGGCTTCATTAGCATAACTAAGCATTAGGAATTCAGTGACTATGCCACCGTTTTCAATGGTTTGCAGACCTAAATAGCGACCAATACCATGCTCTATATGGACAACAGGTTGGCCAATAGTTAACTCCGCAAGGTTCTTAAATAAGGCATCAGCCTGTAAATCTTGTGCTTTGGTGCGTCTTCTTGCTTGTGATACATGATCACCGAGCAACTCTGCTTCTGTAACTAATGCAATCGCATTTTTCTGGCTGTGTCCTTTCGCTTGGAATGAAAAACCCTGACTTAAACTATTAACAGTAATGCCGATAGTCTCTGTAGCATTGATAAACTCATCAATACTGTCAAATTGTGCTGGCTTGATATTGTCTCGCTCAAGTAACTCAAGCACACTTTCTCGACGCCCTTGGCTCTGTGCTACAAACAGTACTTTAGTAGGCGTATCCTTACTGGCGATGAATTGATTAATTAATTCAAATGGCTGCTTCAATTTATGGTTAATGGTTAAATCAGGCAGAGGATTAACGTCAAAACATATTTCACTACTTTTGCTTTTTACTTCAATACTCGCGTCATCAGCTTCTTCGTGAATGAGAAGATTTTCGCTCGGTTGCTTATCATTATTTTGTGTTGGTACCGCCTCTGCAGGCGCTTGCTCTGCAATGGTGATACGGTCAAATGGTTTCAAGGCGCTATAAAGCGAATCTGTGGTTAAAAATAGCTGTTCTGGCGGTAGTAAGGGTCGAGTAGGATCATAACGTCTGTTTTCATAGCGGTACTCTATATCGAGCCAGTACTGCGTCAAAGAGTGTTCGATATCGCCACTAATAACGACCAAGGTATTATCGGTTAAATAATCACATAGCGTATTACTTACCGTCAGAGTCTCTTTTTCAATGTCTGTTTTATTATCAAAGAAAAGCGGTAGGTAATATTCAATTCCGGGTGGCAGTATGCCATTACTGACTTTATGATAAACCGACTCTTTATGGATATTTCCACTAAATTGTTCACGAAATTGACTGCGAAATAAATTGATACCCGCTTCATCGATAGGGAATTCATGTGCGGGTAGTAAGTTAATTTCATCGATCTTTTCTTTTGAACGCTGGCTTTCAGGATCAAAGAGTCGTATTTCATCAATTTCATCATCAAAGAAGTCTAACCGAAAAGGTTTAGTACTACCCATGGGGAAAAGATCTAAAATGGCGCCTCGAGCAGAAAACTCACCGTGTTCTAGCACTTGGTCAACATTACGATAGCCGCTTGCTTCGAGAGCTCGTCGCATTTGATGTAAATCTTTTTTATCGCCTTGCTTAATTATTAAGCTGTTTGCCTCAATGTACTGTTTAGGTGCTAACTTTTGTACCAGCGTAGTAATCGGGACAATAATAATGCCAGACTCCATACGAGATAAATGATACAAGGTGGCCAGACGTTGAGAAATAATGTCTTGGTGAGGTGAAAAGTTATCATACGGGAGTGTTTCCCAATCGGGAAATAAGCAGATTTTCGCGTTATTTTGGCTATCACTTTTCGCTAAACTAAGTAATTCTTGCTCTATTTTAAGAGCTTGTGGCGTATTACTGGTTATCAATAGTATAGGTGTTTGCGCCGTTTTCGCTGCTTGGTATAGGGCAAAACTACTGCTGCTACCAGGTAAATTATGCCAACTTTTCTTATCGGGGGTTTTTCCACGGCGCTTGGCCAAAACAGGGGTCAACAGGCTACTTGCTTTGCTCATGATTTCCTTACTCTAATAACTAGGCGATATAATAATGACAGCTATTCTAATTAAGCTATGCCAAAAGCGCTAGTAGATACGTATTTTTGTTTTGTTTGTTGGAAAAATAGTTAGATTTAAGGTTAAATACTCGATAGTAAATCAGAACTCTGTTTAATAGCTGATTAAAGTGTTGAATTATAATACTTAGCGATTGAAACTTGTTTCTTAATTCAAGTGAAATTTATGAGTCAATAGCTGACCTATTGCAAGTGAATTTAATTAAGAAGTCAGGAGAAATAGCTGCTATTAAAATAAATACTCAAACCACCTGAAGATTACCTTCAGGTGGTTACACATTAAGCATAGCTCTGGTTTTTCAGCACATTTAATATATAGGGACATCTTTCATGGTCAAAAGCACCAAGAGTACATTACAACGTTTATTATTTACGGCTAGTTTAGCGATTACCCTGTCTGCTTGTCAGACGTTACCGTTAAATCAACCTGAGGCTGTTGTTCATGATGAATACGTGAATTCAGGTGATATATTACCGATTGAAAGCATTACTACTATTGACGGTAAAGTACTGGATTTACAGCAATTAGGAAAACGTAAGTTGGTTATTTTATTCGCTACTTGGTGTCATGATTCTAACCGATTACTTAAGGCACTTAATGATTCTCCTTTACTTGAAAGGGATGATATCGAAATAATTGCTATTGCTCGAGAAGAAGACACTGATACGGTTACTGCTTGGCGTGATAAACGGGGTATTAAGGTCGCATTAGCGGTCGATAATGACCGAAGTATCTACAAACGTTTTGCTTCAGGCGGAATCCCGCGTTTGATAACCATTGGTGAGAATAATAAAATTATCAAAATGAACTTAGCTGAAGGTGAGCAGCAGCTAGCAAAGATAATTTGGCAATAAAAATATTTATTAGCGAGTTACAAAGTAATCGTTTTAAGTGAATGATGTATAAGTCAGTCAAACCTTTAAAGTGCACTGTGTATTTTGACAAAAGTGAGTTATCGATCTAAACCTAGTAATGACTGTTAAGTTGTTACTAGGTTTTTTATTAGTCGCAATTCAGTTGTTTTTTAATGGATTACTTTAGAAGGAATTAAAGATGAATAATCAGCCGAAACACCTCA
>OJGO01000113.1_pt1 | contig 42637 bp, 33 predicted proteins | sample 1594871 | NCBI WGS metagenome assembly OJGO01 (sample SAMN05416798, study PRJEB24817) | seawater metagenome | isolation source: Sea water | place: Canada:Atlantic | collected 2013-07 | reverse complement strand
AGTGGCGGAGTGACTTTAAATGGGATCGTTTAGCTGAGCATATTAGTGATTTATCTGGTAAATATGTTTTAGATATTGGTTGCGGGAGTGGTTATCACTTATGGCGAATACGCGGTGCAGGAGCCAAGTTTGTCGTAGGTATAGACCCAACTCAACTTTTTTTAATGCAATTTAACGCAATAAAACATTTTATCGATGATAGTTCCGTACATTTATTACCCTTAGGTGTTGAAGAGCTACCAGAATTAAAGGCCTTTGATACAGTGTTTGCCATGGGGGTACTTTATCACCGAAGATCGCCAATTGATTTCCTTTATCAATTAAAGGCACAATTAGTTAAAGGCGGTGAATTAGTGTTAGAAACACTCATTGTCGATGGTGATGAAAATACCGTATTAGTACCTGGTGAACGTTATGCAAAAATGCGTAATGTTTGGTTCTTACCGAGTGAAAAGGCTATGTGTGCTTGGTTAGAGCGATGTGGCTTTAGTAATGTTCGCGTAGTCAACACAGATGTTACCGCATTAGATGAACAACGAAAAACTGAGTGGATTGATACGGAGTCACTCCAAGATTTTCTTGATCCAAATGACAGCAGTAAAACCATTGAAGGTTACCCTGCCCCAAAACGCGCTATATTTATTGCTAATGCTTAATGTTAATTCCTAACTACTAATAGCTAACTAATTGGTGTAACTTATAAAACTATTGAAAGTAAAAAACTAACGCAAAGCTAGAACGACGGTAAAGTCCGAACAGTTAGATTAAGATAAGGAACGCTATGACTGATGTTTGGTTAGCAAGACGACTTACTAAAGTAACTAAGAGACAACAAGATCACCGAGATCCTTTTCAGCGTGATCGGGCTCGAATATTACACTCAGCCTCTTTTCGTCGCTTACAATCAAAAACTCAAGTAATGGGTAGCGGACAAAGTGACTTCTACCGTACTCGCTTAACCCATTCATTGGAAGCGGCGCAAATTGGCTCAGGCATAACGTCACAACTTCGCTGCAAACATCCAGAACTGTGCAACGAACTTTTCCCAAACAGTGATAGTTTGATAGAGACTATTTGCTTAGCCCATGATATTGGACACCCGCCCTTTGGGCATGGCGGTGAAGTAGCACTTAACTATATGATGCGAGATCATGGCGGCTTTGAAGGTAATGGCCAAACACTCCGTATAGTTGCGCGCCTAGAAACCTTTAGTGAGCACTTTGGGATGAATTTGACCCGAAGAACGCTACTTGGGTTGATGAAATACCCGCAATTAATAACAACGCTTAGCCAAGATAGTAGACCAACTAGTATTAGTAACTTTCGACAGTTAAAAGCTGAAGAATGGCGTCCAGCTAAAGGGTTATATACCGATGATCTAGATATTATTGACTGGATACTGGAGCCATTATCACCGTCTGATAGGGCTCTATTTCAAAGTGTAAGTTGTCAAAACATGGACGTTCAAAAATCAAGTTCACATGAAGTAAGTCAACATCAAAAAACTCGTTTCAAATCGCTCGATTGTTCCATTATGGAGTTAGCTGATGATATTGCCTACGGTATACATGATTTAGAGGATGCCATAGTCACCAAAGTAGTTAACCGTAATGATTTTGAACGTGAAGTCATCAACAAGTTACAGCAAATAGATGATGTATGGTTGCAAGAATACAGCAAAACTTTAACAGATAAACTCTTTAGCGATCACCATCACTTACAAAAAGACGCTATTGGCGGTTTAGTTAACTATCTAATTACTGCAATTACATTAAGCGATTTAAACACCCAAGCAGATATCAGCTTTGCTGAGCCAATATTACGCTACAATGCCACATTATCGGTAGCCACAGCACAAGTATTGCAAATATTTAAAGACTTCGTCTACAACTACGTCATTAAATTAACCAGCCTTCAGCGTTTAGAGTACCGAGGTCAGCAAATTGTCATGGAGCTTTTTGAAGCGTTATCATCTGACCCTATTCGTTTGTTGCCAAGTAATAGTGCTAAACGCTGGCAACAAGCAATCGATAACAACACAAACTCACAGAGAATAATAGCTGACTATATCGCCGGTATGACTGATGATTACGCGACAAGACTTTATCAATCGCTGTTTAATGCGCATGGTGCTTCTGATTATCAATTAAGTTAAACAACAGATAACATCCTACTATTCATGAATAAGCTATTTACAAATTCTCTTGGTACTAACAGCGGGAAAATACTTTTCTGTGTATAACAAACAGAAAAGTATTAGAAGAAACAAATATGTGTGGGAGGGTAGTGTTTAATAGTAAAAGAGTGACAACACAGTAGTTAAAGATAGGTTCCGCCTTTTATTAGTGCTTTAATCTCCTCATGTATTTCTATAAAACAAAAATATAGTTTTATTTGAATAAGCTCAAAAGACAATAAAAGACTTAATGCTAACGGCTACGGTTGCTAGCTAATGTTGAGTTACTTAATTAAGATTTAGTAAATGTTACAATTACATATTATAAAAAACAAAGATTAGCCTTCACGAACAAACTTGAAGGTTATTTGCCAACCTTTGTGCTTGCTTGTCACAATACATTGCCTTATCCGCTCTTTCTAACATTTGCTCTACCGTTTCATTACCACACTTAATAATACCTACACTAACTCCTACAGGACGTTCTAGCTGGTTTATTGCTTTGTTTGTGCTCAGTAATGTCGGTATTTCTTTTAATAATTGATTTTTCCATATTTGAGACTGTTCCAAATTACAATTAATCAATGCAACTAAAAATTCATCTCCGCCTAATCGGTACAAACCATCTGAGTCACGAATACTCTTTGTGAGCGTCCCAGCAAAATCAACTAGGAGACTGTCACCAGCCTGATGACCTAATTTATCATTCACTAACTTAAAGTTATTCAAATCAATCATCGCCAAACAAATAGCACTTCCATTTTCAACTAACGCTTTGTATTTTATTAAATCTAAGTCCATTGAACGGCGATTATTAATAGAGGTTAATGGATCTAAATTTGTTAGTTGAGCAAGCTCTTGTCGAGATTTTTGTAGCTCTCTAGCTTGTTTGAGAATATTTTTTTGCAATTTATCAAAATCAGAAAGTTTTACCGAGTACGTTGTTATTTCATTATTCTGTTCAATACGAGAAATAATGCTATATAAACCCTCAAGTTCTACTCTTATATATTTATTTACTATTTTTGAGATAATGAGCGCTGAGATAAATAAAAACAGGAATACAAAGACAAAGTATCGTTTAGGGTATTTTAAGATATCTAAAAAACCTGAAGCTGGAGCTTCTACTTTTAAGAGCCATTGAGTATTAGGAATAACAACTTGAGTATAAAGTAGTTTACCTGCTTTACCCTTTTCTGTAATGGTAGAATTTTCATCCCCTACGATTTGATAATAATAATTCTGTTCACCAAAATTTTCTAAAACATTGTCCAAAATATTCAAATTAAAACTTACAAGAAGATGATATTGATTGGAGTTACTGGTAAACGGAGAGATCAGATCAAAATGTGGTGGTTTTTCAGGTGGTCTGTGTATAGGTGGTGATTGGAATTCAGAAAGTTTGCTTATATGTTTTTTCATATCTTGTTGACACAAGAAAAGTACTTTTTGTTTGTTTGAATCTCCTAAAATAATCCCTTTGTCATTAAAAAATGCCAAACCAACAGTGTCGGAGAAGAGCTTTCGAACATACGTTGTTTTATTGGTAATATCTGTTTTATCAAAACTTTCAATATTACTAGTTAAGCTTTTATCTTTTATTAACTCTTTAAGAACTGATTGTTTAAGTTCTATTTGTAGTGAAAGTACTTCAGAGAGTGTTTCTGCATGTATATTTAAGTCCGCACTTTGTTTTTCTTCATAAGCATCAAATACATAAGACATCATAATTACGCCAGCTATTATAATAAAAAATATAAGCACGGCAAAACTTTGTAATACTATTTTTCGAATCGATATCATAGACCGCATAATATCTGGAGTATAAAACGATGTAAAACACTATTGATATTATTTAATTAAAAGTAGTATGAGCTATACCATTGAACAAAAAGAAATTTGTATGGTGATCATCAATAAACCAATATAATATAATGCTGGCTTGTATTAAAAATTATACTCTTGGCCCTCTACATAACTTAAATTTGACAATCAAATATGCTCGATATTTTTGCAGGCAAAAACGCCTTGAAAACTATTCAAGAAAATGGATTTAAACAAGAAATTTTCATTAATTTTTTGGGAGCCTCAGGTGGGCCAAAATGGTTTACCTTATTTGGCTTGGATAAATACCTCTTTGGGGATTTTTTCAAAGATAGAACTACAGAGCTAAACTTAATAGGCTCGAGTGCTGGTGCTTTTCGCGCAGCAGCATTAACGCAAAAAGATCCAGTTAAAGCGATTGAACGTTTAGCGTATACCTATGCAAACACGGTTTATTCGAGCAAGCCAAGCCCACAAGAAATATCTAACCAAGCTGTTCTTATTGTTGACCAACTATTTGCTGACAATGGTGCATATGAAATCATCAACAATAAAGTGTTTAAGGCTCACTTTCTTGTTGCAAAATGTAATGGCTTAACATCTTTTGATAATAAGATTGTGCAAGGAGCTGGGTTATTAAATAGTATGTTGCTCAATAAAATAGCTAGGAAGCTACTGAGCAAGCAATATGAACGCTATATTTTCCAGCACCCAAGCAGCAGTTTGATCATAAATGACCCTTATGAGTTTTCCAACAGTTATGAAGTATTAACCACAGACAATATTAAAAGTGCGCTACTCGCTTCAGGCTCAATTCCTATGGTAATGTCAGGTATCAAGAATATAGCAGGGTCAAAAAATGGCACCTACCGAGATGGCGGTATAATCGATTATCATTTTGACTTTTCGTTAGGTAATACTAAATTAGATAAACATAGAACTTATGACAAAAGTGTAGAAGTAGACAATACCGAAGAATATGGTTTAACACTTTATCCGCACTTTTGCTCCAAACCAAAAGCTGGATGGTTTGATAAAAATTCTAACAGAAAAGTATCAGCTAGCAGTTATGAAAACACCGTTTTATTAGCACCGTCACAAAGCTTTATCCAATCGCTACCCTATGGAAAAATTCCTGACAGAACAGATTTCAGTCAGCTTGATGCGCCCACAAGAATTAAATATTGGCTTAAAGTCTTAGAGGAAACAGAAAAGTTAGCGGAATGCTTTAATGAATTCGTGATAAAGCAAAATATAACGAAGATAAAGGCCTTTCAGCCTTAGTCTTCAATTGTACTTAAATAAAGCCAAAAACCGACCATAATTAGCCGGTGATACACATAAGAAACAGCTGAAAACTTAATCAATTCTATGCACGAGTTAAAAATTTAGCAACTAGACTTTGACTAGAAGCAGAAAGCGAATCATCTTTAACACCATCCATAGCTGATAATATCTGAGTTCCTAGCTGTTTCCCTAATTCAACTCCCCATTGGTCAAAGGAGTTTACTTGCCATAAAACGCCTTGAACAAATATTTTGTGTTCATATAACGCAAGTAGAGCTCCCATAGTTTCAGGGGTTAATAACTCCATAACCAGCGTATTACTCGGAGTATTACCTTTCATGGTTTTATGAGGAGCAATCTGTGATATTTCATCGACAGATAAACCACTCACCTCTAATTCACTTTTTACTTGTGCCAATGTTTTTCCCTGCATTAATGCTTCACTTTGTGCAAAACAATTAGCTACAAGTACCTTATGGTTCTCGGTATATTGGCTTCGCCCTTTTAAAGCAACAATAAAGTCTGTTGGAATAATGTCATCACTTTGATGCATTAACTGCATAAAAGCATGCTGGCCATTAGTCCCCTCTTGACCAAAGACAACAGGAGCCGTTAACCATGACAGTTTATTGCCAGATTTTGATACAGACTTACCATTACTTTCCATATCTGTTTGTTGTAAATAGCCGGGTAAAGCTCTTAACGAATGCGCATAGGGTAAAATAGCTAAAGTCGGGTATTCAAGTGCATTCCGATTCCATATACCAAGCATTGCCATTATAACCGGCATGTTATCTTTAAAATCAGCTGACTTAAAGTGCATATCCATTTCATAGGCACCTTGTTTTAACTTGTTAAAGTTATTATTTCCAATAGCAAGAGCAAGAGGAAGCCCTACCGCAGACCATATAGAAAAACGCCCGCCAACCCAATCCCACATAGGCAATATATTCTTGTCGTCAATACCAAAACTTTTTACTGCTTTAATATTACTACTTACAGCGAACCACTGTTTTTCAATAATTTGGGGAGCTTTATTAAACGTTGATTCCTCTACTGAAACACGAGATAACATCCACTGTTTGACAGCTTTTGCGTTTAGCATGGTTTCTTGTGTGGTAAAGGTTTTAGAGATAACGACAACCAGTGTTGTTTCTACATTTAATTTTTTAAGCTTTTCTTCAAGTGCTCCGCCATCAACATTCGCTATAACATGAACAGATAAAGCTAAGTCACGGTAATGCTCTAAGGCGGACAAGCTGACTTTCACCCCATAATAAGAGCCGCCAATTCCTATCGCTAATACATCAGTAAAACGTTGGCCTGTATAACCCGTTAAGACACCCTTTTGCACATCTTCAACTATCTTCGCCATTTGCTGTTCGGCTGCTTCAACTTCATGTGCAAGTGTGTCCCCTAGAACCTGTTGCTTAACAACTTGAGGAGCTCTTAATACTGTATGCAATACAGAGCGACCTTCTGTATTATTAATCTTATCGCCATCAAATTGATTGGTTATACTTTCTGACAAACCAACTTCTTCAGCTATTTCAATTAATCCATTCAGCTCAACTTCGTTTATGTTTTGCTTGGAATAATCTAAATATAAGTGAGGTGTCGACAACGAAAAGTCATTGATACGTTCTTTTTGATCGAACAATGAAACTATTGAACGTGTTTTAGCGCTTTTGGCTAGTGAGGTTAACTTTTGAATATTCATAAATTACTAATTTTATTGTTCAGCCTAGCCCCGGAAAATTAAAGAAGGTTCAACTTTTATTTTGAGAAAATTTACTGACAGTTTTTATATTAGCTAATAAAAACTGTCAGTAAATTAATTTAGTTATATATGGGGAATTATTTCACTGCTAGATGATGTATCGTATAAAGGGTGCATTTACTTCCCTCTGCATTGAGTGAATTTTCTTCCTTGTATATTAAACTCTAGTCTCATTTTTGAAAAATCAGTACTGAAACTTTTCCATCGCAGCAAGAGACTGAGCTTGCAGCGAAGATCCCGAAGTCTAAATTCACAAGTTCGCTGACTTTTTATTCACTTTAACCTGATTATAGATATTATTAATCTGTACTAATGAGCTAAGCTACTTGGCTTTTCATAATCTCTTGTAGGTAAATTTTAAAATCACCTGCCATTTCAGCATGTCGTAAACCATACTCAACATTAGCTTTCATATAACCAAGTTTAGAACCACAATCATGTGACTTACCTGTCATATGAAAAGCCTCAACAGTTTCAATCTTCATTAAACTAGCAATAGCGTCAGTTAGTTGAATTTCGTCACCAGCGCCTGGAGGAGTAAACTCTAGCATATCCCAAACTTTTTCAGATAAAACATAACGCCCAACTACAGCTAGGTTTGAAGGTGCTTCATCAACTGGTGGTTTCTCAACAACAGCGGTCATCGCTTTTGATTCACCTGCAGCGAGCTCATAACCTTTACAATCGGCCACACCATAATTACTAACCATATTCATTGGAACAGGTTCAACCATAATTTGACTGTGTCCGACTTCATAATAACGTGTAAGCATCGCCGCTAAGTTTTCAGTTTTTAAATCGCTACTTGCATCATCTAAAATTACGTCAGGCAAAACAACTACAAATGGTGATTCACCAATAATCGGACGCGCTTTTAAAACAGCATGACCTAAGCCCTTAGCTTCACCCTGGCGTACATGCATGATAGTAACGCCTTTAGGGCAAATAGCTTGAATTTCATCCAGAATTTGACGTTTAACTCGCTTTTCTAACGTAGTTTCAAGCTCGAATGACTTATCAAAGTGATTTTCTATGGCGTTTTTCGAAGAGTGGGTTACTAATACAATTTCTTTAATACCTGCTGCTACACATTCATCTACTATGTATTGAATCATCGGTTTATCGACAATAGGTAACATTTCTTTTGGAATGGCTTTAGTTGCAGGTAGCATACGAGTGCCCAAACCTGCTACAGGGATTACTGCTTTTATTATTTTTTTATTAAACATATTCAACCTAAGGTTATTAATATTCTGACTTTTCTTTTGCTTGCCAAACTAAGTCACAAATACCATCTTTGGGGACAAATCCAGTAGGAGCTTCTAGGAGTAACCTACGAATAGTTTCATGTGAAAAGTTATGACATGCATCATCAAGTCGAATAAGAAGGTTTTCTAGAGTTTCCCAAGTCAGCATGGATTCATGAGCTGACATAATTCGTCTATGATCAGTTTGTGTGACGTCATCACCGATCAATAGCTCTTCAAACAATTTTTCTCCTGGTCTCAAACCAGTATATTCAATTTCAATATCGCCATCAGGATTAACCTTATCCTTAACATTCATTCCACTTAAATGGATCATCTTAACTGCGAGGTCAGATATCTTAACCGGATCACCCATATCTAATACGAATACATCACCACCTGTCCCCATAGCGCCCGCCTGAATAACTAACTGAGCCGCTTCCGGTATTGTCATAAAATAACGAATAATATCAGGATGAGTAACGGTAATAGGGCCACCACACTTTATTTGATCTCGAAATAAAGGTACAACAGATCCTGACGAGCCTAAAACATTACCAAAGCGCACCATACAATAACGTGTATTTGATTCTTTCCGAGCTAATGCTTGTAAAATCAACTCCGCCATTCTTTTAGTGGTACCCATAACATTCGTTGGCCGTACTGCTTTATCCGTTGATATAAGCACAAATGTTTCGACTTTAGCTTCCATAGCAGCTTCAGCCGCATAAAGAGTACCGAATACATTATTTCGTACCCCCTCAACAACATTATGTTCAACGACCGGTACGTGTTTATAAGCTGCGGCGTGATAAACAGTTTGCACATTAAAAGTGCGCATAACTGTCATCATTCTATTTTTTCTCTGAACGGAACCAAGTAAAGGTACAACCTGACAGCCATCCCCTAATTCATCAGCTTGTTTTTGCAGTTCCCCATTAATTTGGTATAAAGCAAATTCTGATAGTTCAAATAAGATTAGTTTTGTTGGTTTTTGTTTTAAGATTTGACGGCAAAGTTCTGAACCGATAGAACCACCAGCCCCCGTAACCATAACAACTTTTTCGCAGATATTAGCCTTTAATAGCAACTGATCAGGTTTAACTGGGTCACGGCCAAGTAGATCTTCAATAGAAACTTCGCGTAGCTCATCAATTTTAGCCTTACCACTAACTAAGTCAGCAGATCCTGGTATAGAAAGTATTTCAACAGGCAGCTCTTCGATTTTACTTAAAACTCGGGCAATACGCTTCTTATTCTCTCTTGGCATTGCGAGTAAAAGGCGAGCAATAGAGGATTCTTCAATCAAGCGAGAGAGATCATTACGTCTATAGACAGTAATTCCTTGAATAATTCGTTTATGAATCCTAACGTCATCATCAATAAACGCAACTGGATAATATTCGTCTCCATGTAACAGAGACTGTGCAAGTTGTCTCCCAGCAGAACCTGCACCGTAGATGATAACTTTTTCTTTATGCTTATTTTTTATTGGTGAAGATGCAATTATTGTTCTCATAAAAAAACGGCTACCGCCGACTAATACTAATAAAAAAGCTGAAAATATTACAGGGACAGTACGTGGCAAATCTATATTCAAAAAGAAAGATAAGAAAATTAAAGCCACTGTGGTAAGGCATACTGACAAAGTAATAGTTATAGCGGCTTTACTATTTATATATCGGAGAACTGCCCTATACAGTCCAAGTTTAACATTAGCGATCAGGGCAATAGGGAGCAAAAAAGCAAGAAGTAGCCATGAAGGGGAATGAAAAAATATAGTTATTGTATCTAAGCGTACGAGCATTGCAGCCCAAAAGGCAATACTAACGAAAACAAGATCGGAGAAAAGCGAAATAGCACGCTTTACAGGTCTTGATGCTTGAAATAAAAATTTCATAGAAGAATAATCACTTGTATAATATTATGTATAAAAAACGTTTACGAATGCAACATTATACACAATGTCTCTGATAATGACATTCTTACTTGGGCTTTCAAAACACTAACAATTGTAAAATGAAAATGAATGAGTTTGAGTAGTTGTGTTAGCTAATTTGGCAGAATTTACTTGACCTAGTCAGTAGACAATTCGTGTTTATTTATGTAGCTAAATAAAATATCCCATAAACATCTTCGCATCTTTATGGGACAACAGTAATTTTTCATAAAATCTATTTATAATTATTTTTGAGCTTTACTTAAAATAGCTTTAATTACAATAATAGTTCGATTTATTTCATCTTCAGTTAAAGTAGGATGAACTAAAAACATTAAGCTTTTAGCACCAAGGTCTCGAGCAACAGGCAACCTACTCTCAGGTCGAAAATCAGTATTATCAAATGCTTTTTCTAAATAAACTTCAGAACAGGTGCCTTGCATGCAAGGTACCCCTAGAGCATTAATCTCAGCAACAATACGATCTCTATTCCAACTATCTAATAGAAATTCAGGTTTAATGAATACATAATACTTATAATTAGCATGTTCAATATAATCAGGGACTGTTGGAACACGAATACAATCAAATGAAGAACAAATATCAGCTATCATATCAGCATACTTAGAGCGTAATCTAAACCACTCAGGCATCCTCCTTAATTGGATGCGCCCTATAGCTGATTGGATTTCCGTCATGCGCCAGTTTGTACCAAATGATTCATGTAACCATCTGAAGCCGGGAGCATGTTCTCGTTCATAAACCGCTTCATAAGATTTACCATGATCTTTGTAGGCCCACATAGTTCGCCATAACGATTCATCATTACAGGTTACCATGCCACCTTCTCCAGCAGTAGTCATGATTTTATCTTGACAAAATGACCAACAACCAATATGACCTATAGAGCCAACAGGTTTGCCCTTATATTTAGCTCCATGAGCTTGTGCACAATCCTCAATTACAGCTAAATTATGTTCTTGCGCTATGGTCAATATTTCATTCATTTCACACGGAAAGCCAGCTAAATGAACAGCAATAATACCTTTCGTATTGTCTGATATAACTACACTTATTGACTCCGCAGTAATATTTTGAGAATTAGAATCTACATCAGAAAATACTGGGCGAGCTCCAGCAGTCACAATAGAAGAGACTGAAGCTAGAAAGGTGCGTGATGTGACAATTACTTCATCAAAAAGGTTTCCGCCATTTCGCGCACCAATACCTAAAGCTACTAAAGCTAAATCTAAAGCAAGCGTACCGTTGCCTAGAGCAATTGCATATTTAGAGTCTGTAAAAGTAGCAAATTCTTTTTCAAACTGTCGCCCTTCTTGTCCAGTCCAATAATTTACTTTGTTAGATAACAAAACTTCAGAAACTTTATCAGCTTCTTCTTTGCTAAAGGAAGGCCACGGTGAGACTTTTGTATTTAACATAACTTATTCTCATTATATAAAGCAATCATACGTTTCCAAGAGTCTTTAATCGAAGATGTAGGAATATAACCTATTTCTTTTATTTTATTAGAATTAATAGCTAAAAAACTATTAAATTTTTCATTGGATACAAATTCAGGTTCATTGAATTCAACTTTATTTTCAATAAGTATTTCACCTAATATATCAACAAATTCTTTAATAGTTATATCAAACCCACCTAGGTTGTATGTACCCGAAATATTTTTATTTATTAAATGGATTATAGCGTCAGAAGCATTGTTAACATCGATGAAATTCATTATATTGTTTGGATTCTGGTAGTTAAAAGAACCGCTATCCAACAAATTATTTAATATTTTAAAAGGCAATTGGTTCTTATCAATGCTAAGATTTCCTCCCCATAACCTGCTAAGCCTGAGATTAACAATCGATATGTTTTTATTATGATAAGAAATATTTTCAAACGCTTTTTCTACGATTCCTTTAGACAAAGCATACGATGAGGAAATCAGCGGCTTACAATCTTCAGTATAACTTGTTTTCTTTTCATGACCGTAAACTGATTGAGATGAGATATTTATTGCCAGCTTGATACTTGAAAACTTAATCTTTTCAGCCAACTCTAAATTAAAAACAGTAGAGTCATATATAGCATCGGTTCCATGGGGAGGTCTTGCCGAGGTGAAATTGATCAACACATCTGAGTATTGAAGCTGATCAGTAAGTTCAATATCAGCCAACTTAAGAACGGTTAAACGTTTAAATTTTCTGTTTACACTTTCAAAAAAGTTAACTTGTTCACCATTAAAATCTCTTGCAACAAGCGTTAACTCAACTTGTTTGGCATCATCTGTCTTGGAAAGAGTATAAACAAAGTTTTTGGCAAACCAAGAGCTCCCACCAAAGGCAATAACACGGGTAACATCACTATTGTTTGTGATTGAAGTCGTTCTACAAGCGACTTGGCGCACCCCTACTTTATCCAAATTAATTTGAAGTTTATTCTGGTGATTTTCTAATCCATAGAAATCATTAATCAACGCAGACACTTCATTAAATCCAAATAGAGATCGGTTGCCCGTAATCCCGGTAAACCTTAAGTTCATTTCAAAAAATATCAATCCAGACTCTGTTAAACGACCTTGAATATTAACAGGGCCAACCACTTTTTCTTTGCTTAAAAATAAAGCGATGTCATTCACTTCTTTTAAAATATTTTTATCAATTACCGGGGCAACATGGACTGGAACCCCACTTTTTAACTTATTTTTAGAAACAAAAACCCCTAGAACTTTTGACTCGTTTGATAACACTATTTGAGCTGAAATTTCTGAAACTTGAAGTAATTGTTTCTTTTGAACCGCGTTTTGCAAAAATTGATATTCAGGATCAGATTTTTCAGGGAATAAATATGGTTGAATGACATAAATATCAGAAAAAGTATCATCATAGGTTTGAAGAACTTCTTCCAAGTTATGAAATATATGAATACCACTGGAAGCAGAACCTGAGGCAGGTTTTGCAATTGCTGGGAATGTAATTTCAGGATACATTGAGTGTTCATTCACATATTCATGTAACTTCACTGTTGGTACAATATTAAAATAGTTATGATAATCCTTATACCATTGATACTTGTCTCGAGAACTCTTTACAATAGCAGCAGGGGCAACGATAACTTTAATACCATTATCTTTAAATAAAGATTTATTTTCACTTAATAAAGTTAATTCATTATCATTGCCTGAGATTAACACATCAATTTTATGCATTAAACATGTACTAACTAAAAACTCTAAATAGCCATCTACATCAATACGTTTTGCTCGAACAAAATGATCACACTGATTATAAGAATAAACATCAGAATTTAAATCTAAACCAAGAATCCAATAGGAATCTTTCATATGGGAAATCGAATCGACTACAGATTGGCCAACGCCGCCACCTACAGATGTGATAGCTACTCTAATGTTCATTAATTTAGTTCCTTGTTATACGTTGGGTCTTTATCCAGACTAATAATTGACAAATCTGTTCCACCTTCGACATCTTCTCTTTTGAGCACCTTTAGAACAGTTAAAAATAAAATTTTTATATCTAATATAAAAGAATTATTCTGAACATAATCTATATCCAAATCTAAACGTTTCTGCCAAGTAATATTGTTTCTCCCATTTACTTGCGCTAAACCAGTTAAGCCAGGTTTAACCTGGTGTCTTTGTCTATGGAACTCACTATAGTGCTCTAAATACCGAGGTAATAACGGTCTTGGTCCAACAAGACTCATATCGCCTTTTAAAATGTTAAATAAAGATGGAAGCTCATCAATACTAGATTTTCTCAAAAATCGACCTAAAGGCGTTATTCTCTGAATATTCGGCAATAAATCACCTAAATCATCTTTGTTATTATTCATAGATCGAAATTTGAAAAGTGAAAAAAATTTATCATTTTTACCGACTCTAAGCTGAGTAAATAAAACAGGACTACCAAGAGATATGCGTACCGCCAAAGCTGCAATTATTAATATTGGAGATAAAATAACTATTGCGAACAAAGCTAAAACTATATCTACTAATCTTTTCATTTGTTTTCCTTAAAAAAATCTCTAATCTCGGCATTACTTAAGTATTTAAAAATCATACGTTTATTTTCTTGTTGTTGGCTTATTAATATTTTTTTCTTATTTTTTGAGTTAAAGCTTAATTTACAATCAAAAATTTGATGAAAATAATTAAGTGAATCTCCAAAGGTTAAGAATAAATCTTGTTTCTCCAAATTTATAATATGCACACTGCAATCAAAATAAAGCGCCTCGTATAATAATGTAGAATTATACCCTATGACATAATCAACTTCCGAGAATAATATATAGTTATCGATTGATTTATTCGATATAACGCTTACATTAGAATTATTTAAGGCTAAGTTATAACGTTCTTCATATCTACCTACGTCTTGAGGATGAAGTTTAAGAATAAATTGTTTATCAATATTATCTTTTGCTAGTAAATTTAATTCTTGATTAGTTTTTTTAAATAATTCAGGTTGTGAAATAAATAATATTCTTTCTACATGGCTTATATTTGGTTCAACCTTATTAACTACTTCAGCAACTTTATTGTTAATATATTTGAAACCAAAAGGAATAACATTAACATCCCCCCCCCATTGGTACCCCTTACACCAATAATCTCCAAATGCTAGGAAGTTCTTAACTCCCATATCACCATCACTGTCTCGTGAGTATGCAATATTTTGTTTTAGGGTTACTCCATGCTGCAATTCGTAAGTTTCTATTCCTGCAATATTTGCACAATAAAGTAATGACCGATGGATCCATTTAGTAGTAACTATTACTTTCTGCGGCTTTAGTTTTTTTAAGAGTATACGATTGAATAAATTCATCGTTATAAATGTTGATAATTCCTTATATACAACTCTTTCAATAGACTGCTTATCATCATAGATCGGGGATAACATTGAAACTAAATTATCGACATCTGTTTGATATTTTTTCCGTAAAAAAGGCTTTAGTAGAAAAATTGAAGTTTCGGATAGATACACTAAAAGATCTATATCTATTATCGCGCATTTAGTCGCCCTATCTGGGTAATGCGTTTTTTGAAATGGTTTCTCAAGCATTAAACAGTCTTCAGAAGGCAAGCTTTCAATTATTGGATCATGAAATTTATCAATATATTGATTACTCTCAAGTACACGCCGTGAAAAACCAGCAAACACATATTTTTTAGTTTTTTGAGATAACAATAAACTAACAATTGAGAAGCAGGATTTCAGACTGTTCTTTACAATTAAACCTATATCTCTGATAGTGATTTCACTATGATTTCGTTTACCTAAAACGTCTTTTTTTATTAAAATAGAATCGATTATCTGAACCCTAATTAAAGGCCATATTTTATGATTTCCTATCCTTTGAACATCAATTTTATATTCATGAATAAAAAAATTAATTTTTTTAAGTTCTTTATAATAATTCACTTCCGTCCTTAACTTTTACTAAATCAATATCTAAACTTAAATGAGTCATTTCAAAGAACCCTAAATGAAAGCTTTGATACATAAAGTTGCGTTATTTATAACAATCCTAGATTGATTTTTAAACGTTATTTGAAAATATTATCATCAAATATAATATTTATTAGAGCCTACTTCAGCACAGTTCTATCACCGTCTTTCAGACTTTTACTAATGCTAGAAATAAGATGTACTACCATAGCTAAAATAACAAAAATAGTTAATATTTTTACCGCTATTGAAAGGTATCCAACCCACATAAGCCCATTTTCTTCGATCTGAAAATATAAAGCTATGATGTATCCTCCACCAAAAACTATATTAACAAGTGATAGTCTTAAATTAAGTTTCATATATACTAAATAAATCGACAGTATCATTACCCCTATTCGCAGAACAACAGATAAAATCATCAATTTAGCTAGAGGAATGGATTCAGAGTAGCTTTCAGGTAATAGCATATTTAACAAATATCCTAAAATTTCAGTGGAGAGCAGAAAGTAAGATATAATCACGAATAATAGAAACGCAATCATCTCAATAGCTAAACCCCTTTTAAGCTCACTGCTGGTTTTTTCTACAGAGAGTCTTCTATAAACAACTGGAGTATAAGCAGTAATGAAGGAAGATAGAATAATTAAAAAACCATTAGATATTTGATTAGCAACCATGAAAATCCCTGTTGAATCGGCACCTAAAAAAATAGCAATAATACTTCTTTCCAATAAAGGTATTAAAGCTACAAAGATAATAATAGGTGAATAACTTAATCCGTATCTAGCAATCTCTTTTAAAATAACTGTATCTAGTTTAAATACTATAAGTTCATCTTTATACAAGCGATATAAAGAAATAATGGCTATAAATAATAACGAAAAAACAATTCCATAAATTCGACCTAAATACCCCAAGTTTATAAAAACTACTAACAATATTGTAAGAAGTATATTCATAGAAGCGTTAAGTATGTTAATTAAACAATAAGAACCGCTTTGATTTTTAACTTGGTAAATACCTAATCTAATATAGATTATATATTGACTAAAAAACGCGACTGAAAGTAGAATTAAAGTACTAAAATTTAAGTCATATAAAGATTGCCCAAAAATGTAGTAACTTATAATAAACACATTCATTATCAACGCCATTACAATTAATAAAGCAATTGAATTAGCAATGTATATTTTCAATTTATCTGAACTCTCTTGAAGCTCAAAATATTTTATATTACAAAAACCATTTACACTAAAACCAAAAACTGCTCCTAAGAATGTTAATAAAACTTGGTATAAAGCTACTATTCCGTAATCTGAGGGGGACATATACCTAGTTAAAATAGGTAAAAATAGCAAGGGTAATGCAGAAATTAATATATTCGAAAAAATGTAAAACGTTGTATTTTTAAAAAGACTTCTAGAAATGTTTATTTTAGACATATTCATATATTGTTATTAACTGGATAATGGTAATAGTGAATTAAACATTGTGAATAATACTAATTATAGTTTCACATCACTGCATATTATTAAGAAGAAATTATAGTGCCTATTACCCACTATAATTCATTAACATCTCTAATAACTTTTTCCCATTTTGATACACAAACAGACCATTTGAATTTATTAAATAAACTTTGTAAATTCCCCTTTACTTCTTTTATTAAAGTCGGGTTGTTTTTTATTAGTGAAAATTTTTCAAAAAAATCTGACCTATTATCACAAACAAAGCCATTTATATCATTTTCAATCCATTCCTTGGCCCCGTAACTAGAATAAATCAAAGAAGGTATGCCTTTAGCTGCACACTCTAAAATAACTTTTGGAAACCCCTCACTATGAGATGGAAGAACTAGCAAATCGACAATTTTTAATACTTTATTCAACTCTTCTCGCCCCAAAGGACCATGATAAATTATATTTTTTGATTTGTTCTGCTCATTGGATTTTTTGTACATATTTATGCGATTGTTACCACTACCAACTATATGAAAAGTAACTTCCTGATGATTTTCTGACAGTTCTATAAACTCCTCTACCCCTTTTCGTATTAAATCATGACCAACAATAATGACATTGACGATATCACTACTCTGATTTATTCTTTCTTTTGGAATGTCATCATCAACTCCAAGATAAAGAGTTTCAGCTTTGCACTGTATATCATGATGTTTGTAATTATAGTCTTTCATGTATTCTGTAATAGCATATAGATTGTCTGAGCGTCTGTAATCATCAATAATATACGATTTTTTATTTTTGTTTAGCTGATTCACAATTTTTTCATCAATCACGGATTCAATTGTTCTAAAATATTTTTTATTTAAAAGTTTACAAAAATAAGAATTCCAAGTAAAACACTCTGTTTTAGGAAAGTAACAAACATCTGCTTTAATAATCCCCCATAAAAAAGCAACGTATTTAAAAAGCTTTATTGGCTCCCTTATTACAAAATACTTTGCATTAGTATCTTTAATAATTTCTCCTCTAGAGGATTGCAATGTATAAAGTTCAAAACGACTTTTATCTAAAGATTTAACCAAAGATAGACAATTAATATTTTGAGCATTACTAATATTAATAACACCACCAATAAAGATTTTTATTTTACTCATAGAAACACCTTAAAAGTTCTAACTAAAAAATCAAAGAGCGTTTTAATTAGTCAAACTTTATTATTAATTAAGTTTTAGCTTATCTGTAAGACACTAGAATAGAGATAGCAAGATATAAACACAACAGCACTCAAAGTCACTTATGAAGTAATTTGTAGCTAAATAGACTTGTTATAATAGCTATTATTGTTGCTGCCCAGTCAACGCATTATTATATTGGTCAATTTTCCAAATAGACTCTCTAAAGATAAACTCATTGGAATAACCAAAATATTTTATATTAATTAAAATAACCGTCGGCATATAAAGGGGTTTTAGCATCATATTTTCTCTTTTTTTCACATTTTTAACAACATAATTAAAGTCATCACTAAAAATATAACCAAATATATATATGTTGTAAGAGAAAAACTTTATAAAAGCGCACATTATAAGAACTAAAAGTTTACCGTTAAACTTTTGTATACTGTGAATAGCAAATGGAATACAAATAGTTGCTGCAAGAAAAAACCTCTCACCAAACACCCTAAACTTTATAAATACTAAAAACATAATAACGATTAAGAAAAATGTTTTTGCTAGACGGTCATTTGGTTTGGTCATCACAAATAACAACGCTGAAATTAATAGGAGCGATTGAACAGCAAATAATATCAGTTTCCCCATTTCAAAACCTGTAACAATTCCCCATTGACTGTTTGACATATAGGTCTGAAGAAAAGTACCGGCAGGAATAAATGGTAATATCACGGAAAGAAATAATTCAAATTTCATCCCTACACCTAAACTAACTAATAAGCCAATTAAACATATCCCCCTGCTGAAAGGAATATATTTTGCAATAAAATATGCAAATATAATTATAAAACTAGAAGGATGAATCAAAAATGAGATTATTAGAAGAGTTCTAAATTTTAATTTTCCACATTCCCCTTTGTGGAACATAAATATACTATACATAGCAGTCGAATATGCAAAGAAACTTCTATTTAAGTCCATCAATTCTTTGTAAGATAATAATGAAAGAAAGAGAAAAAAAAGAGTTACAGGTAATAAATTTGATGTTGTATTTTTTAGAATGATAGTATAAACACTAAACCAAAAATACAATGATATCGAACAGACTAAAAATACGGTGTAGAAGTAGTCTAACCCTAAGGTCTTTACCAAAACACCTGCTAATATATTAATTGAATGCAATTGGCTTACTATGTTACCGGACTGATAATCAAAGTAAGCAAAAAAACTAGCCGAAACATCATACATAAGGGGCATATATACGAATATTAATGCAACAGAAACTGCAATTACAAACGGAGATAATTTTTTATTCATAGAAAAAAAAGCAGATGAAAGAGCTCCTGCTATCGGTGAGATACCGAATAGTAATAGCTGTAATATAAAGCTTTTATTTATCTTCATTTTTATTGTAATTTTTCCAAAGTGTTTAAAAACACTAAAAGTAAAGTTATTTTACAAATTACTTTATTGAAAACGAATCAGGTATAGTTTTAAAATGGTTTAGTATATTTTTCACACTACATCATCTGACATTTTCAATTTATATAGCTCTAAAGTTCAAATTCATTTATATCTGAAGCTTTTAGAGCTGTTCCCTTTCCTATATCGCAACAGGCAGTTTTTCCTAACAACAACGCGTAATGCTTAGGGGCTAAGCCATAACCAGGCCTAATACTTCTAATATTTTCACTAGTAAACTTTTCACCTTTCTTTATATCTTTAACTACGTATAAAGAACGTCTAAAAACTAAATTCCCTTGTTCGCTCTCTTTTCGTTCATAGTTTATTCTTCCTAGTGCTTGCCAAGCAATTTTACTATCTTTACAAAGCTGAGCCAGTTCTAGTTTTTCTAATGAAAAACTATCATCAGGTCCTCCACCACTTCGATCCAACGTTACATGCTTTTCAATTAAACAAGCCCCTAAAACAACGGAAGAAATCGCTGTAGTATTATCGATGGTATGGTCTGACAAGCCCGGTAGCACATCAAAACGTTTCGCCATGTCAGGAATCGTTGCTAAGTTATAATCCCCTGATGGTGCTGGATATCCACTAACACAATGAAGTACCACAAGCTCTGAACAGCCAGCATTTCTAGCTGTATCAACTGCTTCTTGAATTTCTTCTCTATTCGACATACCCGTGGATATGATCATTGGCTTGCCGGTTTTCGCAACGTACTCAATAAGAGGTAAATCAATAGCTTCAAATGAGGCTATTTTGTAAGCTGGTGCTCCAAGTTCTTCTAATAAATCGACAGCTGAATTATCAAAAGGAGAGCTAAAAATTGTAATACCTAATTCCTTAGCTTTCTCAAATAAAGGTTTGTGCCATTCCCAAGGCATATGTGCCTCAGTATATAAATCATAAAGAGTTCTGCCATCCCATAACCCCCCTTCAATTTTAAAATCGGCTTTATTCGAATCGATAGTAAGTGTATCTTGAGTGTAGGTCTGTAATTTAATTGCATCAGCACCACATTCTTTTGCCATTTCCAATATTTCAAATGCACGATTGATATCACCGTTATGATTCGCAGATAATTCTGCAATAATATAGGGAGGAAAGTCTGGGCCTATCTTTCTATTATCAATAACAACAAATTTATTTTTATTTCTCATCTTTTTCGATCCTAATTGTATATTTTTGCCCATCTTTATAAAAAAATGCTGGAAAGCGGCTTGGATCACAAACCCTTAGTAAGTTAAATTGATTATCCAATGTATCATTAATATTAAGTTCACTATCATTTGGTGTTCTTTTACGAAAGTAATCACTCTTTAAGCTTTCTTGTGGTATCGGACAACAACACTTGTAATTGAGGCACGCCCACTTAATCAGATTTAACTCTGCTTTAAACAGGAGTTTATTTATTTCATCAAATAACTCTCTACCATTCAATTGAATAACTTCTTTTATCCAAATGTCTCCAGTATCCACAGGCTCCTTCGCTTCTAACAATGAAAGGGTAATAGACTGTTTTCCCGCTAAAACATCCCAAATATGCGGACTCCAACCTCTCCCTAATGGTAAATCACTCGCATGAAGTACTAACACATGGGAAAAAAGGGACTTCGTTGTTGTTCTTATTATTTCAGAGCAGGATATTAAAAATAAAATATCTCCCCCAAAAGCAATTTCATTTACCCTATTCAATAGACTTATTTCATATATGTTGTCATTTTCATATTTCCATTGTTTTAAATATGAGTAGATAGGATGATTAGGATCTGTACAAAGTAATGTTATTTTTGTCATAGTATTAGTCAAATAAGTGTTCAATTTCACTCACCACACGCTCAGCACCTAGACCATCGGTAAGTTTAAGGCTGGCTATATGGTATTTATTCCAGTTACACATAATTTCTTTCATCACTGTCACAAAATCGAATTTGATTCGATTTAACTCTAACAGTATTGCCGCACCAGAGTTAGCAACATTACGAGCAATATCAAGCTGGTTGTCAGCGATTGGTATAATTATACTTGGTAATCCAAGACAAGCCCTTTCCCACGATGTACTACCTGGCGCACCTACAGCAATATGATGTTCACGCATCAATTGAGCCATATTAGCTGAAAAATCGATATGTTTAATATATTTACGCTCACTACAGAATTCTTTAACTATTTCATAACTAGGGGAGCGTTCACCCAACAATACAGTAACATTCAAATCTACATCATTAAGACATTGGAGTTCTTCTAATACTTTCAAGGTTACGTTAGGCTTGTCTATTGCCCCCATCGACACTAAAACTCTATATTCAACTTTAGGTTTTTCACAGTAACTTTTATTTGCTCTTAACATAGAAAACTCTGGCGCTAATAATGAAAAGTCACTTCCTGCTAGAATAGGACAATTGTTATTTTTACAAATATAATCACGATAGTCTCTGCCAAAAGTTTGATCTAATATTAAATCTGAAAAATGCTCTCTGACTAAATCGTCAATTACTAAAACTTTTGCGTTCAAAGAACTAGCAACATTTATTTCCCAATCTTTGTTTATCCCGTAGTGATCTACCACTATAAGGTCAGCAGAACTCACCTTTTGCAAAAAATCATTTGCATCTTCTTGCCATTCAACTTGTAACCATGCAGCATAGTCTGTGTCATATTTAGGACAATTGGAAACAGCAATTCGGTTTAGTTCAATAACTTCGACACCTTGATTATTCAAATATGATACAAAGTCACCTTTTTGTGGACGCGTAGCAAATAAAACATCGTACCCTTTTGCCAAAAGTAATTTAGCTAGGACCAAACAACGCATAACGTGTCCGCTACCAATATAAATTGAGGCATCGGCTCGAAATACTATTTTCATGATTATTTATTTAAAACTGAATGTAAGATTTCAGCCAAATCCCAATCTTCTGGTGTATCAATATCTTGAACTCTTTTACGTGGGATTTTTATAGCTATAGAGTGATTGGCAAAAAATGAAGCGCCTTCTAAAAAGGTAGCAGCGCTACCCCAATAAAACTGACCTGCATCATGATAGGCTTCTTCTAAATCTTGAGAACGAGTATTTAAATGCTCAGGTTGAAACATATCAACTTGGTTATTGCAGTTTAGCTTAATAGCACGTTGAATTGGAAATGCAAAACTAGTCGCACTAAAAGTGTACTTCACAGTATCTTCAGTTAAACTTTTTAGTCCTTGTTGAATGTACTCTGGGAGTAAAAGCGGTGCCGTTGCATAGATACAACAAACACTCTCTATTTCCATTCCATTTTCTTTGCACCAAATTATAGCATGCTTCATTACATCTAAAGTTGTCGAAAAATCATCAGAAATTTCTGCAGGACGAATAAACGGTACTTCTGCTCCATAATTCTTAGCAACTTTTGCTATTTCATCATCATCAGTTGATACTATTATACGGTCAAAACATTGTGATGCTTTTGCTGCTTCAATAGAATATGCAATTAGGGGTTTGCCATGAAACTCTTTGATATTTTTTCTAGGAATTCGTTTACTGCCACCACGGGCTGGGATAATTGCTATATTCATTATGCTTCTGCTAATACTTTAGATAATACGTTTATGACTTCATATTGCTGTTCATTAGTCATAACATGGAATAAAGGAATACTAATAGCATCTTTATAATAACTTTCTGCAATAGGAAATTGCCCGTCTTCAAAACCTAAGTTTTTGTAATATGGCTGTGTGTGCACAGGAATATAATGTAAATTAACACCAATTCCATTTTCTCTTAGCTGATCGAAAACTTCTTTATGAGATAATGAAATTTTATCTAACTTTAAACGTATTACATATAAATGTCGTCCTGAGTAAGAGTCATTAATTTGCTTTGGCGTAATTAATGGTAAGCTTTTTAACAAGTCGTCATAGCATGCAGCTAGTTCGTTTCGTTTAGCCACAAAGTCATGCAAACGCGACATTTGGCTTACACCTAATGCTGCTTGCATTTCAGTCATTCTATAATTAAAGCCTAAATCAACCTGCTCATAATACCAACCACCATGACTCTCATTATGCATTAGTGAATTATCTCTAGTCACTCCATGGCTTCGAAGTAGTTCTAATTTTCTAGCTAGGTTCTTTTCATTAGTTGTTGCTGCACCGCCTTCAGCAGTCGTCACAATTTTTACAGGGTGAAAGCTGAAAACGGTTATATCACTATATTCACAGTTACCAATAGGATTATCTTTATACCTTCCCCCAATAGCATGTGATGCGTCTTCAATAATGGCAAAACCATACTCAATGCTTAACGCATGAATTTTATCCATTTCACAGGGCTGACCGCACAAATGCACGGGGATAACAACTTTAGGTAAGGCTAAATTATTATGTTTTGCATACGCCAGCTTTTGTTCAAGTAACTCAGGACTCAAATTATATGTTTCAGGGTCGATATCAACAAAATCAACATCTGCACCACAATATAAAGCGCAATTAGCAGAAGCTACAAAAGTTATAGGCGTTGTCCAAACAACATCGCCTTTACCAACCCCTAACGCTAAACAAGCAATGTGTAGTGCGGACGTTGCTGAATTTACGGCAAGTGCATATTCAGAATTAACCGCATCTTTAATCGCTTTTTCAAATAAAGGGACTTGAGGACCTTGCGTCAAAAAATCCGATGTTAAAACATCAACAACAACATCGATATCTTGTTGAGTTATTTCTTGCTTACCGTATGGAATCATAAAATTATCTTTGCAATAAATTAAACTGAGAAGCTTGTGTCAACGTGTTCAATTATTAAATCTCTCAAAGTTTCAACAGTTTCCCAATCTGTGTTTGTTCCAGAGTTGTATTTGAAACCAAAAGGTACTTTAACGGCTTTATGGTGTTCAATAAAGTCAGCTTCTGTATGAGTAAAAGAAATAGAGGGTAATATTGCGTAATAACGCCCTAAATCAATTGTATTAAGCGAATCTGTATCGGTAATCATTTCTTCATGAAGTTTTTCACCTGGTCTAATACCAACAACACGAGTTTTACACTGAGGAGCAATGGCCGTTGCAATATCAGTAATTTTATACGATGGTATCTTTGGAATAAAAATTTCACCACCAATATGATTTTCAATAGCGTACATCACCATATTTACGCCATCTTGTAATGAAATATTAAAACGTGTCATTTCTTCATGTGTAATCGGTAATACACCTTCTTTTTTCTTATCAATGAAAAAGGGAATTACAGAACCACGAGATCCCATAACATTACCGTAACGAACCACACTAAATTTAATGTCTTTAGATCCGCGAATATTATTTGCTGCAGTAAATAATTTATCCGAAGCAAGTTTAGTCGCACCATATAAGTTAATAGGAGCACAAGCTTTATCTGTTGATAATGCGACTACATCATGAACACCACAAGCAAGTGCAGCATGAATAACATTTTCAGCTCCATCAATATTAGTCCGAATACATTCTGTTGGATTATATTCTGCTGTATCAACTTGTTTAATTGCTGCCGCATGAATGATAACATCAACACCTTCACAAGCTTGAGTGATTCTACTTTTATCGCGTACATCACCAATAAAAAAACGTAATTGGGGGAAATCAAAAGTAGGATATTTTTGCTTAATAACCGATTGTTTTAATTCATCACGTGAATAAATGATGATTTTCTTTACGTCTGGATAGCGGTCTAAAATGGTTTCAATAAATTTCTTACCAAAAGAACCAGTACCGCCTGTGATCAAAACAACTTTGTTATTTAACATTTATTCACCTGAAATTAATTATTTCTATACGCTTAAAGGGATTTCCTCAAAGCAGCAATTACTCACTAACTCACACTATTGCTATAAATTTAGCAGTAAGGATTATATTCGTTGGATGACTTCAACAACATAACTCAGTTAAATTGACTATTTGAGACAAAAACTGTTGTCATTGAAAAATTTATTAATTCAATATTCTATTGGATAATATACATATTTAGCTACAAATAAATTTCGCCTAACAACACCTTTTACCCATAAAGGTAATTTGGATTTAATTACAAAAAACAGTGAGTTTTCTAAAGCGCAAAATTATACTCGAGTTTATATGCTATTGCAGTAAAGAATCACACTTTTATTATTTTATTTTAAATAATTCTATTTGAGATCATGAGAATTCAAGTAGATACGATTTCACAGCCCATACTAAAGTTTACCAGAGCAAAAGAAACACTAAAAAAAACATTATCCATATAAAACAACAACATTCCGCCTAAAGTCTTCAGCCATTTGATCGCTACAAAGAACACTGAGGTTTAGCTCACAGAGAAAGCTGTTTAATATTGGGGAGCTCTGACCTATTCACATTTTCTACGGTATTTCTAATACAAGTTATTTCTTCCATTTAGGGCGAGGATTTTCAGAAATTAACGGTAATATTGACCATTTTTCAAGAATACTATGAGCACTATTCGGTAATGTATAGCCTTGTTGTTTTAACCAGTATTTTACTACGCTGATATAAAAGCCGACTCAAATTTAAAATGAACATTCTGCAATTTTTTACTCAATTCACATTCAAAAAACTGATTTCAAAACTGACACGTACTGTCTAAATATTCAACACGTTTAATTGTATGCTCTTGAATAGCATTTTGATGATTATTCCCTTAAATAGCATAATATTTAGCTCTTTTCATCTAAGATAACGCGAGTAATTTAAGTCTTAAACGCCGTTCAACTGGACCATCAATATAAGAAGTGAGAACTATGTTCAAATAATAGTCACAGGTGCCTGACGCTTGTCCTCTTTAGCCATAAAAGTACAACACATCTACCTAAGAGTTTAAAAAATAAAGTTACTCTATTTATTTAGTGGTCTTTTTCAGATTTGTCATAAGTTATTTATCTTTTCTGTTAAAATGAGGAATTAATACAATTAATACAGATAATATCCCACCAAGCACAGTGCCTAAAATCACAATTAAAGCACGCTTCGGTCCTGATTTTTCATCAGGAACTTGTGACGGGTCAATAGTTTTCAATGCATATTCAGCTTTAACTTTAGTAAGCATCATACTTTTTGTTTGTTCTTCAATTAATTGATAAAAAACTGTTTCCATAGTGGTTACTTTTATATTTTTTAACTGCTCTGTTAAGTAATCAATTGAGTCTTGAGCTTCTTTTTGATCTTGATTACGCATAAATTCATTCACATCACTAATCAACCATGTCAACCATCTCTGTGCCATTATCGGTGAATAATACTCTATTTGTATAGTAACTATCGAGGTTGTTTTATCTTGAGAAATACTCAGTAATTCAGAAAATGCTTCATAAGCTTCCCAATAAGAAGGTTCCACTTTTTTAGGAGGGCGTACTTCTCTGACCCACTTATTATTAACTTGATCATATAAATCATCATCCAACATCAATGTGTCCGTTGCCATATCCCAATCCTCAGCAGCCATAATAGGCACTAAGAGTCCATGCTTAGCAATGAATTTTTCAATAAATGAACGTGATTTAAGTATCTCTAGTGCAAGGGTTGTTTTGTCACCACCGCCACTACCTAAATTGATGCCTGCCATACTAGCTAATCCACCGAATTGTCCAGCTAAAGCAGCTAAACCTCCTGCACTACCTTCTGCAGAGACTGGGGCTAAGATTGAAGAAGCTTTATAAATATTGGGTTTAGATAATGCGAAAAGAATAGAAGCTACAGCAAATATCAGACTTATAATGATAATGGTGAATTTACCTGCCCAAATAACACCCCAAAGTTCGGCTAAGTCTATTTCATCATCTTGGTTTTGAGTGTTTTGTAGGAGTAGTTGTTGCTGAAGTAATTGCTGTTGTAATAATTGTGCATTCACATCATTTAGTATTGTTTGAGAGTTTTCTACTGACTTTGACACTGTTCACCATATCCGATTGGCATATGTTGACCGTATATTCCTAACGAACAACAATAAAATTTCCTGCATTATACGAATATTAGTGGCAAAGTTAAAGAGGGAAGTAGCTTAGTGTGCCTAATGATATAAAATATCATATTCATTACATAAAAAATAACCAGTAAAATATTTATCTTAAAGGGAGAAAATTGACTTCACTGCCCCACAAAAAAGAAAGATTTAGAAATGAATGAAATGGATTCGCGATTTGATATTTCGGGAGTTACAGTTAGGTTGGTTAAATTTATCTATACCGTTTTTAAGTTTTGTAATAACCGCGCCAAGTGCTCAATTTTGATATTACTCAACTGACGATAATCAAAATATGGGCAAACGATAAGTTTATTTTCTTTATCAATAGCAAATTCATCATCTAGCCAAACTAAATTAGCTACGAGTTTACCACTATTAATTAGCGCTTTAGCATGGCCTTTACCACAAATAATATGCACTACCCCTTTGTTTGGTGTTAATTTCGGTTCTGAAAATAACAAGACTGTTTTACTTTGTGCCTGTAATAAATACCTATCTCGATAATCTTGCCAAGTAGGTGCTTTATCTGAATAATCGAAATGCTTTTTATCTAAAGCGTAAAGTAACTTAGCATATACATTAAAGACTTTTCGCCAGCCATTACCACATGCTTGGTTAATCACGTTAATTTCATCTTGAACAAGTGGGGTAACTTCACACAAACTTTGATATTCAAGCATGTTAGGTTTATTTGCTATATAGACAGCAAAACTAAAGTCGTTATCACCAAAGCCTATGTTATTCATTATTATCCTATTTATTTTTAATACTGATTAAAGTTCTCTTATCAATTATCCATTCACTTCGATTTTAACTGATACTCTCAATTTTTATTTACAGCTCCCTATTACAGCTGATCTTTGCTAAATTTATCTGCCTTTTTCTCCATTGCTTTATCAATTTATTATAGTTGACCAATACAGGCACTTATTTCATAGCACGATATACGCTATAATCAGTCAATAAAAAGTAGACTAATCATACAAATATATAAGTAATTTGAACATTATGGACATAAACACACAACCCACCATACTTTGGCACGACTATGAAACTTGGGGGATAAATCCCAAATTTGACAAACCATCTCAGTTTGCCGGCATTCGTACCGATCTCGATTTAAATATCATTGGTGAGCCCGAAATGTTTTATTGCACACCACCTCTTGATTACTTACCACATCCTGAAGCTTGCTTAGTAACTGGCATCACGCCACAAAAGGCACAACGTGAAGGCTTACCTGAAGCAGAGTTTGCTGCACGTATTCATGCTTTATTTACCCAGCCAAATACTTGTGTTGCTGGTTATAACAGTATTCGCTTTGATGATGAGGTGACTCGTTATCTGCTTTATCGTAACTTTTACGACCCTTATGCCCGAGAATGGCAAAACGGTAATAGTCGCTGGGATATTATAGATATGGTTCGTGCTTGTTATGCACTTCGTCCTGAAGGTATTAATTGGCCAACTGTTGAGCGCGATGGTGAAGAGGTTGTCAGTTTTCGTTTAGAGTTATTAACTGCAGCAAATGGCATTAGCCATGAAGCAGCCCATGATGCCATGAGTGATGTTTACGCCACCATAGCTATGGCTAAATTGATCAAAGACAAACAACCTAAGCTTTATGATTTTATCTTTAACTTGAAGAATAAAAAGCAGGTTAAAGACTTGATCAATACCGCAGAGATGACTCCTGTTGTGCATACTTCGAGTAAGGTATCGTCAGCTCATGGCTGTACCAGTTGGTTTGCGCCAATAAGTTATCATCCCGTGAATAAAAACGCGGTGATATGTGTCGATTTAGCACGCGATATCTCTCCTTTATTAACCCTTAGCAGTGAAGAGATTAAAGCGCGTTTGTATACACGTTATGATGACTTAGCACCTGATGAGTTGCCGATACCGGTGAAGTTAATCCATGTTAATAAATGTCCTGTTATAGCACCTGCTAAAACTTTACTGCCTGAAAATGCTGAGCGCTTAGCAATACCACGCAATGTTTGCTTAGATAATTTAGCCTTATTGAAAAAGCATGCCGAGCTAAGGGATAAGTTAAGCGATGTTTTTGCTACCTCAGACTTTGATAATGATGACGTTGATGCAGAGCAAGCGTTGTATGGTGGCAGTTTCTTTAGCCATAGTGATAAAGCGCAAATGGATATTTTACGAGGTTTATCAGCTGAACAACTCGCAACTCATCCATTTCAATTTCAAGATGAGCGCTTAAGCGTATTACTGTTTCGCTATCGAGCAAGAAACTATCCCTACACGCTGTCGGTAGAAGAACAACAAAAATGGCAGCAGTATTGTCAGAATAAACTGCAATATGGCGGGAAAGGCATTTTATCGCTTGATGAGTTTATGATGAAGATTGAAAACTTAGCCCATGAGCATGAAACCGACAAAGCGAAAATGTCGGTATTAAAAGCCTTGTACGAATTCTTGCAAGGTTAACTTATTTTCCAAAGTCACTATCACTATTGATTATTCTGCTAAGGCTCGAGCAGAATAATCAAAGGCTACCTTAGCAATGGACTAAATTGATTAAATTAATTAAACAAAGCTATGAACCAAAACGTTGAGTCAAATTATAAACCCAATTTATTGGTAAGTTGTTCGCTCTAATTCATATTTTTTCATTTTATCGTAAAGTGTTTTTCGGGCCAAATTGAGCTCTTCCATGGTGTCTTTAATGCAACCTTCATTACTTGCTAATGCTTCTTCGATAAGAAATTTTTCAAAAAATTCAACGCGCTGAGTTAATCCCATACTACTCAGCATCGAGTTGCTACTGGTGTTCTTATTAAAATTGAACGCTGCCGCCTCACCCAATAAAATATAACGCTCAGCCAAGTTCCGTAACTCTCTGACATTGCCAGGCCAGCCATAACTTAACAGTTGTGTTTTATGTTCTTGTGATAATGGAATTAATTCTTTTTTATAACGCGCAGATGCTATTCGAGCAAAGTGTAAAAAAAGTAATGGCACATCTTCAATTCGTTCTCTCAAGGGAGGAATATCTACTTTTACTAAATTCAAACGATAATACAGATCTTCCCGGAATAAACCTTGCTCACATAGCTCTAATAAATCTACTTTGGTTGCAGCTATAACCCTGACATCAAGCTCAACACCTTCGTTAGCACCTAAACGAACTACCTTTCTTTCTTCTAATACCCTTAACAACTTAACTTGCAAGGACATGGGTGTACTTTCTATTTCATCAAGAAATAAAGTCCCACCATTTGCGTATTCAAATTTACCGATGCGTTTTTTATCAGCGCCCGTGTATGCACCCTTCTCCGCACCAAATAGCTCACTTTCAATTATATTTTCAGGGATAGCACCACAGTTAAGAGCAACAAAATTACTATCTCTTCGAATACTATGATCGTGTAAGTAACGAGCGACTAACTCTTTTCCAGTACCGGTTTCACCATCAATCATGATATCTGCCGGTGCATCCATCACTTGATTGAGTATATTTCGCATTTGCACAATGTTAGGCGAATTCCCTAGAATTCTTGGGCCAGGTAAACAGTGTGTTTCTATTTCTTGTTTAAGTTGTCTATTTTCAAGCACTAAAGCACGTTTATCTAGTGCTCTTTTAACCGTGTCAACTAAGTCATCATTATTAAATGGCTTTTCAATAAAGTCATACGCACCATTACGCATGGCTTTTACTGCCATTGAAATATCACCAAAACCGGTGAGTAAAATAGTGGGTATATCTGGATCAATATTTTTGACCTCAGCCATCAACTGATGACCATCCATTTTAGGCATATTAATATCACTAATAACAACACCAGGCCAAGTATCACTTAGCTGATTAAGTAATTGATGTGCTTGTGAAAAGCTTTGAACTTCAAAGTTTCTTAACTCGAATGTTTGCTCAATAGCACTTCGAATATGTTCTTCATCATCAATAACAAAGACAACACCCAGTTTTTCCGTTTCCATATTATTTCCTTACGTTATACCAATCCGCATAACTACCTGATCAATCTTGCTGGTTAAAACTGACGATAACTGCGTTGTTTTCAATCCCAATAGCCAGCTATTGCTCAATCAACCGCCTTGTTCTCACCAATTTTCCCTACGCAATTTTTAATCATTTAATTAAGCTGAATGGTATTACCTGTTTACAGGCAAGCTAATGGTAAAAATAGCGCCACCATCGGGGTGATTATTTACATTAAGTTGACCTTGCATCGATTCAATAATCCGGTGCGATATAGATAAACCTAAACCTAAGCCAAAGTTCTCTTTCGTGGTAAAAAAAGCCTCAAACACTCTATCTATATTATCCACTAAAATACCCGGTCCGTTATCTCTTATTTTAATGATGACCTGCTCTTTAATGTTAGTCACAGAAATCATTATGTGTTTATGTTCTTGTTCACTTAGCGCCTGTATTGCATTACTTAATAAATTTACCAGCACTTGTTCAAAGCGAATAGCATCACCATATACATGTAAAGGCTCTGAGCAAGGTTCGCTGGTAAATTCTACTCTCGCAGCTTTTGCTTGATGTTTCACAATACTCATCGCCGCCATCAGACTCATTTGAACATCAACGTCAGTAGCTACACCCGTGCTTTTTTTAGAGAAACTATTAAATTGACTAACAATATCACTTAACCGATCCACTAAGCCTATAATGAGTGATAAGTTATTCTTCACTTTGTCCGCCATACTGCGCTCTTGATAAGCTAGTGCATTCTCTGAGTAGCTTCTTAAGGCTGTTAACGGTTGATTAATTTCATGGTTAATACTTGCTGACATGCTACCGATGAGCGCAAGTTTTTCTGATTGAATCAATTCATCGCGCATTTTATTCATTTGCGTTTGTGCTTGTTGGCGTTGCGCCATTTCTTCATGTAATTTAACGTTACTAGCACTTAAATCAGCGGTTCGTTCTTTAACTTTCTTTTCTAATAATTGTTGAGATTGTTTGAGTCTTCGCGCATTTTTAAGTCGTTCATTAGCGAATAACAATAAAAACACCATCAACAAATAACCACTAGCACTGAGGATGACTAATAAGTTTTGTTGGTATTTCATTGGTGCTAAAGAGCTCCATAAATGAACTTGCCAATTAGCTTTTTGCATCAGTTTATTGAGCGCAAAAATCTCTTCAGAACCTTTGTTTGAAGTAACTTTCAATAATTCACTACCTAAATTCTTTGGAAAATAGTGATTTGAAATATCGACCACATCAAGTGAAGATATTTCTTTATCGGTATAACGTTTTTCTGCAATTAAATTAAGTTGTTTAGCCTTAGATAAATTACCAATGGTTTTCAGTCGCCATTCAGGTCTGTCTGAAATAAAAACCACATCATCGGGTGCAACGATTAAGAAATTAAAGCTGTTATTTAATACCGTTTTTTTATACTGCTCTTCAATATCTGCGATACTTATTTTTAACGCAATAACGCCGGCAACCACATCATCGATAATCACAGGAAAAGCATAATAAAACCCCCGTTTTCCGCTACTTAATCCCACAGCATAATAATGAGAAAGTTTACCTTTTAAGGCATCTTGAAAATAAGGTCTAAAGGTAAAATTCATACCGACAAATGAATTTGGAAATTGCCAATTACTTGCGCCAATAGTAATACCCTTTTTATCAATTAGGTAGATATCAGACGCCTGAGTCATTGTTCTGATGTCGGCTAATAACTGATTAAGCTTGATTATTTTTGCTTGTTCGTTAGGTGAGATTAACGCTTGTGACAGTACAGGGTGTTTCGAGAGAACTTTGGGAATTCTATCAAAGCGACCAAGAATATTGTCTATATAGCCTACTAAGTTAGATAGCTGCTGATTCGATTGTTGATGCATTTGTTGATAGGCATTGCTCATACCTATCACCTGGGTCAGTTCAATAGTTAATATAAGGCCAATCACCGCAAGAATGGCGACAATATAATTTTTACGTTCTGATTTTCCTTGATAGACCAAAATTTTACCTTATGAATAAACTACTGCCAGTTTCATTAATTAGGCTTTCTACTTTGTAAACGGTAGAACAAATCGTAAAGTCAGTGAAGTTACTATGAAAGCCATCTCATTCATTTTATCAGCTTTTAACAGTAATCTCGTTGTTTACTGTTATGCGTTAACTATTTGATATCCAACAAACAGCTACTTCCATTGTAACTATTGTATTTGCTCAGACCAAAGTAACCAATTTAATTTTAGTTAAAAATCGAATCTAACACCTAATTGTACTGCCGACATGTCTTCACCTGTTGAAGGTAAACGAGTTGCATCATTATCTAACTGCTCAAGTGATGCCCACATACGAAACTTATTAGAGAAATAGCGAATATACTCAACTTTAATAGAGCTAACATCGCCTTTTATTTTGCAAGAGTTTACCGCATATCTAGCATGTACTTGATTGTTGCCTTGTCGCCACTTCCCATATAAGCCAGCGGTTGAACGCTCTTCATCAACACAACTGGTTACGCCGCCTACGTTACCAGTATCTTCTGCTGAGACTAATCTAACGTTACCAGAAGAGTTACCTTTGTACAGATCAAAGTCTTCTTCAGCCAAATGATAAAAAGCTGATACGGTAATCGATTTTGAAATATCATACCAAGCGCGAAAGCCATATAAATTACCGGTATTTTCACCTTGCTGATCTGCTGCTAATGCTGCTTGAAGTTTCAAATTTTGGTTTTTATATTGCGCTGCTACTTGGTATTGATCTATTGAATCGCCATCTTATTTTTCTGTTTGAAGGGCCGCAGCAAACTTCCAGTTGTTATATGTTTTTTGCCATTGCAACATATCATCATCACGAATAGCGCCTTGACGTAAAGAGTCTAATCCATCAGAAAAATACGCACTGCGTACATACTGATGCCATATAATAGTTTGAGAGCCATAAGTCACGGTACCGAAGTTACCTTTTAGACCAACATATATCTGACGCAAACCCGGCTTTTGGTTTTGATTAAAGTTAACGCCGTCATCGCCTCGTAAACCATACTCAACTTTACCAACACCTGTTAAATCATCAGACAATTGAACTTCGGCGTTAACACCAATTCGACTCAAAAAGTCTCTACCATTTACTGCATCATCAGCAGTACCACTATCAACATAGTCAGCACCTAAACGGAGCGAGCCATAGAATGAGCTATCGACATCACTTGCACTTGCACTTGCACTTGCACAGCTTAATAAAAGTACCTTTAAAAGAAATAGTTTGCTTGTTTTATTCACTTGAACACGTTTCATGTATTTCCCCTTTATTATAAGAAGTTATTATTATTTTGAATCGACAACAATGACCAAGTTAAGTCGACAGTCTGATATCGCAATGTTCACGCCAATGTATTAGTAAAGTAACAGAAAAAATAAACGATGTAATAATAAGTACTTACAGTAAAACAATGAATTGACATGAATCATGCTTGGGGGGGGATATCACCCCCAAGGCAAACTATTGTATGTAGAAATCCACCCACAAGGAAAAATTAAGGAACTGTGAATAAAATAATGTTGGTAATCAACACTACGATGACCCACAGTGAATTGGCTTTGCAGCATTGAGCGCATAAAACTCTTGTGATGATTATCATTGGCGGCTTTCCACACATAGACATTTTTTAATGGGTGGATATCAATACGTAATATAGGCTAAAATAATCGATTAAAAACATAATTACCTTTGTTAACAATAAGATGAAAACATGGCAGTGTCTTTGCAAAACATAAATTAAAATTATTATAAAAACTACACTGTGAGGAAATTTATGACAGATATTAAAGATAAAGCAACGCCTTTGCGTATGCTCGTATTAGGGCCAGCATTAATGCTGTTCACCTTATTAGTTCCTTCTCCCTTTGAAGGTATGTCTGCAGATGCATGGCACACCCTTGGTTTAGCATTGTGGATGGCCACTTGGTGGATATCTGAAGCAACTCCGGTTTCAGTCACCGCCTTTTTACCCTTAATAGTTGCGCCAATTGTCGGCATAGCCCCTATTAAGGTAACAACGTCGTCTTATGCGCACCCTTTAATATTCCTATTCCTTGGTGGCTTTTTTATCTCCATTGCTATGGAAAGATGGAACTTGCATAAACGAATTGCCTTAAAAGCGATGTCATTATGTAGTACTAAACCCAGCCACCAAATTGGTGGTTTGATGCTTGTTACCGCTTTCTTATCGATGTGGATGTCTAATACAGCGACGGCAGTGATGATGTTACCTATTGCTTTGTCTATTATTGAGATGGTTAAACAAAAACAAAATGGTAGTACCCCAGAAAACTTTTCAAAACCAATGTTATTAGCGATTGCTTTTTCTGCCAGTATTGGTGGCCTAGCAACATTAATTGGTACACCTCCTAATGCACTAATGGCGGCTTATTTAGCCGATAGTTACAATATTGAAATTGGCTTTGCCCAATGGATGATAATCGGTGTACCGTTAACTTCAGTACTGTTAGTGCTGTGCTGGTTCATTCTTACCAAGGTTTGCTACCAAGTTAATGAAGGCGAACGCGTTGATACAAATAGCATGTTCAAAGAGAAACTGCAGGAGTTAGGGCAAATGAGTAAAGGTGAGAAACTGGTATTATTTTTCTTTGCTTTTGCTGCCATAAGCTGGATATTTAGACCATTAATAGCCAAAATGACAGGCCTAGCTATATCAGATACCGGTATTGCCATGTTTGTTGCTTTATTATTATTTGTTGTACCGGTTGATCGTAAAAAAGATATCCGTATTTTAGCGTGGGAAGATACCAAGAAATTACCTTGGGGTGTTTTATTACTTTTTGGTGGTGGTTTAGCCTTAGCGGGTTTAATCAAAAAATCTGGACTTGCCGGTTATATAGCAACGCAACTTGAAGCAACATCGAGCATTCCTGTTATTGCTGCCGTTTTAGTCGTTACCATTACGATTTTATTCTTAACTGAAGTAACAAGTAATACTGCAACTGCAGCGAGTTTTTTACCTTTACTTGGACCAATAGCAGTGACATTAACTGATGGACCTCTAATGCTAGTTATTCCTGCCGCATTAGCTGCGAGTTGTGCTTTCATGATGCCAGTGGCAACACCGCCAAACGCTATCGTATTTAGTTCCGGTGAGTTACGCATTGCTGACATGGCCAAGGCAGGATTTTGGCTAAATATCGCAGCTATATTTATGATTGTTTTAATGATGTTAACGACCGTACCTATGGTATTTAACCTGTAAATAATATCTTGCTGTTCCGATGTAAATACCAGAAAAATCGTCTGGTGTTTACCTCACAGGTTATCTTTCATCAGTCTCATCACTAAACCTCAACTGAAAAAATTAGCTAAACCATACTACGTACCACCTAGCCTAAATTCATGTAAAAAGTCTGAAACATCCCCTCTACTCTGCTCATTTAAGTGCTCAAATTACAGTATCGACAAATAATATAGCTATCCGCGATTCAAAAACAATCACAAGGTAACGGCCTTAATTCAACATTATTAAAAAGGACAAGGAACGTGTTCCGCAATAGTCTGAGATGCAATTTGCCCGAGTAGAGCCTGCTCGGCATCAGTTCCTGGTAACGCTGCAATATAAGGTAATGTATCCGCTGTTTGACCGCTAACCACTTGATACAATACCAGAGCGCTGAGTAATGCTCCTAACTCAGTTGCATGATTTCCATCAACTTGATAAAGCTTCAAATCAGGTTCAATAGCTAACACTTTATTCCAACTTAGTCCCACTGGAGCAATACAACTAGACTCTTCATCAGCGATATCAACATGTATACTATGAACATAGTCTGCTTCTAGCAGGTTGCCCCGTTGTGGATGTTCAGGAAAAAGTATTGGCGTAGCGCCTCTATTCTTAGCGCGTTGAATCCATGATCTTGTTGCCTCAGTAGAATAGAGCACCGATTGACTTTGAGAGTATTTCTGCCCTTGAAGGATAATATGAGTCCACGGCCTCGTCTCAACTAATTCAACCAAACTTTCTTTATCGACAATGACATCCAGAAAAGCACCAACACGCGTATCAATGGCTATTTCTTTTTCTTTAAGACCGTTTTGAAAAATGATGCTTAATAACTTTTGTATTGACTGAACATGGCTATTGCCAATAACAAGTACCTGATAAGCATCCAAAGCTCTGTTATCAGGAACTGCTAAGTTTTCCGATACCTCAACAGATTCTGGTACTTTAACTTCGGGGACCACCTGTGCTTTTGCTGATCCTTCACTACCACTGCCACAAGCAGAAAGTAACAACAATAATGGTATAGTAAATACAGTTAATTTCATCATTCCCTCGAAATAAAATTCAATACGTAATGCCCAAATAACTTAAAGAAATTTACTTCAGTTCTCGGGTAAATCAGTCAAGTTTGTCAAATTAGTCTTATTTCTTAAAGCGAGAAATAAGACTTGATGTGTCCCATCGGTTGCCGCCATTCTCTTGTATCTCTTGGTAGTAACCATCAAGTTGCTTAGTAACCGTTAAATCAGCGCCTAACTTTTCAGCTTCTTCAAAAGCAATAGCTAAATCTTTTCTTACCCAATCAACGGCAAAACCAAAATCGAATTCTCGCGCGCACATGGTTTTACCACGATTATCCATTTGCCAAGAGCCAGCAGCACCTTTGCCGATAGTATCTAGTAATTTATCAGTATCTAAACCTGCTTTTTGGGCAAAGTTCAACCCCTCAGCTAAGCCTTGTACTGTATTGACAAAACAAATTTGATTCACCATTTTAGCTAATTGCCCTGAGCCAACAGGCCCCATAATTTGACTAAAACGGGCAAATGCTGCCATAACAGGCTCTGCTTTAGCAAAAACATCTTCGTTGCCACCCACCATAACCGTCAGTACACCATTTTCAGCACCCGCTTGACCACCCGAGACAGGTGCATCTAAAAAGTGTTGGCCATTTATATCTGCAATAGCTGCAAGTTCAACGGCAAGCTCTGCAGAGGCGGTAGTATGATCGACAAAAATACTTCCCTTAGGCAAGCCCGCAAAAATCCCTTCATCACCTAATGATACTTGCCTAACATCATCATCATTACCAACACAAGCAAATACAATGTCACAACCTTTTGCCGCTAACGCAGGTGTTGTTGCAATATCACCAGCAAATTCTTTTTGCCAAGCCAAAGCTTTATCACTGTTACGGTTATATACACAAACTTGATGACCAGCTTTAGTCAAATGTCCTGCCATTGGGTAACCCATAACGCCAAGACCAATAAATGCTACTTTCATATTCCAACCTTTTAAGTCATTAATTCAATGAGATCAGTCTACTTCAGTTTTTTATTTTGCTCTAGCATCTTTTCAACAGTTCAATTTTATATTAGACTCACCAAATTAAGTTGTGCACAATTAAATGTCATACAACAAAATGATACACAACAAAATGCCACACAATAAAACTAATCGAATAGCAACCAAGTTAGATAGCAATACATATACTTTAGAGGAATAATCAAGATGAGTAATATTTATCAATTTACCGTTCAGAACAATAAAGAAGAAACGATCGAACTAAATCAGTTTACCGATAAAGTATTGCTTATTGTTAATACGGCGAGTAACTGTGGTTTCACTCCACAATACCAAGGTTTACAAGCACTACATGATTCATTTCAAGCAAAAGGTTTTGAAGTTTTAGCCTTTCCATGTAATCAATTCAAGCAACAAGAAAGTGGCAATAACGAAGAAATACAGCAATTTTGTGATTTACACTTCAATATAAAATTTCCCTTATTTGATAAAATTGATGTCAACGGAAGTAACGCTCACCCTCTTTTTAATTTTTTAAAACAACAGGCCCCTGGCATCCTCGGCTCTAAATCAATCAAATGGAATTTCACAAAATTTTTAGTGAATCGTCAAGGTGAGGTAGTTAAACGATATGCCCCAACAACAAAACCAGAAGCCATTACCGATGATATTGAAAAGTTATTGAAATAATATGAGTACAAATTTACTGCTTGAAAAACAGTTATGTTTTAGACTTTATAGTTTAAACAAATTGATGTGCCGACTCTACACGCCTGTTTTAAAAGAGCTTGCATTAACCTATCCACAATACCTAGCCATGCTCGTTTTATGGCAAAACACTGGCGGTATTTCAGTTAAAGATTTGGGTAATCAACTTGATTTGGATTCAGGCACACTTTCTCCTTTGCTTAAACGCATGGAAGCGCAAGGATTACTCACTCGTGTTAGGCAAGCTACAGATGAGCGGATAGTACTGATCATACTGACTAAAGAAGGTATGGCATTACAACAAAGTGCAGAGCATATTCCTGGAAAAATGTTTGCCGTAACAGGCTTAACGCCCGAAAAGTTACTTAGCTTAAATGAAGAGCTTGATCAGCTTATGGCTAATATCAACGATGAAACGCTATATAAGCCAGTGAAAGAAAAGAAAGAATGAAACTTTTATCATTCCTTCTTTTTTATTTAGATAACAAAGTCATTAACGGGGCGTTACGCTCCCGTTAAACGCTAGCAATAAACTTATTAAGAAAACTATGATTAAGCGAATAACGTATTATGTAATTTCTCAACTACAAAATTTGCATCACCTTCATTCACTAAAAAGCATAAATTATTAGCACTAGCGCCATGACAAATTAATCGGATATTTACATCATTAATCGTTTCAAAAATGCTTTGACCAATACCTTTAGCGCCCGTTAAGCCATTTCCAATCACAGCAACTAGCGACAAACCATGCTCAACACTCACTTCACATAATTGCTCTAACTCTGCCACTACGGTATTAGTAATTAATGATTGTGTTGAGCCACTCGGGTTATCAAAAGTTAACGCGACACTAATTTCACTGGTAGTGATCAAATCAATGCTTAATTCGTGTTTTGCTAATACGCCAAATACTTTCGCTAAAAACCCACTCGCATGCAACATAGCAGGGCTTTTTACCGTCACTAATGTTTGCTCACGTCTTAAAGCAATTGAGCGATAAGTAGGATTTGAATCAACCTTTTGCTTTATGTGTGTGCCGCCCTTTTCTGGTTCTTTGCTTGAACCAACAAACACAGGGATATTTTGACGCATTGCCGGAATAAGTGTTGCGGGATGCAATATTTTCGCACCAAAGGTAGCCATTTCAGCTGCTTCACCAAAGCTGATTTCTTTAATCGCACGCGCTTGATCAGTAATACGCGGATCGGTGGTAAATATACCGACAACATCAGTCCAAATAGATAAATTATTACCATTTAATGCTTCAGTAAGTAATGCTGCGGAATAATCAGAGCCACCGCGACCTAGGGTAGTCGTGTGACCTTGGCTATCTTGGCCAATAAATCCTTGAGTAACAATAACGTTATTAACTAGTTTTGGGGCGAGCAATTGTCTGCTTTGCTCACTCAATTGATTCAGGTCGACAACTGCTTTGCCATATAAGCTATTGGTTTTCATCACTTGTTGCACGTTAAAATACTCGCCTGGAATATCAACAGACTGCAATACTTGAGCAAAAATACGTGAGCTAAACTGCTCGCCAAAAGCAAGAATGGCATCACCCGTTCTAGTCGAGTATTGTAATAATTGCGTTAATGCATGTTGTGTAAGCTCATCTAACAAGCTGTCTATTTCTTGATTGAGCTGTGCTTCCACATCGCTTGATAAGTGTTGTGTAATATTGACTTGAATGGCGCGGATATTTTCAATAATATCTTTTTGCTCAATGACAGAAACATTTTTCTGGCTTAAGCGAACTAGCAGGTTGGTCACCCCTGAGCTAGCTGAAACAACCACTAAACGGTTGCTGCTATCATTTTTAATAATATTAGCGCAACGAAGCATGGCTTGGTAATCAGCAACACTGGTTCCGCCGAACTTGGCTACAGTTAAAGATGATAAAGATTGAACTGAATTCACAAATTTCTCCCATAAAAATACTAGTTACTTACTGAGCTCTTTGCTGAGTAAATTCACTATTGGAAGAGCATGACTGAGTAGGTAGCGAGTAGTGTATTTTGCATGTTTAAAAAGGTATATAAATTAACAGCAAAAAAAACGAAACTTTTTCAGCCAGAAGCTCTCCACCTTTTGTTTGATACCTAAATTAATCAGGTAATTGTTAACAAATACGTCAGGTGACAGCCATAAGGATTCAACCTTAGTGACCGAGTATTTAAATCCACCTTTAAATACTCTCGGCGATAACTTCCCTCAAAAACGGTATTTGGAATGTGGTTCCTCTCGTTTTCTACCTAAGTTTCGCACCTCTTCTGGTACATTATATTTTAGAGTATTGACCCTAAACCACAATGCGAAATCATTAGACCCGATTTAACCTTACATTGCAACAGGCTATTAGTCAGTTTTTATAAGTTTTTTGCCCTTATTATTCACTTTGATCGGCATCGTCCTAGGTAGTCTACTACCTATTATCTATCTACCAAGCATAAGAAAACTTGCTAACTAATTACTTTACAAAAGCAAAATCGAGAGTCAAGGCTATACTTTACTCACTTAGGTCTTTGGTTTGTTTAATGATTAAACCCTGCAAAGGGGGAAATTATTCGCTAAACACTGTACAGTAACAATGTGTATACAAAGCCCGTTTTATTCAAAACTACTTACAGGAAGCCATAATGAGCAAAAACAAAGAAGATACAGATAAAGATAAGGAGCTTGTTGTTGAAAAGTCAGTTTACCGATCTGACCACGTGATTGGAGAGAATAACGTAGAAATAATGGGCATGGACTTACATAATCCTGTGTTCTTTTTCTCATCTACACTTATTGTTGTATTTGTTCTATTAACCCTACTATTCCCTGAATTAGCCAAACAGT
>OJGO01000111.1_pt1 | contig 43539 bp, 35 predicted proteins | sample 1594871 | NCBI WGS metagenome assembly OJGO01 (sample SAMN05416798, study PRJEB24817) | seawater metagenome | isolation source: Sea water | place: Canada:Atlantic | collected 2013-07 | reverse complement strand
TTTACATTATTTGCCTTGCCTAAAGTCATTTTAATTCCCACTGAAAACCTGCACTTTGAATGGTAACGGGTATAATTATAGTTTTTGTTGGTTGAATCACTAATTCACGGTAAAATACTATTTCGATAATGTAAGCATGATAAAAGTAACTATGATTAACGCAAGTCTTGTTAATGTTTTATCAACGTTTGTGTTAGGCAATTATAATACTTGAGTAATCTTAACTAATGGCATCATCTCCAAAAACGAACGCCTTACCTTTTTCTGATTCAGCTAATGTAACCACATGGCAAAACTTTAAACGACTGGTTAGCTACGCAAAACCTTATAAGCTAGGCTTTGTCGCCGCCATCATCGGTATGCTTGGTTATGCCGCCATCGATGTCTATTTTCTATCACAGCTAAAACCACTTGTAGATGAAGGACTTTCAGGGGCAAATGCTAACTTTATGAAGTGGGCGCCATTGTTTATTATTGTGGCTTTCATTTTTCGTGGTATAGCGCACTTTATCGCAAATTATTGTCTCGCTTGGGTAGGTAATAATGTTGTTGCTGATTTAAGGCAAAAGCTGTTTGAACATATCATGTCAATGCCTGTTGCTTTTCATGATCAAACATCTACCGGCTCACTTATTTCAAAGATAACTTTCGATACCGAGCAAGTATTAAATTCGGTAAGTAAATCTATTTTAACCATAGTGCAACAAAGCGCCTTTATTATCGGCTTACTGGGCTTGATGTTTTATTACAGCTGGCAGTTATCATTAATCTTTCTACTGATAACCCCTATCATTGCACTAATTGTCAGTGTGGTATCAAAGCGCTTTAGAAAAGTGAGCAAGAATATTCAAGGGGCAATGGGGGAGGTTACCACTGCGGCAGAGCAAACCTTTAATGGTCACAAAGTGGTGTTAACATTTGGTGGTCAACAACGAGAATTTTCACGTTTTGCCAAAATAAATAAGCATAACCGTCAACAGCGCATGAAAATGCGGGCAACAAAATCTGCCAGTGTACCTATCATTCAAGTCATCGCCTCGTTTGCTTTAGCTTTTGTTTTTTATGCCATTACCTCAGATACCTTACGCGATAGTATTTCCCCTGGTACTTTTGTCAGCATTATCACGTATATGACAATGTTGCTTAGACCTTTGAAAATGCTTACTAATGTCAACAGTGAGTTTCAGCAAGGCATGGCGGCTTGTATCAGTATATTTTCGATACTCGATCATGAAAAAGAAAAAGACAATGGCGACAAAAAATTGCAGAGAGCATCAGGTACTTTATCCTTTAAACATGTTGATTTTTCTTATGAAAATAATGATACCGAGACCCCAAACAATAAAGAACAAGATACTAAGCTTGCATTAAGCGATCTTACTTTTGATTTAGCGCCTGGGGAAACTCTAGCGTTAGTTGGACGTTCAGGTAGCGGTAAATCAACGGCCAGCTCATTATTATTACGTTTCTATGATGCGACACGTGGCGAGATATTAATTGATGATACTAATATCGAACAATTTCAATTAAAAGATCTACGTAAACAATTTTCTTATGTATCCCAACAAGTAGTATTGTTTAATGATACTTTGGCCAACAATATTGCTTATGGTAAACCTGATGCGACTGAGGCTGAAATAATCGAAGCAGCGAAAAGTGCTCATGTGATGGAGTTTGCAAAACACATGGAGCAGGGACTTGAAACTAATATTGGTGAAAATGGCGCGTTACTGTCGGGCGGACAACGCCAGCGTGTCGCTATTGCACGCGCTTTATTATGTGATACACCCTTCTTAATTTTAGATGAAGCTACCAGCGCACTTGATACTGAATCTGAACGTCATATTCAGGACGCATTACAAACATTACAGCAAAATCGCACTTCTATTGTTATTGCGCATCGCTTATCAACTATTGAGAGTGCAGATAAAATAATCGTGATGGATCAGGGGAAAATTGTCGAGCAAGGTAACCACCAAAGTTTACTTGCTAAGCAAGGTGCTTATGCCCAGTTACATAGCTTTCAGTTTGAATAGGGGCGCTATAGCATGCGCTTAATTGAGAAAGTTTGGTTTAATAGTCATCCTGCTAAATGGCTATTGGTTCCACTATTATTGCCTTTTACCGCTTTATTTTGGCTAATTAGCACATTAAGGCGTATTAGCTTTAACCTCGGTTTATCAAAATCATGTCAGTTGAGTAAGCCTGTGATTGTTGTCGGCAACATTGGTGTCGGCGGTAATGGTAAAACGCCGGTCGTTTTATATTTGGTTGAGCTAACGCGTTTATTAGGTTTAACACCGGGTGTTATTTCTAGGGGCTATGGTGGTAAAGCGCCTCACTATCCCTACTTACTTGATGAAAACTCCACCTCGTTAGAGGCTGGTGATGAGCCAATACTTATTCAGCAACGTTGTCAGGTTCCTATTGCGGTTGGTAGTGATCGTATCGCGAGCGCAGAGTTACTTATTGCTCAGGGCTGCGACATCATTATTAGTGATGATGGCTTACAACATTATCGTTTAGCCCGTGATATAGAGCTCGTCATTGTTGATGGTAAACGTTTATTTGGTAATGGCTTGTTATTACCTGCAGGCCCATTGCGAGAAGGGCAGTGGCGTTTACCGAAAAGTGATTTAGTTATTTATAATGGTAAATGCGCTCAGGACCATCAGGATAAACACTATCCGTGCATTCATATGACATTAGAAGCGACAGAGCTATGTAATTTATTTACTGGTGAGCGCATTACGTTAATCGATTTTATTAAGCGCAATGGCGCGGTAAACGCTATTGCAGGTATTGGTGCACCTCAACGATTTTTCGATACACTAATAGCGCATCAGCTGAAGATAATTAATCAGCAAAGTTTTGTTGATCATCATGCTTTTGCCCTTGCTGACTTTAACGAATTTGATGATAATATACCGTTATTAATGACTGAAAAAGATGCAGTGAAGTGCCATGATTTTTGTAAAGAAAATTGGTGGTATTTACCTGTTGATGCCGCCTTTAGTGACGAAGATAGACAGTTAATAATCGATAAAACTCAGATAGCAATTCAATCAGCAATATAAGCAGCAATGCATTCACAGATATATTTAATAGATGAAAATATTGTTCATCTATTAAAATACTAACCAGAGAGAAGTTAACATGGCTTTTGATACAAAATTAATGGAAATCCTTGCCTGTCCAGTATGTAAAGGTAAATTAGACTATGATAAAGCAGCACAAGAGCTTATTTGCCATTTTGATCGTTTAGCTTATAGCATAGAAAAAGATATTCCGGTATTACTTGAAAATGAAGCACGTGAAATTAAACCTAGCCAGTCTACTGAGCAGGGTAATTAATCATGGCTGATAGTGATACTTCCCATGAGATGATAAATGACAAGTCTAATGTTGATACTAATTTTGTCGTGGTTATCCCCGCTAGATATCAATCATCACGTTTACCTGGAAAGGTATTAGCCGATATTAATGGCAAGCCGATGATCCAGTGGGTTGTTGAAAAAGCGCAGCTAAGTGGAGCAAGCAAAGTAATTGTTGCCACCGATAATGAAGAAGTAGCAGCGGTAGTTACTGGCTTTGGTGCAGAAGTATGTAAAACCCGTGCCGATCATCAATCAGGCACTGAACGGCTTGCAGAAGTCATGGAGAAATATCAGTTTAGCGATGATGAAATTATTGTTAATGTGCAAGGTGATGAACCTTTTATTCCGCCAGAGAATATCGCCCAAGTAGCGAATAACTTAGCTAACCAGCAACAAAGTAGTCAGCTAGCACGCATGTCGACCTTGGCTATTAACATTGATTCTGTCGATGAAGCGTTTAATCCCAATGCCGTTAAAGTAATACTTGATAAAGATGGTTATGCCTTGTATTTCTCTAGAGCAACTATTCCTTATGATAGAGAGCGTTTTTTAAATGCAGATGCTAATACCGAAGAAAATATTCGTGCAATAGGTGATTTTTACTTAAGACATGTTGGCATTTATGCGTATCGAGCTGGTTTTATTAAAGACTATGTCAATTGGCCAACAAGTGAGTTAGAACAAATTGAAGCACTTGAACAACTAAGAGTTTTATATCAAGGTGAGAGAATTCACGTTGCCGTAGCAAATAGTCATGTACCCGTTGAAGGGGTTGATACTCCTGAAGATTTAGCAAAAGCTCGAGCTTATGCCGCAAGTTTAGCCTAAATTTTTTAGCTGCCTGCGTTTAAACTAGCCGTATAAAAAATGAATTGAAGTGTATATTCTCGCTACCTTTGTTGAGCGAGAATATAATTTAGCCGTTATAGCTGCTTTATTTCGTGACGAGTATTTTGTAAAAAGTTAGCACTAAAATCAACTAAGCTATGAACTGAGCTTGGCAGTTGATCAATATCAATGGCATCAATCAAGTTCTTCACTTCTAAACCTAACTCTGTATCACCTTCAATTTTCAAGCGGCGTTGAAAGAACAAAGTATCGGGATCTTGTTTACGACCCGCTATTAAAATTAAATCATCGCCATTAGCACTAAAACTGACGTCTTCAGCAATATTATCTTTAGGCGAAGCCATAATTAATTGGTCTTGGTCAAAGCTGATCCACCAGTCTAACTGTAAATCGAGAATAGAAATTTTCAGCCACTTACCTTGTAAAAACTCAAAGTCACCATCTTCTATCGCTTCACTAAAAATAGAATGTAACGCAGGGATCAGCAGAGATTTTTGTGCACTAAAAGGTACAAAGCGTAAACTCGGACGTAAAATTTTAGGCATGACTTCAATCAAACTAGCCTTAAGTTTTAATGGTAGCTTTTGCTCAAGTAGCGGTAATGATGAGGTAATGCTGTTTGCCAAAGGTAATACTGCTGATAATTTTAACACGCTGCGACTCTATAGTTATTTCCATAATTAATAACATTCTAGCAAGGCTTACAAATTAATTAATATCGCAGATCAAGTTTTCTTTAATACACATCAATAAATACAATTGATGAACAACATACACTGCTGCAAAAGTTTGTTTATAACATTAGGGGCTGTTGAGCTTTCAGGATTAAATTTTGTTTGAGATAAAAGTCTTTTAGTCGCGGTGAGTCGTATGCAGCCTAGTCATTCTAAGCAAATACTACTCAACAAAGAATAAAGCACTTTTAGCCGAATCCTTCGGACAACGTTTGTTAGGCATTTTTACTGCGTTATCGCCTTTTTATGTGGAACAACCACATGATAAAGCCTTTGCCTTGTATAAATACCAAACAATTCGTTGCAAAAGCAATCTCGAAAGTTCAACAGACCCTTATATTTTATTAAGAATAATTTGGAGTGGTTGTGGAGTTACTTTGTCCTGCTGGAAATTTACCAGCATTAAAAACAGCAATCGATAATGGTGCTGATGCGGTTTATATTGGCATGAAAGATGATACCAATGCGCGCCATTTTGCTGGCCTTAACTTTAATGATGGAAAGTTGGCCAAAGCGGCAGACTATGTACATGATCGCGGTAAGAAATTACATGTGGCCATCAATACTTTTGCTCATGCTGGGGGTGAAGAACGCTGGCAAAAAGCAGTAGATAATGCAGTAGCCATTGGTACTGATGCCCTTATTATTGCTGATTTAGGTGTACTTGATTATGCGGCAACAAAATACCCTGATGTTGAACGTCATGTTTCAGTACAAGCCTCTACCACAAATTTAGAAGCGATAAAGTTTTTTAAAAATAATTTTGATGTTGCTCGTGTGGTTTTACCGCGAGTTTTATCAGTTCAACAGGTGAGACAACTAGCAAAAAGTAGTCCTGTACCATTAGAAGTTTTTGCCTTTGGTAGTTTATGTATCATGGCTGAAGGACGCTGTTATTTATCCTCATATATGACAGGAGAGTCACCTAATACTGTAGGTGCCTGTTCCCCTGCAAAATATGTTCGCTGGCAAGAAACAGATAAAGGCTTAGAGTCACGTTTAAATGATGTACTCATTGATCGTTATCAACCGGATGAAAATGCTGGTTACCCAACATTATGTAAAGGTCGCTTTGAAGTAGATAATAACGTTTATCATGCGCTAGAAGAGCCTACCAGTTTAAATACCTTAGAGCTTATCCCCGATCTTATCAAAATGGGTATTGTGTCAGTGAAAATCGAAGGTCGCCAACGTAGTCCTGCTTATGTAGAGCAGGTAGCTAAAACGTGGCGAATGGCGTTAGATAGGTACCAACAAAACCCTGAAAACTATGCTGTTGAAGGTGCTTGGATGAATACCCTTGCTAATTTATCTGAAGGCTCCCAAACCACTTTAGGTGCTTATCACCGTAAGTGGCAATAATTGTCAATTATCTTGTCGCTGTATGACGTTATTTCTTCGTCAGAAATACTCGTTGACGGACGTCAACTCCGTGTTACTTCCTTGAAATAACACCATACAGCTTAAAGCTAATCTGAAATTAGCATAATGACAGATCTTAGAATTAGGAAAAATTATGAAATTTTCTTTAGGGCCAAGTATGTTTTTCTGGCCAAAACAAGAAGTTGAAGACTTCTACCAGCAAGCAAAACAATCAAGTGCTGATGTTATATATTTGGGCGAAACAGTCTGTTCAAAAAGGCGTGAACTTCGCGCTAAAGATTGGCTTGGTTTAGCGCAAGACGTTGCCCAAGATACCAATAAACAGGTGGTTGTTTCCACAATGACTTTGTTAGAGTCACCAGCAGAAATACAAGTATTAAAGCGCTTATGTGATAATGGTGATTTTTTAGTTGAAGCCAATGATTTAAGTGCCGTGCAAATTATGCATGACTTGAAAATGCCATTTGTTGCGGGCCCTGCAATCAACTGCTACAACTTATCAACACTAAAAGTTCTGATCAAACAAGGTATGATTCGTTGGTTAATGCCGGTTGAGTTAAGTGGAGATTGGCTTAAAACTATATTGGAGCAAGCGACTGATGCAGGCATTCGAGACCTGTTTGAATGTGAAGTATTCTCTTGGGGGTATTTACCGCTAGCTTACTCAGCACGCTGTTTTACCGCACGCTCTGAAGATAAAGCAAAAGATGATTGTGAATACTGCTGTATTAAGTACCCAGAAGGCCGTCGCATGAATAGTCGTGAAGGTGAACGAGTTTTTGTGCTTAATGGTATTCAAACTATGTCTGGTTACCAGTATAATCTCATCAATGAAATGCCAGCCCTTGATGCAATGGGGGTTGATATTGCCCGCATTAGTGCAGATAGCACAGAAGCTTTTACCCAGCTTGATAACTTTAGAGAGCAACTCGTTAACCCAACGAGAAAAGAACTCGATGGTGTCACGGAATGTAATGGCTTTTGGCACAAAATTGCAGGCATGTCCGTGGCTTAAACTTAGCAATAGCTAAATTAGCTGCAATAATTAAATGAGAATAATGAGAGCACTATGTATACCTTAAATTTGAATCAAATGACTCAGCAAGAATTCTTAGACGAATTCTGGCAAAAAAAACCTGTAGTAATACGTGGAGGTTTTAAAGACTTTATCGATCCTATTTCAGCTGATGAAGTTGCTGGTCTTGCGATGGAAGAGCAAGTTGAGTCGCGTCTAGTTCATAAAAAAGACGGACAATGGCAAGCTGCTTTTGGTCCATTTGAAAGTTATGAACATTTAGGTAGTGAGAATTGGTCGCTGGTTGTTCAAGCATTAGATAACTTCTCTGAAGAAGCCGCTGAAATGATTGAGCCTTTTCGTTTTATTCCGCATTGGCGTTTAGATGATTTAATGGCCAGTTTTGCAACACCAGGTGGCAGTGTAGGTCCTCATATTGACAACTATGATGTATTTATTTGCCAAGGATCAGGTAAGCGTCGCTGGCGAGTTGGAGCCTGCGGTGAGCATGTACAGTTTGCTGCTCATGAAGCTTTATTACATGTTGAACCGTTTGATGCCATTATCGATGCTGAGTTAGAGGCCGGTGATATTTTATATATTCCACCAGGCTTTCCTCATGAAGGTATTACGCTTGAAACCTCGATGAGTTTTTCTGTTGGTTTTAGAGGTAATTCATCGGTCAGTGTATTGAGTGCCTTTGCCGATCATTTAATTGATAATGAGCACGGCTCTGAGTTATTGACCGATCCTAACAGACAAGTGGTTAGCCAAAGTGGTGAAGTCAGTAATGATGATTACGCGAGTATTAAAAAGCAAGTACATAGCTTATTAGATGACGATGCTATTTTTAAAACTTTTACTGGCCAGTTCTTAACTGCAGCCAAGCATGATCTCGATATTTTATTACCAGATGAACCGTTTGAACTAACAGAGGTAAGTAACCTACTTAATAGCCATGCTATTAAACGTTTAGGTGGCTTACGTGCTTTTTATTTTGAAGATACTATTGAGCAAGGTTTATGTTATATCAATGGCAGTGAGTTAGCTTTTTCAGCTGAAATAGCTAATGGTGTGAAACTACTTTGTGACAAGGTTATGCTGTTACCTGATGATCTCAGCGACTGGAGTCATAACGCTGCATTTGTTGAACTAGTTACCGAGCTGCTGAACCAAGGTTATTGGTATTTAGCTGAAGCTGAATAGTTAGAAAATAATAGTCAACAAGCGATCTGTAGCTAATAACTGTTGCCGATAAGCCTTATCACAACGATTCTTTAAAAATCCTGTAAGAGCAAACCTTAAGCGGTTTCTCGAGCAGGATTTTTTATTTGATAAGAAAGGTGTAAAAGCCTTGTTTGATTAGTTTTAAATGATGTTAATCATCATGCATCGACTCTAAGATACTTAGTGATATCAACCGTATCAACTTGTTCACTTTTCATGTACTTTTTGGCATAGGTTAGATAAGTTCCAGAAGTTAAAAATAGCTCGAATAAATCTATGTCAATATGCTGATCTAGTGCGAATTTATGCAAAATATTAATGGAAGTGCTTAATGCTTTAGCTTTCTTGTAGGGTCTATCAGCAGCCGTTAACGCCTCAAAAATATCCGCAATCACTAATACCCGTTCAGGAATAGTTAGTTCGTTTGCGGTTAACTGTCTTGGATAACCAGTACCAATAAGTGTTTCATGGTGTGTTGAAGCAAATCGTGGCACATTAGCGAGCTCAGGAGGGAAAGGCAGTTGCTCTAACATCTTGATAGTGCCAATGATGTGCTCATTGATAATATATCTATCTTCTGCGGTTAACGTGCCCCGAGAAACTGACAAGTTATATAACTCTCCTAAATTTGCGTGGTGTTCAGGTGCCGACATCTTAATTGCTAGTTTTTCATCGAATTCGACCGATGTTGTTCGCCTAACAATATGTTCTGCTTTGTCTGTTAACAACTGCTCCGTTACCGGAAGATTTTGGGATTCATTTGAGATTTCAGCCTGGCGTCCTTGCTGTTTATTATGTTTAGCCAAATGTAGTTCTTCTACGGGTGATAAGCCTAAACGATCGTCAAAATGACGTTGCCAAGTTTGTTGGGCAATGCGGTGTAATTTCTCTACTTTATCTTGAGCCATAAACTCACCCCCAACATTGGCATTAGCAACAAAGGCAAAGTCTTGCGTTAATTGTTCTTGTTGCTCCATCAGTAACTGGTGTAAATGTTTATGCTGCTCAGGTTGTGTTATTAACGCTTTATAGTAGTTAATTTCTGCATCACGCCAAAGCACTTCAAAACGCATTCTAACTTCATGAATACGGTTATAAATGCTTTCAAGCTTGCTGCCCTTATCAACAATATGTTCAGGGGTAATAATTTTGCCGCAGTCGTGTAACCAAGCAGAAATTTTAAATTCACGGTATTCATCATCGGTCTTGAATGTAAAATCTTTAAAGGTATTCTTATCGTTAACCACTTCATTGACTAACATTAAGCCTAATTCAGGCACTCGATGACAATGACCACCAGTATAAGCGGATTTGTCATCAATAGTTTGTGCGATAAGTTGTATAAAAGAGTCCATCAACTCTTGCTGTTTTAATTCATGAGACTTGATTGCATTAGACATTTCAACCAATGAAGAAGCGAGCTCATCAATTTCCTTAATATTACTTTTAACTAAATCCACTTTTTCATATTTTCTGTTCTTAATTTTTTCATTCTCTAAGGCGAGTAATTTAATGGGTTTGACTATAGGGCTGGAAAAAATCCAACTGACTGGCAGTACAAGCAACAAACAAACGCTAGTGATTAAAATGGATAGTTTTACCTTAGCTGTACTGGAGGCAAAAATAGTTTTACGGGGCACTATGATGGCCAAAAACTCTGTTTTACTTTGATTAACAGGTGTTAAATATATAAAACTCTCAATATCATTTATTAATAAGGGCACCAGTTGACCGTGCAGTGACGTGCTTTTGGCTAAATCGATTAATTCCGAATAAGGTACGACTGCTTGTTTGGTTTGTTCGCCATTTTGTGTGAACCATTTAGCTTTAATAGCTTCTTTTTGCTTTGTCGATATATTATCGATGGCCAGATTAAAAATGGTCATCAACTCAGTTTGTGACTTGTGCAACACAAAGTGTAATGAGCTGTTTAAGTCGGCTGGAGTAAAGCTAATATTAGTATGATATTTGACGCCTTTAATAAAAAACTGCTGTTGGGTATAACGAAAGATCACTTCGCTATCGAAACCGGCAAAAACTTCTCCCCCAGAGACCGCTTCTAAGACTGCTTTACTTGAAGGGTATTCGATAATACTAATGCTGGGAAAATGTTGTAAAAGCGTTTTTGTGTGTGACCAACCTTGAGGAATGGCTAATACTTTACCGCGTAACTCATCTATATGAGTGATTTTATCAATATTATTTTGGGTAATGATAGTAAAAGGTAAATCTAGAAAAGACTTAGAAAACAACCCTTTTTGTAGGTTGTCATCTGTTTTGAATAGAGGTTGCAGTATATCTAGCTTGTTGTTTTTGAACTCTGACACCAATTCTGACCAAGTAAAACCATTGGTATATTCAAAAGTTAAGCCTGTCATTTGAGAAACTAAAGAGAGCACGTCAATGCTATAACCTCTTGGTTGTCCGGACACTGAAAAATCAATGGGCGCCCAATCTGTTTCATTAGAAACTTTTAATGTTGCTGTATTCGCAATTAGTTGCTGTTGTTGTTTTGTCAGTGCGAGTTTCTCAGCCGTTATAAGCTTAGTCTTGGTCACGTTGCTTTGATTACTTGAGATGATCTCCCCTGACTTTTGAAAAAGGTATACTTCTCTATCCTTATTATCAGTGCTGGCAGCTCCTTGCCTCGTTAAGTATTGATCAACAGAAGATAATGCAATGTCTACTGCAAGAACGGCCTCAGAGCCTGGAATTTTAGCAGAATAAGTTTGTCCCGGTGCTTGCAGGTGTTGGAACATATAAGGCGCTGTTTTATAAACTTCATCCAAGGAGGCATTTAAATACCATGGACGGGCGCTGGCGTCATAATCACTGCTTTCTGCACGGGTAGTACGTACGGTAAAGTCATAATTCAGGTAGCTAAAAACTCGTTTTCTATTACTTAATTTACCACTGACTTCAATGGTAACCCATCGGTCGGCAGGAGAGGCACCGACTTGTGCGCGGATTTTGTCACTAGCATCTAAATTGATTAATTCGAATAGGTCACCATCAGCCAAACCTATGTATACCGCATAAAAATCACCACTAGACTTTAACATTTCAGCAAAAACGGGCACAACTGAAGTATTAATTTCATTATCCTTAACCAGGTCACCAAATTTCGCGAACATGCCAGTAATATTTTCTGCTCGTTTATTAATGGATTGCAAATGTTCTTGTGTTTTTTGACTTGATAAAGAAAATAGTTGGCTAGCTGATTCTGTCGCCATATTTTTGCTAAAGTGGTACTGCAAGCTAATAGCAATAGCGGCGGTAACAACCGTAGCTAAAATGAAAATACTCACTACGGTAAATCTAATAGTGTGCTGTGATAGCTTGGGTATAAATTTCAACATGCTAAGTCCCTTCAACAAAATTATATTTGATATTAACAGCTTAAGGTATTCTCAATATATTTTTAATATTGAAAAATAGCTATATATTATTTCATTTTTACAACTTAACAGGATTAGGTATTGCTTGTTGGTAAGCAATACGGATAATAGCGGCTTATTTTCATTAGCAGTAAGGCTTTTTACCACTATGCGTTTAGATAAATTTATTTGTAAAAGTACCGAGCTCACTCGAACTGAAGCTAAAAAGGTGCTTAAAAGTGGTGAGGTACGTGTTAATGGCGAGGTTGCTAAAAACCCAGCGATGCAAGTACATGAAAACAATACTATTACTGTTGATGGTCAAGAACTAAGCGCACGTGGTTCTCGTTATTACATTTTGTATAAAGAGGTTGACACTATTTGCTCAAATGTTGATGAAGTTTATCCATCAGTATTACATTCTATTGAAGTCGATAAAGCGTTTGATTTGCACATTGCTGGGCGTTTAGATGCTGATACCACAGGCTTAGTATTGGTGACGGATGATGGCCGCTGGTCACATAATGTTATTTCACCGAAAAAACAGTGCGAGAAGACTTATCGTGTATGGCTTCGTAATGAAATTGATGATGAAAAGCTAGCCGCTTTAGTTGCAGAGTTTGATGCAGGGCTTCAGCTTCAAGGTGAAAACGCATTAACGCGACCAGCGATACTTGCGCGCGTTGAAAAAGATGATTTGGTTGATGAAGCATCTTATCGAAGTGAAGTGCTACTTACGATTACCGAAGGTAAATATCATCAAGTTAAACGTATGTTTGCCGCGGTTGGTAATAGGGTTGTGGGCTTACATAGAGAGCAGATAGGAAAAATAACTTTAGGGGATTTAGCGCCAGGTGAATGGCGAGAATTAACTGAAGATGAAATAGCGCAATTTTCATAAGGTCTAGGTTTTATAACCAAGATACTTCACTATGCGAATTTCAAGGTACCTGAATAAATCCTGCACCTTGCGGTAATTTTGGTATATATTGCAGCAAATCACATCATAAAGTGGTTGCTCAAACTCGATCTGATACTTCAATTGATAGGGGGTAATTAAGCCTGTCAGTCGCCAGAGCCACCAAAGCGGTCATAGGGGCTTTAAATTAAAGCGACAACTCTTCCGATATGTTAGCACTACAGAAGATAATAAAGTCGTTCTAATTTCTCAACGTGAATTTGAAAAATCAACATTTAATCTTGATTGAAATTACCGAAAGCAGACATTCAATTCACATGATTTTTTGTTCTAAACATTTAATAGTTCTAAGGCGGTTTGGGGCACTTAGCGCCATAGAATCTTCAACCCTAATGTACATAATTGGAAGTGGCAGCTAGCTTATTCGAATGTCTGTTGTGTTGATTGATTGATTGATTGATTGATTGAATTCACAGCTCATACCTGCAGTTAACAAAACTTTAGTTTGAGTTATATGTGCTTCAACTAGTGCTTTTTTGTATTTTTCTAAAGTATAAAGCTATCATATTTTCTAAAACGGTATTATAAGTATAATTCAAAACATATCGAAAATAGATAAATAACCCCCTCAATTGTAGTCACTTTTCATTTCTATTTTTACTGACGATGTGACTATTTTAATCTGGAATAAAGATATAAATTAATCTTATCACAACGGTAGAAACAGGCTCTTTTTCTGCTGCCGCTCGTAGTTTGAATAAAGTTCAATCGGTGATGAGTCAGCATGTTATAAATTTAGAGATTGACTGTAATAGCCTTTTGTTTGATCGCTCCGGACGGTATCCCCAACTTACAGAGGAAGGTGAGAAGTTTTTACCGCATGCACAGGCAGTTCTTTATCAACATCAACGTTTAAAAAATTCGGCTTTAGCATTAACAGATAACTCGCCAAAAGAAATAACAATAGCGTTGGATGAAGGGATCTCATTTAAACTTATTGCAGGCATAATTAGTAAACTACAGGATGAATTTCCCAACATTACCCTCGAATTCTTAAGTGCCTCAAGCCCTGATATAATCGATATGCTAAAAAAAGAAAAGGCTTTAACCGGAATTGTTTTTAGTGAATTGACCATTCCTACTTATTTAGACTTTGAATGTATTGGCTCAATAAATTTAGATTTATACGTTGCTAAATCTCATCCATTAGCTAACCAATTATGTAAAAACATCGATAGTTTAAGACTGCATCGTCAGTTACTTATTCGCTCTCGCAATACTCAATCAAGTAGTTTTCAATTAAAGGTGAGCCCTAATGTTTGGTATGCCGATAATTACTTTCTATTGCTTGAACTTGCATTACAGGGGAATGGATGGTGTTTGTTACCTAATCATATTGCCAATGAATCGGTTGAAAGTGGTCAGTTAGTTAAGCTACCACTTGAGTTTGAAGAAATGAGGTGGCAGGCGAATGTTGATGTAATTCAACATCAGCGACACAGCAACTTGGAGGTGTTTAAAGTACTTAGGATTTTATTGCGAAATCTATTATAAAATAAGTAAACTTCCCCTTATATAGCGGAAATAAATTTAATACTCGTTAAGCGCTTTGGTGCAAAAACGAGATAGAATTTTGTAACTTTAGTTCGTTCAAGTACTCATATCAGTGCTAAGTAGCATTTACCTACGTTTAAAGATAAACATGAAGCTAGAAATAAATTCCAATAAAGCTAATCCTCAATAGACAAGCTTCTTTTACTACCAACGGGGTATAGGAAGGACTGACTAAACAAATTAACCTCATTACTTATTTACTCTATTTAGCTTAGTAATTGAGGGCAAACATGTCTGAACATAAATGGTTATCAACTTCGCATATTCGTATTAACGGTCAGCGCCTATGGGACAGTCTTATGTCCATGGCTAAAATTGGTGCAACTAACAAAGGGGGATGTAATCGTCAGGCGTTAACCTCTTTAGATAAAGAGGGGCGAGACCTCTTTGTTAGTTGGGCAAAGAAGGCTGGGTGTTCGATCAAAGTAGACCCTATGGGAAATATTATTGCTAGAAGAGCAGGGAAGTTCAACGATTTTTCTTCAGTACTCACAGGCTCTCATTTAGATACGCAACCTACCGGTGGAAAGTTTGATGGCGTTTATGGCGTATTAGCCGGACTCGAAGTTATTAGAACATTGAATGATCATGAAATCGAAACTGAACACCCAATTGAAGTTGTTGTTTGGACTAATGAAGAAGGCGCTCGTTTTAGTCCCGCTATGATAGGCTCAGGTGTTTGGTCAGGTGAGTTTGCATTGGAATATGGGCATAGCCGCGTAGATAAAGAAGGCAAGTCTATAAGGGAGGAACTCGATAGAATAAAATATTTAGGCCGAGATAAATTTACGCCTGATGCGGTTAAAGCCGCATTTGAAGTCCATATTGAACAAGGACCTATTCTAGAAAGTGAAGGTTTACAAATAGGTGTGCTATCTGGAGTTCAAGGGATGAATTGGTATGACTTGATTATTGAAGGTCAGCCTTGTCATGCAGGTCCAAGCCCCATGGAAAGCCGCAAAGATCCATTTATGGGCTTAACAATTATGATGCAGAAACTCTATGATATGGTGGCAGAATTTTCACCTTGGTCTAGATTAACTTTCGGAGATATTAAAGCTGAGCCGGGAGCACGTAATACTGTTCCTGAACGTCTAATTGTCGCTGTAGATTTACGTCACCCTGAGCAACAAACTTTAGATGCAATGGAAAAGCGTTTTTTCAAAATAGTTGAAGAAGGTGCTGAGCAATTTGCTTTGAAAAATAGTATTAAAGAAGAATGGCGATCACCTGCTGTAAAATTTGATGAACATTGTGTTCAAGCCGTCAGAAGTTCTGTTGATATGTTAGGTTATTCTAATATGGATATGGTGAGTGGTGCTGGGCATGATTCTGTTTATGTTTCAAAAGTAGCCCCTACCAGTATGATATTCATACCTTGCGAGAATGGCCTTTCTCATAATGAAGCTGAGAATGCAAAGTCCGAAGATGTGGAAGCTGGTTGCAATGTTTTATTGCATGCAATGTTAAAGCAAAGTTACCACTAATACCCCATTAGTGTTACTGCAATTAAAATATCCATAAGATATCGTAAATATACGCTCATTAATTTTGAAAAGGTACTCATATGCACGGCTTGATGATGAACTCACCCCTTACAATTAATTCAGTGATGAATTATGCGGATAAAATTTTCCCCGATGTAGAAATTGTTTCTGTTACATCTGATAACCCTCGTCATAGATATACATACAAACAAGCTTTTGCCAGAACTCGTCAATTGGCAAATGTATTGAAAAAATTAGCACTTAAACCTAGTGATAGAGTGGCAACTTTAGCTTGGAATGATCATCGGCATTTCGAATTATATTATGCGATTTCTTGCTCTAACTATGTTTGTCATACTATTAACCCTCGGCTTTTTTCTGAACAAATTAAGTTCATTATTAACCATGCAGAAGATCAGTATGTCTTTCTTGATCCCATGTTTGTTAGTAATTTAGAAGCTTTTCAACATGAGTTAAAAACAGTCAAAGGCTTTATTATTCTGACAGATAAAGAAAACATGCCTGAAACCTCTTTAAATAATGTTTACTGTTACGAAGAGTTGCTACAGGGCGAACCTGAAGAATTTGAATTTCCTGATATTGATGAAAATGAAGCCAGTTCATTATGCTATACATCAGGAACGACTGGAAACCCAAAAGGTGTACTTTATAGCCATCGTTCTACCATTCTGCATGGCTTGGGCGCTATGGTACCTAATGCCTTTAATATTTCAAATGAAGAAGTGGTTTTGCCAATAGTACCTATGTTTCATGTAAACGCTTGGAGCTTACCTTACATGTGTGCAATGGCAGGAGCAAAAATAGTTTTTCCTGGAAATAAAATGGCAGATGGTGAGGTTCTCACCTCACTTATTAATGAGGAAAAGGTGACATTTAGTGCAGGAGTGCCCACGGTTTGGCTAGCCCTTTACAACTACCTTATAGAACATAAGCAGCAAGTGCCAACGCTAAGTCGATGCATTGTGGGCGGCTCTGCTTGTTCTTTAAGCTTAATGAAAAATTATAAAGAAAAATTGAATGTGTCACTTCAGCCAGCCTGGGGCATGACAGAAATGAGTCCGGTAGGAACTGTAAATTTTTTGAAAAATAATTTGCAGTCAATTAGCGAAGGTGAACAAGATAAGCTGTTGGTTAAGCAAGGTATTCCTCTTTATGGCGTAGAGATGAAAATTGTTAACGATGACAATGAAGAGCTAGCTTGGGATGGCATTAAATTTGGCACATTAAAAGTAAAAGGACCTTGGGTCGCGGCACATTATTATCAGGCTGATAATAATGATCATGATAGTGACGGTTGGTTTGATACGGGTGATGTCTGTACATTTGATACTAATGGCTATATGCAAATTACTGATAGAACAAAAGATGTAATCAAATCAGGCGGAGAGTGGATTAGTACAATAGAGCTTGAAAACTTAGCTTCAGATCATGAAAATATAGTGGAAGCTGCGGTTATCGGTATCAGTCACCCTAAATGGGATGAACGCCCAGTTGTTTTTGCAATTAAAAATCAAAACGCTGCGATTACTGAAAATGATTTACTTGCTTACTTTGACGGAAAAATTGCCAAGTGGTGTAAACCTGACGCAGTCGTATTTGTTGATGACTTGCCACATACCGCAACGGGTAAGTTGGACAAAAAAGTGCTGAGAAAACAATTTAAACACATGAGTTTATAACTTAGCCATATTATAAAACGGGACTATAGAATGAATACTGATTTACAAACCCAAAGTATATTAAATTCAAAACGTACGTTTACATCTTTTTGTACTTTAGGTTTGGCAGGGGTTTTTATTTTTTCAATCCTTCCATTACTTATAGGTACTATCGCCTCTGAATTATCATTAACCCCTATTCAGTCGGGTACCATCATTAGCGTTTATTATGCTGGCTATAGCTTGATCGCAATAACCTCTTTTATTTGGTTTAATCGAATTATTTGGAAAAAATCAGTAAGAATTGGTTATTTTTTAGCTTTGCTAAGCATTGTGGCTATTATCTTTATGAATGATTATAAAGGTATTTTGGTGTCAATGGTTTTTCTTGGCTTTTCAGGTGCGTTGTTTTTTGCCATTAGTATGGGGATAGTAGCAAAAACTGAAAAAGTTGACCAAAATTATGCCTTTAAAATGGTACCCGAACAGCTTGTACCTTCACTGTTTGTTATTATTATTCCTTTATTTGTTATCGGTGAATATGGTCTAAATGGCTTATTGATTTCCGTTATGGCTCTTTACGCAATATTATTGTTATTTACAAGCTGGGTTCCAAGCAATCGTGTTGAAAATGTAAAAACTGATTTTAGAAAACTATTAAAATCAAAGTCTGCTTTAACGGCATTGCTTGGTTTACTTATTTCCTTTTCGGGCTTTTTAGGTTTATGGGGGTTTGTAGAAATAATAGCGAGAGAATATAATATTTCTCCAAATGACTCGTCTGTTTTGTTAGCTTTATCTTTATTAACCTCAGCGATAGCTCCTTTTATGAGTGGGCTTGTTTCTGAACGCTTTGGTCGATTAAAGCCAATATTGTTTTCATTAGTCGTCGCTATTATTTCATTTAGCTTGCTGTTTCTTGAACCGAGTATTTATTCCTTTGGTACATTTGTTTTAATTTTAATTGCCAGTTACTTTTTTGCTCTTCCATATATGTTTGCCAGCATAGCAAAAGCTGATATTACAGGAGAACTTTCAGTGCTTAGTTCCGCTGCTCTTGCAATAGGCTCCATGCTCGGAGCCTATTTCTTTGGTATGTTAATGGAGTATTCAGGCATAAATTCCGCTTATATGTTTTCTTTTACGACTATAGTTTTTGGTATGATATTAATATTAAAAGTCGAGAAGACACACAGTTAAAAATTTATGCAAAATAGAGCGTAAGCGGATCAACATCTGAGCCTATTTCCACTAACGATAGAGATGACAAGAACAATGAAAATAGTTCTGCTTGTGAAGAAACATCCAACTTGAGATGAACATGCTTTCGATGAACCTTTACTGTATCAGGGCTTATTTCTAAAAGTTGAGCAATAGCTTTTGAAGAGTAACCTTTGAGAATTAGTCGAACAATTTCACATTCTCTGTTACTAAGGAAGTCAGTAGCGAAATTGTTGAATGCTTTGGTTAATTGTAACCCCATTTCACTTTCAAATTGATCGCCTGTTTTAGGAAAAGGCAAACTAGCGCGTTGCCAATGTTGATGACATAAAGCAATAACGATAGGTAATGTATCTTCTAATTGTGATAATTCATGTGAAGTTATTTTTGCCTTTTCCTTTTGAATTCCTAGCCAAACTATAACTTCATATTCCTCATCATATTTGATAATAAAACCAATTTCGTCTTGAAAGTCAGAACCAGTGTAATAATTTTGGTAATACTCTGAAGAATAGAACTCATCGGGTGCTACATCAACTAAGCGGTAAACTCCATCTTTTGGCTTTTTCATTTGAATTTCATAAAAAGGATCGAAAAGATAACCACCATTTAAATATTGCTTTAGGATGTTTTGTTTATGTGTCTCCGACAAATCTTGAAAAACCATAAATGGTTTTTTATCTGATGAATAGGCGACAATTACCATGTCTTCGTATGGTGATATGCTTTCGAGAGCATCGCCTAAATTGTCATAAAAATCCGTAGAACCAATACTCTCTATAAGCTTGGCTAAAGAATCTACCCACTTTTCTTGTTGATTACTCATTTCAGTCATTTTTATTCTCTTGTTCTTATTATAGTTATAGTTTTCTTATTTCTATAAAGATACTTTGCAAAATAAAAAGATGAAAAGCAATCCCTTTACCCACTAAGGGTGATACTCAACCTAAATCCGATATGGTCTTATACCACTATACAATAATTCGGAGAACGAACATGAGTGACCAGCAAAAAAAATCATTTTGGCAAATGGATAAAGATCACTTTATGCATCCTTACACTGACTATTCAAGCTTCCATCAAGAAGGCAGTCAAGTTATATCAAAAGCGGATGGAAATTATATTCATACTGCTGATGGGCATAAGATGCTTGATGGCATAGCTGGTTTATGGTGTGCCAATATCGGTCATGGCCGCAAAGATATGGCAGATGCTATTTACCAACAAATTAATAAGATGCAATATTATAATCCGTTTGGTCATACAACCAACGAGCCTGCTGCAGAACTCGCAAGTAAACTAGCTGAAATATCACCTGGTGATTTAAATCATGTTTTTTATACTTGTGGTGGTTCAACAGCTAATGATATCGCCCTTAGATTGGTACATTATTATAACAACCTTCGTGGAAAACCAACTAAAAAGAAAATCATTTCTCGTAATTATGGATATCATGGTTCAACGTATTTTTCAGCTAATCTAACGGGTATTCATGGTACAAAAGATTGTTTTGATCAGATAGCCCAAGACTTGGTTAGTCATATTTCTGCCGCTGATATGTATAGAAGGCCCTCTGGTTGCGAAAACTTAAACGAACAAGAATATGCTCAATTTTTAGCAGATGAATTAGAAAACCGAATTCAACAATTAGGTGCTGATAACGTTGCTGCTTTTATCGCAGAGCCTATTATGGGCGCTGGCGGTGTGTTAGTTGCGCCAGAAAGTTATCATAAACTTTGCTGGCAAGTGTGTAAAAAGCATGACGTGCTATTTATTGCCGATGAAGTAGTTACTGCTTTTGGGCGTTTAGGCGAGTGGGTTGCATCAAAAGAAATTTTTGATTATCAACCCGATATTCTAATTGTCGCCAAAGGAATAAACTCAGGTTATGTTCCGTTAGGTGCCGCAATATTTTCCGATGAAATCTATGATGTCATCAGTAAGCCACAAAGTGATGGTGGCGTATTATCATTAGGTTTTACTTATTCAGGTCATGCTACTGCCTGTGCAGCAGCATTAAAGAATATTGAAATCATTGAAAATGAAAATCTTTTAGACAATGTAAAAACATTAGGACCTGTTTTGCAAAATGGTGCTAAAGAGTTGTTAAGCAGCCCTATTGTCGGCGATGTTCGAGGTAAAGGGTTTATGCTCGGCATAGATTTAGTAAGCAATAAGGAAACTAAAGCACCACTAAATGTTGCGAGTCGAGTTTTTGATAAGTGTATGTCAAAAGGGCTTGTTATTCGTCCAATAGTAAACTTAATTGTTATTTCACCACCACTTACCTTAAATGAAGACGAAGTCATTAACTTACTGTCCATTGTTACTGAAAGTATTGAAGAAGTTTATCAAGAAGTGTTAACTGAAGGTTTAATTTGATTATCAGCGATTGATAAATTTTATTTTTACAATATTCGCAACAGTCGCTTCTGCTACCCGAAATGGTGTTTCTGATAAAGAAGGTTTACGCCATATTAATATTGGTGATGTTTCAACAGCCCAAAATGGTTGGCAAGCGTAATATAAATAATGGAAAGAGAGTAGGAATTATGATGGATAACCAAATCACTAATTTATTGTCAAAGTATGACGTAACCGAATCAACGAAGTCATTTTTAGATTTGAACCAAAAAATGTTTATCAATGGTGCTTTTACCCAGGGTAATAGTACAGAAAATATTGATATTATTGAGCCTTCTACGGGTAAAGTATTAACGACAATTACTGCAGGAACAGCAAAAGATGTTGATGATGCTGTTAACGCGGCAGAAGAAGCACTTCATGGCGAATGGGCTAATTATAAACCTCGCGAACGTGAACAAGTTATGCGTAAATTGGCAGAATTGATTCGTGAAAATTTACAAACAATCGCTGAATTGGAGTCATTAGACAGTGGCAAGGCTATTAGCGGCTGTAAAGCGGTCGATATTGCGGGTTCTGCCAATGTATGGGAATACTTTGCAGGTTGGGCAACTAAAATAGAAGGCTCTAGTCGTTCAACCTCTATGCCAGGTAATTATTTTAGCTATACACAAAAAGAACCGGTTGGCGTTGTTGGCGCAATTGTTCCGTGGAATTGGCCATTTGCAATGGCAACATGGAAATTGGCAGCCCCATTAGCAGCAGGTTGTACGGTTGTTTTGAAACCAGCAGAAATGACTTCTTTGAGTATGCTGTTTTTTATGACGTTATGTCAGCAGGCGGGATTGCCTAACGGTGTCATTAATATCGTAACAGGACGAGGAAGGACCGTTGGAACCGCTTTAACTACGCACCCTAAAGTTGCTAAGGTATCATTTACTGGGTCTACCGAAGTAGGTAAAACAGTTGGCAAGAGTGTTTCCGATAGTGTTAAGCATGTGACACTAGAGTTAGGTGGTAAATCACCCATGATAGCGTTTAATGATGCTGATGTTGATGCATTGGCCAAGGGTACTCTAGGTAGTATTTATTTCAATGCAGGCCAAGTTTGCAGTGCCGGTTCTCGTTTATATGTACAGCGTGGAATTTATGATGAAGTCATCGAAAAAATTAAACAAGTGGCAGAAGGAATCAAACTTGGCACTGGCTTAGATCCAGACACTCAAATGGGACCTGTGATCTCTAAGAGTCAACAACAAAGTATTAAACAGTATATTGATATTGGTATTGAAGAAGGTGCTCGTTTAGTGACAGGTGGTTACTGTCTTGAAGACGATGGTTTTTACGTTAAACCAACATTATTCGCTGATACAACCAATGATATGAGAATCGTGCAAGAAGAAATTTTTGGACCAGTACTTGTCGTACAAGTATTTGATAGTGAAGATGAAGTTATCGAGTTAGCTAATGATAATGTTTTTGGTCTTGCCGCAAGCATTTGGACACAAGATATCTCACGTGCCCACCGAATGATCCCTAAAATAAAAGCAGGTAGTGTTTGGGTAAACATACATGATCCAGGCGACCCCTCTATGCCATTTGGTGGTGTTAAACTCAGTGGAATTGGTAAAGATTTGGGGCCAGAGCAACTTGAACATTATTTAGAAACAAAATCTATTTGGATAAAAGTAGGGGAAAATAATGACGAATAGAACGGCAATTGTCACGGGAGCCAGCCACCCTAAAGGTATTGGAAGAGCTATCGCTGTTGCTTTGGCTAAATCAGGCGTCAATGTTGTGGTTGTTGATCTTAAAGATGCGCCAGGGTTAAACACGGTCGTTGATGAGATTACGAGTTATGGGGTAAGGGCACACGTTGTTACTTGTAATGTGACTAATAAAAAAGACATCGAAAAAGTAATTAACGAAACCAAGGAGTTTTTTGGCTCTGTTGATATTTTAGTGAATAACGCAGGTGTTGGGTTAGGCAGTGCAAACTTTTTAGAGCTTAACGATAATGACTGGAATTTATCATTAGCGATTAATTTAAAAGGTGTTGCAGATTTTTGCCAAGCAGCAATCCCTCAAATGCTTAAACAAGATAGTGGTGGTTGTATAGTAAATATTGCATCACTAGCGGGATTAGGAGCAATCGAAGATATTCCCGCTTGTTACACTGCGAGCAAATTTGCTGTGGTAGGGTTAACCAAACAACTCGCAGCACAGTATGCAAAAAATGGCATAAGAGTTAATGCAATTTGTCCCGGCTCTATCCACACTCAAATGCATGACATTACTTTAGATATGATTGCTAAAGAGCGTAATATTAGTATCGAGGATGCCCAAAAACTTGAAGACAGTAATATTCCTTTAGGATATACCGGTAAGCCTTCGGTAGTTGGTGACGCGGTTGTATATTTATCGAGTGAGGCTAGTCGTTATATTACAGGCGTAGCTATGCCTGTTGCTGGTGGTATGAGTCCAGGCTTATAACGTAAAGATCTTGTAATAGTAGACAAGTTTTGTCAGTGTATTTTAATAATAAACCGATATTAATATCGGCTTATTATTAATCAGTTGTCTGGATAAAGATAACAAATGATCTAATTCAACTAGATAAAATGTCAGATTTTTTATTTAATAGCGGTAAAAAGTGACTTTATTTTTGACCAAAAATCTTTTCCTAGTAATGCAATTGCTATAAGAAACGCTACCTCGCCTCCTATAATCAAAAGAGTTGTTGCTGTAGCTATTTCCCCTTTAGATAATTCTAGAAACGGAAGTAAAGCGACAAGGCCCCACACACCAAATGATAATACAAAAAATAAATAGCCAAGCGTTTTTTTCATTCTTCATCCTTTACGTATTTAATCAAAGTTGTTCCGGCATTAATAAGTGATACAATCAACTTTTGTGCCACCAATGAACTCGGATAATTTATGCATACTCGCTTCATTCATGGCAGGAATTAGCACCGGAATGATTTTTTTGAATTGCTTGCCTTCGATGGTTTGATAAAATAGTCTCCAGGTCATCACACCCTTATTGTTTTCATCGGCAACAACTTCTATTTCTGCGACATAATCTTTAATGGGGAAATTTGGCCCTTGTGCCAAATAGACATATCTTAATGGCGGCTCCCAATGAAGCACTTCTTCATAAACATCGCCAAAAAATGTGAAGACAACATTAAAGCTTGCTTCTTCGTCTTCTTTTGCTGGATGCAAACGAACATCTTCAGCGAGTAGATACCACTCAGTAATTAATTCTGGATTACCCAGAATGTCAAAAACTTCCTGAGCAGAATTTCCTTCAAAATGTATTTTACATTCCATTTTTAAAGGGGCTTTTGTAAAGTCCTGTATGTTAAATGCCATTTTTTCACCTTTATTAAGTTTCTACTTAAACATAAATTTCACTGGTAATGACAGTTTTACCTAAATGTTACTTTGATTACATACCCATTAAGGGTGACGAAAATAAAGCCAAACTAGACTATCTTAATGTGACTATTATTCTATGAGAAACATTATGCCTAAATTAACAGCAGAGCAATTAGCTCACTATAAAACGCTTGATAAACCAGCATTTGAATTTACTGACGAAAGTATCAATGATTTTTTTGCTCGTGCCTCTGAGGCAGGAGTTCGATTTGATAATGCGGGGTTCTTTCCTCAATCAGGTTTTTTTCAAGCACCACATAAAAATGATCTTAACAATGTAGATATAGCCATTGTTGGTTCTCCCCTTGATTTAGGCGCGATAGGACTTGCAGGTGGACGACATGGTCCAGAAGCTATCAGAAAATGGAGCCATGTTATGGGTCCATATCATGATGTTACAGGCAACATCCCTTTTCAACAGTGTAATATTATTGATTACGGTGATGTGCAGTGGTCTGCAACTGATTTACAAGTTCGCTTAGAAGATATTGCGCAAGTATTTCAAAAGTTGGGTGAAGCAGGTTGTGCAACACTTAACTGTGGTGGAGAGCATACAACCGCATATGGTGTCCTTAAAGGTTTATCTAAAGCGCATAATGATGAAGCCTTTGGCCTTATCCATATAGATGCTCATTGTGACACTATGGCTTCTTGGGGGGGCGATGCAGTAAATGATGGTTCAGTGTTTAGACAAGCTGTTTTGCAAGGTTATATTGACCCAGAGCGTACTGTACAAATTGGTATTCGTGGCCGTTCAAACTTTTTGTGGGATTTCTCTAAAGAATCAGGCATGACAATTATAACTGCGGATGAAGTCTTTGAAAAAGGTGTTCCGTATGTATTAGATAAAGCCAGAGAGATTGTTGGCTTGGAAAAAACATATTTCTCTTTCGATGTTGATGGCTTGTGCAGCACAGAAATGATGGCTACTACTGGCCCTGAGCCTTTTGGTTTAACACCAAGACAAGTACGCGACATTATTTTAGGGTGTTCTGATTTAAATATTATCGGTGCGGATATGGTTGAGTTTAACCCTGTTCGAGATGCGTCAGGTGCCTTTGGTAATGTAGCGGCTGGCTTGTATTGGGAATTATTAAATCTTTTGACTAATGTACGCCGTCGTCAAAACGGGCGAGATAATCCTACTCAATGGCTATAGTTTTACAGAGAAAAAATTTAGAATTACAAATAGAGTAAGTTAAAGAAAACGCTAGTATTAACTAGCGTTTTTTGTTTGCCGGCGTAACAATTAATCATTGTAAATACTAAGATAAGTTCTCGTATTCTGCTCTTAGTTGTTGCTCTGTTATGTTATAACCAGATGCTATGTTTTCAAAAAAAGGTTTCCAATGGCTGGTTAATACTTCGACTTGTTTATTCCCCGTCGTAATATTTATATATCCAGCTTCTCCTGGCACTCTTATTTTATGTTCAGGCCTTGCTTTAGAGGTTTTAATAGCAGAAATGTAGTCGTCAGATTTTTGTTTTACTTGTTCCAACGAGCCGAATACAGCAGGGTTGATACACATAAAATAACTACCACCTACACTAGGTAGTGGGTTATCAGAATTTTCAAATTCTTCTATGGATGGCATTGACGTTGATGGGATGCCTAGAGGATTAATAATACTTGTTAGTGCTTCATTCCACATATTTAATGCGTATGTTCGAGGCGTTTCAATTTGACCTCCACAAGTATAATCCATCACGCGACCAAACCCTGGAATAGATCTAGCATATGGCTTAGCGTCGTCTGATAATGCTCCACTTTGTGGATCAATTAACCAAGGTCCTTTCATTGGCTTATCGTAAAGTACGGCCTCAGCAATATCAGCATCATAAAATTCTGCGAATTTAGTTGATGTCCAAATAGGAGGTTGTTTACCTGATGGAATAATAGCGTCAAAAGGAGGGCACGAAAGTTTATTCTCCATACCGCCATAAGGGGCGGCTAATGGCACGGTATTGTTGGAAGCCATTCCTACCATACCTTGCTCATATGCCATATAAACATATTTTGCAAAGCTGCCAGCGTCATTGTGATTACTACCAAAAACAATAGAAATCCCTGTTGTTCTAGCCTTTTCTATGGCGCATTTTGCCATGAGGGTAAGAGCATAATAGCCTGTCGATTTTTTACCATCAAAAACCGCCCAATTTGTGTCTTCATTGACTATTTCAGGGGTACTATCGACATCTAGAGCACCTGTTTTAAAGGCCAGTTCGATACATTCATAGACACCTAACCCTTGATTGAGTTTTCCTTGAATATGGGCAAAACAAATCGCATCTGCTATGCAGTTTGCATGTATTTCAGTCATACCCTTAGCCATGGCAATACGCTTAATTGCATATTCTAGAAAATGAACATTTTCCATTTGAGTTAAACTTGATGACATTGATTGTTCTCCAAAAGTGATGTGTACTTATTATGTTGATTGCTGTTTGTTACCTGATTTAATCAGTAAAATCATATACCTAACTGGTCAAAACTAAATGGTAAACCGCTTTTTATTTGTTGAATTTCGATAACATTACCAAAAGGGTCTCGACCATAGGTCATCATATAGCCATCACTAACTTGTGTTGGCGTGTGATGCCAAGTAACCCCTGCTTTTTTCAAGTATTCATAAGCAATTTGTATGTCTTCTACTTCAAAGGCAAGATGGGTGTAACCATGGTCACTTAATGGTCTTGAGGTACCTTGTGTTTTCGCTATAGGTTGATGAAACTCAAACACTTCAAGAATAATATTACCTGCCTTAATCATCATCATATGGCAGTCGGCATCTTTGAGTTGTAATAAATCGTCCCCCATTTTCGATGGGGAAAAGTGCTGGCTATCAACCAGCGCGAAACCTAATTTATCAATATAAAATATTTTCGCTTCGGCCAAAGAGGGCACTGATATCGCGATATGATGAATTCCTTTAAAACCAAACATTATTAATAACTCCTATTTCTTATACCAAGTGAAGTAATTGATTGATCACTTAGCGAGAATTAAAAGGCTTAGAGGCAAGGCATTGATTGACGAGAATGGTTATTCCCTTGTCGAAATCAATAACGATGCATATATGCCTTTTAAACTCGCCCTTCGGGAGCTCATTAGCAAACTGATAACCTCACAAAATCAAAGAAATATAGAATAACTATGTTTAAATGATTTTGTTTGTTCTAAGCTCACCAATGAAGCTCTAAGTTGGTCAATAAGTTATTTCAATTGGTATTAATTATAAACCTGGCGCCATACCACCGGCTACAGGCATGGCCACGCCAGAAACATAGCTCGACATATCACTAGCCAAATAAACCACTGCATTAGCGACATCTGCGCTTACCCCAAGTCGGCCTAATGGAACAGCAACTGACATTTTTGTTTTAACATCAGCTATAGATTGACCATCCTCTTGTAACAACTCAGCTTCAATTTGGCCCATTTGCGTCCAAATATTACCAGGACAAACACTGTTCACCCGAATGTTATTCCTACCAAACTCACAGGCTAACGCTTTGGTTAAACCAACGACAGCGAACTTTGTAGCAGTATATGCGGCCATTTTTTCGACGACGGCAAGACCTGATAAGGATGCATTATTAATAATTGAACCACCGCCGTTCTCTATCATCACAGGGATAACTGCCTGACAAAAATCAACGGTTCCTTTTACATTCACTTGATAACTAATATCCCATTGCTGATCGCTCATATTAAGAAATTCACCACACCCGACAGGGCTGCCGGCATTGTTAAATAAAATATCAATTTTTCCAAATTGCTTAATAGTTTCTTGCACACACAGATCAATTTGTGAACGTTGGGTTATATCAACGGCCATGGCCATAGCATTCCCGTCTAATTCACGTATTTCACTGGCTCTTTGCTCTAATGTTGCTAATTCTTGTTCATTTCTACCTAAATCAGTCAATATTACTTTGGCGCCAGCTTGGGCTATTTTTAAAGCCGCAGCAAACCCCATCCCCATAGGATGTGCCGCACCAGTAATAATAGCTACTTTGTTCAATAATAATTTCATATATCTTCCAATTATTTCAATCCATTAGGGATGATATCGCTCGCCATTAATACATGTTTATGAGCACAAACGTTGTAAAAACCTATAGAGCAAATAATAAGAATAGAAGTAATGGCGATGAATAAACCTAGCCAGCCAGAAAGTCCTAAAAGTACTCCACCTAAAGCAGGGCAAATTATTCCACCTATAGCTAGAAACGAAGCGAGCCATGATGCTTTTGATTCATCTTGATTGATCACAATTTTCATTTGATAGGCCAAACTAAAGTTCCAACACAAAGATAGTGAGAAGGCAGCTAAAGTAAAAACAACAAATGTGAACTGTAGATAAAAGGCCCAAACGATTAACAGTATTAAAGGCGTGAGCAATAGGATAGATTTTTTTAAGTTAAGCTTATTGCCAATATAAGCTGCCAATAGCCCTCCAACAGCGCCGCCCATAACTGATAGCGACAAAGCTAGTCCTATTTCATCTCCGCTAAGCTTATTGGCAACCGCAAGTCTTTCAACAAGTGACCATAGGGTAGATAACGCACCAAAAAATAAACAAAGGCTAAATAAAGCAATCCATAACTTTATATTGAATGAAAGTGAAGTTGAGGTTTTATTGGCATTGTTTATGACGCCTTTATTGGCGATTAGAGAGGGTTTAGGTAAGCCCAGTGACGCGAAACCAAGCAATAGCACAGTTAATGATATCGCCAAAAACGAACCTTGAAAGCCAAAAGTAGCAACGATAAAGGTTGGAATTATAAATAATAAAAGCGCACCTAAAACCTGTTCAAACATTATTTTTATACCGAAATATCGTTCAGCGTTTTCAGCGTTAGATAAAATCACTATAGCTAGACTGAATAAAGTACCGGAGCCTGTGCCTATAATGCTTAAAAGTAATAAAACCAGATGATATGAAGGTAAGAAAGCGATTAGCAGAAGACCAAGAGACATCAACAAAACCCCTAAGTATCCAATGCTTTTCCAATTGAGTTTTGTTGTGATAAATGGTGAGAAAGCACAAGAAACTAAAAAACCTAAGAAATAAAAAGAAACTAATAAGCCGCTCTGCTGTTCTGAAAGACTGAGACTATCCGTTGTGACACCAATGATTACCGGCAGCAAAAGAAACATTAACGCGCCCAATGCTGAAATAATACTAGTAGAAATTATTTCTTTAGTTGAAAAATTCATATTCACCTTATTTGATTTTGTATGAAATATATCTTCTGTAAATAATGTGAAACTTTACTGATACCCGTTCCACTTGATGATTCAGGTGGAGCGGGTATATAAAGGTCTTAAAGTTTAATCTTCAAATCTATATGTAAAATCTATACCAAAGGTAGCTGGTTGATTATAAAATACAAAGTGATCTTGTTTAGCTAAGCTGAAACTTTGATAACTTGGTATTACTTCATCAGTGATGTTTCTTCCCCATAATGCAACACTCCATGTATCATCTGCATTTGTTAATGTGATTCTTGACCCTAGCGTAAGAGATGATTCATCCCAATGAGAGGATGGATCATTATCGTATCTAAGGAAGAAATCAGACTTATACGCCGCATTTACTTGCACTGAAAGGAGTAAGTTATCAGATATATCATTAGTCCAGTTTAATGAAGTACTTGCCGATTGTTTTGGTGCATGAGATAACTCATTACCATTAAAGTCAGTAGGATTACCTAGTGCATCACCAACATTTTCAACACTATCTGATATTTCGGTGTCTAGCAGTGCTGCGCCAAATGTCCAAGTAAGTGATTCAGTTAATAGCCATGTTCCACTTAACTCAACGCCCATAACTTTTGCATCACCAACACGATTCAACGTATCAAAGCCTTCAGTTGTTGCGTAAACGCCCTGCATGTCTTGATAATCATAATAGAAAGCAGTGACATCAAATCTCAACGTATTTTCCAATGTTGATAATTTTGAGCCTAGCTCATAAGATAAAATTGTTTCATCACCATAGGCTGCAACATCAGCTTCAGAAAAAGGTATTGTTCCGGGGAAACCACCCGATTTATGACCTTGAGAAACACCACCGTAAACCATCCAGTCGTCTTCTATTTTATGGTCAATGCCAACTTTCCATGAAACATTTGACGTGTTAAAAGATTGTTTTAATGTCGTTAAATCTTGTGGGTCAACTGAGAATGGCATAAGTTTTACAACACGATTTCCAGCATCATCAAGTCCGTAACTTTCATCTTCGAAGTCTTTATCGTCTTTTGTATATCGAGAGCCAAAGCTAACATTAGTTTCATCAGTAAGTGCATAGTCAAATTGAACGAAAGCTGCAATACTGCTATTTTCTTGTTCAAAATCATGATTAAAGACAGCACCCGTATTTTCTATAACCGCGCCATAGCCACCAAAATCTGCTGGAAGAGATGCGAATAAGCCAAAGTTATCTGAAGCGTAACCTGTTGAATTTTTAATGTCTTCAGTGGCATAGAACAACCCCGTTAACCACTTCAGATCACCATCAGTGGTTGAGGTTAAGCGAAACTCTTGCGTAAATTGGTCAACTTCAAAATTTTCAAATTGATGTAATATATTGGCTGTTTGCCAACTATCATTTTTATCTAAACCTATAAAACCAGCTATCTCTTGAAGATCCATTCCGGCTATACCGTCTAGATCCGTTTTATGCCTATAATGGAAATTGTCAGCACCTGTTAATGAGGTAAAAGTCGCGAAAGAAAGTTCATGATCAACCCTTAAAGCAAAGCCATTATATTCATCATCAGCTGTCGGTTTAAAATCATAACTACCTGAATGCACATCGCCATCAGTATCAGAAATTTCTTGGTAAGCGGCACCAAAAAAGCCATCAACAAAACAATTTGAAGGATCTGGTCGACCTACTAATGCTGAGGCACAAGGGGTACCATCAGCCGCTGTTGTACCCTCTGCTTGGGGTAGCCAAGGTTGCGATTTATCCGATCCAGTATGAATATTTGCTAATATCGTAGTATCGTCTCCAGTCCACATTAACTGAACTCTGGCGGCAAACTTGTCAACCTCACCATTTTCTGACCAACTTGCATTGGGGTTGGTATTTGTTTGAAAACCTTCATCACTTGTTTCAGACTTAATAGAAAGTCTTGCTGTTAATGAGTCTGTTAATTCCCCACCAATAGCGCCTTCTAAATTGAATGTACCGTAGTTTCCTACAGTTGCTGTTACATAACCTTCGGTAATATCAGTTGGTTTTTGGGTAATAAAGTTAACTACACCAGCGGTTGAATTTCGGCCAAATAATGTTCCTTGAGGTCCTTTAAGTACTTCAACACGCTCCAAATCAAATAAACTAAATCCTGTCATTGCATTTGAACTTAGCGGTACTTCATCAATGTGTACCGCAGTCGTCGGTGTATTATTTAAACTGAAATCGTTCAGACCTACGCCACGAATAGTAATAATTTGATTACCATTACCGCCTGCAGAGTTCAACTCTATGTTAGGTATTGCATTGGCAATATCTACAGCGTTGGTTATACCTAAATCTTTTAATTCGTTTTCTGTAAATGCGTTTAATGAGGCTGGCACATCTTGCAAGCGCTGTGAGCGTTTTTGTGATGTGACGCTAATGACTTCAAGCTCTTTTCGTTCATTTTGTGTGGCTGAAGAACTTTCTTCTGCTCTACTTTGAGTCGTACTAAATGATAAAGCCAAACCAATTGAAATTGATAAGGCCGACTTTGTTAGTTTCCCAAAATTGTTTATCTGTTGCATTATTATTGCCCTTCTAGTTATCGTTTCCTTACCATAGCGAGTTAACTACAATTGTGTGAATACCCACTCAGGGGTACTGATATGTTTTAAGGCTAATGTCACTATTAATAAAATATAGCGTGTAACTCAATGGGCGGACAGTAATGAAAACAACTCAATTGGTAAACGAAAACCCTTTTCTTTCAATTAGAGAAGGACGGCTTTTTTTGGAAGACGTAGATCTTACTCAAGCGGCGAGAAAGCACGGAACGCCATTGTTTGTGGTATCAGAAAACTATTTACGTCAAAATATTCGTGCCTATAAATCTGCATTTGAAGCTTATTGGCCTGAAGGTACAGTAAAAGTATTGCCTTCGGTAAAGGCAAACCCCAATATTGCTATTCGTAAAATCATTGATAGCGAGGGCGGCGGTTGCGATACATTTGGACCAGGAGAACTAGAGTGCGTAATAAGAGCCGGAATTTCGGGTGAAAATATATTAGTCAATGGTTCTATTAAGAATAAAGAGATTATTCAAAAATCTATTGCGCTTGGTGCAACCATCATTCTAGATAGCCCTAAAGAACTTGAACTATGCATTGAAGGTGCCCAAAAATTAGGCATGCGAGCAAATATTTTATTAAGGTTAAAACCTTGGCTTGGTGATACAGATGAAATGTCTGACTTTATTCCAAGTAGTGAAATAAGAAGATTAACCCAAACAATTAAATATGGTATCCCTACAACCGAAGTGCTTTCTATGGCCAAAAGCCTTAAAAATTGTAAAGAAGTTAATTTATTGGGTGTTCATATTCATATGGGCAGGCACTCTAAAAAGTTGAGCATTTGGGAGCAACTTATTGAGTCATATGTTTTATTAATTAAAGAGCTAAGCGATATTTTAAATGGCTGGACACCAACAGTTGTTAACTTTGGCGGAGGGTTTGCTGCAAGCTTAGATAAAGAAACTCAAGTTGCGCTAACAAATTATGCAACGCCTACAGTGGAAGATTATGCCAAATCGATGACTTCAGCGTTTAGAAATTGCATGACCAAGGCTAATTTGTCTACAAAAGGTATTATGATTCAAGTTGAACCGGGTAGAGCGACTCATAATCAAACAGGATTGCATTTAACAACGGTTAGAAATATCAAACACGAAACCAAAAATATTAACCATAAATGGGCTGAGGTAGACACCTCTGAAGTATTTTTAGGCATTCATGGCGTAAATCCTACGCCTCCTTTTGATTATATTGTTGCTAGTAAAGCCGACCAACCTAATACCATGACATGTGACATTGTGGGGATGACTTGTAATGCAGAGTGGTTATTTGAACAAGTTGCCGTGCCTGAGTTAGTTGAAGACGATGTTATCGCACTTTTAAATACAGGCTCTTACATTGAGCCGATGGCTGCAAATTTTAATGCGCTTCCTCGCCCTGGTATGGCACTTATTTCTGGTGAACAATGCAATATGATTAAGCGTCATGAAACTGTAGATGAGGTATTTAGTCGTCAAGTCATACCTAAATATTTAGATAAAGGTTCTTCATAGTCCATTAGCACAATATTATTCAAGGAATATTAATGTTTAATCTAAATTTAAAACATATCTTAATTACGGGTGCTGGCAGTGGCATTGGTTTAGCGCTTGCTACTCACTTTAAAAAAATTGGCTGTATTGTTAGCGCAGTAGATTTAAAAATCAGTGATGAGCTATTAGCGCTGGACGTTAACTGCTTCTCTGCCGATGTTTCTGATCCTGAGAGTTTACTTTCTGCCTTTGAAAATGCATGTTTTAAAAATGGTAGGCTAGATGGACTGATAAATAATGCAGGTATAGCAATACCAGAAGGGCCTATAGAACATTCCGATATATCGTTACTAAGCAAAGCATTCGACGTCAATGTAAAAGGGGTTTATTTAGGCATAAAATACGCCACTCAGTTTTTAAAAAAGGGTGGCTCCATAGTGAATACAGCTTCACTTGCCGCTTATGTTACGTTACCTGAGTATTCTATTTATTCGATGACGAAAGCCTCGGTTGTACAATTAACCAAAAATGCAGCCTTGCAACTAGGTAGTCGTAATATTCGGATTAATTCTGTCTCTCCGGGGACGGTATTAACGCCTATGGAGCCTATTGATGGGGTCGAAGCGACATTAGCCAAAAACACCACTGCGCTCGGTCGTCCAGCACTGGTCGAAGATATAGTTGGGGCGTATCATTTTTTACTCTCTGACGCATCTAAATATATTAGCGGCATTGACATGAAAGTTGATGGAGGGTGGTCTGCGGGTCTTACCTATGCCGGTATAGAGAAATTAACTTCGGCCTAGGCGGTCTTTGTGGGCCGTTTTATCTTCCTGAAAATTAGCGTTAAGGAAGATCCTTAGTAATGCATTTTAGAAAAATGCATTACTACTATTTAGGAGATAATTTTATTTAATCACCTACTGAACCGGCAAGTTTTTCCCATAATTTGGGACCAATACCTGCCGTCATGCCACCACATACATTAATAGCCTGACCATTAACAAATGCACAATCATCAGCTGCTAAAAAATGTGCTAATGAAGCTATTTCTTCTGGCTCTGCAATCCTCCCAAGCGGGATCATTATTTTTTCCATTTCTAGTTGACTCTGATCATTATCATGAGCCATTGGCGTATTAACTGACGCAGGACATATTGCATTAACACGGATGTGCCTGTCTCCAAGCTCAACTGCTGCAGTTTGCGTTAAACCAACAACAGAAAATTTTGAAGTGCAATAGGCACCTAAACCGAATACTCCCATTTTTCCTGAAAGTGAAGAAGTGTTAATGATGCTACCACCATTACTCATATAATCAGGCCCATGTTTTAAGCCAAAAGCAACGCCAAGTGTATTTATCTTAAAAGCGTATTCGTAATCTTGCTGTGTTGCCTCATTCAACCCTCTAAATTCGGGACAAACACCAGCATTATTAGCAATGATATCTATGGGGCCCAAATATTCAGATGCATATTTTAAAAGGCTTATGACACTGTTTTCATCAGATACATCAACCTTGTAAAATTTAGCGCCAATAGATTTCGCTTCATTATTTTTATCTGCTAAGTCAGCAATTACAACATTTGCTCCAGCTTTTATAAATCTTTTTGCCATTGCTAAACCAATACCAGAAGCGCCTCCTGTAATTACAGCAACTTTATTTTTAAGTGAAAACATCGGTATTTCATTATTGTGTGTATTCATAGTTAAACCTTAATTATATCCCAAGACATAATGATTATTTGATTCTAACTGATTGGGATAAATTTCATTATGCAGCTTATCATCCTTCAATAATTTGGCTTTATTTATAGTTTTAATGTCTGCCTTAGGTGCTTCATTTCTATTATTTTCATTAGATACATTCATAACTAAGTCCTCGTCAGCGAAAAATCATATTGATTTTGATGATCCATAATATTTCAATTTTGAAAATTGATAATCCCCCTACAGGGGTATGCTGTGTATTTGTTGTTTGTATTTATGATGATACTTTTAAAAATATAAGTATGCGGCTATAAACCAGTCAATATTTAGGGCGTTGGGAGGTAAATAATGTTGTAGTTCAGTTGGCCTATTAATGTAGTTTGTTAAAATTATTTTGAGTCATAATTGGTTATGCTAACAAACTTAATTTTTGAAATTATATTTTAAATAAACGCTTTCACCGAACCTCTTTTATTCTTAGACGATTTTCTTCGTGCGCAACCCAGAGAAATAAATTAAAATTAAACGTCAATTTTGCGCTCGAATAGCTGACTTAAAACTCATACGTCTAACTCGCTCTGGGGGCGGGAGCGCCTTAGACTTAATACTCTAAATTCTTTTGGAACTTGAATGATTCCAATGTCTGCTTTGGGGGTTTGAGACATAACTCCATGCAAAAATGTTAGGCAAAAATTCAGTTGTAAATGGATGTGAATTTTTAATTGAAAATTACAGTTTTAGGCTCAAAGTTAACATCAAGTGATGAAAGTTCAACGGCAGTAATGAGCTTGAACCTGCCTGTCTGATATAGTGATAGCTTGATATTGCTAATAGTTATTACTAATAATTAGTCATGGTCTGAGCTAATATACATAATATTAGACATTTAGAACGAAACTAAAGCATTACTTTTTATTTAGTTCGTTAAACTTAGCCATCTGCTCTTCTGTTGCAGGCAACTGGTGGTTTTCTTTCCATTCACTGTAAGGCATGCCATAAACCTGCTCACGTGCTGTCTCTATATCAACGTCAACTCCTAGTTTTTCGGCTTCACTGACTGTCCATTTACTGAAGCAGTTACGACAAAAACCAGCTAAATTCATCAATTCAATATTCTGTACGTCTTTACGCGAGTCTAAATGCGCAAGCAAACGACGAAATACTGCTGCTTGAATTTCTATTTCTTTATCCATTTTACTAACCTTTACATTGATTGTTGATGATGTTTTGTTATTTATGATTGTTATTCTATTTAGATTTACCACGTTATTTTTTTGATTGACTAACCGCTTCATCAGCAGGTTTTGTTGGATCAAAACGTCGAATTTGAACGACCATGCCGATATGCGGGTGGTCAAAATAGTGGATCTCCCCAGTGATCACTCGGCGATCTTGCTTAAAGGAAATAACCTGATTGTTATCTGAAACACCTTGTTCTTTATCAGCTAATTTTTGTTTAGCACTTAACGTTGCTGATGCGTTTGAAGGCTCAATAATATTAAATTCAGTATCGATATAAAGGTAATGATCCAAGTGTACCTTAAATAGCCCATCTATTGACCAAGGTTGTATAGGTGGTTTAGCTTGGGGTTGATCATTCATCGCGCTATTTGCGTTTAATGGTATATGATTAATCCCAATATCAGAAGATAACTGAGCAACTATACGCTTAGTCGTTTCCCCCGTCAGAGCAATTTCGCTATCGGGATCGAGCTCATTAGCTTTAGCCTCACTATTTAATTGACTATTTACTAACGAAAATTGCTGAAAAATAGAATCAAGCTGTTGCTGTTTTGCTTGTTGACGTAATTCTTCGGTAATCGACAACTCATTGAACGCTTCAGAACTTTCTATTGCGTTGTTTGTAACATTACCGACTGTACTGCTTGATATAGCCTTTGTTGTAACTTGAGCGGTTTCACTGCCATCTAAATGCATTTGACTGCGAATTAACTCTACAGCTTTTTCTCTTTGTTCTAGAATAGCTTGTATCTCAAGCGCTTGTTGCTGATTCTCTTGTTCAGCCATTGCTTGTTGATAGCGTAAGTCTAAATGTTCTCCGGCATATAACTTCATGGCTTTTGCTTTTCTTTTACTCTCACCAACTTGTCGCCAGCCAAGGTGTAATAATGGCGCATAATTACGTGAGCGTTTGATACGACTCGCAATAGATTTTAACCGTAGCGAATCTTTACTAATTAAGTAGGGGCTATCACTGGCCCAAGTAATAGCGCCAGTTTCATCATCGCGCCATTGCTCTAGTCCATTGATTGTAGTTGTTAGTTTGTCTACAGGGAAACCATTGACACTATAGCTTTCAAGTTGCTCAGCCGTTAAGTGTTGTTGGAAAAATTCCTCTGGAATGACACACAAAGGCTTCTTGCTACTAATGGGATATTGATTGTAAACCGGTAATTCTAGCTCGGTAAATTGAGCTTGGTAGTCTTGTTCCTGTTCTCGTTCACTGACATTATTGTTTACGTCTTGGGACGTATCTTTGTTAGCTTCGGGAATAACAGCGACTGACATAGTTCCAGTAGGTGTGGCTGAAGTTTTGTTTTCTTCATCATCTTCACGTTGAGCCTCAGTGTTACTTTGATCACCATCGCTTTGAGTTTGCAGTGAGGACTCATCAGTATCGTCACTTTCTGCTAAAAGGCTATAGGGCGTAACAGTCAGATCATAGGGTAATTTTGTTGCTTGTTGTTCACAACTGGGTAGTAACTGTTTTAATGAGGTTATATCAGGTTGCAAATAAGGTGCTAATAAGTCAAGAGCTCGACTCTTTCTACTAGTTAAATCATTAGAGGAGAACTGCTCAGTATTTTTTGAGTTATTAGCAATTTGTTTAAATAGAATGACTTCAATCTCAAACCAACGTTCTTCCTTAACGTTGTCGGTAGCCAACGTGTTATGACTCGTTAATAAGCATAAAGAGGTTAGTGCAGGGGTAAGAATTGAGTGGTATTTCATTAAAAATCCGTATTTTAGGGCAAAAGTAAATCAGTCGAGCTAAGTGTAATCATAAACAGTGTCACCGTTCATCAGGGACTTATGACAAGGAACTGTTACTTGCCAAAGTTTACCATTATACCCGTTACCATTCAAAGCACTCTCAATGAAGCAGCTTGCATGGCTCCGAGTAATTATTTTGCTAAGTCATTTAAGATATTGGTAATTAAGGTGAAACGTTGTTGAGTATCTTCATTGGCTTTTACAAACTTCAACTTGCTCGCCCCAGCCATACTGTAGACCGATGGAGATTTTTGAATTAAGCCGATAATCAACATAGGATCAATACTGGTATTGTCACTAAACTCAATTGAGCCTCCAGTGGCGCTAGCTTCAATCCGCGATATACCGATGGTCTGCGCTTTAAGACGTAACTTGGCTATTTGCACTAAGTTCTTACTCGGTTGAGGTAGTAAACCAAAGCGGTCGATAAGTTCTACTTGAATATCATCTAGTTCATTTTTACTTTTGCAGCTGGCAATACGTTTATACAAACTTAACCGTAGGCTGACATCAAAAATATAATCATCAGGCAAAAGCGCTGGAACCCGTAACTCGATTTCAGTTTGTGTAGACATGACTTGGTTTAACGATAATTGTTTACCTTCTTTAAGCGCTGCCACTGCTTGATCGAGCATTTCCATATATAAACTAAATCCAACTTGGCACATTGAGCCACTTTGATCTTCACCTAATAACTCACCCGCACCACGAATTTCTAAATCATGAGTCGCTAAGGTAAAACCTGCGCCTAAGTCTTCTAGCGAGGCGATAGCTTCCAAGCGCTTTTTAGCATCTTTGGTGATACGTTTTTCATGCGGCGTTAACAAATAAGCGTATGCTTGATGATGCGAGCGACCGACACGACCGCGAAGTTGATGTAATTGTGCTAAACCAAGATGGTCAGCTCTGTCCATAATGATGGTATTAGCACTGGGTACATCGATGCCTGTTTCAATAATGGTGGTACAAACAATAACGTTAAAGCGTTGGTGGTAAAAATCACTCATGATACGCTCAAGTTCGCGCTCACCCATTTGGCCGTGAGCTGTAACAACGCGCGCCTCAGGCACTAATTTTTGAATATCTGCTGCAGTTTTATCAATAGAGTCAACGTGGTTATGTAAATAATATACCTGACCACCACGTGTGGTTTCACGTAAAATAGCTTCTCTAATTAACGCTTCATCGTGCTCACGAACGAAGGTCTTTACTGCTAAACGCTTTGCAGGTGGCGTAGCAATAATGGATAAGTCGCGCATACCGCCCATAGCCATATTTAACGTACGCGGAATAGGTGTTGCTGTTAATGTTAAAATATCAACATTACTACGCAATTGTTTGATTTTTTCTTTTTGCTTGACGCCAAATCTGTGCTCTTCATCAACAACAAGTAAGCCAAGATCTTTATATTTTATGCTATTTTGCAGTAATTTGTGGGTACCAATAAGAATGTCAACCTTACCTGATTCAACTCTTGCTATCGCTTCTTTTTGTTCTTTAGGCGTTTTAAATCGTGATAGTACTTCGGTGACTACTGGCCAGTTAGCAAATCGATCTCTAAAATTCTCATAATGTTGTTGTGCTAACAATGTTGTAGGAACAAGTATTGCAACCTGCTTGCCATCGTTTACCGCAACAAATGCAGCACGCATAGCGACTTCAGTTTTACCAAAACCAACATCACCACAGACAAGTCTGTCCATCGTTTTGGGAGATAACATATCGCTGACTACGGCATTAATCGCTTGCTTTTGATCAAAAGTCTCTTCAAAGCCAAAACTGTCACTAAAAGCTTGATAGTCTTGCTTATCACGCTTGAAACTATAACCATGATTACTGGCACGTTTTGCGTAAATATCGAGTAGCTCGGCGGCAACGTCACGAACCTTCTCAGCCGCTTTTTGCTTAGCTTTGCTCCAAGTATCATTACCTAACTTATGCAGTGGTGCATTATCACTGTCAGTGCCTGAATACCTTCCTATTAAGTGTAACGAGCTAACGGGTACATAAAGTTTTGCTTCGTTAGCATAACTGAGCATCAGAAATTCAGTGACTATGCCACCATTTTCAATGGTTTGTAGACCTAGATAGCGACCAATTCCATGTTCAATATGGACAACAGGTTGGCCAATGGTTAACTCCGCAAGGTTTTTAAATAAAGCATCAGCTTGTAAGTCTTGTGCTTTGGTGCGTCTTCTTGCTTGTGAAACATGATCGCCGAGTAGCTCTGCTTCCGTGACTAATGCAATAGCATTCTTCTGGCTATGGCCTTTTGCTTGAAAGGCAAAACCCTGACTTAAACTGTTAACAGTAATACCGATAGTATCGGTAGCACTGATAAACTCATCAATACTGTCAAATTGCGCGGGTTTGATGTTGTCTCGTTCAAGCAACTCAAGCACACTCTCTCGACGCCCTTGACTTTGTGCAACAAACAGAACTTTATTCGGTGTCTCTTTACTGGCGATGAACTGATTGATTAACTCAAATGGCTGCTTTAATTTATGGTTAATGGTTAAATCAGGCAGCGGATTAACGTCAAAACAGATGTCACTACTTTTACTTTTTACTTCACTGCTCGTGTCTGAAAGCTCTTTAGCAGTATGGAGCAGTTCGATGCTTTGATTATCATTACTTTGTGTTTGCCCCACCTCGGTTGGGGCTTGCTTGGCAATAGTGATACGATCAAAAGGTTTTAAGGCGCTATAAAGCGACTCTGTAGTTAAAAATAACTGTTCTGGAGGCAATAACGGGCGAGTGGGGTCGTAGCGTCTGTTTTCATAGCGATATTCTATATCTAGCCAGTACTGCGTTAAGGAGTGTTCAATATCGCCACTAATAACCACCAGCGTATTATCTGTTAAATAATCACACAGGGTATTGCTTATCGTTGGAACTTCTTTTTCGGTGTCTTTTTTATTATCAAAGAAAAGCGGTAGGTAATACTCGATTCCAGGTGGCAAAATGCCATTACTGACTTTGTGATAAACAGACTCTTTATGGATATTGCCACTAAATTGCTCACGAAACTGACTGCGAAATAAATTGATACCCGCTTCATCGATTGGAAATTCGTGTGCGGGCAGTAAGTTAATTTCATCAATTTTTTCTTTTGAACGCTGGCTTTCAGGATCAAAGAGTCGAATTTCATCAATTTCATCATCAAAGAAATCTAAACGAAATGGTTTAGTACTTCCCATGGGGAAAATATCTAAAATAGCACCTCGAGCAGAAAACTCACCGTGTTCTAATACTTGGTCAACATTACGATAACCACTTGCTTCAAGGGCTTGTCGCATTTGATGTAAATCTTTCTTATCGCCTTGTTTAATTAGTAAGCTGTTTGCTTCTATGTACTGTTTAGGCGCTAACTTTTGTACCAGCGTGGTAACGGGCACAATAATAATGCCAGACTCCATACGTGATAAATGATACAAGGTGGCAAGTCGTTGAGATATAATATCTTGATGAGGTGAAAAGTTATCGTACGGTAGTGTTTCCCAATCGGGAAACAAGCAAATTTTTGCCTTATTTTGGCTATCACTTTTCGCTAAACTAAGTAATTCTTGCTCTATTTTAAGTGCTTGTGGCGTATTACTCGTTATCAATAGTATAGGTGTTTGTGCCGTTTTTGCTGCTTGGTATAGAGCAAAACTACTGCTGCTACCATGTAAATTATGCCAACTCTTTTTATCGGGATTTTTTCCACGGCGCTTGGCCAAAACAGGGGTCAACAGGCTACTTGCTTTGCTCATGATTTCCTTACACTAATAACTAGGCGATATAATAATGACAGCTATTCTAATTAAGCAATGACAAAAGCGCTAGTAGATACGTATTTTTGTTTTGTTTGTTGGAAAATAGTTAGAATTAGGGTTAAATACTCGATAGTAAACCAGAACTCTTTTTAAGATACACTTAAAGTGTTGAATTATAATGTTAAGCTATTGAGAAATAGCTTATTTGATGCTCTTTTGTTGATTCAAGTAAATTCACGTGGAATAGTTGGACTATTGCAAGTGAATGTTACGAAGAACTCGGTAAATTTACTGCTTGAGCAAGGTTCTGGTTTTGACCACATTTAATATATATAGGGACATCTTTCATGGTTATTAGCACTAAAAGTACATTACAACGTTTATTTTTCACGGCTAGTTTAGCTATTACCTTATCTGCTTGTCAGGCGTTGCCGTTGAATCAACCTCAGGCTGTTGTTCATGATGAATATGTCAATTCAGGCGACATCTTACCGATTGAAAGTATTACCACGATAGATGGTAACGTACTGGATTTACAGCAACTGGGGAAACGTAAATTAGTTATATTATTTGCTACTTGGTGCCATGATTCTAATCGTTTACTTAAGGCATTAAATAATTCTCCATTACTGGAAAGGGATGATATCGAAATAATTGCTATTGCTCGAGAAGAAGATACTGAAACGGTTACGGCATGGCGTGATAAACGTGGCATTAAAGTCGCATTAGCGGTTGATAATGACCGAAGCATATACAAACGTTTTGCTTCAGGTGGTATTCCGCGTTTGATCACCATTGGTGAGAATAATAAAATTATCAAAATGAACTTAGCTGAGGGAGAACAGCAGTTAGCAAAGATTATGTGGCAATAAAAATAGTCATAATTAGTGGGTATTGATCAAGCTAATGATTTTTTAGTAGTTCAATGGAGATTTTGACAAAAGAAAGTTATCGATCTAAACCTAGTAATGACTGTTAGTTGTTACTAGGTTTTTTATTAGTGGCAATTCAGTTGTTGTTTAATGGATTACTTTAGAAGGAATTAAAGATGAATAATCAGCCGAAACACCTCA